>OJKA01000003.1_pt1 | contig 325181 bp, 318 predicted proteins | sample 1596451 | NCBI WGS metagenome assembly OJKA01 (sample SAMEA4350155, study PRJEB24818) | metagenome | biome: human; feature: gut; material: faeces | place: Denmark | collected 2013-09 | reverse complement strand
GTTTCAACCAACTTAATCACAGCGATAATCTGATGCTCAGTAAAACGGGCTTTACGCATAGCGATCTCCTTCGTTGGCAGATTGATTATGCCGGATGATCTCTAAATGTGAATGGCACGATTATGCGGGCTACTTACAAAACGATCTGCTAATAACAAAAAAACGTACCTTAAACTAAATTCATTCGGTCGTAGCGACTCTAATAGACCATGTATAAGGCGCTAAATATACCGTTTTACATGCATCAAGATAAGTTGACCACCATTGCATCATGGCCTTCCGTGCATCCAAATGCTCAGCTTTATGTGTATAAGCCGCACGTACATTATTGCGTTCCTGATGGCTCATCTGCCGTTCAACCGCATCCTGTGCCCACAGTCCAGATTCCATCAGGGCACTACAAGCCATTGCGCGGAATCCGTGGCCACAGATTTCATCTTTCGTGTTATAACCCATCAAGCGCAGCGCTTTGTTGACCGTGTTTTCGCACATCGGCTTATACGGATTATGGTCACCGGGGAATATCAGTTCCTGATGCCCGGATATATCTCGTATCTGTTTCAGAATAGCGATGGACTGACGAGAGAGGGGAACGATATGTGGCGTGCGCATTTTCGCGCCTCGCCCTGAGTAGCGGACTCCGGCGATAGCTTCACGAGTGGCAGGAATGGTCCAGATTTTGTTTCTGAAATCGATCTCAGACCAACGCGCAAAGCGCAATTCGCTGGAACGGATGAACAGGTGCAGGGTGAGCGATACTGCCAAACGGGTTAATTCTCGCCCTTGCTGGTAGTTCTCAATTCGTGTTAACAGTTCTGGTAGTTGTTCCAGCGGAAGGGCAGGGTAGTGGCGTTTAACGGGAGGGGCGATTATACCGTCCAGATTTGCCGCCGGATTGTTATCTATCAACTCTTTATGCACGGCATGACGCATGATGCTGCACATATGCTGCCGGGTACGGGCCGCCACTTCCAGCAAACCTTTTTTCTCAATCCCTTTCAGCAGATCGATGAAGTGACGCGGTTTTAGTTCAGAGACAGGTAGATGTCCAATGATCGGGAAGATATGGTTACTCATGCTGGCGAGCAGACGGGCAGCGTGGTTCTCTGACCATGTTCGGTTGCTTTTATGCCACTCGAGTGCCACATGCTTAAAAGTTTTATCTGGTGAGGAAGAGGTTCTTTCAGCAGAGCGGTGTTGTGCTGGGTTGATATTCTGTGCCAGCAACTTGCGGATACCGTCACGCTGTTGACGTGCGTCGGCTAAAGATACGTCTGGATATGCACCTAAGCCGAGGCGGGATTCTTTTCTATTGATACGATATTTGAGATACCAGAGACGTGAACCGCCTGGATTAACCAGCAGATACAGACCATGAGAATCGGAAACTTTGAAGGGTTTAGTGGATGGTTTTAAGTTGCGGATTTTTGAGTCGTTAAGAGACATTTGGGGGTCACTCCGTCATCGAACCAACTTGACCCCAAATCTGACCACCAAATTCTCCCGATGCGGAGGGTAAACTAAAAATGCATCGGGAAGACTTTTCACGCTAACCTGTTGAACCTAAATCATATAGGGACTCGCAAGTATGCATGAAAACAAGAATTTGGCTCCTCTGACTGGACTCGAACCAGTGACATACGGATTAACAGTCCGCCGTTCTACCGACTGAACTACAGAGGAATCGTGTGAACGAGGCGCATATTACTGACCTCACCATGAGGTGTCAACAGTAAAATTAGCGCGTCATTTCAATTGCTTAATTAATCTTCAAATTCAGCGTTAATGCACATTTGGTGAGCGATAATGACCATCTTAGCGGGTATCGCGTAACCGCTCCATGGGGTTCTGGCGGTAAAACTGAATAAAACGCTGCCATAAGGCCGGAAAACGTGGCGCAAATAATTCAGGAGCACTGAAGAAATACTCCGAAAGAACGGCAAAGCATTCGGCCGGGTCGGTTGCTGCGTAAGCATCTATACTGCACGCGGTTTCACCGACCAGATCAATTTCATCCTGAATGTTATTCATTGCGGCATACAGGTCGTGCTCCCAACCGGCAATATCTCGCAGAGGGATCGCCGGAATACCGCTGGCGCGGTCGCCATTACGCATATCAAGCTTATGTGCCACTTCATGGATGATCAGATTAAAGCCGGAGGCATCAAAAGAATCCTGAATGTCGAGCCAGTTAAGGATTATCGGACCTTGCTGCCAGCTCTGCCCGGACTGTACAACCCGTTGATTATGCACCAGTCCAATATCGTCTTCCCATTCATCGTCCACGACAAACGGGGCAGGGTAGATGAGAACTTCATGAAACCCGTCGAGCCACTCGACCCCTAATTCCAGGACAGGCAAACAGAAAAGCAGCGCAATGCGCGCACTTTTCAGCGGGTCAAGTTCAAACCCCTGAAGCGCTACCAATCTTTTTTGCTGTAAAAAGCGCTCGGCCAGGGCGATAAGTCTGGCTTGTTCTTGCTCGGTGAGATTCACCAGAAGAGGAATAGCCAGGGCGTCGTCCCACGGCCAGTCGTCACTCCGGGTTGTTTCTTGCTCTTTCCAGGGCCACTTAATCATCGTTTTGCTCGCAAACTCGTCACTTGAACGAAATTGACGGAACGGGGTCTGTTAAAATGCCAAATTACCTGGCATCATGGCAACCGCCAAAACGGAGAGATGCCAGAGCGGCTGAATGGACCGGTCTCGAAAACCGGAGTAGGGGCAACTCTACCGGGGGTTCAAATCCCCCTCTCTCCGCCACTATTCAAACACTTAGCTCAATTCCTTTCAACGACTCATGTCACACTTGGTATAGTGTTGGTATATTCACTTGGTATAAAACTCGCCATCATCATCTTCTGATTTGCCCAAGACTGGAAGATCCAATGTGGGAGAAATTTTCACTTTTCTGTCATAAACCACAACCTGGCTTTCAGTTTTGTGACCTGAGAATAGTTGTTTGTCCTTACTCGAGCCTTCGTAATCAGATATTCCCTTGGCTTTGAGATCATGAAATGTACACGGCAGTTTTCTATCTAGTTTTTTTCCTGCTGCTTCCCTTGCGGTTTCCCACAGATCGTTAAACCCACTTTTCGAGTATTTAGTTTTTTTGCTGCTACAGATAACTGTTTCCCGCCCACCCAGAGTTTTTGCAAGTTCGATGGCGTTATGAAGCCGTTCAGTCCAGACTTTTATTTGTTTAGTCCCGGTCTTTCCCTGCTGGATAAAAATGCCTTCCTCGCTTACTTGCGACCATTTGAGAGAAAGAACATCGGAAACGCGAGCTGCACATAAGTAAGATATCTCCATGCCAACCCGGAGAGCTGGTGCCGCTTCTTCATAAATTGCCTGATATTCTTCGTCTGTCACGTACACGTCACGGGCTTTTAAAGAGAACTTGCGTACTCCTTTGCACGGATTTCCTTTCACGTACCCTCGTTCATATCCCCATGAGAAAACACGCGACATCCCGCCGAGTTCTTGGTTTGCCTGGTTAATACTGCGTTGGCCACGTTTATCCATATAGATCCTGACCATCTCAATTTTTATGTCATCTGCTCGCATATTCCCGAACACTGGGACCAGGTTTTTTTCATACGACCTGTAATCAGTCTGTGTCCGCGGAGCAAGTTCAGCAAAAGCTGGGCTGCTGGTGAATAATTTCCATAATTTAGAAAATGTCATTACGTCTGAACGTTTGGCTTTTTCTTCCTCATAACGCGCCCATAGCCGGGACATACTCGTCCCGGTAATAGGTGCAAGGGTTACGCTTTGTTTTGTTCCTTTTGGCTTCCACACATAGCTATAACGGTTTTTAGTTACGCGTGGCGGGAGGTGCTTGTCTTTAGGATCTTTTCTTGGTCTGCCCATTGATTGCGTCGTAATTTGGCTCAAGTGCAACATATTCATCGACCTTAGGTAATTCAGAAACTCCGGGATCAATACTTCTGCGCAATACAATTGGGCGGTTCCGCCCATCAGTGGTGAACGGTATGCCGTGACACCGCAGCTGTCGCTGCTGGTGGGTGTAGCGCTGATAGCCAGTAATTTCTGCAATTTCCTGAGGAGACAGTGTAAGTTCGTGCATAGCTCATCTCTCTGATGGCCTGCCTGTAAAAACATACCAGGCAGGATCCATAAATTGTGAAATTAGAAAATCAATTTGCGGTCAGACGTTGCCAGATTGCTGATACGTATTTGACCTGATGCCGGGCATCAGAAAGTGCATTGTGCATGTCACCTTCAAACGGGATGTCGTAGCGTGGATTGATACCGACAGATTTACCCAGCTCGACCATGGTCCTTACGTCCCTGTCATTCCAGAACGGAACAGTGAAGGGGGTATCTGTTAACGCGTATGCGCGGCGAAGAATGACATTATCAAACGAGCAACCATTACCCCATAACTGAACTGTGTGGCTTCCGTTAGCAGCGTTTTCAGCAATAAAGTCAGCCAGGAGTTCGAGGGTCTCAAGCAACCCCATGGGTTCATCAACAAGAATGGCAGAGCGGGCTTCAGATGATTGTTTCAACCACCACTGAATCGTCGACGCATCCGGTTTCATGCCAAACGACATCGATGACTCCAGACTGACAACCTGGTAAAACTCGGCACCAGTGTTACCAGTTGAAGGCTCGAAAAATACAGCGCCGATAGAGACTATTGGGGCATCAGGACTGTTGCCCATAGTTTCCATATCAACCATCAGGTGAGTATAAAAAGCGTTCAGGGTATCCGTATCAATATGGTGAACGGGTTCATTATTCAGGGAAGCTGACGCGTCACCAGTTGCATCAGCGCTTTTAACTGGCAAAACTGCTGTTTCGCTCTGAGACACTTCAGGATTAGCTTTGATTTCGTTGTTGTCAGTTTCTTCCATCTGCACATTGCTGGTGGCTTCCTCTGTATGGGTATGATGTAACTTATCCTCGATGGCGCGCTGGCGTACCTGGTCTACGACAGAAAGCGCTGGCGCTTGCTGGTTCCCCATCAGGCCATCGATGGAGAACACACCGTTGCCCATGTTGGCGATTTCTGGTTGTTCAACTCCTGCCTTCTGTTCAGCTGTGACTTTCTCGTTAATCTCGTTTTCCCAGCTTTTTTCTGGCACGTGACCGGCTGCCGCCAGGGTTTCTTCAGTTGGGTGCTGGTGGTCGGTTTCAGTCAGGTTCTTATTGATGTAACGGCTCAGCAGCTCTGGGAAATGGTGAGCGTTTTCTTCTGCACTGCGAATAAGCGCGAAAATAGCGGCACGGGAATAATCCAGGATGCCAGCACGTTTGCGCAGGGCGACGGACCACTCTTTGAACGGGCTTTCGTTTTTAGCAATGATCTCTTTTGCACGACGGAAAACGCCACCTGGGATATCGTAGATGTTGAAATCCATTGGAAGTGTGGCCAGCGCAATATCAATGTCCAGAGTGTCCAGCGTGTGGACAAGTTCCGGGTTGCGATCGGTCTTATTGCCTCCACCAGCGTTGGTTCCGGAATCAGTGCGCTGAATCTGCGACACACGATTGCCCTTACACCACTCTTTAACCAGCAATCCGCGGTCAATGTGTTCAGTACTGAACCAGGCCTTAAAGAACTGAATTACGGTAGACAGATCCACTCGTTTACCATCAACCGGGAAAATAGTTTTTAGCGCGCTGATAATTTTCCAGATATCGATCTCTGGCGCTTTCCTGAATGGTTCTACATTCTCGGCGGCAAGCAGCAGATTTTGCACGTAGCTGTTATCCATATCCAGCTCAAGTTCCTGAATGGTTTTCTTCTGTTCAGTATCAATATGGTAAGCATATTCATCAGAAATAAACTGAGCCAAAAGGCGCTGGCGTAGCGGGAGAGTCGCAACGGTAATGAGTTCTGGCGTTACAGGTGGAACGGTGGGCTCATCACCCACAATTCGTGCTTTCTTATCGTTAACCCACCCCTGCACGGTTTGAGTCCGCGCTTTCGGTTCCGCAATCCATTCGGTAATAAATTCCTCAAATGAAGCAATGGTATAGACCTGCTCACGGTCGAAGACTTCTTTTATTGCGTTTGCCAGGTTCCACTCGACATGAGCAGAAAGCTCTTTCGCCGCTGGCACATTTGCAACGGCCAGTAACAGGTTTTGTATATAGAGATCATTATCGTCCAGTTCCATTTGTCCGATCTGGACGTGCCGCGCTTCACTGATTTCCTTCTCTTCACCGTCATTTAACAGGTGCGCAATCAGCCGCTGAGACAGGCGCAGGCGAGATATGGGGCGGAGCAATGCTGGCGCATCGCTGGTGGGTACATTGGCACTGGAGGTTTCAGGTTTTTGCTGGCTGGAAGCCTCCGGATTTTCATTATCCGGCTTCTGTTTCAGTTGCCACGTTTGCTGGTCTTCTGCCAGTTCGTAACGATCGCACCATGTGTCATCAAGTGTGCTTTCCTCAGGAAGATCGTCAACAACAAACCAGTTGGTGCGAACAGGTAATTGATAGTCGGCGCCACGACCGACGGCAATATCGTTGTCTTCGAGAATATTGAGGATTTCGCGTTCTGCGCGGGAATCTGATTTCGCAGAGAACCAGCAAAACAGGTTTTTTGCCTCAGTTGCTTTCGCTTTGGCTTTAATAAGATACGCATACGTTAACATTGCGTTCGGGCTCCGTAGGATTGTAAGATACCCGGCAGCTGATGATCGCCGCCTAAGGTAGTGGTTATTGGTCAAAACTCGTTCCGGAAAGCTTTGGTCGGCTGACCGGGTACTTAACCCGCCTTGCGCGGGTTTTGTGCTTTATGGGGTAGGGGATTTTCCCTGCGCCAGCTGTGCGACGGGGACCCACTCCAGAGCATTCAGCACGGGTTCAAATGAATCAGGCGTGTGAGTAACGGCGCGAACGACGTCAGCCACACTGGGGTTTGCTTTGCTAAGATGGTACCCGCCACCGGCGCCACGCTGACTGGTAACAATTTCACTGCTGCGCAGCTTCGAGAAAATCTGCTCGAGGTAAGACACAGACAGCTTTGATTCCTTGCTGATTGATGCGATGGAAACCGGACTGCCGTTGTAAATCCTGTTGAGGATGGCAACGGCCTGAACTGAAGCCACCACACGTTTCATTCCAAACTCCATAGTCACTTCCTTACTGATGCTGGCAACAGCCATTGGTCAAACTCGTTATGAACGAACTGCAATCTGTTGGTCGGCAGACGGGTCGCCCTTCTGGGCGAGCATGTAGCAAATCAGTCGAATGATTACTTCAATGCGATTTAGATGTACGGCCTGACACCGCACTGGTTTACGTGCGAAATCGATCATGGATTTATCCTCTTGTGTTGCCCTTGTCGCCAGGCTGGCGGAACGTTGAACCTGCTGCGTGTTAATACTTGTCATCTCATCCGGTGATTCGTATGCCGCCGGCAGCTACTTCGTGGGCGTCCTGCCTCGATGACACATTTCAAACTGTGTTTATATTTAAACTCTAATCGTGTTTAAAAGTCAACACAACATGTGTTTAAAACTGGCGAGGTAAAAACGAGGGGGAGTGGGTTGGGGAAAAAAGCATAAAAAAACCAGCCAAGTAGGCTGGTTAGGTTGCTGAACATTGTGGGTTAGTCGTCACTTGGCTTAAATCGTCCCCGAAGGTATTTCTCGACATATTCATCAATTTCTTTCAGCCGCAATTGAAAAGTATCAATCATTCTGTCTTGTTCAGATTCAGGTAACTGGTCGAAAAGAGTGATTAACTTACGATGTTTTGGAGTTAACCATGATTCGGCGTGATCATCACCAAACATTAGCTCAGCAGGGCTAATCCCTAGAGCCTTAGATATTGTTATAGCGTCGTCAACGCCAATATTGCGGCGACCTGCCTCATAGTTTCCGATACGTGACTGAGCCCACCCGCACAACTCTGCGAGTTTTGATTGCGACATATTTTTCTGTTCGCGCAGCTGTTTCAGTCTGGCGGCAATTGCAGTGTTTATGTTCATTACCGATTTTTACCACGTTACGTGTTATCGCTCAAAGAACGTTTCGTCTTGACTATCTAACACATTGTGTGTTTAATTCATCTAAACACCATATGCGAGGACAAGATGAACAACATCGCCAAAGAACGGCAAGCGCTCGGATTAACTCAAGAGCAATTAGCCCAATTATTCGGGTGGCGTCAGTCAAGGCTCTCAAATTATGAGAACGGAACCCGCCAGCCCGGACTACCGGAATGCAGATTAATTGTAGAGAAGCTTAACGACTTAGGACGTTCTTGCTCTCTTGATAGTGTGTTTCCGCCACAAAGAGAGGTCTGAACGATGCAATCAGTAGCGTATACCCATAATAACTCACGGTTAGCAGCTCCGTTGAAAACGCAAAATCATTTTAAACCTCAGCGCCGCGACAGCATTCAGCACCGCGTCATTTTGGCTGCTGTTCGTGAATGGGAATCGACATTACCTGGACAAGCACAGGGACGGATCGCTCAGCTGGTGGCTGAAGAGTGGGCCAAGGCAGATGGCCGCGGAATTGCGGTTAATAAGCAGAATTTATTCCGGTATCTGAAAAACGAAGGGGGGTCAGAAAAGTATACGGCTTACGTTATGCAGCTGTCAGGTTCAATCATTGCTGCTATGCCAGTTCAAATTGCCAGGAAGCACGGGTTAAGTAATGCGAGCACAGAAGCTGAGCTGGTGGCGAGCGCTATCAAGGAGTGCAGTGAGGCACACCAGGCGAAATTAGTTGGCGCGCCGTTACAGAAGCTCGAGAAGGAGATTCGCGAAGCGGCAATCGCATTGTTCAACATGTTACCTGCTGACGCGGCGGGACCACTACTGGCGAGCATAAGCGCCGTAGCGCCGCAATTGTTTTAATCGAGTTTTGACCAATGACCATTATTACTGCAACTCGCGGGGTGAAGTATGCCTAATCCTTTGGCTAAGGCCATGCCTAAAAGTAAGGCTAATAACGAGCCTTACCGTAAGGTGAAGATCACCATGTGGGATGATCCGAAGTTTCGAGCCTTATCACCACTCCCGCCAAGTGGCCAGAGTCTGTTTATTTACCTGCTTACAGGTCCATTCACGGGGATTATCCCTGGGCTGTATAAAGCGGGAAGGGCGGCTATGGCTGAAGAATTAAACTGGGATGTCGAAGCCTTCGACTTAGCCTTAGGCGAAGCCATAGCGTTAGGTATGGTGGAAGCCGACCTTAAAGCCAGAGTTTTTTGGTTGCCTAATGCGGTGAAACATAACCCGCCAGCATCAGTGAACGTGATCAAATCCTGGGCAAGATCGTTTGAATTACTGCCTGAATGTTCACTGAAAGATAAAGCATACGAAGCTCTCAAAGCCGCCTGTTACGGGGTTTCTGACGCTATGGGGATGGCTTTTGATAAGGCTTTCGCCTTGCCTAAGGATAAGGCTAAGTCTTTGGCTAAACCTTTGCCATCAGGTATCCAGAAAGCAGTTAGCAGTAAACAGATCTTAACCCCCTCTCTTAGCGCGGGCGCGATGAATAATTCGACTGGCGAGGAACTACCATCCCCGGCCATGCCCCGATATCTGGACGGTGTTGATGAACCGATCGGGAAATTCAGCATGGCAGATAGCTGGCTTCCCTCCAGAGACTTCCGACAGCGCGCCGCCTCGTGGGGTATCTCCCTGCCTGAACCAGATTACCTTCTGACTGAACTCGCGGAATTCACCGCGTACTGGGAGTCGGAAGGGAAAGTTTTTACGCAAATCCAGTGGGAACAAAAATTTGCCCGACATGTAGCCCGGGTGAGAACGCAGGTAAAACCAGAAACCGGAGGTAACAGTCATGTGGGAGCAGGATCAGAACCAACAGCATCCCGGGCAGTTCAGCAAATTCAGTCAGCCCACGCAGAGTGGCGCCGCAGGAATGGACTTGATGGCGACGGAAACAGCCTGGCGTCTGTGGCAGGTCATGGGGGAGGTGTATTCGAACCGATGGACCCAGAAGAACGGGGCGGAGCCTTCACCTATCTGGATAGCCCAGATAGGTTCGATGACTGAACAGCAAATTAGACTGGTCTGTCAGCAGTGCATGGAGCGCTGCGCGATGGGAAATACATGGCCGCCTGACCTGGCTGAGTTTGTTTCTCTGGTTTCAGAGAGTGGTGCGAATCCATTTGGGTTGACGTCGGAGCAGGTTATGGCGGAATACCGGCGCTGGCGCAATGAGTCATATCGGTATTCAGGTAGCGATAAATATCCATGGCCTCAGCCTGTGCTGTATCACATCTGCATCGAAATGCGCAGAACGGGTGTAGAACGACAAATGACAGAGGGGGAGCTGAAACGACTGGCAGAAAAATTACTTACGAAGTGGTCGAAGCATGTTGGTAACGGACTAAGTGTCCCACCAATTCGACGTCAACTGGCGGCGCCGCACCATCCGGCGGGGCCAACGCCAGCGCAACTACTGATGGATGAATACAGGCGTCGAAAAGCGGCAGGGTTAACGAATTGAAGAATAAACAAATTGTAAACACGAAATGAAATTCACGTAACTATCATATTCGAATTTTCGAATATGATAGTTGACGGCACTCAACTATTGCAGGAAACTACGGAGAGAATTCAGGAGATTAAAATGGTTGAACTAACTTCTCTACAACTTTTCAAAAATCTCTCAGATGAAACCCGGTTGGGTATCGTGTTATTGCTTAGAGAGATGGGAGAGCTGTGCGTGTGCGATCTCTGCACTGCGCTGGAACAATCTCAGCCCAAGATCTCCCGCCATCTGGCGATGCTTCGGGAAAGTGGATTATTGCTGGATCGCAAGCAGGGGAAATGGGTTCATTACCGCTTATCCCCGCATATTCCTTCCTGGGCTGCTCAGATTATTGAGCAGGCCTGGTTAAGCCAACAGGACGACGTTCAGGCCATCGCCCGTAAGCTGGCTTCAGCCAACTGCTCTGGTAGCGGGAAGGCTGTCTGCATCTAAAAAATTTGCCTGAACATATATGTTTTTTCAAATGTGAGGTATTGAAATGAAAACGTTAACGGTATTTGACCCAGCGATGTGTTGCAGCACCGGAGTCTGCGGTACAGATGTTGATCAGGCTCTGGTCGATTTTTCTGCGGATGTACAATGGCTCAAACAACGTGGTGTACAAATTGAGCGTTTCAATCTCGCACAACAACCGATGAGCTTTGTACAGAACGAGAAGGTCAAAGCGTTTATTGAGGCTTCCGGGGCAGAAGGTTTGCCATTGTTGTTACTGGATGGCGAAACAGTGATGGCTGGGCGTTATCCGAAACGCGCTGAGCTGGCTCGCTGGTTTGGTATTCCACTGGAGAAAGTGGGATTAGCGCCAACAATCTGCTGTGGTGGTAATACTTCTTGTTGTTAAGTATGTCAGGAGGACATATGAACTTCTTACAGAATATCCCCCCTTATCTGTTTTTTACTGGTAAAGGAGGCGTTGGTAAAACCTCTATTTCATGCGCCACGGCGATCCGTCTGGCAGAACAGGGGAAACGGGTGCTGCTGGTCAGTACCGATCCGGCCTCAAACGTAGGTCAGGTGTTTGGACAGACGATTGGCAATACCATTCAGCCAGTAGCTTCTGTTCCAGGATTATCGGCTCTTGAGATTGATCCTCAGGCCGCTGCACAACAGTACCGGGCCAGAATCGTTGACCCCATTAAAGGCATCCTGCCTGATGACGTCGTTTCCAGCATCACCGAACAACTGTCGGGGGCATGCACAACAGAGATTGCGGCTTTTGATGAATTTACCGGATTACTGACAGATGCTTCTCTACTGACCCGGTTTGACCATATCATTTTTGATACCGCACCGACGGGTCATACCATTCGCCTTCTCCAGTTGCCAGGTGCCTGGAGTAGCTTTATTGATAGCAATCCCGAGGGTGCGTCCTGCCTCGGCCCGATGGCCGGTCTGGAAAAACAGCGTGAACAGTATGCCCAGGCTGTTGAAGCATTATCTGATCCAGCACGTACCCGACTGGTTCTGGTTGCTCGTCTGCAAAAATCCACGTTGCAGGAAGTTGCCCGGACTCATCTGGAGCTTGCCGCCATCGGTCTTAAAAATCAGTACCTGGTCATCAACGGCGTTCTGCCCAAAACTGAAGCAGCAAACGATACACTGGCTGCGGCAATATGGGACCGTGAACAGGAGGCGCTGTCCAATCTTCCCTCTGATCTTTCCGGTCTGCCAACTGACACGTTATTCCTCCAGCCGGTCAATATGGTCGGCGTGTCTGCACTCAGCGGACTTCTCTCCACTCAGCCTATAGAGGCGTCATCCTCTGAAGAATACATTCAACAGCGCCCTGACATTCCGTCACTTTCTGCGTTGGTCGATGATATTGTCCGTAATGAGCATGGCCTGATCATGCTGATGGGTAAAGGTGGTGTAGGGAAAACCACGATGGCTGCTGCCATTGCTGTCAGACTGGCCGAAATGGGATTTGATGTCCATCTGACAACATCTGATCCTGCAGCGCATCTCAGCACAACCCTCAACGGCAGCCTCAACAATCTGCAGGTCAGCAGGATCGATCCTCTCGAGGAAACTGAACGCTATCGTCAGCATGTTCTTGAGACGAAGGGAAAAGAACTGGACGATGCGGGAAAACGCCTGCTGGAAGAGGACTTACGCTCACCCTGCACCGAGGAAATTGCGGTATTCCAGGCCTTTTCACGGGTGATTCGTGAGGCGGGTAAGCGCTTCGTGGTGATGGATACGGCACCGACCGGACACACGCTCTTGCTGCTTGATGCCACCGGGGCATATCACCGCGAGATTGCCAGAAAAATGGGGGAAAAAGGCCATTTCACCACACCGATGATGCAACTGCAGGACCCGGAGCGAACCAAAGTGTTACTGGTCACGCTACCGGAAACCACGCCGGTACTTGAGGCGGCAAATTTACAGGCCGACCTTGAACGTGCAGGAATTCACCCCTGGGGCTGGATTATCAATAACAGCCTTTCCATCGCGGATACCCGTTCACCGCTGCTCCGCTTGCGAGCGCAGCAGGAACGTCCGCAGATCGAGAGCGTTAAAAATCTACATGCCAGCCGTGTAGCACTTGTACCCGTACTGGCGTCAGAACCAACCGGCATCGATAAACTCAAACAACTCGCGGGTTAGTTATTACCATCATTCGGGGCAGCATTGCTGCCCTTTCAGGAGGTTATATGTTACTGGCAGGAGCCATTTTTATCCTGACCATCATATTGGTTATCTGGCAGCCAAAGGGATTAGGGATTGGCTGGAGCGCCACGCTGGGGGCCGTACTGGCTCTGGCATCGGGTGTGATTCACATTGCTGATATTCCGGTGGTGTGGAATATCGTCTGGAACGCGACGGCAACATTTATCGCCGTTATTATCATCAGTCTGTTGCTTGATGAGTCAGGCTTTTTCGAATGGGCAGCGCTGCACGTTTCTCGCTGGGGGAACGGTCGTGGCCGCCTTCTGTTTACGTATATCGTTCTGCTCGGCGCGGCAGTCGCGGCACTGTTTGCCAACGATGGCGCGGCACTTATTCTGACGCCGATTGTTATCGCTATGCTCCTGGCGCTTGGCTTCAGTAAAAGCACCACACTGGCTTTCGTGATGGCCGCAGGGTTTATTGCCGATACCGCCAGCTTGCCGCTTATCGTATCGAACCTGGTCAATATCGTTTCGGCTGATTTCTTCAAACTGGGATTCACGGAATATGCCTCGGTAATGGTGCCGGTGGATATCGCCGCCATCGTCGCCACTCTGGTGATGCTGCATCTATTTTTCCGCAAAGATATCCCACCCACTTATGATCTTGCACGACTGAAAGAGCCCGCAAAAGCCATCAAAGATCTGGCAACATTCAGAACAGGTTGGATTGTATTAATTCTTTTGTTAGTGGGCTTTTTTGTACTCGAACCACTGGGTATTCCGGTCAGTGCCATTGCAGCAGTAGGGGCAGCAATCCTGTTTGCTGTGGCAAAAAAAGGTCACGGCATTAACACCGGTAAAGTGTTGCGTGGGGCACCATGGCAGATCGTGATCTTCTCGCTGGGAATGTATCTGGTGGTCTATGGGCTGCGTAACGCAGGGCTGACAGAATATTTGTCTGACGTGCTGAACTTACTCGCAGATAAAGGCCTGTGGGCAGCCACGCTGGGAACGGGATTCCTGACCGCATTCCTCTCTTCTATCATGAATAACATGCCTACCGTATTGATTGGCGCATTGTCGATTGATGGCAGTACCGCGTCGGGCGTTATCAAAGAAGCAATGATTTATGCCAACGTCATTGGTTGCGATCTGGGGCCGAAAATTACCCCTATTGGTAGCCTGGCAACGCTGCTCTGGCTACACGTACTTTCACAGAAGAATATGACCATCACCTGGGGATACTATTTCCGCACCGGGATCGTCATGACTCTGCCTGTGCTGTTTGTAACGCTGGCCGCGCTGGCGCTACGTCTCTCTTTCACTTTGTAATGAGATACTGATATGAGCAACATCACCATTTATCACAACCCAGCCTGCGGCACATCGCGTAACACGCTGGAGATGATCCGCAACAGCGGTAATGAGCCGACCGTTATTCTTTACCTTGAGACTCCACCTTCACGCGATGAGCTGGTCAAACTCATTGCTGATATGGGCATTTCCGTCCGGGCGTTACTACGTAAGAACGTCGAGCCATATGAGGAACTGGGTCTTGCCGAAGATAAATTTACTGACGACCAGTTAATTAACTTTATGTTGCAGCATCCGATCCTGATTAATCGCCCCATCGTTGTAACACCGCTGGGAACCAAACTGTGCCGTCCTTCTGAAGTTGTTCTGGATATCCTTCCTGATGCTCAGAAAGGGGCTTTCGCCAAGGAAGATGGCGAGAAAGTCGTTGATGATGCAGGCAAAAAATTGAAATAAGCGACAGGAGAGCCGCCTGTTATTTAGGCGGCTCCTTTATCAAATAAAAACAATGGATTGCCTCGATTTAAATCTTTGGACTGTTGATGCAACATTCTTCGCGTAGAAAATCAATAATCGACTCTAACTTGTCATATTGAGAAACGCAGATTAAGGATCGGCTTTCGCGATTTTGTTTGACCAGACCTACGGAAACAAGAGCGGATATATGATGACTCAGTGTTGAAGATGGAATCGCAAGTTGTTTTTGTAGATCACCTACAGGTAAACCTTGTTCACCGGCTTTAACAAGGTGTTTGAAAATAAACAAACGTGTCGGATGTCCTAATTCTTTCATAGCTTTAGCTACTTCTTCTAGTTGCATGGTGCCTTCCTCGTCTAGTGATATTTCGATAATACCAGAAATATGTTGATCTAACCTCAATAATTCGATTATTCTAGAAATATAGTTTATAGGAGGTTTCATGAATAGCTGGATTTCTATGTTTACTAACGCGGCAGAGATGTTCTTGTTTCTTGCTGTCGAGTTGTCTGCGCTTTTTTTTCTGATTAGTGCGGGTGTTAGCCTTATCAGGCAAAAAATTCCGGACCAAAAGATTCAAAGAATGTTAGGGGCGAGAAAGGGGAGAGGTTACATACTTGCATCGCTGTTAGGAGCTGTAACACCGTTTTGCAGCTGCTCTACAATTCCCATGTTACGCGGACTGTTATCAGCAAAAGCAGGCTTCGGTCCAACACTTACATTTTTGTTTGTTTCACCTCTGCTTAACCCGATAATCATTGGTCTGATGTGGGTTACTTTTGGTTGGAAAGTTACCCTGCTATACGCTGTTATAGCTGCAACAGTTTCCGTACTGGCAAGTATTTTGTTAGATGTGCTTGGTTTTGACCGACATATTGTCGAAACATCAAAACCGCTGGCTAGCTGTTGTGGTGTTAGCAGTGGAAAAACTCTTGAAACTAAACTACGGAGTGTTTCAGCTTGCTGTTCTGTATCAAATCAACAGGACATAGGGGCTAATAGTTGTTCTAAACCACAAGAAACGTTTAAGAGTTTCTCAGCATTTCGGGGCACAAATTGTGAATTGAGCTGCGAGACAGGTCAAACAAATAAACAATTCTTCCCGAAAAGTGTAGTAAGAGATCCTGGTGCGATACGTCTGGCATTTCAGGATGCCTGGACTCAATTTAAAGATGTATTACCTTATCTGATGTTAGGTATTGTTATAGGGTCGTTTATCTACGGTTTTATACCTGCAGAGTGGATTGCTGCTCATGCCGGGCATGATAATCCGTTTGCGATTCCATTAAGTGCAGTTATTGGAATACCTTTGTATATACGTGCTGAGGCAGTAATTCCGTTGGCATCAGTCTTGATGGATAAAGGCATGGGAACGGGAGCAGTAATGGCTCTGATTATTGGTAGCGCTGGAGCTAGTCTGACGGAAGTAATACTGCTTAAATCAATGTTCAAAACACCCTTGATTGCTGCATTCCTGACCGTTATTTTGGGCATGGCGATTATTATGGGATACCTGACACAGTTGTTATTTTGATTGGGTATGTTAGACAGAACCAGAAAAAGTTGCAGGGGGGGCGAGCGTATGAAAGTTGTGCAATCAATCCCCATCAATACAGTTATCCAAATTTAAGGACGTTGATATCTCCATACTTACTATGGTGTTCAAACAACAAGTCCGCATTGGATTGAACCCGCTTCGGCGGGTTTTTTTGCATCTAATTGATAGGCTAAGGTTAGCAATTTGTGCTCTTAAGTCATTGATCATTTCAATGTATCGGTGTACTGTACAAATATACAGTATTGCAGTGGAGGCTAATATGAAAGTTGAACTCACCATTGAGCGTACTAAAGAACTTCCAAAGGGAGCAGTTCCGGCTCTGGAGAAAGAGTTACTTAAAAGGTTGGGTAATCAGTATGAGAACTGCAGCCTGAGCATACGTCGTGCAGGTTCTGATGGCTTAAGTGTTCTTGGTGGTAACACGGAAGATAAAAAGAAAATTGAGACGATCCTCCAGGAGACCTGGGAAAGTGCTGGCGACTGGTTTTATTAATTATTTTGGGTGATGCTTTTATCCCGTTTGCATGGGGGAGTTTAAGTGAAAGAAAAATTAGAATTGCCCAAAAAAGGCTACGCAGTCATCAGATGTCACGATGGAGTCATCGTTGCCAGACTGCAATCATTTCCCGAGTGTGAGCGCGCCCTGATGTACCGTCGCGGTAGCATGGTGTCTTTCATGCCTCTTCAGGATAATGAAATTATTGGTACACCGACGTTGTTTACTCAGATGCTGGAAAGGGCTGGTTATCGCGTTACAAAGAATTCTGTTACACTCCCGTCATAGGCCTGAACAACCTATACCTGCTGCGCCACAGGAGAAAAGCCCCATGGCGCAAGATCAATTCAAGCAATCCCACATACTGACGTTAACCAACGCCAGCGATTTTCTTTTTGCCGCATCCAGAGGTGCGTTATGAAGAAAAGCTGGTTTCAACATACCCAACTCACCACTGAGCAGGCTGACGAACTGGAAGCCCGCTATCGCGCAAAGCAGATTAAGACAGAGCGCAGTCTGGATAATGACTTCATTCACTGGACGATCAGCGCGTTCTTGCCAGAAGTATCTAAGCCTCCGCGTCAGGACAGAACCTGGCAACAACGGATCTGGAGGTGAGTGTGAAAGTCTACGATATCACCCCCATGGGCAAGCCCAGAATGACGCGCGCTGACAAATGGAAAAAGCGCCCCGAGGTTCTGCGTTACCGGGCTTTCTGTGATGAAGTTCGTCTGCAGGGTGTTGAGCTGCCGGAAAGCGGTTCGCATGTCACCTTCATTCTTCCGATGCCAGCGAGCTGGAGCAAAAAGAAACGGGCTGATTTCAACGGTAAACCACACCAGACTAAACCTGATTTCGACAACATGATGAAAGCCCTGATGGATGCTATTTACGAAGATGACGCCCACATCTGGGATTCACGCGTCACTAAATTATGGGGAGAGAAGGGACAAATAATTATCGGGGAGATAGCAGAATGAGGGCGCTGCTTAAACCCGTGGTTGCGCGTGAGCTTGGAATTGTGCTGCTCAGGCCGGGCAGTGAGCTGATGTCATTATTCAGTTGTGAACGTGTGCTGGTGGAAAGCCAGCCAGCAGGTATGGAGTGGTTGCCTGCAGGCCGTGTTCCTGACGTTCGCCAGCCGCTTGCGTGTGACGAGTCCCTGCGACCGTTCTTCCTGGATGAAAAAGTTATTAAGGCTGCTGGTGGTTTTAGCGGTCTTGATTACTGGCTTATGCGTTATGGAGGTAACTGCTGCCAGTGGCCACACAGTGATTACCATTATCATGAGTTAACCATCCTGCATCATGAACCCGGATCGGTTCTTCTGTGTGGGCATTGTGATAACCATCTGCGTGACCACTACAGCGAGCAACTTGCAGCGCTGGCGAGACGTAATGTTATTAGCTGGATTATCAATAGCATCATGGTGGCGCTGAATCAGGATCTTTCCAGAGAGCTGTCGCTGGCGGAGCTTTGCTGGTGGGCTGTTCGTATGGGTGTTACCGACGTAATTCCCGAATCAGTAGCCAGTCGGGCGCTTCGTATTCCTCCGGAAGACCATCAGTCAGTCATGCATGAATGCGACATCGAACCGGGTGTAACCGCCACCAGCATCATTACAGCCAAAGCCAGCACAGTAACCGTGAACATGCTGCCAGCGCAGTTGCCTGCGGTTAAGCCGGTAGTTGGTGTTCTGGTCGATCCTGAGTCCCCGCAAACCTTTATGAAACGCCCAAAGCGGATCCGCTGGATGGCCCCCGCTTAACTGGAATGGATTAAAAAACAACCCTGCGAATGCTGTGGCAAACCATCCGATGACCCGCACCATTTAATTGGCTGGGGGCAGGGAGGGATGGCAACGAAGGCGCATGATATTTTCGCGATCCCCCTGTGTCGTCAGTGCCATACAGAACTACATAACGACCCGGTGAAGTTTGAGCGAAAGCATGTACCTCAGCCGGTAATGATTATCAGAGTGCTGGACAGGGCTTATGGGCTTGGTGTCCTGGCGTAAGGAGATGTTTGATGCGTGATATGTATGAAGTGCTGGATCGTTGGGGAGCATGGGCTGCAGCTGACAGTAGCGGTGTGGACTGGCAACCAATTGCAGCCGGATTCAAAGGAATCTTGCCACGCAGTAAAAAATCGCGACTTCAATGTGATGATGATGAAGGCATCATGATCGATGGGTGTGTAGCTAGATTAAGAAAGCACAAGCCAGAAGAGTATGAGTTGGTTATTGCCCATTTTGTGATAGGGGTGTCCTTGCGGGCCATTGCAAAGAAGAGAAAGTGTTCAGATGGGACTATTCGAAAAGAGTTGCAAACAGCGCTTGGTTTCATAGAAGGCATTGTTTGCACTCTTATCTATTAGAAACGCTTCCCTGTCTTCCAATTATATTGGACGCTTTGAACTTGATTTAAAGCGTCTGCCACTTATTCCAGAGATCCAAATGTCTTCCTCGATAAAATCAAGTAGGGCTTTTATTTCTTTTTTTGATGAAGGCATAACAATTTTTTCAATGCCACCAACTACTGTGGTTTGTAAAGGAAAATTAACCTTGGTAGCTTCGTTTTTAAATATTGATAGGTTTTGCGGTGTTAGCATCCCGGTCTGATTTATTAACGTCACTTTGTTTCTTATCACTGTGTCTGCAACGACTTTTAAATCAAACCCTTGAGGTGTAGAGAATACGCTAAGTTGACTAAATGTATTAAGTTCTTGGTCCGTAGCAGCCGAAAAATAAGATGTCATGTCGAAAATACTTCTTAGTTTAAAGAAACTTTTGAATCGTATTTTGTCATTTTCAATTATTGCGACAAGTTTATCGTCAACATTAAAACCAACGCTATCAGCTTTGCTAAAAGTGGTTTTGCTTGCTACAAATTTCCCAAGGAATGATTTTGAAGTATCCAATATTTGTTTTTTGTTAAAGGTTTGTAGCGCTATAATATTAGGATTTGTTGGCGCATCAACACCGATAAACAATGCTTTAATATTGTCTATATCTATTTGGTTAGGATCCCAGACTGGCACCGCAGTTGGCCTATTGACTGCATCAAGAAGGCTTGCAGAGTCAGCGAAATTTTGTATTTCAAAACACTCATCATATTTAGGGTCGTAACCCGCGTAAAATGGTATTTTATTGTTATGATGACTTTCAAAATATTGACGCTGCTGTTGAAAAATAGCTGTAACAGATGTGCTGGCTGTTCTATCAAGCTCGACCCTAACAATTCTCGGTGTTATTGTATTATCCATAACTGCAAAAAGTGCCATGATTATTATCCTTTAACATGTAAAAATGTGTAGTCTGTTAATTGAACAACTGTAAATTTAATATCTTTAATATCAGTAATGACTGATTTAGAAATCAATACAAAACCTACGCCAGTGTCATCTTCGGCTTCGTAAAATTTATATCCAATGAGTGAGAGAACTGGGTTGAAATTATAGTTTTCGGAAAAACTAATATAAAACAGCAATGATAAATAAAAGAATAATGCATATGCTTTGTTTTCAGCAATAGAATCAGTACCCAAGAGAGGAAACAGATAACTTAGGAAGTAATTAGTTACTTCTTTGTTTGCAGGAGAAACTGAATTAATATTTTTTGTCAGGATTTCCAGTTTTCTTTCAGCGTATTGGATAAGGGCTATAGCTAATAACCAGCTTACTATTCCTACACATAGGCTATATTGCATCAGCCAAATCGTATTTTTTACATATCCAATAAAAAAAAGAGTGGCACAAACAGGTGCAATTGAGCTGGCTGTTAATAATAAGCGTGCTAATTTATTCATCATGACATCCCTTATACTGTATGCATAAACAGTACTTTACATCATGTGTCCCGAAGTATCTATCTTGTGAGTAAATCTAACACTAAATGCAACAGAAAAAAAATTAACGCGTACGCAGTTCTTCGTGTAACGTGTTAAGAGTGGTCACTTAGACACAAACTTAAGCATTCTCAAACCTCGCTTCGGCGGGGTTTTTCGTTTTCTGAGGCCACTAGTAGGTGGCATTTTCATTTAAGGCTTACGGGAATCATCCGCTACGTGCTTTGTTGAAAAATCCAGCCCGTGAAGCCTGACCTTTTCATTACAAACAGCGCCATCCGAACTATCGGGGGTGAGGCTATGACCAGAATGAGCACCATTTACAGCAGACTTTCATATGGAACAGGCACCACGCTGACCGGCTGCGGTGTATCAGCGAAGGCATATGCCGAAACAGCTAAAACAGCTAAAGAGGTGTCCTGGATGTTGGCCGACAGAATTGCAGGGTTAAGCCTGAGCGACTGGGCAATTATTGTCGGTATCGCATGCACCGTTATTACCTGTGCAGTGAACTGGTATTTCCGCTGGAAAGAACGGGAGGATCGGCGCAATGGCTATGCCACCAAAGCTGAAGAATAAACTGAGTGCAGCGGTCATTGGTTTGATTCTTGCCGGGGCTTCCGCCCCCGTGATTCTCGATCAGTTTCTGGATGAGAAAGAGGGTAACAGCCTGACAGCATATCGCGACGGCAGCGGAATCTGGACAATTTGCCGTGGCGCCACGATGGTTGATGGCAAACCAGTAGTTCAGGGCATGAAGCTGTCTGCTGAGAAATGTGCCCAGGTAAACGCCATCGAACGCGACAAGGCGCTGGCGTGGGTTGAGCAAAATATTAAGGTACCGCTTACCGAACCGCAGAAAGCAGGGATTGCATCTTTCTGTCCATATAACATCGGCCCCGGTAAATGTTTCCCGTCCACGTTCTATAAGCGAATAAATGCTGGCGACCGTATTGGAGCGTGTGAAGCGATCCGCTGGTGGATTAAAGACGGTGGCCGCGACTGTCGTCTGACCAAAGGCCAGAAAAATGGTTGCTATGGACAGGTAGAACGACGGGACCAGGAAAGCGCGCTGACGTGCTGGGGGATAGCCCAGTGAACAGAACCCTGGGTTTTATTGGGATTGCAGCGGTAACTATTATCGCAATTCTCTGTGTATTACTGGTGTGGAGCAACTCAGCATTGACTACATCAGAGAGCAACAACAGGGTATTGCGCAGTGATAACGCGCTACAAGCGGCAGTAATAACCACTCAGGTTTTCAATTTCAACCGGTTTAACCAGATAGCAGAGAGCACCAACCGCCTTAATTCGCTGATTGATGCCGGAACAGAGAAAACCGTCATCGAATACCGGGAGATTTTACGACGTGAAAAAACCTGTGATTTGCCTGTTCCTGCTGATGTCGCTGGTGGGTTGCTCGACTACGCGAACCGTTTACGTGCCAGCGCAATGCACACCAATACCGGAAACACTAACGCAGCCGATGATAGTGCCGCTGCCGCCAGTTCAATGACGTATTGTCAGGCCGTTCTCTGGATTGAACCGCTCTTATCCACAATTGAAAAAGGTAACAATAATTTGGCGGGCATAAGGCAGCTTGAGCAAGGTCGTAAATGATCCATATCCCCACCAAGGGATATCAAGAGTGTTATCTGCTCTAGGGGATAACCAACAAGACATTATTAACTACAACGTTTGGAAGATGCTATCCTAGCCTTTCTGAAAGGAGGGCATATGGAATGGTTGAGCGTTAATGCTTCAGCAATAATTGCGGCATCATCTGCATTACTTGCGGCTATTATTGCTGGAGTAACGACAGTATTAAGTATCCTGTTTACCAATAAATCTAATAAGGCATTAAGACAAGAGCAATTCGACTTTGATAAATGGAAGGCGAATCGAGACTTCTTTCTTTCTAAGGGAGAGGAGCTGTTTACATTATTCAACAAATGGCATGAACTTGTTGTTCAGCTCCATACAGCCCAAACATTCCAATTATTGAAGGTTAAATCTTCACAGGATATGCAAAGTGAGTTGAAGGACTTTCCGTTGAAAGAAATCGCTCCAAGAGTTGGTGCCATTAACTCCATGTTTTTTCCAGATTTAGTAGATGATTTTGATGCTTTACAATCACTAAGCGGAACGATGAATATTGCATATGCTAAATCAATCACTGGAGAGATTACGATTAGCAATGGAGTTATTACTATTAATAAAACGTTAGAAAATTTGCGTGTTAACGCTGAGGCATATCGTTCAAGAATTGCAGAGAAAGTTAGGCATCATTTATAATTTGTTCAAATTATTTCTAAAAATATAAAAAGCTACTTGTTCGTTGAAGTGGCTTTTTTTATGTGAAACGAATAATACGCCTGACAAACACTGACGTGTACCAGCATCTTGACAGAATATGCCCTTGTTCGATGGGTCCTCCTGGCGATTCTGAACACCGAGGGGGCGAGGACACGCGGAAAATGGCTGGTTTTTTGCATTTTATCGGCATCATCATCATTCCCTTAACTTGTTGATATTTCAGTCGTGAAATTATTCACGATGTCGGAATGGTTAAATATTGTTCATCATCATGGATAACGAACTGAAAAACCTTCGCCTCAACATCAATCAGCTGGCAGCGGTGACCGATCTTCATCGTCAGACGATCGCAAGCAGGCTGAATAATGTTGAGCCTGCCCCAGGCAGTAATTCTCGTCTCAAGCTTTACTCTGTCGTGGATATTCTCCGGGAACTGCTGGGCCGAACCACGGCACCCGAGCTGGTGGATATCGATAAGATGTTACCGCCGGATCGTAAGGCGTGGTTTCAGTCCGAACGCGAGAGGCTTAAATTCCAGCAGGAAACAGGTGAGTTAATCCCGGCATCGACAGTTACCCGAGAATTTTCATCGATGGCAAAAGCCGTCGTTCAGGTGCTGGAAACGCTGCCGGATATTCTTGAACGTGATTGTGCGATGACGCCTGCAGCTGTCGTTCGGGTTCAAAAAGTCATCGATGACCTGCGGGATCAGATAGCCCTGAAGGTTGAGCAGGCAGATACGCCAGAACAGGAGGACAGTTCGCCAGAAGAGGAGTAAGCCATGCGACAGGCCACGGCGGCGGAGCTAAGAAAAAACACTGCCGGGATCATCAGAGCACCGCGCCGAATGCCTGTAGCCGAAGCCGTGCATAAATATATGCGTGTTCCGGTCGGCGTGGGTAACTCCGTTGAGTGGGATCCTAATCTTGCCCCTTATGTTGTGGAGCCGATGAATTGCCTGACATCACGCGAATATGATGCTGTCATTTTTGTTGGCCCTGCCCGAACGGGTAAAACCATTGGTCTGATTGATGGCTGGGTGGTGTACAACGTTGTCTGTGATCCGTCTGACATGCTCATCATTCAGATGACGGAAGAAAAAGCGCGCGAACACTCAAAAAAACGTCTGGCCCGAACATTTCGTGTCAGCCCGGAGGTGGCATGCCGGCTGAGTCCCTCACGCAATGACAACAACGTGCATGACCGGACTTTCCTTGCCGGGAACTACCTGAAGATAGGCTGGCCGTCTATCAACATCATGTCGTCCTCAGATTTTAAGTGTGTGGCGCTGACGGATTACGATCGCTTCCCGGAAGATATCGACGGGGAAGGGGACGGATTTTCGCTTGCTTCAAAACGTACCACCACCTTTATGTCGGCGGGGATGACGCTGGTCGAGAGTTCACCGGGCAGGGAAATCACCAATACGAAGTGGCGGAGAAAGTCACCTCACGAAGCCCCTCCCACGACCGGGATCCTGTCTTTATATAATCGCGGTGATCGCCGTCGCTGGTACTGGCCATGCCCACATTGCGGGGAATACTTTCAACCGGCCATGGAGGCGATGACAGGCTACCGGGAAACGCCTGACCCGGTAATAGCCAGTGAAGCGGCGCATATTGATTGTCCGCATTGTAACGGCATGATTACCGCCGACAGGAAACGGGAACTGAACGGAAAGGGTGTCTGGTTGCGAGAGGGACAGACTGTCGACCGTGAGGGCAACATTACCGGAGAAGCCCGACGCTCGCGCATTGCCTCGTTCTGGATGGAGGGACCAGCGGCTGCATACCAGACATGGGCGCAACTGGTCTATAAATTACTGACGGCGGAACAGGACTATGAGGCCACCGGAAGCGAAGAAACGCTCAAGACGGTAATTAATACTGACTGGGGGCTTCCTTATCTCCCCCGTGCAGCCAGTGAGCAGCGACGTGCTGACGTGCTGATGCTGCGGGCAGAAGACTATGGCAAACGGCTTGTGCCGCCGAAAGTCCGTTTTCTTCTGGCGTCGGTGGATGTGCAGGGTGGGAAGAAGCGCCGTTTTGTCGTCCAGATCATCGGATACGGTGAAAACGGCGAACGCTGGCTGGTGGACCGCTATAACATCCGCCAGTCCCTGCGTTGTGATGAAAATGGTGAGGCACAGCAGGTGCATCCCGGATCCTATCCGGAAGACTGGCAACTGCTCATCACGGATGTCCTCGAAAAAACCTATGCGCTGCAGTCAGACCCTTCGCGACGGATGCCCATTCTTGCAATGGCTGTCGACAGCGGCGGGGAAGATGGGGTAACGGATAACGCCTATAAATTCTGGCGCCAGTGTCGTCGTGACGGACTGGGTAAACGGGTTTACCTGATAAAAGGTGACAGCACCCGACGCCAGAAAATCATTACCAAAACGCACCCTGACAACACAGGCCGAAGCGATCGCCGGGCGGATGCGCGTGGTGAGGTTCCGGTTTATCTGTTGCAGACAGACTTGCTGAAAGATCAGCTCAGTAACAACCTTGAACGTGAAACACCCGGTGCCGGGTATATCCATTTTCCTGACTGGCTGGGGGAGTGGTTCTACGAAGAACTGACCTACGAAGAACGTGGCACGGACGGAAAATGGCGAAAGCCCGGAAAAGGCAATAACGAAGCCTTTGACCTTTTCTGTTATGCCCACGCCGTCGCTGTCCTGCGTGGTTATGAAAAAATCCGGGACTGGGAACAGCCCCCGGCATGGGCAACTGCTCAGGAGAGTAATTCAAACATCATTGACGGGGATCGCCCCAGGGAGATTGCTGTGAAAAAAGCGGTACCTGTACGTTCGTCACCTGTTTCTGTAACTGAACAGCCCAGCCCGCTTTCTGGTGGCTGGCTGGGTGTCAGTGACAATGGAGGCTGGCTGTGACGAAATCAGAAATTCAGCAGATGCTGGTAACTGTGCGCCAGGCTTACCGGGATTCTCTGGACGGTAAAAGCGTGTCATTCACGGGGGTTAATGGCCGGGCAATTACCAACCATGACCCCAAAGCCCTGCGTGACGAGCTTGAATACTGGGAAAGGCGCTGGCGCGCTGTCTCAAACCGCAACGGCTCGTTCAAACTCGCTAACTTTCTGTAAGGCAAATCATGGGATTTTTTGAAAAGGCACTGGGCGCAATATCGCCCGGGTGGGCGGCATCACGCGCACAAAACCGACTCAGACTCAGAGCCTATGAGGCAGCAAATCCGACTCGTCTGCATAAGGGGAAACGTGAATCCCGGTCAGCGGACACCGCTGTATTTGCAGCCGGTACTTCATTACGAGAGCAGGCCCGCTGGCTTGATGAAAACCATGATCTGGTGATTGGTCTTTTTGACAAGATGGAGGATCGGGTTATCGGTGCTCACGGGATCCACGTTGAGCCGCAGCCGCTTGATCTTGAGGGTAATCTTCACTCTGAGTTTGCTGGTCAGTTATCCGCGCTCTGGGCGGAATGGTCGGTTCGTCCGGAAGTGACCGGGATGTTTACCCGTCCGGAAGCAGAGCGGCTTTTGTTACGTTCAGCACTGCGTGATGGTGAAGTGTTTACACAGATGGTGCGGGGAAATGTAGCCGGTTTGCAGCATTCAACCCAGGTACCGTTTTCTCTTGAACTGCTGGAGGCGGATTTTGTTCCGTTTAACCTGAACAGTACCTCCGGGCAGCAGATCCGCCAGGGGATTATTGTCAATGCCTGGGGGCGACCGACGGGCTACAGAGTTTATAAGAACCATCCTGCCAGTTTTGCGGGACTCAATGCTGATTTAAAAACTGTTTCGGCTGACAGCATGCTGCACCTGGCTATGCGTAAACGGCTTCACCAGTTAAGGGGGATCAGCCTCATCCATGGCGTGATCACCCGGCTCTCCGATATTAAGGATTATGAAGAGAGTGAGCGCGTGGCGGCACGTATTGCGGCGGCGCTGGGTTTCTATATCAAACGTGGGGATGCTCAGTCTCTTGATACAGAAACCGAGTTTTCAACACCGGGTGGACAGCGCCATTACGATATTGCGCCGGGGATGATTTATGACGAGCTAAAGCCAGGCGAGGATCTGGGCATGGTGGAGTCGAATCGCCCGAATGTTCATCTGTATGAGTTCAGGAACGGTCAGATGCGCGCTGTGGCGGCGGGGACACGTGGCAGTTATTCCAGCATCGCGCGGGATTACAACGGCACCTACAGTTCACAGCGGCAGGAGCTGGTAGAGAGCTTTGAAGGTTACAACGTGCTGCAGCAGTGGTTTGTTGGGCAGCAAAGCCGTCCTGTATACCGAAACTGGCTGGCAATGGCGTTGCTCAGCGGCGTTACCATCCCCAAAGATGTCGACAAAAAATCCCTTTACAACGCGCTCTATCTTGGGCCAGTCATGCCATGGATTGATCCGGGAAAAGAGGCTGCTGCCTGGAAGGCAATTGTCCGTGGGGGGGCAGGCACAGAAGCCGAATGGACGCGCGCACGTGGTCAGAATCCGCAGGAGGTGAAACGTCAGCGCCTCCGGGAAACCCAATTCAACCGAGAAAACGGGCTGGTGTTCGACTCAGACGCAGCCAACGATAAAGGAGTGCTCCCTGATGCAGCAAATGATAAGCCCGCCCCGTCACGGGACGATGATTAACCCCCGCGCCAGTGTGGCTGGTATCGATGCCGCAAACGGTCAGTGCTGGTATGAGATTCGCGCACTGGCTGCAGGGCGTGTGGAAATATTTCTCTATGACGTGATCGGCGGCTGGGGGATTACCGCTCAGCAGTTCGTCTCCGACTGTAAGGAGGCCGGGGTGTTTGAGGCCAGCGTCGTCGATCTGCATATCCACAGCCCGGGCGGCGATGTAATGCAGGGATTTGCCATCTTTAACACCTTGTCCCGTCTGAAGGCGAAGCTGGATATCTGGGTGGACGGCGTGGCTGCCAGTATGGCTTCAATGATTGTCTGCCTGCCCGGTGCCACGGTGCATATGCCGGAAAACGCCTGGCTGATGGTACACAAGCCGTGGGGCGGGATCGCCGGGGATTCCGATGATATGCGTGATTACGCTGCCTGGCTTGATCGTAATGAAGCGCTGATGCTCAGTGCCTACATGAACAAGACCGGGCTGGGGCAGGAAGAACTGGAGGCGATGCTGAAAGCTGAAACCTGGCTTAATGGCGCGGAGGCGGTGGAAAAAGGTTTCGCTGACACGCTTGAACCAGAACTGCAGGCCGCGGCCTGTGTGAATCAAAATAAACTGAAGGATTACCAGAATATGCCAGAACAGATTAACAACCTTTTTGGGCCGCGTGCCGAAGGCCCTGCAAGTCAGCCGCAACCCGCACAAAACCCGGCGCCGCAGGCCGCAAATAACCCACCGGCACATCAACCCACCCAGCAACCGCTGGCAGGAAATATCGACATTACCGCGCTGGCCGCCCAGCTCCAGCAGCAGATGCAGGCGGCGAATACTGAACGAGTAAGCGCAGTTTCCGCTGTGTTTGATGCGTTTCCTGCTTTCGGCTCGCTGAAAGCAGAATGCATCACGGATATTTCCTGCTCAGCGGAGCAGGCCCGCACCAGATTGCTCAATGCGCTGGCGGCAGGCACTACCCCGAGTGCCGGACCGGGTGCAGTTCACATCCATGCGGGTAACGGGAACATTGTTGGTGATTCCATTCGTGCGGCGGTAATGAACCGTGCGGGCTATGCGCAGGCGGAAAAAGATAACGCCTACAACGGGTATACCCTGCGCGAACTGGCCCGCGCCTCGCTGGTGGATCGTGGTATCGGTATTTCTGGTGTCGGTACCGCACAGGCGATGGTTGGGCTGGCGTTCACCCACAGCAGCAGCGATTTCGGAAATATCCTGATGGATGTGGCGCATAAGGCGGCATTGCTTGGCTGGGATGAGGCCAGCGAAACATTCGAACAGTGGACCCGTAAAGGCACACTGACCGATTTCAAAACCGCGCACCGCGTTGGCCTGGAATCACTGGCATCGCTGCGTAAGGTTCGCGCCGGGGCGGAATATAAATATGTCACCATTAAAGATCGTGGTGAGCCGATTGCACTGGCCACCTATGGTGAGCTTTTCAGCATTGACCGCCAGACTATCATCAACGACGACCTGGATATGCTGACGCGTATCCCTCAGGCAATGGGGCTTGCTGCGCGAGCCACTGTCGGCGATCTGGTCTGGGCTGTACTGACCAGCAACCCGAAAATGTCGGACGGTAAGCCGTTGTTCCACGCCGATCACGGCAACCTTGTTGCAGCCGATCTGACTATTGAAGGGCTGGATACTGCGCGTAAGGCGATGCTGCTGCAAAAATCCGGCGATCGCCGTCTGAATATTCGTCCGGCCTACATGCTGACGCCAGTGGCAATTGAGTCACGGGCAAACCAGCTGATTAAATCCGCCAGCGTACCGGGCGCAGACGCGAACAGCGGGATCGTTAACCCGATCCAGAACTTTGTGACAGTGGCTTCTGAGGCCCGCCTGGATGACAGCAGCCCGACGGATTATTACCTGACTGCTGCACAGGGGCGCGACACAATTGAAGTGGCCTATCTGGACGGTATCGACACACCATATCTGGAACAGCAGCAGGGCTTTACTGTGGATGGTGCCGCATTCAAGGTACGCATTGATGCGGGGGTGGCCCCGCTTGACTGGCGCGGGCTGGTTAAAGTCACCAAAAAATAATGACCGCCGCCTGGCGGTTTTTTTATCCCTGAAGGCGGCGCTGGTCGCCTTTTCCTTTTATGGAGAAAAAACATGGCGAAGAACTATCAGCAGGACGGTACCACACTGGATTATCACAATGCGGGTGTTGATGCCGTTTCATCCGGTGCGCTGGTGGCGGTCGGCGGAATTGCCGGGGTGTCACACAGCGATATTCCTGCTGGCGAGTGGGGAACACTGCATATGGCCGGTGTTTTTGTGCTGCCTAAAGCGGCAGAAGAAATTTCGGCAGGCCAGAAACTGTATCTGGCTGGCGGCAAGCTGACGGTGGCAAAAGGCGATGATGCAACGCCAAATCCGGTTGTCGGTTCCGCCTGGGGAGCAGCTGAGGCGGATGATGCTGATGTTGCCGTCCGCCTGGGGTTCTGATGAGCCGGTTCCGGGAACGTTTGGCTAAAGCAGATGCCCGGATTAACCGGGCGTTTGCCGAAGAAGTGCCTGCATGCCTGCAAACGGGTGAAGGCCCGCGTCTGGTGACCGTGATTTTTGAATCACCGGATGCGCTGTCGGGTGTACCGGGTGGCGGGGAAATTCAGAACCATTCCCCGGCGTTCAGTGCAATGACTGCGGATATTTCCGGTCTCGAAAAACATGACGGTGTGGTGATCAACACCATCCCTTACCGGGTGACACATATCGGCGCGGATGAAGAAGGGCGGACCCGCGTCACGCTGGCATATGGGGAACCCGGCAAAACACAGCCTCAGATCGATAAATGGAGCTGATATGGCGCGGGAGTCTCGACTGCGACGGGATTTACCCGTCGATATTGATGTGGATGTTATCTGGCGAATTGCGGACAGTATCGGTGCGACGCAAAAACAGTTCCGTGCAGCATACTCGCGTGCACTCAGGCGTACTGCCGCCACGCTGCGAAAGAAAGCGATTGCGGATCTGAAAGGCGGGCTGGCCCCACGCAGTATGGATATGGTCCGGCGCCGTCTGCTGTCTTTTCGTCTGGACAGGGGATCGCAACTGGATAACTTCCGGCTCTGGTTCGGGCTGAATGCCATTAAGGTGAAAGACCTTAAAGGACGAATCAACGGGCGGCTGCGACCGCACCATACCCGGCGTGACCGCAACACGGGGCGTTTTATTAAAGCGCGCCGCCAGGCAGAAAACGCCGGATTTTCCCCAAAAGGTAATTTGCTGAGCGAACGGTCGTTTGAAAACGGGGAGGTGTCCCGTTCAAAACGGGATAATCGCCGGACGGTGGTTATTCGCGATCCCCTGACCCGCCGGACACGCGAAGCAGAAATGGATATCTACGAACCGATGCTGAACTACATCGAGGACAACGCATTTGCGGAAGCGATGGAGATTTTTATGCATCACTTTGAAACCGACATTCGCGGGCGCGTAAAAGCCCGTATTTCTGTCTGAGGTAAAGAACGATGGCCGAGCCACTGTTGCTGGGGCGGTATCACGATGCTGTGACTGACGCATTAAAAAAAATCGGATGGGTGCATGATGCCGGTGCGTATCCGGAACGAAATGTTCCCCGCTTTTCGGGGCTGACCACGCCCGCGGTGTATTTCTCGATTAACAGCTGGGAACAGGGCGGAGGTAATGAGGGGCAACTGAGCGTTAATTTAACCTGTGATCTCTTCGTGGTGGTGGATGCCGCCGGATCGGGTGTGAGTCAGCCTGAGATTTTTGTCAGAACCGCTGCGGCCGATATTACCCAATGGATTGACGGACAGCAGTTTGGTCTGGGCCATATTGAGCCTGCGGTATTCACCACGGCTGAACGTGATGAGTTTGATCCGCGAATGGATGATTATCTGGTCTGGCGTATTTCATTCACCCAGGCGGCTGCATTTGGTACTGACCCCTTTGCAAACAATGGCATGCCTCTGCAGCAGGCCTGGCTGGGTGCAGCACCTGATACGGGCCGTAATCACGTGGATGACTATCAGCTTATCTGGGAGGCTCAGCCCGATGAGTGATATAGCAGGCGACCTGCAGCGCAGACTGGCGAACCTTGTCCGGCGCGGCGTTATCCACTCCGTCAGGCACGATCGCATCCCAAAATGCCGGGTGGATTTGGGGGATATCATCACGACCTGGCTGCCGTTGTGCCAGGGGTTTTCCGGAACTAACCGCGTTGATTCAAATCCTTATGCCGTGGGGGATGCGGTTACGGTCCTGTCCGAAGCCGGAGAACTCAACAACGGGCGGGTGTTTCCCGGATGGAACACGGGAAAGTTGCCGGTGCCGGAAGGAAGTGACAGCGAGCACATTACCCGTTACAGCGACGGGACCGAGATCCGTTATGACAGGAACGCGCATGCCCTGACGATTACGCTGGCTGATGGTGGAACTTACAAAATTGTCGGTAAAGGCACGCTGGATGGTCCGGTTGAAATTACCGATACCCTGACAGTTCAGGGCAAAACCCAGATTAATGCTGACACGTCGGTTGCAGGGAATATCGGGGCGTCAAAGGAGATAACGGACAAATCCGGCAGTATGAGCAAGATACGTGAAGTCTTTAACAAGCACGATCACCGCGGCGACAGCGGCGGGCTCACCGATAAACCTAATCAGAAAATGTGACCTGCTGCGGCAGGTTTTTTTATGCCTGGAGAAAATACATGTCTCAGTTACATGGCGTTGAAACTATTGAACTCACCTCGGGTACGGTGGCGGTTACCACGATTCAGACCGCCATTATCGGCCTGGTGGGAACGGCACCTGATGCGTCGGGGGGAACAGCCGCATCGGGATCATCCGGTACACCCATTCTCGATAACGTTATCGACTTCACTGCAACCATTAAGGGGCGGGAAGGCAATGTCATCAATGTCGCTGCGCTGGCCGGACAGCCGGCAGCCGAAAATCCTGCTGCGGTTGTGACGTCAGCAAGCTGGGATCCTGAATCGCTGACACTGAAAATCACGCTGGGTTGTGATGAGCACGGTGTTATCACGGCTAAACCCGGAGACGTTGTTGAGGCTGTCGGTGGTGTTGATGGCGCAAAAGTCAGTGCGAGCGGGCGCGGTGACGGGATTGTCCAGCCCTTCAGCCTGCAATTGGCGGGGGGTGAAGATGAACCCTTTCCACTCAATACGCCGGTGGCGGTCGTCGGCACCACGCTGTTATCCCGCCTGGGTGAAAAAGGTACGCTGAAACAGGCACTGACAGACATTAACGATCAGCGTAATGCGCTGACGGTGGTGGTGCGTGTGGCAGATGAAAACGATGTGGCAAAACGACGCGCTGCGGTACTGAAGGGGATCGGCACCCTGTCTTCAGCGAAATCTGTTACCACGTACCAGCCGCGTATTGTGATTGCACCGGGATTCAGTGAGGACGATGCGGTTGGTAAGGGGCTGGAAACCGTGGCCGGGAAATTGCGCGCCGTTGCATATGTTGACTGCGCCTCCGGTGCGACGCTGCAGGAAGTGGTACAGCGTCGCCAGTCCTATGGCGCACGAACTGAACTGTTGCGCCCGCGGGTCCAGGCAAGCGATGCAGATGGCCAGCTGGTTTATCGGCCTTACTCTGCGTTTGCTGCCGGGTTACGCGCCCGCATCGACTTTGAAAAAGGCTGGTGGTGGAGCAAGTCGAACCAGGACATCAACAACATCCTCGGTGTTGAGCAGATCGATGAATTTATCCTCGGGGATGAGAACTGCGATGCAAACCTGCTCAACATGCAGAACGTGTCCACCATTATCCGCCGGGCGGGTTTTAAACACTGGGGGAACCGTCTGTGTGCTACCAATCCACAGTGGCGTTTTGAATCTGTCCGCCGTACTGCTGATGTTATTGAGGACAGCATTCAGGAAACCATGTTGGATTATGTTGACCGTCCACTGGACCGGGAAAATGCGGATGACATTATCGGCACCATCAATGCCTATATGCGGCAACTGGTCGGTCTTGGCGCCATATTCGGTGGGCGGGCCTGGCTGGATGAAGAACTGAACACCGCTGAAACCATGGCGTCGGGTGTCCTGTACATCAACTATGACTTTGGTCCGAAATCGCCGACTGAACTTATCAGCCTGCGCGTCCGGGTGAACAATAACTATGCTCTTGAGGAGATGCTTGCAGCATGAGCGATAAAAACACACTACGCGTCTGGACCTTCTTCCGGCAGGGGATCCGTATTCAGGGGGCGCATGAATTTACGCCGCCGTCTCTGGCTATTGTTAAAACGGATTTTCGTACCGGCGCACAGGATGCGCCAACTCCGGTTGATGACGGCATGGAAGCACTGACCTGTCAGGTTAAATTTTATGGGATAGATACGGATATGCTGGCCAGCTTTGGTTTTGTCAGCGGCAGCCGTTCACGCTTTACGGCTTATCAGGGCTATCTCGGTAACGGCACTGCGCGCGGTACGGTTGAGGAAATCGAGGGTTTTGTACAGACCGTCACGCCGGATGCGCGCAGTAAGGACACGCTTTCTGAAAATGCCGTGACGGTTGATATTGCCGTCAGCTACTACCGCCAGTCACTGGACGGGCGCGAACTGTTTGCCATCGACACAGAGCGTTTCGCCCGCCGGGTGAATGGCGTTGATGTGCTTTCTGGCCTGGCTGCCAAAGTGCGTCTCTGATTTTACTGTTATCCCACCACTGTAACGGCCTGCGGGCCGTTTTTTTATGGAGCACATTATGAGCTTTCCTGGTGAAACCCGCGTTATAAAACTGTATTCCCCCGTATCACTTGATAGCGGGGTTGTGATCGATGAAGTCACCATGCGTGAACCACTGGTTCGCGATCGCATCACTCATGCCAAAGACCGCGGCAACGAAGAAGAGAAAGAAGCCCGCATGATTGCGCTGCTGTGCAATCTCAGTGAACAGGAGCTCTGGCTGATGACGGCGGCAGATTACTCACAGCTGTTGGATGCCTTTAACGTTTTTATGCTCCCGCCCGCGAAGCGACCGAAGGCGGGCTCCTCCGGGCAATAAGATTTCTGGGGCGGCGACTGCATTTTCCGATGGCGGAATACCTCGATATGCCGTTCAGCACTTTCTCTGATTTTTTGACCGACGAACTGGAGACGATAAACCGTGGGCGGAATAAGCCAGAACCTTAAGGCCGTCATTACCTTTGGCGGAAACCTGGATAATTCATGGAAACGATCTGTAGATGGTCTGCAAAAAAGCCTGAAAGATGTCGGAAAGCAGTCTGAACGACTGACAAAAGACCAGACCAGACTGGCAGCAGAAATCAAACGCGCCAAACTGGCCGGTGAAAGCCTGGGGGATTTGAAGCGCCGCTATACCGATGTTTCCAGGGAAATCCGCAAAACGGAGGCGGAGCAGCAGAAACTGAATGTACAGATGCAAAAAGCACAGCGCATTCAGGCATTCAAAGGAGCCGGTAAAGGTCTGTTCCGGCGCGGTCTGGGGATCGCCGGGCAGGTGGGCGGGATGTTTGGGTCCGGGCTGGCTATTGGCGGTGGCGGTGTGGTGGCTTCAGCTCTTGGCACACTGATAGCGCCAGCTGCCACCAATGCTGAAACGGCAACCCGCACTAATGTCGCAAAAAGTTACGGCGTGGACGTGGCCACGTTTAATGCCTGGGATTCTCTGGCGAAGCAGTACGACATGAATGCGGAAAACATTGGCGATCTCTTTGAAGAGTATCTGCACAAATCCGGGGAGTATAAACAGAACGGTAAGCAGGGCTCGCTGCAGGATGCGTTTGAAACGCTCGGGTTCAAAGCGGGGGATTTTGCCGGGCTCAGCGATATGGCGCAGTTCGACAAAATTGTTGAACGGGCGCTCAGCCTTCAGGACGAGTCAAAAGCCTCCTTCGCACTGGATTCTCTTTTTGGCGGGGAAGCGAGCAAACTGCTGATGCTTATCAAGCAGTCTGGCCGGAGTTACCGCGACCTGATGGACGAACAGCGGCGCTACAACCTTGTGACCAAAGAGGGAGCTGATGGGGCGGTTGCGGGTAATCAGGCTATCAATAATCTCCGCACTGTTTTCTCTTCTGCGGTCGCAGAAATTTCCGGGCAACTGGGAAATGAACTGGCGCCGGATATCCGTAACCTGACGAATGATCTTGCCGACTGGTTCAAAGGTGGCGGGATCAAGCGCATTGTGACTTTCCTGCGAAATGACCTTTATCCCGGTGTTCTGTCGTTCGGGCAGGGGGTGGTTTTTGTCGGCAAAATTATTTACGCGCTGGCTAAAAAACTGTCCTGGTTGCTTCCGGATGAACGAAATGACCAGCGCGATGTACTGAAAACACTGGCCGGTAATGGAATGAATATGGCTCGCCTCAGAGCTGAACAGACAGGCCAGGGAGAATGGTTTTCGCAGCAACTGGCAACTCATCCTGACTTGCCAGAAAAAGTAAAAGAGTCATGGAACGATACCCGTGGATGGTTCGGTCCTGACAGCGACGATGAGGCGTTTAACAAATCGCTTGATAAATACCTGTCACCGGAAGGCGGTGATTCGCTTTTAAACTGGAATGCGGCGCTACAGCAAAACAAGGAGCATGCAGCGCAAACCGTTAAAGAGGACCCGGAAAGCAGTGCCGGGGCCTGGGATAATTACGCGCATGAGCCGGTAACATCTGCCAGTCAGTGGAAAAGAGAACCATCAGGGCTGACGTACAGCCAGGGGGAAGGAGAAAGCGCCCGCGCAGGGGAAAAGTATCCGAATGCTCCCCTTCTTCCCGCCGGGCAGCAGGACAGGAATGTTACTGCAACAGACAGTTCACCTGCTGAGCCGGTGATTCTGAAAGACGAGAGCACGGGCGGTTACTGGGAAAGTCTGCTTCAGAAAATGGATGTACTGGATAAGCAGCCGCCATCACGGCAGATAACCGATAACCGCAAATTTGAGTACCACTTCGAAATTAATGCCGCGCCGGGACAGGATGAGAAAGCGATTGCCGATGAAGTGACCACGGTGACGAAAAACAATTCTGCCTTTAATGGTGATAACAGCCTTCTGGATGGGGGACTTGTCTGGTGAGTGAAATTATCCCGATATTTGAAGATTCCGGTCAGCGCAGTACAGGCGCATTACGGGGTGGGCAGGAAGCCCGCGTGATGATGATGCTGGGGAGTTTCGCCTTTTCGATTGATACAGCGGCTTATCATCAGCTCACCCGTGAGGCCAGCTGGCGCTGGAGTGAACAGGAACGCATTGGCAAACAGGACCTTCTTCAGTACACCGGAAAGCCCGGGCGTACCGTCAGGCTTGAAGGGCAGTCTCACGCCTTTTTCCGTAAAGGGGTGGATGGGGTGAATGATTTATTTGATCTTGCTGATCAGGCGAAACCCCAGCAGCTTGTCAGCGGAGAAGGCGATGTGCTGGGGTGGTGGGTGGTGACCGACTTTTCAGACACGACGAGTAAGTTTTTACCGGGTGGCGGTCACCGAAACAAAAACTGGACGATGACGCTAAAACACTATGCCGACGATCTATCAAACCCGTGACGGAGATGTACTGGATGCAATTTGTGCCGTGCATTACGGTACTGAAAATCTTTCAGACTCAGTGACTCAGGTTCTTGAAGCCAATCAGGGGCTGGCGGATCAGGGGGCTATGTATCCTTCCGGCCTGTATATCACACTGCCGGATCTGGTGACGCCCGTAGCGGAATCGCCATTCAGTTTATGGGATTGATATGGCAGATCAGACAGCGATGCCGGAATATGCGCCGGCCTTCAGCATTCAGGCCGAAGGGAAAGATATAACCCGGGTGCTGCAACAATGCCTGAGTGAACTGACCCTGACGGATTATGGTGGGGCAACAGCAAAAGCCGATGAACTGAAAATCAGCCTCATCTCTGAAACACTGGCACTACCTACCAAAGGTGCCCGGCTTCGGGTCGCTCTGGGATTCAATGATCAACTAATCGATAAAGGCTGGTTTGTTGTCAGTGGTGTCTCCAGCAGCGGCCCGCCGAGGCGTATTGAGCTTTATGCGACCGCCGCGCCGATGAACGCCCAGAAACAACCCGGAGATGTGACAAGCCAGAAAACCCGGAGCTGGGATAACCTTCGCCTTGCCGATATTGTCAAAACAGTGGCTACCGATAATGGGCTTATTCCCCGCGTGGCCGACGCGCTGAAAGATATTCGTATCAACCATATTGATCAGGTGGCGGAATCCGATGCCAACCTGCTCGCAAGGCTTGCACGTGACTACAACGCAGTGAGCAAACCATCAGGAGGCTACTGGCTTTTCTTACAGCAAGGGGCCACGGCAACGGCTTCAGGAAAACAGACTGGCGGGATCACCATCACACCGGATGAAGTATCAAACTGGTCCTACAGTGAAGGTGAGCGGGGGAGTTCGACGGGGAAAACTACGGGGAGCGGAGGTAAAGCCAAAGAGAAAATCGGCGTGCGTTATTACGACGAGGAGGACGGCACGACAAAGACCTCCTCCGTTGAACATGATGGCCCGGCGATGACCAATCCCTATACCCAGTCGGAGAAAAACACCGCCGAGCAACAGGCAAATTCTAGGAAAACACAGGCGAAGCGTAACGAGCAGAAAATGACGCTCACGGGGCCATGTCGCCCTAAACATGTTCCGCTGACAGCAGAAGCAGGTGTGTCGACTTCCGGTTTTGGCTCCCGTGAGGATCGGGCCTGGGTGGTTGAGTCTCTGGTCTTTTCTCTGACGTCAGCAGGATTCAGCTACACCTACAACCTTGTCGTGGATATTCGTAAACCCGCAGCGGCTTCGAAAAAATCAGAAAAGCAGGACAAAAAAGGCCCGTCTTACTTCGGTTAACCCTTACGCCATCCGGCGACTCAGCAACGGAATTTAATCATGAACGGTGTAAACAACCGGACCGGAAAACGCCTGTCCGGCGTCGCCCATTTGCGCCAGTCCGTCAGCGACATTCTGACCACTCCCATCGGAAGCCGGGTTCTTGTCCGTGACTATGGCAGTGATCTGTTTTCGCTGGTGGATAACCCACGGGATGATTTGACCCGACTACAAATAATCGCCGCATCTGCGACCGCACTGGCCCGGTGGGAGACACGGCTGAAGGTAACACGTGTGCTTGTTTCCTTTCCTGAAGGGGAGTCCGGCTGTGTGCTGGATATCGAGGGGATCAACAAGGAAACCAATTTACCTGTCAGAACGGGAGACATAACGATTTATGGCAAGCAGCTATGACGTGATCAACCTGTCCGAACTGGACGTACCGGATGCCATTGTGGTACCGGATGCGAATGAAATATTCACCCGGTGGCTGGCGCGCCTGCGGGAACTAGATAAGCAGTTTGATGCGCTGGTGGAATCCGATCCGACGTTTAAACAGGGGGAGGTGAATGCCTACCAGCTGACGCTGGCCTTTCAGCGGGTTAATGATGCTGTGCGGGCGGTATTTCTCGCGAGTGCAAAAGAGGCTGACCTTGACCAGATAGGTGCCGCATTCAACGTTAAACGGCAGGTGATTAAGCCCGGCGATCCGCTTGCCATTCCGCCCGTGGAGCCTGAACTGGAAGATGATGCGGCATTTCGCGAACGTATCCAGCTTTCATGGGCGCAACTGAATACAGCAGGCGCGCGTAACGCATACCGCTTTCATGCGAAGTCTGCCGATACGGATGTGCTGGATGCAGATGCTTATGGACCGGAAACCCATAACCGGCCTGGCTACGTTGATGTCTATGTCCTGTCCCGTACCGGGGATGGGACAGCGGGACAGCCCCTGCTTGATAAGGTTAACAGCACACTGAATGCGGATGAAATCCGCCCGTTAACGGACTATGTGACGGTAAAAAGTGCCACGATTGCAAACTATGCCGTTACGGCGGAGCTGGAGATCCCGGAAGGACCGGACGCCAGTACGGTGCTGAATAATGCCATCGATGTTTTACGGTCATACACCACGCTTTCCCATCGGATTAAAACTGTCATCCCGCTGTCCGCCATTTATGCCGCGCTGCAGCAATCCGGTGTGGTACGGGTAAGGCTGATTTCTCCGGTGACAGACCTGGAAGCGGAAGCGGGTAAAGCCCCATGGTGTACCGCCATTAATGTCACCCGCAGGGAGGTAAGCAGTAATGACGGCTAAGTTTCGATCCCTGCTGCCTCCTGGCGCATTTCATGAAGAGCGGGCGCAGGAGCAGGCCAGCGCTGAGCAAATCGCCACCCTCGATACCAACATGGTGCGCAAGTCTAAAAATCCTGACACCTGTCCGGCGCATCTTCTCCCCTGGCTGGCCTGGGAGCATGCCGTTGATTTCTGGGATGACGGCTGGACAGAGGCGCAGAAGCGACAGGTGATAAAAGATGCCGCTTATGTTCATCAGCACAGGGGAACGGCCGGGGCGGTACGCCGTTCTCTCGGGTCAGTAAACCTGCCCACGACCGTGGTTGAGTGGTGGGAAGACACCCCGCGCGCTGAACCTTACACCTTCCGGATTGAAGTACAGAGCAGTGAGGGGGTCAGTGACGCTCTCTATCATCAGATCCGCCAGCTTACCGAGCGGGCCAAGAACCTGCGCAGCTATCTGAGCAAAATCGATGTGATGGCGAATGTGGGTATGGACGGGGCTTATTATATTTCGGGTGCGACAACAGCGCATATCGATGTGGACATTTTTGCCGGGGAATCTCATGGCTGATTACTACTCAATTATCACTAACCGGGGTAAGGAACTGGAGGCGGAGGCGCTTGCCAGTGGTCGCCTGATTGTACTGACTCACTTTGTGGTGGGGGACAGTAATGGCAAGCAGGTCAAACCCGATCCGGCACAAATCCGGTTAATCAATGAAACGTTCCGGGGAGATATCGCTGAGCTGGTGGTATCCCCGGAGCAATCCACGCAGTTAATGGCGAAAATCGTTCTTCCGATCGGGGTTGGTGGATTCACCGTTCGTGAAGTCGGTTTAATGACTGACGCCGGAGAGCTTTACGCGGTGGCAAACTGCCCATCGATCGATAAGCCGGTTGGCGGTGTCAGCGTTAATATGCAGTTTCGCCTGGCGGTATCAGATACTTCAAATATCACGCTGAATGTTGCAACAGGCGACGGCTTATTCCTGCGCATTGACCAGAACCTGAAAGAGATAAAAGCGCGGGGCGCGGAAGCACAAAAAACATCGCGTGAATCCATTGGTGTCCTCGATAGCACGACACAGCAAAGAGGGCTGGTTCAACTTAACAGCGCGTTGAACAGCACCAGTGAAACGCAGGCTGCCACCCCTGCGGCAGTTAAGATCGTAATGGATAATGCGAATGCGCGGCTGGCTAAAGACCGGAACGGCGCTGATATACCGAATGTCGCATTATTTCTACAAAACCTTGGTTTGATAGAAACGATAAATCGTGCCGCCGGATCGCTACAAAAAGACCAGAACCTGAATGACATTCCGGATAAGGCGCAGGCTCGTAACGCCCTTCAACTCGGTACAGCCGCAACACTCGACGCTACAACGTCGAGAAATGATAATACTCTAGGTCGCGTATTAAAGGTTGGCGACCGAAATTTAGGGGGGACTGTAATTCCCGCTTCACACGGATTTAATTTTAATTCGTATGAATTTGCAGCAGGTGAAACCCTATTCATTGAAGTAAATGCAGCAATCAATTTCCCCGCGGGAATGCCTGAGTTTGCAAATACGTTTGTGTATGTGAATGTTATCGGCATCCGTGATTCGGGTAATGACTGTGCGCTTTTGCTTTCCAGATACGATACAAATATAAGTTATCTGGCGTGGAGAATACACGAGGCAAATACTTCGATAAATTGGCGGGTACTAAAAATCCCGACAGCCGCCGCTGATATTGCTGCCATTCCGAAAGACCCCATTGGAACAATTGGGATTAATGGCAGGATGGCTTCTGCCGACACGCCTGGGTGGTGGTTGGTGAGTGTTGATAACGCAGAAACTGTGGCTGATTTTCCTAAATACCCAAATGGTAACAGGCTGTATAGCTATGGTTTTATGTTCGTTGCACGTTCAGGGAATGTATGGCTACAGCAATATTTCAGTCATACCGGGGCGAGCGCCAGTCGCCAGACATGGAATGGAGATATGTCTGAACAGACTCCATGGGTTATAGACTACAACACGGCAAATAAACCAACAGCCAGTGATGTAGGCGCATTGCCTATTACTGGTGGCGGGTTGAATGGCAATTTGGGTATCGGAACAGACAACGCTCTCGGCGGTAACTCAATTGTTTTGGGCGACAACGACACTGGCTTTAAACAGAACGGTGACGGCATTCTGGATGTTTATGCCAACAGCGTCCATGTTTTCCGTTTTCTCCCCGGCTCTATCGTAAGCGCGGTGCCGTTGAAAGTTGGCGACAGCGAAGTTGCAACACAGGCATGGGTATTGCAGAACTTTGTTCAGAATATCGACCTGACAGCACCTGCTGAGGTTGGTTTCTGGGATGGGAATGGGTATACGCGAGGAACAGATGGGGCAGCCATGTACAATTTTAAAATGGTTGGTGGGAGCAGCAACGTTGGTAATTATATTATTCGCTATACGCGAAAATGTGTGAATAACAACTGGTATGTAATTAATTAAAGGTAAATAAAAATGCAGAGCTTCGGTAAATTCACCCCATATATACCAGACACTACTGACAGACCCAAAATTATTGATGGTCAGAATGTTATGTTTTTAAAGGATGATAAAGGAAATGACTGGTATGACGTTATTAAGTTATTTGATGAATCAAAGACACTAAAAATTGGCTATGACGATGATGGTCGTGTAAGAACATTCACGACAAATATTCATGCATTCTTCCCGGTTAACCTGAGTGTTGCTGAGCTTCCAGCAACAAAAGATAATCTGCGCGTCACGCTGGGGGATGACTGGTTTTATAAAGACGGAAAATTGCAGCAAATCCGCAATCACCTGGCTGACGCAGAAGCGGAACGCGACCGCCGCATGGCTAAAGCTACAGCGCGTATTGACTGGCTGGAAGCTGCGCAAAAAGATGGTGATATATCAGCCGACGAAGAAACGGAACTGGCGGCGTTACGGGCTTATCGTACCGCGCTACGCCGCCTTGACTTAACTACAGCACCAGATGTTAAGTGGCCTGAATATCCGGTGTCGTAGGCCATTCAGGTTTTGAAGTATCTACATCCACGCCAATGGGGCGCTTTTTCTTTCATGTCATGGTGGCGCTTGCCGAGATGGAGAGAGAGCTTATTGTTGAGCGAACACGGGCTGGCTTAGCTGCTGCGCGCGAAGATGGGCGGATTGGCGGCAGACGACCAAAGTTAACTACAGAAGAGTGGGCTCAGGCTGGAAGGTTGATTGCCGCAGGTGAGTCAAGAAAACGTGTGGCTATAATTTATGATGTAGGGGTGTCGACGCTATACAAAAAATTTCCTGCGAGGTGTTGAGAAGAGGCCACCGCGTCGTCGTATGCAAGAACGGGCGGCGGCGGACTGGCGAACGTTCGTTAGTGCGAGTATTGAACGATTGCCAGTCACGGCGGATTGTACTTAAGCAATATAACGGTTCAAGGTGTTTAATCTGAAACCAGCCACATATCTGCTTCTTCAAACATTTCCTGAACAGTACGGCTTATTTGTTCCTTCTCATGCTTACTGGCGTCAGTATTGATCGCCGGTAGTGTCATCATCGGTTTTACCCGAACATCAGCATCGGGGAAAATCCGGTGAACCCTCTTACTCAATTCGCCCAGAATGATATCTTTTGCACCGGGCAGACCATCAAAATTCCTTTTGTCATAAACGAGTTCCACGAACATTGCTTATTGCCTCTTTACTGGATGGATATACAGTATTTATACTGTGTTTTTATCCGGTATTCAAGAGAGGGCGTGATGATGTCACGACGCAGCGATACTGAAATAGCCTGGTATGCTTCGATACAGCAGGAACCAAATGGCCGGAAGACCGTCACCACGCAACGGTTTGTCCAGGAACTGAGCAAGGTTAACTGGAACTGGACGATGAAGCAGGCCAACGAATGGATCGAGTGGTATGTGACAACATTCCGCGATGTATCAACGCAGGAAGGCGAGAACCGTACTTTTCAGCTGTTCAATCCAAACGGAGGGCTATAGCCATGGGCTTTCCTTCACCTGCGGCAGATTACGTTGAAACAAGGATCTCCCTCGATCAGCAGCTAATCAGTCAGCCCGCAGCGACTTATTTCATGCGGGCATCGCGTTCACATTTCAGGGAAGGGATAATCCAGGGGGCGCTACTTGTTGTTGATGCGTCACTTTCTGCCTGTGATGGCTCGCTGCTGATATGCGCGATAGACGGAGAATTCAGGATCAAGAGATATCGGACTCATCCTCAGCCCCACCTGGTTAATCTGGAGAACGGGAGAAGGGAGGCGCTGCCAGCAGATGATGACGGTTACAGTTCTGCGCCCGCTATATTCGGAGTGATCACGTACATCATTAATGATGCCAGGAACGTGGAGTTTGATGACTGCCCGGTTATGTAGATAAAAACGTATCCATGAGGAAGGATAATTATGCTTGTTTGGTGGCTATTTAACCACTCATTACTTTGTTGGAATTTAAGTTAAAAATATTAGATATCAATCACAAAGATTTAATGACAACCATCTTTGTAATGACTATAAAGTTACCCACTCGCTAGGGATAAAGCGTATCCAATATGCATTGCTGTGTAATTACGGGGTCTGTTGATGTCACCAGACCCCGTCTTTTCATCATCGACTACACACAGCTGCTATCCTGCCAGGCGAATTCTAATTTGGGCGGGGTTTCTCCCCAGTAATTCCCCAAAGTTTCCCCGTGCAAAAGGCAGGCATAAAAAAACCAGCCGTAAAGGCTGGTTCTTAAAGGAGTTTTTGGTCGGCACGAGAGGATTTGAACCTCCGACCCCCGACACCCCATGATGGTACGCAACTATCTCAATGGCAACTATGTGTCAAGAGTGGACCTAAATTCGCAACCAAAAATTGTTTAATACTTGGGCAGTTCAGTTTTTTTAGATTTAATTAGTTATGCTCAAAATTGATTAACTGGTTTTTTCATTTCTGATATGATAGAGATTGTAAATCTAATGATAGTGAAGTCGTAGGGTTTAATTTCATTATTTTTATCTTGTATTTATACGTTAATAATGTAACCAGTATTAATGTGAACAGGAGTGAGTTTTGAAAATTGAGTGGAAACAAGTTTTTCTATACGCATTAACCCCAGCACTGATAGCCGGTTTTTTCTCTGTGTTACCAAAACTATATGATATTGCTGTGGAGCCAAAGGCGGAGCTTACATACTCAGTAACTAATGGGCCTGAAATACAAGCATCCGATAGTTTTCAAAGAATAGTATCAATTACTATTAAAAATAGTGGGAAGCGCTACCTTACTAAAATATCTGCGGATTTAAGTGTAAATAAAGGAGTTGTTCAAGCATATAAATTATATGACCTCAGAGGGTTAGAGCCGAAAGTATCATCTTTAAGTGATACCTTGAAAATAGAACTGCAGAAAATGCACCCTAATGAGCAATTTGTAATCTCTGCTTTGTTATCTAGCGATACAAGTAATATTAATCCTGATTTTACTTTAAGAAGCGAAGAAATTCTTGGTACAATAACTAAAGATGCTGATTCTAAAAAAGATAATTCAATATCTGGTGGGATACTTGCCGGCATTGCTGTTTTCATTATGTCTATACTATTTTTGGGAAGGTTTTCGAAACCTGTTTCTTATTATAAGCAAGATTTCATGTTCTACATAACTGCTCGACTCGGGCTGCCTGAAATATCCAAGGTTATTGGGTTTGATGATTCAAATGTTACATATTTAAGAATGGCCGATATATTACTGGCACATGGTTTATTATGTAAAGATCGCTCTAGATTTATTACGGCTTTAAAATCACTTTTGTTGATTAAAAACATGGCATCAACATCTAAGGAAATTGTAATTAGCAATATTAAAACCCTTGAAGGGGATAAGTATGATCAAGATGAAATTAATAACTTAGAATCTAAATCAATAGCATCAGTAAAAATTATTGATTTTAGAAAGTTAGTAGATGAGCTTGCCGAAAAAGAAACAATTCAAACTGATTGTTAATAAAACTATGGTGGTGCTAATGATTAGTGATTAATTATGCACCATTATAAATCTACTATCTTTGTATTGAATCTGCAATGTCCACTCTTCGCTCAAAGCAGATGTTTTTTTTCCTGTCGCTTCGTACATCAACGCAAAGCTTCTATTAATTCTGGTCCTTGATTCTTAACATCCCCAATGGCACGCGTCACGGCGTGCCATATAAATTTATAAGTCGGAATGATAAAGTCGGATGCAATCTCAATTGCTTCTTTTCCTCCAACATCCAGCCTCATCCATTCGCGTGCGGCTTTCGGTGACAGTACCAGCGGTCGCCTATCGTGAATATCTATCAGCCCTTTATCGGCAGCAGCCGTCACTATCAGAAATCCTTCAGCTTCATCTCTACGCTCAAATGGTGTGCTGCCAATAGCCGCCATGAATATCGGTTGACCATCGGCCCGATGAATGAAGTAGGGTTGTTTCGTGTCGCCTTCCTTTTTCCATTCGTACCAGCCATCAGCAAAACAAATTGCCCGGCCATGTTGCCAGAGTGGTTTAAACATTCTGCTGGTGGCCGCAGTTTCAGAGCGAGCATTAATTAGCGGTGGTTTATCCCACCACCTAGGGGCATATCCCCAAATGACAGGGTCAAGGTGCAGTTGTTCATCACGTTCGCTCAGAAGCAGAACTTTGGTGCCAGGCGCTACGTTGAAACGTCCTATGGGTTCTGGATCGTATGGAATGTCGCGTCCAGCTTCTTCTGAGAGCAGGGCGAGATAGTCTTCACGCGTCATTGACTGGGAAAATCTTCCACACATTTTCACCTCCAGGTTGTACTTGGAAGTATAGGTATTAGCTCAGAAAGTGTTGGTATATTAAGTACAGATAAACGAGTAACTAGTTGAATTTTATGATGTAGAAATATTGCGGATATACCAGTGAGAAAAGTTAAGTTATTGAAAATATTGCCAATGAAATCGGTCTCGAAAACCGGAGTAGGGGCAACTCTACCGGGGGTTCAAATCCCCCTCTCTCCGCCACTATTCAAACACTTAGCTCAATTCCTTTCAACGACTCATGTCACACTTGGTATAGTGTTGATATATTCGCTTAGTATAAAGCTCGCCATCATCATGTTCTGATTTGCCCAATACTGGAAGATCCAGTGTGGGGGAAATTTTCACTTTTCTGTCATAAACCGCAACCTGGCGTTCAGTTTTGTGATCTGAGAATAGTTGTTTGTCCTTTCTCGTTTCTATCAAGTTTTTTTCCTGCGGCTCAAAGTTAAACCAGGGGCAGGGTAGCTAAAGTTATTTTGGCTTTTATGCTAGAAGAAGATAGCCCCAGAAACCAGGCCGTTAGAGAAATTAGCAACAAGCCTCGAGAATAAATCTGACAGTTATCTTTGAGCGATGAGCGGGCGCACAAGACGGTGACAAGATTGCAATATTTGTTGGGGTTATGCCCACGACTTGTTTTGGATAAACTCACTTAACCCTTTGTGATACGATAATTATCTTAGATTGTCACATGGGGCCAGATTTTGAATTCATACATTTTCCTTGCCGGGGCCATTGTAGCTGAAGTAATAGGTACAACCCTGATGAAGTTCTCTGACGGGTTTACACGTCTATGGCCATCTGTCGCAACCATTGTGTGCTACTGCACTGCTTTTTATCTTCTCGCTCAGACGCTGTCGACGATTCCAACGGGTATTGCGTACGCAATTTGGTCAGGTGCTGGAATCGTATTAATCAGCCTTTTGGGCTGGTTGGTAAGTGGGCAAAAGCTGGATTTCCCGGCGATCGCAGGCATGTTCCTGATTTGCGCTGGGGTTCTGGTTATCAATATTTTTTCAAAATCTTCCCCGCATTAATTCTAAAAGAATGTCGGATATCTGGCGCTGTTAGCAGAGCTTATCCCTGTGCGGTGAAAAAGCCCGCTTGGTATGAAGCGGGCTTGCGTATTTTTGTCGTAATTAGAACTGGTAGACTAAACCAACGGCAACGATGTCGTCAGTTGCGATACCATTGCTTTCATAGAAGCTGTCGTCTTCGTCCAGCAGGTTGATTTTATAATCAACGTAGGTGGACATGTTTTTGTTGAAGTAGTAAGTCATACCCACTTCAACATATTTGACCAGATCTTTGTCGGTGTAGCGTGGGGTGCCATTGCTATGGTGATCCCAGCCACCTAAGTCGACACCTTTAGATTGCAGGAATGCAACGGACGGGCGCAAACCAAAGTCAAACTGGTATTGTGCAACAACTTCGAAGTTCTGCGTTTTGTTGGCGATACCGCCTTTGTCATCACCATAAGCGGTCATATTGCGGGTTTCGGCATACATTGCAGCCAGGTATACGTTGTTAGCGTCATATTTCGCGCCAACAGTCCATGCATCTGCTGTTTCACCACCAGCATATTTACTGGTGTAGCTACGATCATTGCGACCTTCAGCAACTTGATTGTTAGAACGGTCAGAACTGGAGTATGCAGCGCCAAGACTTAAACCGAAGTCGAAGTCATAAGAGGTGGACATACCGAAACCGTCGCCGTTCTCACGTGTCAGGTCCCGACCTTTACCATTACCGGTACCTTCGCCTGAACCACCATCTTCATTATTGCCTTGATACTGCAAAGCAAAGTTCAGGCCATCAACCTGACCAAAGAAACCATTATTACGGTAAGTGGCCACGCCATTGGTACGACCGGTCATATACACGTCGGTCTGGGTGTAGGTGTCACCGCCAAATTCCGGCAGCATATCTGTCCAGGCTTCTACATCGTAGACGACGCCGTAGTTACGACCGTAGTCGAAGGTACCGTTCTGGCCAAAACCTAAACCGGCAAAGGCCAGACGAGTTGCAGCATTTGCGCCTTCACCTTCAGCAGTATTGGCCTTAATGTTGTATTCCCACTGACCATAACCAGTCAGCATGTCGTTGATCTGTGTTTCGCCCTTAAAACCCAGACGGGCATAGGTCTGATCGCCATCGTCGCCAGGGTTATCAGAGAAATAACGCAGACCATCGACTTTTCCATACAGATCCAGTTTATTGCCGTTTTTATTATAGATTTCAGCCGCATTTGCTGCGCCTGCAGCTAATAAAGCAGGGAGAAGCAGTGCCAATACTTTTCTTTTCATTATGTATTCCCTTTTCATGATAATTAAAATGAATATGTAGTACTATCCAAGCAACTACATTTGGATACTATCTATGAAGTTCATTTAATTTAAAATATAACATGTAACAAATGTATTTAAAATATTTCTAAATGTTTCATTGATGTGTTTTTATAACTAAAAATATATGTTGGATAAATTGTTATTTGTCACATAAATCATTTTTAATCAATATCTTATGTATATCTAGTTATTTATTTGAAACTTGAATTTTATTTGTGCGGAGTATTTGTTTTTGTTATTCATATAATATAGTTGTTGATATTGATATTATGGTTTCTATAAATTCATGTGGATTTTGTTTTTGGTGCGATAATAAAAGTTAATTATGTAATGGGGCAGGCAGTGGTTTGCAATGAAAATTGTTGCTAAGGTGATTTTCTTTCTACAAAGGGAGATAGCATGAAACTGCACGACTGGCAGTCGCAATTTGAAGCTTGGTTAGCTGATAACCATTCCGGACAAGATGCTGCGCATGACATCTTTCACTTTCGTCGTGTGTGGATGACGGCGCAAAAGCTGAGTACAGATGCTACTGTAGACTGGCTAGTGGTGTTGACCGCGTGCTACTTCCATGATCTCGTCAGCCTGCCAAAGAACCATCCTGAGCGTCATCGTTCGTCGGTACTGGCAGCTCTGGAAACGCGTCGCATTTTGATGCGCGATTTTCCGGATTTTCCACAACAAAGAATACCTGCCGTGTGCCATGCCATCGAGGCGCACAGTTTTAGCGCCAAAATTGCACCAGAAACCCTTGAAGCGAAAATCGTGCAGGATGCGGACCGGCTTGAGGCGTTGGGGGCTATCGGTCTAGCGCGCGTATTTGCTGTGTCTGGTGCGTTAGGCGTGGCGCTATTTGATGCGGAAGATCCGTTTGCCCGCCAGCGTGGCCTTGACGACAAACAGTACGCGCTCGATCACTTCCAGACCAAGTTATTGACGTTGCCGTCGACGATGCAAACTGAACAAGGACGACATTTAGCGCAGCATAATGCTGACTTCTTACTGACGTATATGGCGAAGCTGAGTGCGGAGTTAAAAGGAGAGTATGAAATGCTGGATCTTGACGCGATTCAACCCTTTAAAGCACGTTAGTCGCCAGTACAGCCTCAACGTCAACCGCACTATTTTATGTTAATCTGTCGGTTATCCATTTCGGCCGGTTAAATGTATGCAGGATAATTTTTCAGTAGCAGGCTCCATGAACCCGATGACAGATGATAACAAGGCCGCCGCGCAGGTGATTTTGGCTAAGTTGCTTGAAATATATGACGTGAAAACCCTGGTTGCTTATCTGAACGGTGTTGGCGAGAACCGCTGGAGTCCGGCCATCTTTAAGCGAGTGGTGGCGAACGAAACATGGCATCGCCTCAGCGACAATGAGTTTACTTATCTGAATTCCTTGCTGCCGACGCCACCTGCGCATCATCCGCATTATGCCTTTCGATTTATCGATCTGTTTGCCGGCATTGGCGGGATTCGTCGCGGCTTTGAGGCAATTGGTGGGCAGTGCGTGTTTACCAGCGAGTGGAACAAGCATGCGGTGCGTACCTACAAAGCGAACAACTATTGCGATCCCTTCCAGCATCACTTTAATGAAGATATTCGTGATGTCACGCTGAGCCATCAGGATGGGGTGAGCGACCAGCAGGCGGCAGAACATATTCGCCAGCACATTCCAGAACACGATGTACTGCTGGCGGGATTTCCTTGTCAGCCCTTCTCCCTGGCCGGGGTGTCAAAGAAAAATGCGTTAGGGCGGGCCCACGGTTTTGCCTGTGATACACAAGGCACACTCTTTTTTGACGTGGTGCGCATTATCGACGCTCGTCGACCAGCAATATTTGTGCTCGAAAACGTCAAAAACCTGAAGAGTCACGATCAGGGCAAAACGTTTCGCATCATTATGCAGACGCTGGACGAGCTGGGGTATGACGTGGCAGATGCGGCAGATAACGGTCCGGATGATCCGAAAATTATCGATGGGCAACATTTTTTGCCTCAACATCGCGAACGTATCGTGCTTGTCGGCTTCCGACGCGATCTGAATTTGAAATCAGACTTCACGCTGCGGGATATTGTCACGCGTTATCCGCAGCGGCGTACTACCCTGGCGGAACTGCTTGAGCCGACCGTCGATGCGAAATATGTGCTGACGCCGGTGCTGTGGAAATACCTCTATCGCTATGCGAAAAAGCATCAGGCGCGGGGAAATGGATTTGGCTATGGCATGGTGTATCCCGGTAACCCTGATAGCGTAACGCGCACATTATCTGCGCGTTATTATAAGGATGGGGCGGAGATCCTGATTGACCGTGGCTGGGATATGGCGCTGGGTGAAAAAGATTTTGACCATCCGCAGAATCAGCGACACCGCCCACGCAGACTTACGCCCAGAGAGTGCGCGCGCCTGATGGGGTTTGAATCTCCGCAAGGCTATCAGTTCAGGATCCCCGTGTCAGATACTCAGGCTTATCGCCAGTTTGGTAATTCGGTGATCGTTCCGGCATTTGCGGCGGTGGCCAGGCTGCTGGAGCCAAAAATCAGGCAGGCAGTTGCTATTCGCGAGAAAGAGAACCTGCATGGCAGACGTTCACGATAAAGCAACACGCAGTAAAAATATGCGGGCGATAGCCACCCGCGATACCGCAATTGAAAAACGCCTTGCCAGCGTGCTGACAGAGCAGGGAGTAACGTTTCGCGTGCAGGATGCGACGTTACCCGGTCGCCCCGATTTTGTGGTGGATGATTATCATTGTGTGATTTTTACTCACGGTTGTTTCTGGCACCACCACGATTGCTATTTGTTTAAAGTCCCCGCGACACGAACGGAATTCTGGCTGGAAAAAATAGGCAAAAATGTCCAACGCGATGCGCGGGATTGTGAAAAATTGCAGGCTCTTGGCTGGCGCGTACTGATTGTCTGGGAGTGCGCCCTGCGTGGTCGCGAAAAGCTGGATGATGAGGCGTTATCTGAACGTGTCATCGAGTGGATCTGCGGCGGTGGCGACACCGCGCAGATCGACACTCTCGGTATTCATTTACTGTAATGTCTTTTCCGACGAACTCGCGACGGCATCCGCTTTAACAGGGAACAGGTATTTCCCCAACGTTACCAGCACCACTGCAAACACGATCACGCCGAGCGCCAGCCATTCGATAGGGGCTAGTCTTTCTCCCCCCAGACCGGTACCTAACAGCACCGCAACAACCGGATTGACGTAGGCATAGCTGGTGGCTAGCGCCGGGCTGACATTGCGGATCAAGAACATATACGCATTAATGGCAATAATGGAGCCAAACAGGGCCAGGTAAGCCACCGCCATAAAGCCTGAAAATGTTGGCATGGTGGTCAGTTTTTCCCCGGAGAGTAACGATGCGCACATCAGCACAATACCGGCTGCTAACATTTCAATGGCTCCGGCCATCATGCCAACGGGTAGCGTAATGCGTGAACCGTACACCGAGCCAAACGCCCAGCTTATCGAACCGATCAGGATTAAAATAGCGCCCCACGGATTGCCACTTAAATTGCCTCCGCTGTTCAGCATGATGATCCCTGCGAGCCCAATCGCTATCCCCAACCATTCCAGTTTGCGCGTTTTGATGCCAAAAAAGTGGCTAAAACACAGCGTAAATAGCGGGACGGTGGCGACCACCACGGCGGCAATACCGGAAGGGACATTTTGATGTTCTGCGACGGTGACCAGTCCATTACCCACAGCCAGCAGCAGGATACCAATTAACGCGGCGTTCAGGATTAAGCGTAAGGGGGGGAGCTTATGCCCGCGAATAAGTAAAAAACTTGTTAATAAAATTCCCGCAGAGAGAAAACGTACGGCTGCCATCATTAACGGCGGCCAGCTTTCAACACCAATGCGAATAACGAAGTACGTGGAACCCAAATGATGTACAGCGCGAATAGCGCACTGAAAAGCGGTAACAATTGCCTGAAACGCATAATCCCTCACGGTAGAAATAAAAAGGTGCAACATAGTAAACGTCAAAACTATCTTACTGGCGAGATTTATAATTACGTGTCGATGTTAAAAACTTGTTGACCAGAAAGGTCAGTTTCAGCATGGCGTGTTTTACTTCATACTTATGACTGCAAAAAAATAATATTGAGGGTCAAAATTTTGGCAGGAAGTAGCTTACTAACCTTACTCGATGATATCGCCACGCTGCTGGATGATATATCAGTGATGGGAAAATTGGCCGCGAAAAAAACCGCGGGCGTGCTGGGAGATGATCTGTCGCTTAATGCGCAGCAGGTATCGGGCGTGCGGGCGAACCGTGAACTCCCGGTGGTCTGGAGCGTGGCGAAGGGGTCGTTTGTAAACAAAGTTATCCTTGTACCGTTGGCGCTATTGATAAGCGCATTTATTCCCTGGGCGATCACCCCATTATTAATGGTAGGTGGGGCGTTTCTCTGTTTTGAAGGGGTAGAAAAGGTTCTGCATACCCTGGAGGCGCGTAAGCACAAAGAAAGCCCGGAAGAGCGTCAGCAGCGTCTGGCTGCTCTGGCCGCACAGGATCCACTCACCTTTGAGAAAGATAAAATCAAAGGGGCAATACGTACTGACTTCATTTTGTCTGCCGAGATTGTTGCGATTACGCTGGGTATTGTAGCGGATGCACCTTTGCTGAATCAGGTGTTGGTGTTATCGGGTATCGCGTTAGTGGTGACCGTGGGCGTGTATGGCCTGGTCGGGATTATCGTTAAGCTTGACGACATCGGGTACTGGCTGGCAGAAAAACGTAGCCAACTTGCCCAGTCGCTGGGGAAAGGGTTGCTGGTGGTTGCCCCCTGGCTGATGAAAACACTTTCTGTGGTCGGTACATTGGCGATGTTTTTGGTGGGGGGCGGTATTGTGGTACACGGAATATCACCGCTGCATCATGCGATTGAACATTTTGCTCAACAGCAAAGTACATTGATTTCGCTAATGCTTCCGACCCTGCTTAACCTGGTGCTCGGCTTTATCATCGGTGGGATTGTCGTTCTGCTGGTGAAAGCTGTCGCCAGACTGCGCGGAGTTTCGCACTAATTGTTACAGGACTGATTATGCAAAACGCCTCTTTGTCATCTAAGGTGTAAAGGTTTCTCTTGATACAGGAGGCAGGTATGGTCTTTTCTGTCAGTGAGGAAGTCACCTCCAAAGAGGGTGGCCCACGTATGATCGTTACCGGGTATGCCAGCGGAATGGTGGAGTGTCGCTGGTACGACGGCTTTGGCGTTAAACGGGAAGCATTCCGTGAAGATGAACTGGTGGTGCCGGGCGAGCGAAGACAGCTCTGTCAGGATGCCTGAACATTTGACTCGACCGTAACCTGGTGATCTCTCACCCATTAGTTATATTTATCATTTTGGTGAGAATTATTTACTTGTCAGGCAAAAAAATTGCAGATAAGGTTTGGTTCACATCAGATTTTCTGGTGTAACGAATTTACAAGTGCTTCTTGCATAAGCAAGCTTGATCCCGACCCTATAAGGGCCGGGATTTTTTTCGCCCTCAGTCAGCGATTGATCTCCGATACGCTAAAGTCATGGATATCAAGCTCGAACGCGTCGGCCAGTTCATGCCATGTATGGTAATCTCGGCCGTCGACGCTAACGCGCTCCGGGTCATCCTGGCTGCGATGAATTTCACTCTCGCAGATTTCGTTGATTGCCTTTAGCAGCGCGTCCACATCGACGCTGACTTCACGTTTGGCCGTATCGCTGTACTCTTTCGCGGTTTTCATCCTCATACCTCTCAACCGTTAAGGATACCGGGGGAGCGTACCCAAACATCAGATACGCACAACTTAAGTATAGACCGTCGATAAAACCCGCAATCGCGCGTGCAGAGCGCTGCCAGAAAAAGGAATTTGTTCTACACTGGCACAAAGCCACAGGAGGAAAACTATGAAGGTGAATGATCGGGTCACAGTCAAAACGGACGGCGGTCCTCGTCGACCGGGCGTGGTACTGGCAATCGAAGAGTTTAGTGAAGGCACCATGTACCTGGTTTCGCTGGAAGACTACCCGCTCGGTATCTGGTTCTTTAATGAATCAGGTCATCAGGATGGTATCTTTGTGGAAAAAGTGGAGTGAGATGAGTTCCGCTGTTTGAATCTGACTGGTGGAGTCGCCACCAGTCAGAACGTCTTAGCGCATATTCACAAAGATACCATTGGTGACGTTATCCGTAAGTCTCACCACGTGATAGATAACTTGCTTATTATGCGTCTTAATCTTTCGTTTTATATTCCCCTTATGGGATGACACCGTCTTGGCTTTGATATTCATTTGATCTGATATCTGTATTGTTCCCTGACCCTCCATCCACATACGCAGCATGCTGGATTCGGTTCGACTTAATGATAATGTCGGCAGATTCACATCAATAGCAATATCTACTTCTTTTTTCAGAATATCGCCAAGTAGTTTATCCAGTGAGTCAGGTTTAATCGATTTAGAACTAATCAATAAGTTTTTTCTGACGAGTAGATATTCATCAAAATGCACGTTGGCAATTGCCATAAACACAATAAATAATGTGCTGGGATGCTGATTAATGATTTGCTTTATTTGCTGGCTATTAGCAGGATCGTGGATAAAGCAGTCCTCATTAATAAACACCACAGCGGGTTGTTGAGAGACACAGGCGAGACTGAGTTCATCAACGTTGGAAATGTTGTTGATTTCCCTTTTTTTCACTCCCCGACTTACCAGATACCCGGTTAACCCTAGTCGGGTGTAACTGCATAAATCCATAATAATCGTTGACATGGCATACCCTCACTCAATGCGTAACGATAATTCCCCTTACCTGATTATTTCATCACAACTAAACGGAATAATAACGACCCAAGATGACGCTTTCGCTGTTTTTCAGGCGAATTTACTATCCCGTAAAGTTGCGTATAATTTGCCAGGAAACATCTTAAAGTAAAGTGAATGTTGCGTTATGTGAGTGAGGCAAAAACAAATAAGCCGCGACAGAGATATCCTGGTGGATGTTGTCACTTTTTAAAATTAGGACAATCCTTAGTAAAACAGGATAAAAATTAAGGGTTATTATTTTCCAGGCATTTCGCTGACGATATCGGCCAGTAAATTAAAAATTTCACTGAATAATCGTTCGCAGAATGGCGCAATTAATGGCATTAGCGCCGCCATCAGTGAAATACCTACGGTCAGAGTGAGAGGAAAGCCGATGACGAAAACCGACAGCTGTGGCGCCATGCGATTTAACAAACCAAGTGCGAGGTTCAGCGTGAGTAGCAGCGTCATTACTGGCAGGGCCAGCATTAGCCCGTTGAGGAAAATCAGGCTACCCGCCCGTGCCAGCGCGAGAAACGCATTGCTGTTCACCGGATTGCCACCGATGGGCAGAGTATGAAAAGTATCTACCAGCAGCGAAATCAGCCATAAATGACCGTTAAAGGTCAGGAACAGCAGCATGGCGAGCATGTCGATCAGTCGTGCCAGAACCGGCATATTCAGACGGCTACCGGGATCGAAGAACGTCGCGAAGGAAAGGCCCATTTGCAGGCCAATTAATTCCCCGGCGGTACGTACCGCGGCAAACGCAAACTGCATGGTGAAGCCTAAAGCGATACCGATCAGGATTTGTTGCATTGCCTGCCATAGTGCGCCGATCGAAAAGATGGGGACGTCAACGGCGGGAATTGACGGGGCGATAACGACGGTTATCATCAACCCCAGCCCCAGCTTTACCCGTTTGGGGATGGCTCGTTCACTGAGGATGGGGGCCGTTGAGATGAGCGCCAGTATGCGCAGCAAAGGCCAGAAGTATAAATTCAGCCAGTGGAGCCACTCAACGCTGGTCACCTGCAACATAACGTTGTCTACCCGATGATGTAGGGGATATTGCTGAACAGCGTACGCACGTAGTCGAGCAGCAGGTTAAGCATCCACGGGCCAGCAACAATGATGGCAATAAACACCGCGACAATTTTGGGAATGAAGGACAGCGTCATTTCGTTAATCTGGGTCGCCGCCTGCAGAATACTGATGATAAGACCTGTGACGAGAGCGACCAACAGCAAAGGCGCAGCAAGGGCCAGGGCGACTTTCATCGCCTCTGTGCCCATCATCATGACCGATTCAGGAGTCATTTCGCGCCTCTAACTGTAAAAGCTTTGTGCTAGCGAGCCGACAAGTAGCTGCCAACCGTCTACCAACACAAACAGCATCAGCTTAAACGGCAACGCGATTGTGGCTGGCGGTACCATCATCATCCCGAGCGCCATCAGTACGCTGGCGATCACCAGGTCGATAATCAGAAACGGAATAAAAATGGTAAAACCTATCTGGAATGCTGTTTTCAACTCACTGGTGACATAAGCGGGTAGCAAAATTCGCATCGGCACGGCTTCTGGTCCCTGTAATGGACCGCTGTTTGCTAAGCGCGCGAAGAGGGCCAGATCGGCTTCACGGGTCTGGCGCAACATAAACTCACGCAGCGGCTGGGCACCTTTCTCCATAGCTTCCTGCATGGAGATCTTCTCTTCGCTGAACGGTTGATATGCGTCGACGTAGATTTTATCGATCACCGGCGACATGATGAAAAAGGTCAAAAAGAGCGCCAGGCCCAGTAGCACCTGGTTAGGTGGTGCAGAGGGGGTACCCAGTGCATTTCGCAGGAGACCGAAAACAATGATGATGCGGGTGAAGCTGGTCATCATCAGCAAAATTGCAGGCAGGAACGTCAGCGAGGTGATGAACACCAGTGTCTGCACGGGCAAAGACCAGCTTTGTCCGCCGCCCGGCAATGGCTGACTAACCAGACCCGGGAGTTGGGCGAGGGCAACGGGACTGAAAAGCCACAAGCCTGCCAGCGTGAGGGATAGCAAACGGCGCATCAGGATCTCCCAGGACGCTTAAGCAAACTCTTCATCATGGCCTGGAAATCCGCAGGGGAGGCCGTTTTTTCTTCTGCATCGGCAGGTGCCGGGGGCAGGGTGTGCAGGACGTTAATCTGCGAGGCTGTGACACCCAGTACCAGACGGGCATCTTCGACCTCGACAATCACCACGCGCTCACGTGGACCCAATGAGGTGCTGGCCGTGACTTTCAGCCCGCGTGTACCGGTACTTTTTGGGGCAAACCCCAGACGTTTAATGACCCAGGCCACCGCCAGGATCAAGATGATGATCCCGAGCAGCGCGCCGCTTACCTGCACCAGCGGTGAGCCGGGAACGGCGGCGGGTTGAGAAACGGTAGCCTGGGTATTCATGATTAACGGCTCAGACGGCGCATACGTTCAGATGGGGTGATAATGTCAGTGATACGCACACCGTATTTATCCGCGACCACGACGACTTCGCCCTGGGCAATCAGATAACCGTTGATCAGGATATCCAGCGGTTCGCCTGCCAGACCATCCAGTGCGACAACCGACCCCTGCGTCAGGCGCAGCAGCTCTTTGATGGTCATGCGGGTACGGCCCAGTTCGACGGTCAGTTTGACCGGAATGTCCATGATTAGGTCGATGTCCTGCAAAGCACCGCTGACGTCGCCGCCACCTAACTGCTGGAATACCGCATCGGCCGCACTTTTGGTGGGCGTGGTTTTTTGCTCGTTTAACGCGTCAGCCCACAGATCGTCCAATGCGCCAGTGTTCTCATCGGACGGATTATTCATATCACTCATTTGGGCTGTTCCTCATTCAGCGAATTCAAAATCGGGTTTATCAGATGTTCTACGCGTAACGCATACTGACCGTTTACGGTGCCATACTGGCTGGTCAGCACAGGCACGCCGTCCACATGAGCAATAATGCGGTCGGGTTTTTCAATCGGCAGTACATCGCCGGGTTTCAGTTTTAAAATCTGGGATAGCCGCAGCGGAATGTCGGCAAAGTTTGCCACCAGCTCCAGCTCAGAATGCTGAACCTGACGCACCAGATTATTGCGCCAGTTCTGATCTTCATTACGCGAGTTTTCCAGCGGCGGATTCACCAGCAGCTCACGCAACGGCTCAATCATGCTGAATGGCAGACAGATGTTAAATTCACCGGTCAGGTTGCCAATTTCAACGTGGAACGGGGTGTTCACCACAATGTCGTTCGGGGAGGTGGTGATATTGGTAAATTTCACCTGCATCTCGGAACGGACGTATTCCACTTCCAGCGGATTGATGGCCTTCCACGCGTCGCTGTAGCTTTCCAGCGCCAGCTTCAGCATGCGGTTGATAACGCGCTGTTCCGTGTGCGTAAATTCGCGGCCTTCCACTTTCGTCGGGAAACGACCGTCACCACCGAACAGGTTGTCTACGGCGATAAATACCAGACTTGGCGAGAACACTACCAGACCCGTACCGCGCAGCGGCTTCAGGTGGATTAAGTTCAGGTTGGTCGGAACCGGCAAGTTGCGCGCAAATTCGTGGTAAGGCTGGATACGGATCGCCCCCACGGTAATATCCGGACTACGGCGCAACAGGTTAAATAACCCCATACGGAACTGGCGCGCGAAGCGTTCGTTAATGATCTCCAACGCCTGTAAACGCTCACGTACCACGCGACGTTGAGTGTTGGGATCATAAGGACGAATATCGCTTTCTTTTGCGATACCTGAAATGGGTTCGTCTTTGGTTTCGCTATCGCCGTTCAGCAATGCGTCGATTTCTGCCTGAGAAAGAATACTGTCGCCCATGTCTTTACCGCAGAATAAAAGCTGTATAAAGAACGTCGGTGACAACCTGTTTCGGTTGCCCAACAACAAGCGGAGTCGCCAGCGTCTCTTTGATGGCGGTAATCAGCTGTTGCTTACCTTCCTCGGTGGCGAGTGTGGCCGCATTCTGACGAGAAAATAGCAGCAGCAAGCGGCTGCGCACTTCCGGCAGATATTCGTTAAGACGTGAACGTGTCGCCTCATCTTTCATGCGCAGTGTGATACCGATATACAGCACACGGTCTGCATCACCCAGATTGACGGTAAAGGTATCCAGCGCAAAGAACACCGGGGCTGGCGGTGGAGCCGGTTCCGCTTTGACGCTGGCGGAAGGCTGCTGCTGCATGCGCCAGTAGCTATAACCTGCAGTTGCGCAGGCGGCGAGGGTAATTAATACCAGCAGAGGGATCCAAATAGCGCGTTTACTTTTTTTGTTAATCGCGGAGTCAGTCATCAGATACGGGCTTCCTGTTTCGGTACAGCTTATGGGCTGATTATCCCGTGTCCTGTCCACGACAAAGCGTGGAAAAGACGCGGATAATCATGCTACCTCTGGCGTTAGGCGAAGATGTCTACTGCGCCATCGCCGCGGGCAGCGGCTTGCAGCGAGGCTGGGGTTGCCAGTATTGCGTCATCTTCAGCGGCAAAAATGTCTTGTCCTTGAGCGCGACCAGACTGCTGTTGCTGTCCGGAAGACTGCTGATGGCCAGCGAAGCTTTCACTGCTGATGTTGCTTTGCCCCAGTTGGATCCCGCTTTCAGCCAACTGTGTACGCAGCATCGGTAATGCGGCTTCCAGTGCGGCGCGCACGTGACTGTGCGGTGAAACCATTTGTAACTGCGCGAGGTTATCGTCCAGCTTGAGCGAAATATGTACCTGACCCAGGTCCTGCGGATGCAGACGCAGCTCTGCGCTTTGCTGGCCCTGGCGCGTGAACAAGGTGACGTGCTGGCTCAGCGATTGCTGCCATTCATGGCTACCTAACGGAGCGCTTAACACCGGCGCGGCCGTCGGTAACGGTTGTGCGTGTGTTTGTGGACCACTTAGCGGGGCCGCAGTCATGCCAATGCTGGTCGGTGACGGGGTGCTGTCGATTTCAGCTCTGGCGTTCGCTGCCGCCGTCAGCGGGGTTAATGCCGGGTTGTTTGCCTGATTAGCACCACCGCCAGCAATCGTGACATCCGCTTTGCCTTTTTTGGCATCACCAGGCAGTAATTCGTCTGCATTATCAGTTGCCGCGCCGTGTACCGCGCCTCGTGACAATGCGGAAAGCGCCGCATCAACAGGGGCTGGTGCGCTATCGACGGCAGGCGTAGCCAGTGGTTGTCCTGGCAGCATGGCGAACAACGCGCTCAGGTTGGCGAGATCGTCATCACTCAGCGCAGTGTTTTTTTCGTCCTGCTGCGCGACTTTGCCCAGTGTCGTCAGGGCATTCGCTTTTAGTGAAGGCGTGAGAGCGGACAACAGTTGCTGAGCGTCAGTCATGTCGGCAAGAGAAGTCTCGGTTTGCAGCTCCTGTTGCGCCAGCAGATCGGTTAATTTGACCGACTGTGTGGCATCGCCATTTTTTTGCAGCAACCCTTTTTGCAGCTTACTGCTGGCCGCCTGTAAGTCGGCAAGCGACAGCGGGGCGTCTTTACCTTGTGCGTCGCCCGCACTTAATGCGCCAGCCAGTAGCGCTAAAAAATCCTCGGGTGAATCTACCGCTTTGCCTGACTGAAGACCTGCGGCTACATCGGTGTCGGTGGTAATCAGTTGGGGTAAAGTAATCATTCGGGTTTCCTCATAGCTGCGCGCTGAGCAAATTCATCCATTTTTTTCTGATCCAGGCGGTTTTCGGCCAGTAACGCCGCCGAGGTTTGTCTGTCCTGCAACGTCTGCCACGCCTGTAATCGTTGTTTTTTGTCGCGCCAACTGTTCAATGCCTGGTCTACTTTCTGTGTCCATTGATTGAGCTGTTGGCGATGTTGCTCAATCGCTTTTTCCAGCGTCTGAATAAATTGTTGGTAATTGATCCAGCGATTGCTGGTAATACCCTGGCCCATGTCGTTGTTCAGATTGTTGCGATACTCATGCTGATAATCGATCAGCATTTTCAACTGTTCTTCCGCCTGCTGACAGCCACGACGCATCTCTCCCAATAAGACAGCAGCGTCATCTACCTCTTTTTCAGCCAGGTCTTTCAATGTTGCTAATGCACCATGTTGTGCCATGACCTATGCTCTCCTGCTTAATCACACACCAGGGAAAATCAGTTCCAAAGCTTGTAGAGAATCTTCCCAGTCAGCCCGTTCAAAAATACCTTGCTGTAAGAATGCTTCCAGCTGCGGCCATAAGGCGATGGCTTTATCCAGCATCGGATCGCTGCCTTTGGCATACGCCCCCACGCTGACCAGATCACGGTTACGCTGGAAGCTGGACAGCAACTGTTTAAAGTTACGCACCCGTGCATAGTGTTTTTCACTAATGAGCGCGGTCATGGCGCGGCTGATCGAGGCTTCAATATCGATGGCCGGATAGTGACCCGCCTCGGCCAGATGACGAGACAGCACAATGTGACCGTCCAGAATCGCGCGCGCGGAATCGGCAATCGGGTCCTGTTGGTCGTCACCCTCGGTCAGTACCGTATAAAACGCGGTGACTGAACCGCCGCCGTGGATACCGTTACCGGCCCGTTCGACCAGCGCCGGTAACTTAGCGAATACTGAGGGTGGATAACCTTTGGTTGCCGGTGGCTCGCCGATCGCCAGGGCTATCTCACGTTGTGCCATCGCGTAGCGGGTGAGGGAGTCCATAATCAGCAATACATGCTGTCCGCGATCGCGAAAATCTTCGGCGATGCGCGTGGCGTAGGCCGCGCCTTGCATACGTAACAGCGGCGAGACGTCCGCCGGAGCGGCAATCACTACCGAGCGTGCGCGACCGTCAGCACCGAGAATATTTTCAATAAAATCTTTAACTTCGCGACCACGCTCGCCAATCAGACCCACGACGATAACATCGGCCTGGGTATAGCGCGCCATCATGCCGAGCAGGACGCTTTTACCGACGCCGGAACCGGCGAAAAGCCCCATACGCTGGCCGCGGCCAACGGTTAACAACGCGTTGATGGGGCGTACGCCGGTATCCAGGACGTGTTCAATTGCGGTCCGTTGCAGCGGGTTAAACGGCGGCGTAATCAATGCGCCGGTTTCGGTGGTATCCGGGGCGGGCAGTCCGTCGAGCGGTTTGCCGCTACCGTCCAGCACACGACCCAGCAGAGCTGGGCCAAGCGGTAATTGCTTCCCGCTTTGCAGACCTTCTCCGGCAATGTTCTTCGCGTATACGCGTGCGCCGGGCAGAACGCCTTCGACCTCTTCGAGCGGCATCAAAAACAGACGTTGACCGTTAAAGCCCACGACTTCGCTTTCGACCTCCTGGGTTTCGTTGCCGTCCTGGCGTTCAATGACGCAGGTGGCACCGAGCGGCAGCTGTAATCCTGTGGCCTCCAGCACCAGCCCGGTTGCGCGGGTCAGGCGACCATAACGACGCACCGCAGGCAGCAGTGACATTTTCTCTTCGAAGTTGTCCAGCGTATTGAGCCAGCGAGTCAGGCGAGTGGTCATTACACGACTCCTGGCGCTGCCAGACGGCAGAGTTCTTGCCAGCGCGTGGCGACGCTGGCATCCAGATCGCCTTCATCAGCTGAGACTTTACAACCGCCGTGATGCAGCGTGGGATCGCCGCGTAGCCGCCAGCCGTGCAGGCTGAGAGTGGCACCGAGCATCTCCTCCACACGCTGGAGATCGTCCGGATGTACGCGCAGCTGCGGTTTACCGCTAAACAGCGGTTCCTGTTGCAATAACTGTTGGATTTGCTTAATCAGCGCCGCGTTATCCACGATTGGCGTCTGACCAATCACCTGACGCGCAGCTTCCAGCGCCATTTGCATCAGTCGCGAGGCAATGACGCTATCCAGCGCGTCCAGCGTATTCTGAAACTCACTCACCAGCTGCTGCATGCGGGCATGGATCGGCGCATGCTGTGCTCGCGCCTGGTTCTGGCCTTGCTCCAGCCCCTGGCTCAGACCTTCCTGATAGCCTTGTTCGTGACCTTTTTGTCGACCTTCCGCCAGCCCCGCGTTATACCCTTGCTCATGGGCCTGCATTTGCAGCTGTGCGAGCTGCTGTTCAAGCTGTTGCTCTGCGGAAAGCTGTGGCTCTTCAGCTTCTTCTGACAGCGGCGTTTCGCTGTGGTCGGCCAGTACGAACTCCGCCATCGGTGGGGCGAGGTCGTCCGGAGTCCAGACTTTCCACGGCAGTTCGTTAGACATAGGTATCCTCGCCGCTGCCTATCACCATCTCGCCGGTTTCCGCCAGACGACGCACAATAAGCAGAATGGCTTTCTGTTCGTTTTCCACTTGCGACAAACGCACCGGGCCGCGGTTGGCAAGGTCGTCGCGCAGAATATCGGCAGCACGTTGCGACATGTTGCGCAGGAACTTCTCGCGTAGCGGCTGTTCGGCACCTTTCAGGGCAATCAGCAGTGATTCGGAATCCACTTCCTGCAACAGGCGCTGGATACTGCGATCGTCGACGTCCACCAGGTTTTCGAACAGGAACATCTCGTCGATAATTTTCTGTGCCAGCTCGCCGTCGAATTCGCGTACGGCGGTAATAACCGCTTCTTCCTGCTGGGTTTTCATCAGGTTGATAATTTCTGCTGCCGTTCTCACGCCGCCCATTTTGCTGCGCTTGAGGTTCTGACCATCGAGTAGACCGTTCAGTACCTCGGTCAGTTCTGCCAGCGCGGCAGGCTGCACACCGCCGAAGGTGGCGATACGCAGCATCACGTCGTGACGTAAACGCTCGTCGAACAGCGCCAGAATATCGGCGGCCTGGCCCCGTTTGAGGTGTACCAGAATGGTGGCGATAATCTGTGGATGCTCGTCGCGGATAAGGTCGGCGGCGCTTTGTGGCTCCATAAAGTTGAGCGTTTCAATGCCGCTGGTGGTATCGCGGGTTTCCAGAATATCTTCCAGCAGGCTGGAGGCGCGTTCCTCGCCCAGCGCTTTCACCAGCACGGAGCGCAGATATTCGTTGGCGTTGATATTCAGCGCGGCAAATTGTTCTGCTTCTTGCTCAAACTCGGCCAGTACTTCCGTCAACTGTTTGTTGGAGATCTGGCGTACGTTCGCCATCGCTGTACTGAGCGCCTGAACTTCGCGCGTGGAAAGGTGTTTAAACACCTCAGCCGCGCGATCTTCGCCAATGGTCATCAGCAAGATGACGCTTTTATCGGTACCGGTAAGGGCATTACTCATGATCGTTACTCATCCACTGGCGAATGACCAGCGCCACGACGCGCGGATCGTTATCTGACATTTCACGAATACGCTGGCTCATCACTTCTGCACCCAGACGTTGATTCGTACGACGCTGCTGGGTTTGTTCGTCTTTGCTGAGGCGAACTTCTACCGCTTCTTCGGTTTCCTGACGGATACGCGTTTGTTCTTGTACCGCTTTGGCTTCTTCGCTGCGGCGAACCAACTGCGGGCGAACAGCCTTACGCCACAGGATCCAGGCAACAAGCAGCACCAGCAACCAACGGCCAGCGGTCATCAACTGTTCAATAAAGACCTGCTGTTTCCAGAACGGCAGTTCGCCAATGGAATCGTCGGTCGCCGTGAAGGGTGAATTCACCACGTTCAGGGTATCGCCACGCTTGTCGGAGAAGCCCATCGCTTCGCGGGTCAGGTCCTCAATCTGTTTCATCTGATCGGCGGTTAACGGCAGCGGTTTACCGTCCGGCAACGTTTTATAGTTGACCACCACTGCAACCGAGAGACGCTGTACATCGCCGACGTTCATTTTGGTGTGGCGAATGGTACGGTCGACTTCATAGTTGCTGGTTTCATTACGCTGCGTACTGCGTGGACCAGCATTATTGTTGTTATTTGCCGTTTGCGTGGTTTGCGTGGTTTGCGCATTTTGCTGATTAGCCGGAGGGGTGGCGATTGGCGCGGTATTAGCCGGTGCTGGTTGATTAGACAATGCGCCCGGTACGCCGCCTGGCGCTCCGCTCCCGATCTGCTCGCTGACGTTTAACTGGCGTGAACGCAGCACGGCCTGGGAATCATCACCGTTTGGACGGTACTGTTCTTCGGTTTGCTCTTTATTAGCAAAATCCAGTTGCGCGGTGACCTGCGCATGTACGTTACCGTTGCCGACAATCGGCGACAGGATCGATTCGATACGACGTTGAACGCGCCCTTCGACATCGCTCGCGTATTTCAACTGCGCATCGTTAAGATCGCGGCTGCTGGTGTTCGACTGAGTTAACAGATGACCCGCCTGGTCGACCAGCGTAACGTTGCCCGGCGGCAAGCCTGCAACAGCGCTGGAAACCAGATGCGTGACCGCACTGATTTGACCTTCATCCAGTGCGCGGCCAGGTTCAAGGTTAACGGTCACGGAGGCTGAAGGCGCTTTTTGCTCACGCACAAACAGCGACGGTTTTGGCATTGCCAGATGCACGCGGGCGCGTTTTACCGGTCCCAGAGTTTCAATGGTACGGGCTAATTCACCTTCCAGCGCACGCTGGTAGTTGACCTGCTCGCTAAACTGGCTAATACCAAACTTTTCCTGATCCAGCAGCTCAAAGCCAACGGCGCCGCCCTTCGGCAGACCTTGTTGTGCCAGACGTAACCGCAATTCGTGAACTTTATCGGCAGGAACTTCTATAGCACCGCTTCCCTCAGTAAAACGATAGGGAACGTTCATCTGCGTCAGTTGGGTGACAATCGCGCCACCATCCTGATCGGATAGGTTGCTGAACAGTGTGCGGTAGTCAGGTGTTTTGGCCCACAGGACCATCGCCACGATGATAGCGACGGCAGCGGCTCCCGCCACAATCAGAGGAATTCTGGGATTCGCGCGCAGGCGGTTTAACCACTCGAGAGGTTTAAGCTGGGTTGCAGTCGATGCTGTCGCACTCATCTCGCACCTCGTGGCTTATCGTGGACGGCGTTTTTTGCAAAGTGGAACAAGACTCACTCCCGGGTCAGCAAACTCGAAAAATTGACGGTCTCATTATTTGCGGTTTCGAATTTTTCTATGCGTTAAAAACCGTGGTTTTTTATCGTTATTTAACGCCTTTATCTTATTGACTAACTGGTAATCTCAGCTAAGTAAAAAATCATCCAGGGGATCAGAATGTCGGCAATACAGGGGATTGAAGGGGTCATCAGCCAGTTACAGGCCACGGCGATGTCAGCAAAAATGCAGGATATGCAGCCACAACCGACCGTGAGTTTTGCCGGTCAGCTGCATGCGGCGTTAGACCGAATCAGCGATGTGCAAACCGCGTCCCGTACGCAGGCTGAGAAATTTACCCTCGGTGAGCCGGGTATTGCGTTAAATGATGTGATGACCGATATGCAAAAAGCGTCGGTCTCGATGCAGATGGGTATTCAGGTACGTAACAAACTGGTGTCGGCCTACCAGGAAGTGATGTCGATGCAGGTGTAGGTTTAACGTGCAGAGATTGTTTGCCGGATAAGCGCAGCGGCCATCCGGCAACCAGTTACTTCTGAATCAAATAGCGGATCGTTGGGCCATCCTGCTGAATATCCAGCACCGTATAGCCGTGATTACGCGCATCCAGTGGAATATTGTTGATTGACTGCGGGCAATCGCTCACCACTTCCAGAATTTCACCTTTCTTCAATTGCGGCATCGCTTCCAGCGTGGCGACAGCCGGGTATGGACACGGTTCGCCGACCATATCGAGGCGATAATCAGGCACGATATTTTTCATACAGACTCCTTGGCAGGCGTCAGTCCTGCGCGACGGAAGAAGCGTTTTTCCCAGCCGATAATGAGCATCAGCGCGGCAAACAACAGCAGATAGGTTACCAGCAGACCACCGAGCGGACCGAAGGTGTTGAGCAAATTCACTTTGTCCCAGTTGGTGGCAAGCGCGGGAGCAAAATCATCCCAGTAGTAGGCCAGAATGGTCGAGCCAATAACGTTGCCCAGACCAACCCACCAGTAATGCACCTGGCCTTCAACGGCGCGATACATCCAGCCGGTTTCGCATCCGCCCGCTAAAACGATGCCAAAGCCGAACAGCAAGCCGCCGATCACCGCATTTGGACCCGCCCACATGATTTTAGGCTCGACGCCCAGTTGTACGTAGCTAAAGATACCGATGGCGCTGACCGCCATCCCGAAGATGATTGCTTTTGCCATATGGGTGCGACCAGAAATCCACAGATCGCGGAAGGCGGAGGTGAAGCAGATTTGCGCCCGTTCAATCAGCAGACCGAACCCAACGCCAAATAGCATCGCCAGACCGAGCTTGGGTTTATCCATCGCGGTGAGCAGCGCCCAGCCGATCATGCCGATAAACACCAGCATGCCAAGGCGGAAACGGCGACGGGCCTGATCCGGCTTTTGCGTCAACGGCGAAGCGGCGGAGACTTTCTGCATTTTGACCGGAATACGAAACATCGGCAGCAGGGTAAAGCGTGCGCCAAACCATGAGCCGATTGCCGTTGCCAGCGCGAAAAACCAGGCATGTAGCGAGAACTGTGGAATGCCGGTGAAGAATGCGGCCAGGTTGCAGCCCATCGCGAGCCGGGCGCCGAATCCGGCGATCATCCCGCCGACTATCGCCTGCATAATGCGCACCCGACTGCGCGGCATGCGTAACTTGACGTTGTTAGCCCACAGTGCGGCAGCAAAACAGCCACCGAACATACCGAGGATCATCATGCCGTCAATGCGGGTCAGGGGCGAGCCTTCGAGATGAATCAGCTTGTAGTATCCCCACTCTTCGGCGTGCACGCCAAACAGTTGCAGGATTTGCCCACCCCAACGGGTGAATTCACCGGTAACGGCCCAAAAGGTTCCCGTAATGCCGAAATAATAAGTGGAGAGAATACCCGCTGCGATGACCGCAGGGGCGGGGGCCCAAAATTTAATTAACCAGGCCTGTTTGAAGTGTTGCCATGACATGCGTTGCGCCTCTGAACTCAGAAGGTATGTAACAAGAAGTGTGGATACTACACCGTTCAGAATTTTTGACTATGAGTAATAAGAGGTAATACCGTCTGGATCAATCTTTCTCAACGCTGCCGAAAGGCTGGCGACATCAGGCCTTTAATGCCACAATCCCATTTTCTTCGCATGCAGGATGAATGATGAAAAAATTAGCAATCGTTGGTGTATTTCTGGCGCTTACCGGATGCGCCGAAGTAGAAAATTATAACGACGTGGTGAAAACGCCAGCGCCAGCCGGTCTGGAAGGATACTGGCAGTCAAAAGGTCCGCAACGCAGTCTGGTAAGCCCGGAAGCGATTGCCAGCCTGGTGATAACGAAAGAGGGCGATACGCTGGATTGTCGCCAGTGGCAGCGGGTGATCGCGCTGCCGGGGAAACTGACGATGCTCTCTGGCGATCTCACCAACGTGACGGTGAAACGCGAGCTGTATGAGATCGAGCGCGAAGGCAATACGCTGGAATATGACGGTATGACGCTGCAACGGGTCGATCGCCCAACGCAGGAGTGCGCTGACGCGTTAAAGAAAACGCCGCTGGCTACGCCACTGCCATAAGCCGTACGCCCCGGTAGCCTCTGGCCACCGGGGTTGAACTTTACAACACGTCCTCAATCACCCACACGCTGACGCTCCCGCCGTTACAGAAAAACGTTGCTTCACCGTTTTCATCGGTGACCACGCTTTCCTCGCGATTTCCCAGATAGTCACGCCAGGTTTTATTGCCGTAATTGGCGCCGAGATTGATGGTCTTTTCTCCGTCATCGCCGTTAGACAATACCACCACACATCCGGGATCGTCGTCCGTTCCGCTGCGGCTAAAAGCGATACAGTTAGGATGATCGAAAAAGAGCGTCTGTACCCCGTGTGCGAAGCGCTGGCGAGCGAGGATCAGTTCATCAAGCTGTTCAATGATCGGCATGTCGATAGGATAGGTTTCGCCATCGCCGCCGGTGTCTTCGTAATGCGCTCCGTAGAGGTCAGGGTAAAACACCGACGGTACGCCATTTTCACGCAACAGAATCAACGCATAGGCCAGCGGCTTAAACCACGGCTCGACGGGGGCTTCGAGTGCCTGTAAAGGTTGGGTGTCGTGATTGGCCACCAGCGTGACGGCATGAAACGGATCTGCTTCTACCAGGGTATCGGTGAAAATCTGGCTCATGTCATAATCGCGGCCCTGACGGGACGCTTCGTGAAACTTCATCTGTAGGGGGGCGTCGAACAGCATGGTTTTCCCCTCTACCTGGTTGATGTAGGTTTGCAGCTTATCGACTTCGTGGGACCAGTATTCCGCGACGATAAACAGCGGTTTTGGCGCCACCTCCTGCACGTGCTCAATCCACTCTTTATAAAACCAGGCCGGAATGTGCTTGACGGCATCCAGGCGAAAGCCGTCGCAATGGGTTTGATCCATCACCCAGCGTGCCCAGTATTTGAGTTCCTCGGTGACGGCGTGATTACGAAAATCGATATTTTCGCCCATCAGGTAGTCAAAGTTGCCGAGTTCGTCATCGACCTGATCGTTCCAGCCTTCCCCGGTGTAGTCGTTAACGATTTTAAAAATGCCGTCTTCGGTTGGGTTCTCGATATGGTCAATGCCGCTGAAGCATTTGAAGTCCCAAATGAATTGCGAGTACTGGCCTGCGCGGGCAGGGAAGGTGTAGCGCGTCCAGCCTTCGCATTCGATAATCTCATCGTCTATTTGTGTGCGATCCTCGGCGTTAACCCGCTGGACGCGAATACTCTCTTTCTCATCCGCGCCCATTTTGTGGTTAACCACTACGTCCAGCAGTACAGCAATATCATTGTGCTTAAGCGCGTCTATCGCCGCCAGCAGCTGGTTTTTATCGCCGTATTTGGTGGCGACGGTTCCCTTTTGGTCGAATTCGCCCAGATCAAACAGATCGTAGGAGTCGTAGCCAACGGAATAACCGCCGGACGCGCCTTTATAGGCGGGGGGCAGCCATACCATATTGATGCCGATGTCATTGAGTCCACCTGCGCGTTCGGCAAGTTCGGGCCAGAGTTGGCCGCCATCAGGGTAATACCAGTGGAAGTACTGCAATAATGTGGGATTTTTCATCTTCCGTGCTCCAGAAGTCGTTTGGCCGACCTCTGGAGTATGGAAGATAATTCAGACGAGACGGGAAATTATTGTGGGGCAGTGGGGGCGTCGGGTACCAGCAGCATGCCGGAAAGACGGCCATAGGCGTTATTCAACGTTTTCTGGCGCGTTGACTGACCGATGAGATTGCTGAGCTCATCCAGGCGTTGCTGCAACAACGTTTTGAGTAACTGTTCGTTATCCAGCGTCTGTTTAATGTACCCGGCGACTAAGTCCTGAATACTTCGCGTAATGCCTGGTGGAGTTTGCTCTTCCATGACCACTTCAATACTTTGCAGATAGGTAACTTCCTGTTCCAGTAAAAGGTCCCATTCACCTCGCTGCGCCAGTTCCAGCAGTGAGTGACTGAGCAACGCGATGCGCTGCCAACGGTTGATAAACTCCACGGCTGAGGTCATTAACGAGACTCCTGGGACGACGCTTTCGGTGAGATCTGTTTCCAGGCATCTGCAATGTTGCCGAGTAATTCTTCGACTTCTTCAATGGCCTGACAATCATTACGCAAGTTAGCTTGCAGTAAACGGCGGATCATATAGTCATACAGCGAGGACAGGTTAGTGGCGATTTCACCGCCATTCTCCTGATCCAGGCCTGCTTTCAGACCATTGTCGATAATGTTAATGGCTTTGCTTAAGGCCTCGCCTTTGGCGACGATATCACCCTGCTGCATAAACAGGCGAGCGCGCACCAGGGCGCTGTTCGCGCCATCAAACAACATTTCGATCAGCTGGTGTGGACTGGCGCTCATCACGCCACTCTCTATGCCGACCTGTGCATAGGCTTTGGTACCGCTCGCGGTATACATACTTACCTCGTGTTATCAGGATTTATTCATCGCTGTAAATTGCTGGCCCAGATAGGTACTGGTGTTATTCAGTTTGCTCATCATGCTATCAAGCTGGGTAAACTGCGCCGTATAGCGCGCAACCATGTCATCAATGCTGGCGCTCACAGACAGGTACTGTTTGGTCAGCTTTTTCAACGTGGCATTAATGCTGTCCTGCGCGCTGTCAATAATACCGTCATCAGCCAGGTAGCTTTTAACTTCAACTGCAATCTTGGTAGTAATACCGGTTTCTTTACCATCGCCAGCCAGCAGTTCACGTACCGAAGCGGTGTTTTCGTCCAGCGCTTTTTTCAGTTTGGTATCATCGATGGTCATCTTGCCGGTTTTGCCATCTTGTTTAATGCCGATTTCATTCAGGGTCTTAAAGGCGCCTTCGCTACCAGAGTTAGCAAACTGCGCACGGATACCAGTCTGGATCATACGTACTACGCTATCACCCACCAAGGCACCGTTGTCTTTGTCCTGTCCTTCAGCACCTTGATCAACGGCTTTATATTTGGTCAGCGTATTAAAGGTATCGATCAGTGAGTTATAGGCATCCACCCAGCCTTTAATCGCTTCCGTGGCTTTGTCATTGCTTTTGGTCACGGTCACTCGGGCGTCGGTGACTTTTTTGGTCAGCTCAAGCGTAACACCTTGCGGGGCATCGGTGACTTTGTTGCTTTGACGTTCAATATCGATACCGTTCATCGTGAGCTTGGAGTTTTGGGCCTGAACCAACTCGGTCATTTTCCCAGCACCGGTCTTACTGTCGTAGGCCAGCAGATCGTTCAGCTTACTGTCGCCGTCAACGGAGATGGTCATCTTGCTGTCCAGACCTTCGGCTGCGGTGAGTACCAGTTTGAACTCACCGTCTTTCACCTTCACGATACTGGCGGAGATACCGCTGTCGGTATCGTTAATTGCCTTGCTGATATCATCCAGCGTGGTCTTATCTTGCGAGAGTTTAATCTCCAGCGGCTCTTTCCGACCCGTCTGTTCAATTTTAATAGTACGAGTACCAGAACCATCACCCAGGGCCTCTTTGCTGGAAGTAACCGATGAGGTGCTCAGAGACTGTGCCTGGGCCAGCTGCGTGACGCTGATGGTATAAATACCCGGTGCCGCGCCGGCTTCGGTGGTAACTTTCAGATCTTCGGTACTGCTGGTCACATTACTGCTTCTGAACAGTTCTGGTTTATTTAACGCAGTATTGGCCGTCTGGAATTTTTCCAGCGCACTCTTAAGCGTACCGTAGGCCGTCAGGCGGGCGGTATTGTCGGTTTGTTGCTGAGTGATTGGGTTTAAACGTTTTTTTTCCGCGATAGTCAGGTTGTTTAGCAACGTATCCAGTGGTAAGCCTGAGCCTACGCCCAATGATGTAAATGAAGCCATGCCCGATTCCTTGTGATTGCAAACAATTGTTAAGCGGGTTATCGGCAATCTGCGCGCAAAGTTTAATGATAGTTTTGTAATAATAATGCGCAGAATAGTGGGGCATATTGCGGGTAATTCTGGGGCTAAGAAAAAAGAGGGCGGAAAGTAAAAAATTTCTAAAGTTCGAATTTAAGGTGCCGATACATGGGTTACGGTGAGAAACCGTGGGCAACAGCCCAATAACATCAAGTTGTAATTGATAAGGAAAAGATCATGGCACAAGTCATCAATACGAACAGCCTGTCGCTGTTGACCCAGAACAACCTGAACAAATCTCAGTCTTCCCTGAGCTCCGCTATCGAGCGTCTGTCTTCCGGTCTGCGTATCAACAGCGCGAAAGATGATGCGGCTGGTCAGGCGATCGCTAACCGTTTCACTTCTAACATCAAAGGCCTGACTCAGGCTTCCCGTAACGCCAACGATGGTATCTCCATCGCGCAGACCACTGAAGGTGCGCTGAACGAAATCAACAACAATCTGCAGCGCGTTCGTGAATTGGCTGTTCAGTCTCAGAATGGAACAAACTCAGATTCTGATGTTCAATCTATTCAAGAGGAAATTCAACAACGTTTAGCTGAAATTGACCGGGTCTCAGGTCAAACTCAATTTAACGGTGTTAAGGTATTAACCTCAGACTCAAAACTTAGCATCCAAGTTGGCGCTAACGATGGAGAGAAGATTGATATCGATTTGAAGAAAATAGACACAGGAACTCTCGGTTTAGCAAACTTCTCTGTTGATTCAAAATTTGATGCAACAAGTGCTAAAGATGTTGCTGCTGGTGCTGATATCGTTCTGTCCTCCAAGACTGTTAAAGCAGAAATCCAGATTGATAGTGAAACTACTACTCCAAAAGCGGCAAACGGTTTGTATGCTCTGAAGGACGGTAGTGGATATGTAGTAAAAGATGAAGACGGTGTATATCATGCTGCTACTAAAAATGCTGATGGCAAGGTTACCTGGAATTCAACTACGGCCGCAACAACAGCAACTGATGTTGATGAAACGACTAAAATTACAGAGTTCAAGGAAGTAGATAAAAAGGTTGCCGCTGATATATCCGGACTTGCTACTAACCAAAAATTGCAATCTTACAAAAAAGATAATGGCGATCTTGGATATGTGGTTAAAAATGCTGATGGTTCTTTTAATCGCGCTAATGTCGATTCTAAAACGGGTGTTGTGTCTGTAGGAACTAAAATTTCCACAAGTCCTGATGTCTTAGCTACTATCGATAATGCTTTGAAGATTGTTGACTCCCAACGTAGCTCATTAGGTGCAATCCAGAACCGTTTCGATTCAGCTATTACCAACCTGGGTAACACCGTCAACAACCTGTCTTCTGCACGTAGCCGTATCGAAGATTCCGACTACGCGACCGAAGTGTCTAACATGTCTCGTGCTCAGATCCTGCAACAGGCGGGTACTTCTGTTCTGGCACAGGCTAACCAGACCACGCAGAACGTTCTGTCTCTGCTGCGTTAATTTACGCTTATCGCGCAAACCCCGCTCCGGCGGGGTTTTTTACATTCGGCTTTACCCGTAACCCCTAAATAACCCCCCATTTCACCCACTATTCACCCGATTAAAACCCCTGCAGAAACGGATAATCATGCCGATAACTCATTTAACGCAGGGCTGTTTATCGTGAATTCACTGTATACCGCTGAAGGTGTAATGGATAAACACTCGCTGTGGCAGCGTTATGTACCGTTGGTGCGTCACGAAGCATTGCGCCTTCAGGTGCGTTTGCCGGCGAGCGTAGAACTGGATGACCTGCTACAAGCGGGCGGCATCGGGTTATTGAATGCCGTTGACCGATATGACGCTTTGCAAGGAACGGCATTTACCACTTACGCAGTGCAGCGTATTCGTGGAGCAATGCTGGACGAACTACGTAGCCGGGACTGGGTGCCGCGTAGCGTTCGGCGCAATGCTCGCGAAGTGGCACAGGCGATGGGACAACTGGAGCAGGAATTAGGGCGCAACGCGACGGAAACCGAAGTGGCGGCGCGTCTGGCTATTCCTGTGCAAGAGTATCGTCAGATGTTGCTCGATACCAATAACAGCCAACTCTTCTCCTACGACGAGTGGCGGGAAGAGCATGGCGATAGTATTGAGCTGGTGACGGAAGAACATCAGCAGGAAAACCCGTTACAACAGCTACTTGAGGGTAACCTCCGCCAGCGCGTAATGGACGCGATCGAGGCGTTGCCGGAGCGCGAAAAGCTGGTGTTAACACTGTACTATCAGGAAGAGCTGAATCTGAAAGAGATTGGCGCGGTACTGGAAGTCGGGGAATCACGGGTCAGCCAGTTGCACAGTCAGGCCATCAAACGTCTACGCACCAAGCTGGGTAAGCTATAGGGGTACACATTACCCCTGAACAATGCCGCATTACGAATTGACTACCAGGAGTTCTCATGACGGTGCAGCAATCAAAAAGACGGCCTTTAAGCCGCTACCTCAAAGATTTCAAACACAGCCAGACGCATTGCGCCCATTGCTTTAAGTTGCTCGACAGGATCACGCTGGTTCGTCGCGGGCAAATTGTGAATAAAATCGCCATCGCCCGCCTGGACACTTTGTTGGATGAAGCCGAGTGGGAGCAGGAGAAAAAAGAGTGGGTGGCACTGTGTCGTTTTTGCGGTGATTTGCATTGCAAAGAGCAGAGCGACTTTTTCGATATTATCGGTTTTAAACAGTTTTTATTTGAGCAGACCGAAATGAGTCACGGTACGGTACGTGAATACGTTGTCCGTCTGCGTCGCCTCGGGAATCACCTGACCGAACAAAATATCTCTCACGATCTGCTACAGGAAGGGTTCCTCGACGAAAACCTTGCCCCGTGGCTGCCGGAAACCAGCACCAACAATTACCGCATCGCCTTACGTAAGTATGAGCAGTTTAAAGCCCATACGCATATAGGGCATATGCAGAAATCCTCCTGGACAGCCAGTTCTGATATATATTAAAAACGAATAAGGTGTAACAGAGTCGTGTTTGTGGATCACAGCAAACGTTTTACACTGTAGTCATAAATGATAGTCACTAATGACAATATTCGGGGTAACTATGAAATTAGCACTTCTGGGACGTCAGGCTCTGATGGGTGTAATGGCTGTTGCACTTGTCGCCGGAATGAGCGTAAAGACTTATGCAGATGAAGGTCTGTTAAATAAAGTTAAAGAGCGCGGCACGCTGCTGGTGGGCCTGGAAGGGACCTATCCCCCGTTTAGTTTTCAGGGCGATGACGGCAAGCTGACCGGTTTCGAAGTGGAGTTTGCCGAAGAACTGGCCAAGCACCTTGGGGTGAAAGCTAACCTGAAGCCGACCAAGTGGGACGGTATGCTGGCGTCGTTAGATTCCAAACGTATCGATGTGGTGATAAACCAGGTAACCATCTCTGACGAACGGAAGAAAAAATACGATTTCTCTACCCCGTATACGGTTTCTGGTATTCAGGCGCTGGTGAAAAAAGGCAATGAAGGCGTTATTAAGACCGCTGCCGATCTGAAAGGTAAAAAAGTCGGCGTTGGTCTGGGCACCAACTATGAAGAGTGGCTGCGCCAGAATGTGCAGGGCGTGGATATTCGTACCTATGATGACGACCCGACCAAATACCAGGATCTGCGTGTAGGCCGTATCGACGCCATTCTGGTTGACCGTCTGGCGGCGCTGGATCTGGTCAAGAAAACCAAAGACACGCTGGCTGTGACCGGTGAAGCATTCTCCCGCCAGGAGTCCGGCGTGGCGCTGCGCAAAGGCAATGAAGATCTGCTGAAAGCGGTTGATGCGGCCATTGCTGAAATGCAGAAAGACGGTACGCTGAAAGCCCTGTCTGAAAAATGGTTTGGAGCGGATGTGACGAAATAATCGTCATCCGCTGAAAAAAAGGCGCCTTTAACAGCGCCTTTTTTTATTTCATTGCGCCTGAACGTGCATAATAAAAAGAACATCACAACAACGAATACCGGAGGCTGTATGCCGCTGCATAACTTAACGCGCTTTCCACGTCTGGAATTTATTGGCGCGCCAACGCCGCTTGAATATCTTCCACGCTTCTCCGACTACCTTGGGCGCGATATTTTCATCAAACGCGATGACGTCACGCCGATGGCCATGGGCGGCAATAAGCTGCGTAAGCTGGAGTTTCTGGCCGCAGACGCGCTGCGTGAAGGCGCTGATACGCTGATAACCGCGGGTGCCATCCAATCTAACCACGTTCGTCAGACTGCGGCGGTAGCGGCTAAGCTTGGCCTGCACTGCGTGGCGCTGTTGGAAAATCCGATTGGCACCACGGCGGAAAACTATCTCACCAATGGCAACCGTCTGCTGTTGGATCTGTTTAATACGCAGATCGAAATGTGTGACGCGCTAACCGATCCGAATGCGCAGTTGCAGGAGCTGGCGACGCGCATTGAAGCGCAAGGGTTCCGCCCGTATGTGATCCCTGTTGGGGGCTCTAATGCTCTGGGGGCGATGGGTTATGTGGAAAGCGCGCTGGAAATTGCCCAGCAGTGTGAAGGGGCCGTTTCGCTCTCTTCCGTGGTGGTCGCGTCGGGCAGTGCGGGAACGCATGCCGGGCTGGCGGTGGGGCTGGAGCAACTGATGCCAGACGTCGAGCTTATCGGCGTGACCGTTTCGCGCAGCGTCGCCGATCAAAAACCAAAAGTTGTCACGTTGCAGCAGGATATTGCCCGTGAACTGGAGCTGACGGCCTCAGCGGATATCCTGTTATGGGATGATTATTATGCGCCGGGCTACGGTACGCCAAACGAAGAGGGCATGGAGGCGGTAAAACTGCTGGCGCGCCTCGAAGGCATTTTGTTGGATCCGGTGTATACCGGTAAGGCGATGGCGGGTTTGATTGACGGCATCAGCCAGAAGCGCTTCAAAGATGAAGGGCCAATCCTCTTTATCCATACCGGTGGGGCGCCTGCACTGTTTGCCTACCATCCTCACGTGTAACAACCAGGTCGAAAAACGCTAATGCATGAAAGTATCCAACTGGTAATTGATTCCCTGCCGTATCTGCTCAAAGGCGCGGTTTTTACGCTGCAACTGAGTATCGGCGGGATGTTTTTTGGCCTCGTGCTGGGGTTTATCCTGGCGTTGATGCGTCTGTCGCCGCTGCTGCCTGTGCGCTGGCTGGCGCGTTTTTATATCTCTATCTTTCGCGGAACGCCGTTGATTGCTCAGCTGTTTATGATTTATTACGGTCTGCCGCAGTTTGGAATTGAGCTTGATCCCATCCCGGCGGCGATGATTGGCTTGTCGCTTAATACAGCCGCCTACGCTGCGGAAACCCTGCGTGCGGCAATCTCTTCCATCGACAAAGGACAGTGGGAGGCGGGTGCCAGTATTGGTATGACGCGCTGGCAGACCATGCGCCGGGCAATCCTGCCACAGGCTGCGCGCGTTGCGCTGCCGCCGCTGAGCAACAGCTTTATCAGTCTGGTGAAAGATACCTCTTTGGCCGCCACTATTCAGGTACCGGAACTGTTCCGTCAGGCGCAGCTGATTACCTCGCGTACGCTGGAAGTCTTTACGATGTATCTGGCGGCCTCGTTGATTTACTGGGTGATGGCGACGGTGCTTTCTGCGCTGCAAAACTATTTTGAAGAACAACTGAACCGCCAGGAGAGAGAGCCGAAATGAGTGCTATCGAAGTCAGAAACCTGGTCAAAAAATTTCATGGGCAAACGGTGCTGCACGGGATCGATCTTGACGTCAAACCTGGTGAAGTAGTAGCGATTATCGGGCCGAGCGGATCGGGCAAAACCACGCTGCTGCGTAGCATTAATTTGCTGGAGCAACCGGAGGCGGGCACCATTAAAGTGGGTGAGATTACCATTGATACCGCGCGTTCGTTGACCCAGCAGAAAGGGCTGATTCGTCAGTTACGCCAGCACGTCGGTTTTGTGTTCCAGAACTTTAATTTGTTTCCCCATCGGACAGTGCTGGAAAACATTATTGAAGGGCCGGTGATAGTCAAAGGTGAACCAAAAGCTGAAGCGACAGCTCGTGCGCGTGAATTGCTGGCGAAAGTCGGGCTGGCAGGTAAAGAAACCAGCTATCCACGGCGTTTATCGGGTGGACAGCAGCAGCGCGTAGCGATTGCCCGAGCGCTGGCGATGCGACCTGAGGTTATTCTTTTTGATGAACCGACCTCCGCGCTTGATCCTGAATTGGTTGGCGAGGTACTTAATACCATCCGCCAACTGGCGCAGGAAAAACGCACCATGGTAATTGTGACGCATGAAATGAGCTTTGCTCGCGATGTCGCCGATAGAGCGATATTTATGGATCAAGGACGGATAGTCGAGCAGGGACCAGCAAAGTCCTTATTCACGCACCCGCAGCAGCCACGTACCCGTCAGTTTCTTGAAAAGTTTTTGATGCAATAAATAGTGTATATGGCACTCGCCGGGATTGTTTCTGGCGAGTGCTCTTCGCATAACTATTTATAATTATTGCTTTATTATTAACATTTGATTCTGTTACTTACTTCCGCTGTTGAGTAATACTCAAGTAATTGTTCATTTGTCCGATAATTTGCATATATAAAATACATTTATGTGTTAGCTTGTTTCATATGTTTGGATGATTATCAATCTCAGGGGCATTACCACTTAGTATGCAGGATCTTGATTTCTTCACCTGGCGACGGAGCATGCTGTTACGCTTTCAGGAAATGGCGACGGCAGAGGATGTCTATACGGAATTACAACAACAGACGCAGCACTTAGAGTTTGATTTCTACGCGCTCTGTGTTCGTCATCCGGTACCTTTTACCCGACCTAAAACGTCACTTCATACGACCTATCCCAAAGCATGGGTGGCGCATTATCAGTCCGAAAATTATTTTGCCATTGATCCGGTGCTGAAACCTGAAAACTTCAGTCAGGGGCATTTACCCTGGAACGATACTCTGTTTCGCGATGCGCAACCTTTGTGGGACGCCGCGCGCAATCACGGTTTACGCAAAGGGATGACGCAATGCTTAATGTTGCCTAACCGGGCGTTGGGTTTTTTATCTGTATCGCGTGCAAGTATCCGTAACAGTCGCCTTGCTAGCGATGAAGTGGAGCTCAGGATGCAGCTTCTGGTACGGGAAAGTCTGTCTGTACTGACGCGGCTGGAAGATGACATGGTTATGGCGCCAGAGATGCGTTTTAGCAAGCGGGAAAAGGAAATATTGAAATGGACGGCTGAGGGGAAAACCTCTTCAGAGATAGCCATCATTCTGTCGATTTCTGAAAATACCGTGAACTTCCACCAGAAGAATATGCAAAAGAAATTCAATGCGCCAAACAAAACGCAGATAGCCTGTTATGCCGCGGCAACCGGGCTTATCTGAGTAAATTATCGTTCTGAGTGTCAGACGCAAAACCGGCTGAGAGCATTGCTATCAGCCGGTTTCTTATTACTGGCGGTAAGCTTGTTTAATTTGCTTAACCGTGTTGGAAAATACCGCAGCCTGTGATTGATCTTCAATCAGCGCGAGCTGTTTTTCCATTTTAAGAATCACGCGGCCTGCATCGGCTTGACCCATTGCCTGCAGCATCAGCGTTAACATGGCTTTCAGGCAGGTGACTTCATTGGCCAGTTCCTGGTTATTCTCAGCAGTGGAAAAGTCAGGCGTACTCATTTATTTTCCTCGTTATGTTTCAATGAAAAAGTGCGATGTCAAATCTTAAGGCGGCGGAGTATACCATAAGCGAGGCTAAAAATATCTGTGGTTGTTTTTTGCGCGGACCAATGTTGTGGACATTAAAATAAACAACATGTTGCAGTGCATATATTTTCTCCACATGTTGTTTATTTCGAGTATTTTCCTCGTTAATTATTGTTACAACTTTGACTGCCTGGTTTGCATTCAGCGAAGGAATATGATCTTTTTGTCACCATTATGAAACAGCTATGCAGATATAACCTTGGCAGAAGGCTGTCAGGACTGAAAGTTTCCACTCGTCGTACAATCTAATTTCCAAAAACGAGAGCAAAATCGAAAGTCGGGCGTTTTTTACATTTCAAAGTTGAGATAAAACCCGTTAACATAGGACCGATTAACTATCGGTAGCGTTATCCCTATTCTGGAGATATTCCTTTGATCAACGTTTTTCTTGTTGATGACCACGAACTGGTGCGCGCAGGGATACGACGCATTCTGGAAGATATAAAAGGCATAAAAGTTGTCGGCGAAGCGTGCTGCGGTGAAGATGCGGTAAAATGGTGCCGCTCAAATTCCGTTGACGTTGTGCTGATGGATATGAATATGCCCGGTATTGGCGGTCTGGAAGCAACCCGCAAAATTGCGCGTTCCACGGCAGACATTAAAGTGATCATGTTGACGGTACACACCGAAAACCCATTACCTGCAAAAGTTATGCAGGCGGGGGCCGCAGGGTATCTCAGCAAAGGCGCTGCCCCCCAGGAAGTAGTGAGTGCGATTCGTTCGGTTTTTTCCGGGCAACGGTATATTGCCTCCGATATCGCTCAGCAAATGGCGCTCAGCCAGATTGAGCCTGAGAAAACGGAAACCCCGTTTGCCAGTTTGTCTGAACGCGAGTTGCAGATTATGCTGATGATCACCAAAGGGCAGAAGGTTAATGAGATCTCAGAGCAACTGAATCTTAGTCCTAAAACGGTGAACAGCTATCGCTATCGAATGTTCAGTAAATTAAACATTCATGGCGATGTAGAGCTGACTCACCTGGCAATTCGCCATGGCCTGTGTAATGCGGAGACATTAGCAAGCCAGTGACAGATCAGTTTGATGCCAAAGCGTTCCTGAAAACCGTGACCAGCCAGCCCGGCGTCTATCGTATGTATGATACCGCAGGAACGGTTATCTATGTCGGGAAAGCGAAAGACCTGAAAAAAAGGCTTTCCAGCTACTTCCGTAGTAATCTTGCGTCACGCAAGACCGAAGCGCTGGTCGCGCAAATCCAGCAGATTGATGTCACGGTAACGCATACTGAAACCGAAGCGTTATTGCTTGAGCACAACTACATCAAGCTATATCAGCCGCGTTATAACGTATTGCTGCGTGATGATAAATCCTACCCCTTTATATTCCTTAGCGGCGATACCCATCCGCGTCTGGCGATGCATCGTGGGGCAAAGCATGCCAAAGGCGAGTACTTTGGACCGTTCCCTAACGGTTATGCGGTGCGTGAAACGTTGGCGCTGTTGCAGAAAATATTCCCTATCCGCCAGTGCGAAAACAGCGTTTATCGCAACCGTTCTCGACCTTGTCTGCAATATCAGATTGGCCGCTGTCTCGGCCCGTGTGTCGCGGGTCTGGTGAGCGAGGAAGAGTATGCTCAGCAGGTCGAGTATGTTCGTCTGTTCCTGTCCGGAAAAGACGATCAGGTATTAACACAGCTGATCACCCGCATGGAAAAGGCCAGCCAAAATCTCGAATTTGAAGAGGCTGCGCGAATTCGTGACCAAATCCAGGCCGTACGCCGCGTGACCGAAAAACAGTTTGTCTCTAACACCGGAGACGATCTGGACGTCATTGGCGTGGCGTTTGACGCCGGCATGGCCTGTGTGCACGTTCTGTTTATTCGCCAGGGTAAAGTGCTGGGTAGCCGCAGCTATTTCCCTAAAGTACCCGGTGGTACGGAACTCGGCGAGGTCGTCGAAACCTTTGTCGGGCAGTTTTATCTGCAGGGGAGCCAGATGCGTACCTTACCCGGGGAGATCCTGCTCGATTTCAATCTTAGCGATAAAACCCTGTTGGCAGACTCTCTGTCTGAACTGGCCGGACGGAAGATTAACGTGCAGACGAAACCGCGAGGGGATCGCGCGCGTTATCTGAAGCTGGCGCGGACCAACGCGGCAGTGGCGCTCACTACGAAACTTTCCCAGCAGTCGACGATTACGCAACGTCTGACGGCGCTGGCCTCCGTATTGAAGTTACCTGCGGTGAAGCGTATGGAGTGCTTCGACATTAGCCATACGATGGGGGAGCAGACAGTAGCCTCCTGTGTGGTTTTTGATGCCAATGGCCCGCTGCGTGCAGAATATCGGCGTTACAATATTACCGGCATTACGCCGGGTGATGATTATGCAGCGATGAATCAGGTCTTACGTCGGCGTTATGGTAAGGCGATTGAAGAAAGTAAGATTCCGGACGTCATATTGATCGATGGCGGTAAAGGTCAGTTAGGGCAGGCGAAAGCCGTTTTTGCTGAACTGGACGTTCCCTGGGACAAACAGCACCCACTTTTGCTGGGGGTGGCAAAAGGGGCCGATCGTAAAGCTGGTCTGGAAACACTGTTCTTTGAGCCGGAAGGTGAGGGCTTTAGTCTGCCGCCGGATTCGCCTGCATTGCACGTTATCCAGCATATCCGCGATGAATCTCACGATCATGCGATTAGCGGGCATCGTAAAAAGCGGGCGAAAGTGAAAAGTACCAGCACGCTTGAGACCATCGAAGGTGTCGGACCAAAGCGTCGCCAGATGTTGTTGAAATATATGGGAGGTTTGCAAGGTCTTCGTAATGCAAGTATCGAAGAAATTGCAAAAGTGCCGGGTATTTCGCAAGCTCTGGCAGAAAAGATCTTCTACTCGTTGAAACATTAGGCCCTCTGTAGCAACATAGAGGTAATTTCACTGACAACAGATAGTTATCCGTCATATGCAATTTAATATCCCTACGTTGCTCACGCTGTTTCGCGTCATCCTGATCCCATTCTTTGTATTGGCTTTTTACCTGCCATTCACCTGGGCTCCCTTTGTTTGTGCGCTGATCTTCTGTATCGCAGCGGTCACAGACTGGTTTGACGGTTTTCTGGCTCGCCGCTGGAACCAAAGCACGCGTTTTGGCGCCTTCCTCGATCCGGTCGCTGATAAAGTGCTGGTAGCTATTGCGATGGTACTGGTGACAGAGCATTACCACAGCTGGTGGGTGACGCTCCCTGCCGCAACAATGATTGCGCGTGAAATCATCATCTCTGCACTACGTGAATGGATGGCCGAACTGGGTAAACGCAGCAGCGTAGCCGTATCCTGGATTGGTAAAGTGAAAACCACTTCGCAAATGGCTGCACTGGCCTGGCTGCTGTGGCGTCCAAATATCTGGGTTGAGTATGCTGGGATCGCACTTTTCTTCGTCGCCGCGATACTGACTTTGTGGTCAATGTTCCAGTATTTGAGCGCTGCACGTGGAGATTTGCTTGATCAGTGATCGTTTCGACGCAAATTTCAGCAAACGATCGTTAGTGGTGAAAAATATCGTTGACTCATTGCGTCAGGTAAGTAGAATGCAACGCATCGAACGGCAGCACTGATTGCCAGACGATAACAAAATCAAGTGATTAACAAAGTTACTTGGTGATGCGGGAATAGCTCAGTTGGTAGAGCACGACCTTGCCAAGGTCGGGGTCGCGAGTTCGAGTCTCGTTTCCCGCTCCAAATTAGAGACATCGGCAATAGCGGATGTCGGCTGAAAAGCCAGAAGATTTCGGCGCGTTAGCAAAGCGGTTATGTAGCGGATTGCAAATCCGTCTAGTCCGGTTCGACTCCGGAACGCGCCTCCAATTTCTTCCCGAGCCCGGATGGTGGAATCGGTAGACACAAGGGATTTAAAATCCCTCGGCGTTCGCGCTGTGTGGGTTCAAGTCCCACTCCGGGTACCATGGGAAAGAACAGAATAATCAAAGCAATAAGCAGTGTCGTGAAACCACCTACGGGTGGTTTTTTTGTGCCTGTTTTTTACAAGCATAGAACTCACTATTGCACATCAATCTATCGCCGAATCGGCGCGTTAAACATAAAGCCCCCTCGGGCAGGGTTGTTGATAAAACCATCGCGGGCGGGATTATAGTTGTGGTCCTGGAAACCATTCATCAGGATGGGATCGCCAAAGTCATCCTGTATCGCCAGATGTCTGTGGATTCGGTTTCGTGCCCTGAACGTGAAAACGAAGTCATCCGTCCCGCCAATGATGATCACGCCATTACCGGCTTGAAGTGCCGCGCTTAACTCTTGCTCTCTGACGGCCTGGTTTTGTAACGTGCTGGATGTGGCAGAAGATGACGACAGCAGCAGTAATATGAGAACGGTGCATGAAAATACCGATGGCAGTTTCATGATTAATACCTATTAAAAGTATGGCTATTAAAGTATAGCTTTATGTTGTCATCTCAACTGAAAAGAAAACCAATAATTTAAACCTGCTGTCCATACTGAGTCTGAGGGGCCGGAAGAGTAGTGCCGCGCAGTTAAGAACTATAATAAAAACAGTCGGCAGGTGATAACTCCTGTTTGCCAATCGCGCTGGTTCAGGGGGCAGCTATGAACATTTCATCTTCTCCGATAGTCATGTTCGCAGCATTGCTCACCTTTAGTTGTGCAGCATATTCGGTGGAAAAAGGGAATATCTTTTCGCAGAATGCCAGGTCTATGGATCCCATCGCATTTTCTCAACAGTCATTTAATAACCTGACATCTTATCAGGTCATGATGCGCTCTTCGTCGCCATCCGATGAAAGCAAAATTATTCGCTATAGCTTTCAAAAGCCTGGGTATGTGCGGATGGATTTTACCCAACCGCATTCAGGAGCGGTGCTTATCTTTAATCCTGTCAGCGGTAAAGTGACGTTATGGCCATTTGGTGTGGGTTCTTTGCCCATTTTGCACCTGTCGCCTACTAATTCATTGATCCAGGATGAGCGTGGTCATCGGGTGGATCGCTCTGATATCGGCGTGTTGTTGGGCAATATTCGTCATCTGCAACGCGAAGGGACAATGACCACTGTTGGTAAGGAAAACCTTGCAGGACGGGCGACGACGCACGTATCTGTGGTTGGGCCTGGAACAATGGTGGTTGATGGTGTTCACCGCTATGACGTCTGGCTGGATAATTATCACGGACTTCCTGCCAAAGTGATCAGCTATGCGCCAGATGGGCAGCGATTAGAAACCGTGCTTCTGGATGCTATGGTCATTAACATCCGTTTTCCCGCCAATTTCTTCTCACCCTGAAGGAGGCTGTATTATGGCTGACTATCAGTTTTCCACCGTCTGGCGGGTTGAGGCTTCTATTCAAGAGGTATGGGATGTTTTTTCTCATCCCGATCAGTGGCCTGAATGGTGGGAAAGTCTGGAACGCATTGTTGAGATTAAAAAAGGTGATGTACAGGGCATTGGAGCGCTGCATCGTTATACCTGGAAAGGAGCGCTTCCCTATCGCTTAACCTTTGACATCAACGTGTTAAATATTCTGCCTTGCTCGCTGCTTGAGGGACAAGCCAGTGGGGCGGTAGAAGGGCGAGGTGTGTGGTATTTTTCTGCCAGTGGCGCTGAGACCATCGTCAGATATGACTGGAATGTTCGCACCACGATTCGTTGGATGAATTACCTGGCCCCGCTGGCGGCACCCGTTTTTCGCTGGAATCACGATACGGTCATGCGCGAAGGGGCCAGAGGGTTAGCCCGTAAGCTGGCAACGAATGTCTATATTTTCTGAACTCGCCCTCACGGCTGTACTTTTTGCCTGCCTATGGCTTACTATCTGTCGCGCAGTTTCTTATTTCATTCACAGTTAACAGGTCTGTTATTGATGAATAACCTCCATCGGCTTACCTTTTTATGTCAGCGTCTGTCTGCTGTGATGATCGCATGCGGTTTTTACCTGCTTAGCCGTAGCTCAACTCTTACAACATGGACAGACAGCAATGCAACGTCGACAATTTCTCAAAAATAGCGTTCTCCTTTCGGCCGCCGGTTTAGTCGGTCCTGCGGTCATTAGTCAGACGGTTCACGCCGCTGAGCCATCCGTTGCACCAGTCGCGCGTCGGCGCTTTGTGTTATCCCAGACCTATAAACTTAACCCTCCTAAGGGCTCGCACGGTGTAGTAAAACTGTGGATCCCGCTTCCTGTAGATACCGCGTTTCAACAAATGACGGCGCTTGCCTTTAGCGGAAACTATAAGCAAGCGTATGTCACCACTAATAATACTTATGGCGCGAAAACGCTGTTTGCCACCTGGCCTGACTCGCAGGGCGAACTGTTGATTAACGTTGATATCGACATTGAAACCGCCGACTGGGAACCGCTGAAGCAGGACGCGTTGAAAACCTGGCAAGCGCCGGAGCAGATTATTTACCCGCTGGATGTAAAACCGTACCTTTTGCCGACGGCACATACCCCAGTTGATGGGCTGGTTCTGGAAACCGCACGTAAAATCACCGGTAATGAGCAGGATCCGCTGAAAAAAGCACGCCTGATTTACGAGTGGGTGAGTAGCCATATGGAGCGCGATAACGACGTTATCGGCTGCGGCACGGGGGATGTAGCGGAGATCTTAAAAAGCGGTAAGCTCAAAGGAAAATGCACCGACATGAGCTCCGTTTTTGTGGCTCTGGCGCGGGCCAGCGGCATTCCCGCGCGCGAACTGTTTGGTATCCGTCTGGGTAAAGCCAATAAGCTCGAACGTTACTCGAAAAGTGCTTTTGGCAAAGCAGACAGCGCAGGCGTTGCTGATGTGAGCGGTGGGCAACATTGTCGTGCCGAGTTCTATCTGGCCGGTTACGGTTGGTTACCTTGCGATCCTGCTGATGTGACCAAAATGCGTCTGGCAGAGAAAAAATCGCATCAGGACGCCGATGTCCAGGCGGTAAACACTTACCTGTTTGGCAACTGGGAAATGAACTGGGTTGGATTCAACTACGGGCGTGATTTCGAGCTGTATCCGGCAACGGAGCAGGGCGCGGTGAACAACTTTGGTTATCCTTATGCTGAAGTTGATGGCGACCCGATCAATTTCTACGATCCTAAAGCGTTCTCCTACAGCTATGTCGCCACAGAACAACGCTAAAGGGGCGGGACTCACCCTGTTGACGGCTGCGGTAGCTGCCGTCACCGCGGGCTTATGCTGCGTTGGACCGCTGCTCTACCTGCTGTTTGGTATTTCGGCGGCGAGCTTTGCTGTTTTCACCCAGTTTGAGTTTTTGCGAATTCCCTTGATGCTGGTGTCATTGGGCTTATTACTGCATGTTTTCTGGCGGCTCTATTTCTCCAGGCGGCTGTGGTGCTCCGGGTGGCTAACTCTGAAGCAAGCGCGCGTTCTCTACTGGTGCGCACTGGCATTGATTTTGCCAGTGTTATTTTACCCAACGCTTGTTGCCTGGTTTTATGAGGTATTTGAATGAAAATCTTCACATTAGTTGCATGCTTGTTGCTGCCGCTGTGGGCTCAGGCGACCAATCAAAAAGTGGTGCTGGATATACAAAATATGACCTGCTCGCTATGCGTTATTTCGGTCAATCAGGCGCTACGTGAAACCGACGGCGTGATTAAAGCAAAGTCCTCCCTAAAAACCCGACAAGCAGAAGCGATTGTGCCAGAAGGTTTCCCAACCGATACTTTACTTAACGCGGTAGCGAAAACGGGCTATACCGCAACGCTCAACCGCATTGAACAACAGTAAATCACCTGCGGGTGGTTTTATTGTGTTTTCCCGGTATGATGCCCGGCGGCTTCGTGTTCTCTTTTGTGCGTTAACTTCCGGAATTCCCCTCGTTTCCTGTTAACCTGAACAGGCGGCAGCTGTATGCCGCATATGCCCATTTGTATCTGTTATCCCTCCAGCCATGTAGGATGATCACAGGCAAGATTTTTTGACTAAGGAAAAGCGTTATGAAAACGGGACCATTAAACGAGAGCGAACTGGAATGGCTGGATGATGTACTGACTAAGTACAATACAGACAAGGCTATTCTGGATGTGTCAGAACTGGATGGTTTGCTGACGGCGGTGCTGAGTTCACCGTATGAAATTGAACCAGAGCAGTGGCTGGTCGCGATTTGGGGGGGCGCGCAGTATGTCCCTCGCTGGTCCTCCGAAAAAGAAATGACGCGTTTCATGAACCTGGCGTTTCAACATATGGCGGATACGGCCGATCGTCTGGATGAATATCCTGAGCAGTTTGAGCCGTTGTTTGGTTTGCGTGAAATTGACGATCATGAACTGACCATCGTTGAAGAGTGGTGCTTTGGTTATATGCGCGGCGTTGCACTGTCAGACTGGTCTGCGTTACCGGACACGTTAAAACCAGCACTTGAGGCTATTGCGCTGCACGGTACGGAAGAGAACTTTGCGGTGGTTGAGAAATTGACACCTGAGGCGTTTGAAGAGAGCGTCGATGCCATCCGCCTGGCTGCGCTGGACCTGCATGCTTACTGGATGGCGCATCCTCAGGAAACGCCGGTCAAAGTACCGGTGAAAGTGGATGCCAAAGTAGGGCGCAATGACCCTTGCCCCTGTGGCAGCGGCAAGAAATATAAGCAGTGCTGTTTGCATTAACAGAAAGGGGCGAAAGCCCCTTTGTTTTAACCCACTTCTGGTAGTAATCCTGCTGCAATAGAAAACTGTACTGCGATCACCACAATGCCGCACAAAAATACCAGTGCCAGCGCCGGAGCACCGCCGGCTACGCGGTAGTTGGCCTGCGGATTATGTTTTCTGCTCTGCCAGGCCAGCATCGAGGGAATGAGCAGCGCCAGCACCGCCAGGGCAACGCCCGCATACCCTAATGCCATGACAAAACCACGCGGATAGAACAGCGCGAATGCCAGCGGCGGCAGGAAGGTCACCACGCCGGTTTGCATTCTTCCCGCTACGGTATTGCGGCGCTGGAAGAGGTCGGCCAGGTAGTCAAATAATCCCAATGCAACGCCGAGGAAAGAGGTTGCCAGCGCGAGGTCGGCAAACAGATGTACCGCCAGTTCGACGTGCGGCGAAGCCACGACTTCACGCAATGCCTGCAATAAGCCGTTTAAGCCTGCGTGGTTGGCTAAAAGCCCCATGAACGTTGTCGAGTTAATGCTGCCAAGCGTCGCCAGTTGCCAGAAGATATAGGCGACCAGTGGAATAGCGCTACCCGTAATAAACACCCAACGCAGTTTACGGATGTTACCGTTCATATAGCTGACGATACTGGGAACACTGCCGTGAAAACCGAACGAGGTGAAGATGACCGGGATTGCGGAGAGCGCCAGCCCCTGTTGCAGCGGCAGCGTAAGCAGGTTCACTTTATGGATATGCGGCATTAACAGAGCCAGCATCGCCACCAGGAAGATTATCTTGGCACTGAATAGCAGACGGTTGAACAGATCAACCAGTGAGGTCCCAACACAAACCACGCCACCGGCAACAAAGGTGAACAGCATTACGCCTGTTGTCGGGGATATATTTGTTCCGGTCCAGTCGCTGATGCTGGAGGCCAGCAGTTCACCTGCACCACTTATGTACGCCGCCGTCAGGGCATACATTAAAAACATCATGCTAAAGCCCGTTACCCATTGTCCGTAACGACCAAGATACCGTTTTGCCAGCGTACCCAGCCCGGTGTCTGCCGGGACATGTTGATATACTTCAAGCAGCAACAGCGCGGTGTAGCACATCAACGCCCAAAGACTGACTAACAATACCAACGTGACGCTAAACCCCACGCCTGCCGCAGCCAACGGCATTGCCAACATACCGGCACCAATCGTGGTTCCCGCCACGATAAAAATACTACCCAGGGTTCTGTTTTTCACGCTTTCCTCTGTCCCAGAGATAATCAACGGTTATATCTGCGGCGCAGGTTAAGGCAAAACGCTATGTTCGTCAAATCGCCGTTACAATGGTTGTACATTAATGTTTACGATGTTTTTGACTATTAAGATGTATAACAAATGACATTTATCTGCGGATAAACCTGCGTTAGCGCAAAGCAGCGCCGTGCGGTTCACATTAGGCTACGGTCTTTATTGAGGAGGTAGTATGGAATCTATTCACGGTCACGAAGTGCTCAACATGATGATTGAATCTGGCGAGCAGTATTCAAATGCCAGCCTTGAAGCGGCGATTACGGCACGTTTCGGCGAGCAGGCACGTTTCCACACTTGTTCTGCGGCAGATATGACGGCAGGCGAGCTGGTGGCGTTTTTAGCGGCGAAGGGAAAGTTTATTGCAAAAGAAGACGGCTTCTCTACGCACGAAAGCAAGATCTGCCGTCACTGATTTTAATGGGTAATGATGGCGGGTTGCCTTCATTACCCCAGAATATTAATTCTGCGTATCAAGCGTAGCCAGTTCTTTATCGATGAAATAAAGACCTTCGCCGCTTTTCCCTGCCAGCGACAGCTTATCAATAACAGATTTAAATAATTTCTCTTCTTCATGCTGCTCGGCAACATACCATTGCAGGAAATTAAAGGTTGGATAATCCTGGTGGGTCATTGCCGCGTGTGCCAGCTCATTAATTTTCTGGGTGATCAGCTGCTCGTGTTCGTAAGTGACACGGAACAGTTCATCCAGAGACGCATATTCAGCAAAAGGGGAAGAAACGGTATTAATACGCGGCAAGCTGCCGGTATCGGTCAGGTAATCGAACAGACGCTGCATGTGCGTCATCTCTTCCTGAGCGTGACGGCGCAAAAACGCGGCGGCACCTTCGAAGCTGTGATAGCTGCACCACGCGCTCATCTGTTGGTAGAGCAGAGATGAATATAATTCAAGATTCATTTGCTCATTCAGTTGGTCGATCATTTCTGTTTTCAGCATGGTTCTGCTCCACAAACATTATTATATATTGACGTGGCGTCACTATAATTTGTTATTTAATTATTTGCAAAAGGTAAAATAATAAATTTATTTATTAAAAATGCGAATGGGAATAAAACGCATTAACGATATTAAGCAGGGGATATAAATAATAAAGTGGTAAAAGACCAGCAAAAATGTGCTGGTCGGAAATATTAATAATTGAATGAGGGGGATTGCGATACCGCGACACCATGACACTGCCAGGCGAGTGTAATTTTGGTATTTAAGCACAGAGAGCCTGCATATACGCTGCAGGTTGACACCGGCTGACCAAACGCTTCAGCGCTGGCATAGCCCAGGCGCTGACACTCTTTGGTGGCTGTCCCTTGGGTAACGTAGTCATCGGTACGTGCTGTTTGTAACATGGCCTGATTATAAGTCAGGCGAACCACACCAGTGATGGCGCTGGCTTCGCTGACCTGCGCCTGTTTTGTAATTGTGCATCCTGTCAGCACGAGCGGCAAAAGCGCTAGGATAAAGGTCTTCATGAGATCGCTCTGAAAGTTCGAAGATACACTATCATGGCATACAGAGGCCCTCATCAATGGCTTGAATAGCCCGAAGATCACCTGTGATTAATCACAACGAGGTCATTCGTTTGAGGCAATTCTGAACTGTTCAGACAAGAATGTGAGCGCAACTTTGTTTTTTAAAACTAAATTTCATTAAATTTGAAAGTGTGATTGCAAAATAGTAATGTGGCTGAATGTTATGACTTTCAGCGGGCTACCGCAGTGCATTCAGGAGAGTACAGAATGAAAATTGCATTGATGATGGAAAACAGCCAGGCAAGCAAAAACGCCATCATCCATAACGAGCTTAAAGCCGTTGCGGATGAGAAAGGTTTTCCGGTCTATAACGTTGGGATGAGCGATGAAAATGATCATCATCTGACCTACATCCATTTAGGAATTATGGCCAGCATCCTGCTTAATTCCAAAGCGGTTGATTTCGTGGTCACCGGTTGCGGCACGGGCCAGGGGGCAATGATGTCACTGAATATCCATCCGGGTGTGGTGTGTGGTTATTGCCTCGATCCTGCAGATGCGTTCTTGTTCTCTCAGATCAACAACGGCAACGCACTTTCTCTGGCATTCGCCAAAGGTTTTGGCTGGGGTGCTGAGCTGAATGTGCGCTATATGTTTGAAAAAGCGTTCACCGGGCGTAACGGGGAAGGCTACCCACCGGAGCGTAAAGAGCCGCAGGTACGTAACGCCGGTATTCTGAATCAGGTGAAAGCGGCTGTGGTAAAAGAAAATTTTCTGGACACGCTGCGCGCTATCGATCCTGAACTGGTGAAAACCGCTGTATCAGGCCCGCGCTTCCAGCAGTGCTTCTTTGAAAACTGCCAGGACAAAGCAATCGAAGCGTTTGTACGCGAGGTAATTGGCTAAATCCTGTTGGCCCGGCAGCGTTCACCCTCCGGGCTACCTGTTCTTGTTCGATACTGCACTTCCTGCATCACGGGTGAGCCGCAGCGTATCCACCATACCTACCAGGCAAATAATGGCAATAGCGACAAAGGCCAGCCGGAAACTGATCCCTGGAATATTGCCCAATGCCAGCCTTTCACTGACCACATCGCCAATGCGGATCCCAATAGCGGCTAAAGAAATGCCCAATCCTACCGCTAATTGTGTCGCTGTACTGAACAGCGTATTAGCGTAGCTCATTTGTGCCGCGGGGACGTCCGCGAAGGCAAGCGTGCTGACGCCGGTAAACTGAATTGAGCGGAACACACCGCCCAGATACAACACCAGCAAAATAACCCACACGGGGGTCTGCGGCGTAATTAATGCACAGGCCAGCAGCGCCAGAACGTTAAGCGCACCGTTAATCAACAGCAGTTTCTTAAAGCCCAGCCAACGTATCAACGGTGTGGTGGCCGGTTTAATCGTCAGATTGCCCACAAATACCGCCAGCACCAGCGAACCCGCGTGAAAAGCGTTCATGCCAAAACCTACCTGAAACATTAACGGCAGCAGAAACGGCACGGCGCTGATAGAGGCACGAAACAGCGATCCGCCATACATGGTGACGCGAAAAGTAGGGACGTTCATGGCATCAAGGCGAATCATTGGCCATGCGGCGCGACGAAAATGATGCAGGGCAAACAGAAATGTCACTGTTCCTAGCGCCAAAAGTCCGGCGGTCAGCCAGCCCTGAGGCTGTTGGGTTCCCAGTAACTCCATGGCATACACCAGGCTTACCATCGCAACAGAGGTTGCGATAAATCCCGTTATATCAAATAGGCGGCGCTCGTCGTCATGAATATCCGGGATAAAACGAAGCGCCAGCGCAATCGCCAGTATCCCGAGCGGTACATTGATGAAGAAGATCCAACGCCAGTTGGCATAGCTGGTAATGAATCCGCCAAGGGGAGGGCCAATGATGGGGGCGACTAACGCGGGCCAGGTCAGGGTCGCAATAGCGGTGATCAACTGATGTTTAGGCGTGGTACGCAATACCGCAAGTCGGCCAACCGGAACCATTAGCGCGCCACCTACACCCTGTAAGATTCGCATGGCGACAAAGCTCTCAAGGCTTTCGGACAAACCGCATAAAACCGAGGCGAGAGTAAATATCGCCAGCGCCAGGGTAAACACCTTTCGGGCGCCGAAGCGATCCGCAATCCAGCCGCTGGCAGGAATCAGCACCGCGAGGGTGATCAGATAGGCGCTGATACCTATGTTCAGGTCTACAGCTTGCACGGCAAAACTCTTCGCCATGTCGGGTAGTGCGGTGGCAATCACTGTGCCGTCAATAAACTCCATAAAGAAAGCCCCGGCAACAAGTAATGCAGCCGGGGATAGACCGCGTTTGTTCTCAACCGCTAAATGTTCACTCATGTTGTGCTTGCCATCTCAAAAGAAACTGACTGGATCTATTTTTATTTTCCAGCGCATTCGTAATGCATGCGCGGCTATCGTTTCGTTCGTTGAATAGGTACTATGACGACCTTTCTATAAGGAGCTCACTATGTCCCAAACACTGAATGCCGATCAGGAACTGCTCTCGGACGTTGTTGCCTGTCAGCTGGTTATCAAGCAGATTCTGGATGTTCTTGATGTTATTGCCCCAGTAGAAGTGCGGGAGAAAATGTCCAGCCAACTGAAAAGCATCGATTTCTCCAGCCATCCTGCGGGCGCCGATCCGGTTACTATGCGCGCAATACAAAAAGCAGTTGCCTTGATCGAGTTGAAATTCACGCCGCAGAATGAATCTCACTAAAATAAACCGTTGTTTCAGGTTTTAGAAAGGTTTTTTTGCGCCTCGCAGAATGAGAGGCGTGAGCGTAGAGAAAATTAAGCACCAGCCGGATAAGGTGCGTCGCATCGTTATCCGGCATTAACATGATGAAAATTGAAGATTAGTGATGTTGATAGTTCACGACGTTCAGCAGATGCTTATCGGTTTGCGCCATGCACAGTCCCGCACGTTTAGCGCTGCGGACTTCATCAAGAATCGTCTGTAACAGCACGCCATCCTGCTGCTGCTCTTTTTCCAGATCGTGAAGAAAATCAATGGTTGTTGCATCATTCAAGGCTTCTGCTTCATTGGTCAAGCGTGATAGCTTGCTGTAACGCTGTTGGTATTCATCCAGCGTTTTCTGAAACAGTTCTTCAAGAGAAGTTAGTTCATCACCCGGAACATCAATTGCCTTGACGATGGGGTTAGCCCCGGCACTTTTCATAAAATTGAACATACGCATCATTTGAGTCACGTTACATTGTGCCTGAGTGCGTAGAAAGGTTGCGGTGCCAGTCAGGCTGTGTTCGTAACACCATTCACTGAGATGCAGGTAAAGATTCGATGCGTAGAACTCGAGGTTCATTTGTGTGTTGAGTTTATGAACAATTCCAACTGCAGCCATATCAATATCCTTATTTCCAGAAAGGGGATGTACGTTACTTACGTCAGTGCAACGGGCTGCCGCTACACATCACCTCTACGTACAATTAAAACTGTTAGCAGAATAAATCCGTTCCGCCGGTCCTTTAGTGATCACGAATTATATTCGCTCCCGATCGAGATTCAGCATAACTCCTGTTCCGACTTAAGAAAATCCTTAAATCTGCGTATTTATGATTTTTTACATATTGTCATAGCAATATTAGTTATTTTTCTGCTTGTGTATATAAGTGGTGTGAATATAACAGATTGATATTTATGGTATTAAAGTCAAGCGTTAATATTGAAATGATGTTTCATATCACGAAATGGAATTTCACAATCAGGTATTGTCTGTCACCGGATGATTATCCGGCATTGGGATGAAGAAATTTCATCATCGCGACGTGTCGGTGAACGAAATCTGCGGCTAATTATTTGCGCCAGATCAGTTTTGTGGAAATTAATAAAGTTAAGCGCCTGAATGATTCGGCATTTATTGTTTGGTGTATTTGGAAAAATCGAGGAGTGTGTATGAAAAAGGTTGCCGTGCTACTGGCACCTGGTTTTGAAGAGGCGGAAGCCATTGTTACCATTGATATTCTGCGCCGCCTGCAGATCGAAGTTGAAACACTGGCCTGCGCCGAGTCCCGTGCGGTGGTGAGCTATCATGACGTGCCGATGGTGACGGACAGCACGCTGGCTGCGCGTCAGACGGATCTTTACGATGCCGTTGTGTTACCGGGCGGGCCGCAGGGCAGCGTTAATCTTGCCGCCAGTAAGGCTGTCATCCAGTTTATCGCTCGCCATGACGAGGCAGGAAAACGCATTTGCCCGGTGTGTTCCGCGGCTGCGCGCGTGCTGGGTGGCAACGGCCTGCTGAAGGGGCGTCGCTACGTGTGTTCGGGGGATCTGTGGCAAAACGTAACGGATGGGGAATATATCGATGCGCCGATTGTGGAAGATGGCAACCTGATTAGCGGTAAAGGGTTAGGGCATATTTTCGATTTTGCATTGACGCTTGCGGCGCGTCTATTGGGAGATGATATTCCGGTTCGCGATCACGCTGATCACATTTATTACCGATGGTAATCATTTTCCCGAATACTTCGGTATTCGGGAACAAGGATTCGTTGGCTGATGTTATGGACTAATCTGCTATTCCTCTTTTTTCCCGTCGACAAAACCGCGTTTTTTTATGTCATTTCCCGCTGAATTTATGTACGCAATTACTGTAATTCTGTGGTGTGATGCCGCTCTCTTATGGAGAATCAATTTCCCGCTACAAATACTCTCAGCACTGGCATTGATCTTATCAATAAAAGGTAATGCCTTGTTTTACGTCCGAATTACAAAAAATCGTCTGATTTTACCCTACATAAAAGAACGTTAAAGCTGGAGTTAACCATGCACAAATTCACTAAAGCGCTGGCTGCCATCGGTCTGGCGGCCATTATGTCACAATCCGCTATCGCTGAATCCATGAAGCTCGGTTTCCTGGTCAAACAGCCGGAAGAACCGTGGTTCCAGACTGAATGGAAATTTGCCGATAAAGCCGGTAAAGACCTTGGTTTTGAGGTGATTAAAATTGCCGTCCCGGATGGTGAGAAAACCCTTAACGCCATCGACAGCCTGGCTGCAAGTGGAGCAAAAGGGTTTGTTATTTGTACGCCAGACCCAAAACTGGGGCCAGCTATTATGGCTAAGGCGCGTGGCTACGATATGAAAGTCATTGCCGTCGATGACCAGTTTGCCAATGCCAAAGGTAAGCCGATGGATACCGTTCCGCTGGTGATGATGGCGGCAACCAAAATTGGTGAGCGCCAGGGCCAGGAGCTGTACAAGGAGATGCAAAAACGCGGTTGGGATGTGAAATCCACCGCCGTAATGGCCATTACCGCCAACGAACTGGATACCGCACGTCGTCGTACTTCTGGTTCAATGGAAGCGCTTAAAGCCGCAGGCTTCCCGGAAAAACAGATCTACCAGGTCCCAACAAAATCGAATGACATCCCCGGCGCATTCGACGCCGCTAACTCCATGCTGGTTCAGCATCCTGAAGTCAAAAACTGGCTGATTGTCGGCATGAACGACAACACTGTGCTGGGCGGCGTACGTGCGACCGAAGGGCAGGGCTTCAAAGCACCAAACGTAATTGGTATTGGTATCAACGGCGTTGACGCAGTAAGCGAACTGTCTAAAGGCGAAGCGACCGGGTTCTACGGTTCACTGCTGCCAAGCCCGGACGTTCACGGCTACAAGTCCAGTGAAATGCTCTACAACTGGGTAACGAAAGGTGCAGAGCCACCGGCATTCACTGAAGTGACGGATGTGGTGCTGATTACCCGCGATAACTTCAAAGAAGAGCTGGCGAAGAAAGGCTTAGGCGGTAAGTAACACAAATGCCGGATGTGACGTCAACGCGTCTTATCCGGCCTACGAATTGTGTCCTCAGAAGGCCGGATGAGGCAAAGCCCCCCTCCGGCATAAAGATCTGACTCACGGAGACGTTATGCAACAGTCTACCCCGTATCTCTCATTTCGCGGCATTGGCAAAACGTTCCCCGGCGTTAAGGCGCTGACGGATATCAGTTTCGACTGCTATGCCGGACAGGTGCATGCGCTGATGGGCGAAAATGGCGCCGGGAAATCAACACTCTTAAAAATTCTCAGCGGTAACTATGCGCCAACGACGGGATCATTGACGATCCGCGGACAGGAAGTTTCCTTCGCAGATACCACTGCCGCGCTCAACGCCGGCGTCGCCATTATTTATCAGGAACTGCATCTCGTCCCGGAAATGACCGTTGCCGAGAATATTTATTTAGGGCAGTTACCGCACAAAGGCGGGATTGTGAACCGCTCGCTGCTGAACTATGAAGCAGGAATCCAGCTGAAGCATCTGGGAATGGATATCGATCCCGATACTCCATTGAAATACCTCTCCATTGGTCAGTGGCAGATGGTAGAGATTGCTAAAGCGCTGGCGCGAAATGCCAAAATTATCGCCTTTGATGAACCAACCAGCTCCCTGTCGGCTCGCGAGATTGAGAATCTGTTTCGTGTCATCCGTGAGCTGCGCAACGAAGGACGCATCATTCTGTACGTTTCGCACCGTATGGAGGAGATTTTTGCCCTCAGCGATGCCATCACTGTGTTTAAAGATGGTCATTACGTCAAAACGTTCACGGATATGCAGCAGGTCGATCACGACGCGCTGGTGCAGGCGATGGTCGGACGCGACCTCGGGGATATCTATGGCTGGAAATCCAGACCGTATGGCACAGAGCGTCTGCGGTTGCATGAGGTAAAAGCCCCGGGCGTGCGTACGCCAATCAGTTTATCCGTGCGAAGCGGTGAAATTGTCGGGCTGTTTGGCCTGGTGGGGGCCGGACGTAGCGAATTAATGAAAGGACTGTTCGGTGGTACGCGTATCACGGCGGGCCAGGTATTTATTGATGAACAGCCTATCGATATCCGTAAACCAAGCCATGCCATTGAAGCAGGGATGATGCTGTGCCCGGAGGATCGCAAAGCCGAAGGGATCATTCCGGTCCATTCAGTGCGCAACAACATCAACATTAGTGCACGGCGTAAGCATGTTCTGGGGGGATGCGTGATCAACAACGGCTGGGAAGAGACCAATGCCGATCACCATATTCGTTCACTCAACATCAAAACACCGGGTGCAGAGCAACTGATCATGAATCTCTCCGGCGGTAATCAACAGAAGGCTATCCTCGGTCGTTGGTTATCGGAAGAGATGAAGGTGATTTTGTTGGATGAGCCTACACGCGGCATTGATGTAGGCGCCAAGCATGAAATTTACAACGTGATTTATGCCCTCGCAGCGCGCGGTGTGGCCGTATTGTTTGCTTCCAGTGACCTGCCAGAAGTGCTCGGTGTCGCCGACCGTATTGTGGTGATGAGAGAAGGCGAAATTGCCGGTGAGTTACTTCATGAACAGGCGGATGAGCGCCAGGCGTTGAGCCTTGCTATGCCTAAAGTCAGCCAGGCTGTAGCCTGAATAAGGAGAGTATGATGTCTTCCGTTTCTACATCGGGTTCTGGCGCAGCGAAGTCGGCGCTAAATCTGGGCCGCATTTGGGATCAATACGGTATGCTGGTGGTGTTCGCCGTGCTGTTCCTCGTTTGTTCCCTGTTTGTGCCAAACTTTGCCACCTTCATCAATATGAAGGGACTGGGGCTGGCAGTATCGATGTCGGGCATGGTCGCGTGTGGGATGCTGTTTTGTCTGGCGTCCGGTGATTTCGACCTGTCTGTCGCATCTGTGATTGCTTGTGCTGGTGTTACCACTGCCGTAGTCATTAACATGACTGAAAGTTTGTGGATTGGCGTGGCTGCCGGACTGCTGCTCGGTATTCTGTGTGGCCTGGTGAATGGGTTCGTGATTGCGCGGTTAAAAATTAACGCCCTGATCACTACTCTTGCGACGATGCAGATTGTACGTGGTCTGGCTTATATTATCTCCGACGGTAAGGCAGTCGGGATTGAAGACGAGCGTTTCTTTACACTCGGTTATGCTAACTGGTTTGGTCTGCCTGCGCCTATCTGGATCACTGTCGTTTGTTTCATTGTCTTTGGTTTACTGCTGAACAAAACCACGTTTGGTCGTAATACGCTGGCCATTGGGGGCAATGAAGAGGCGGCGCGCCTGGCAGGGGTTCCGGTTGTTCGTACCAAGATTATTATCTTTATTCTTTCCGGTCTGGTATCCGCCATTGCCGGGATTATCCTCGCATCGCGTATGACCAGCGGCCAACCAATGACCTCAATCGGTTATGAGTTGATCGTGATTTCAGCCTGCGTGTTAGGGGGCGTTTCGCTTAAAGGTGGCATCGGAAAAATCTCATATGTGGTGGCCGGGGTGTTGATCCTGGGTACGGTTGAGAATGCGATGAATCTGCTGAATATCTCTCCGTTCGCGCAGTATGTGGTACGTGGCCTCATCCTGCTGGCGGCGGTGATCTTCGACCGTTACAAGCAAAAAGCGAAGCGTACCGTTTGATGATTTAAACCCTAACTTTTTAGTCTAGCTTCTGCCCATCGCCAGCCGCTACCCGGCTGGCGATTGTTTTTCCAAATGGCGAGCATGGTCACACTGTCTATACTTATATCCGTCATACATCATCTATACGCCGCGATCCGCGTGGCGTTCTGACCATGATGAGGAGGATAACCGGGTGACAGCATCACTGATCTTACCCCCTGAACAATCTGTAAACTGTGCTTACTTTTTTGATCTCGATGGGACACTTGCTGAGATTAAACCCTTTCCCGACCAGGTCGTTGTCCCTAAGGCAATCCTGCAATGTTTACAACAGTTAGCGACGCATAATGCGGATGCGCTGGCATTGATTTCAGGGCGCTCAATGGTTGAGCTTGACGCACTCACTACTCCGTTTCGTTTTCCGCTTGCCGGAGTGCATGGGGCAGAACGCCGTGACATCAATGGTCAAACGCACATAGTACACCTGCCTGAAGGTATCGAGCGTGAAGCTGGGGCTTTATTACACGCAGCGTTAGTGACGTTACCGGGGACAACGCTGGAAACCAAAGGCATGGCTTTCGCGTTGCACTATCGCCAGGCACCCGAACACGAAGCTGCGCTGATTACCCTGGCTGAACGCATCACGCGCAGATGGCCGCAGCTTGCTCTGCAGCACGGAAAATGTGTCGTGGAAATAAAGCCTAAGGGCAGCAATAAAGGCGACGCGATAGCTGCATTTATGCAGGAAGCGCCTTTTGCTGGCCGGATCCCTGTGTTTTTCGGTGATGATCTGACAGATGAAACAGGATTTGCTGTGGTTAACCGCGCTGGCGGTATTTCCGTGAAGGTGGGGATCGGGCCGACGCAGGCGACATGGCGTCTGGATGGCGTCAGGGATGTCTGGCGCTGGCTGGAGCAAATTAACTCTTCGCAGCAAGAATCGAAAGCAACGAATAACAGAAGAGGTGGCTATGTGTCGTTTAGTCGTAGTATCTAATCGTATCGCCTCACCAGATGACAAAGGGAGCGCGGGTGGGCTCGCGGTCGGTGTACTGGGTGCGTTAAAAGCTGCTGGTGGTTTGTGGTTTGGCTGGAGTGGTGATACAGGTAATGAGGATAAACCGTTAAAAAAAGTCACGCGTGGCAATATCACCTGGGCCTCGTTTAATTTGAGTGAGCAAGATTACGAAGAGTATTACTGCCAGTTTTCAAATGCGGTTTTATGGCCCGCATTTCACTATCGACTGGATTTAGTTCAGTTTCAGCGCTCTGCCTGGGAAGGCTACCAACGGGTTAATGCCTTACTGGTAGATAAACTTCTGCCGCTGCTTGGCGATGACGACATCATCTGGATTCATGATTACCATCTATTGCCGTTTGCCTGCGAGTTACGTAAGCGCGGTGTGAATAACCGCATCGGTTTTTTCCTGCATATTCCTTTTCCGACGCCGGAAATTTTTAATGCGCTCCCTCCACATCTGGCGCTACTTGAGCAAATGTGTGATTTTGATTTGCTTGGTTTCCAGACTGAAAACGATCGCCAGGCTTTTCTGGACTGTCTCGCAGCCCAGACTCGGGTGTCCACGCATAAAGATAAGCAGCATCTGGCATGGGGAAAAGTGTTTCGCACTCAGGTCTATCCCATCGGTATCGAACCTGATGAGATTGCACGACAGGCGTCCGGACCGCTGCCGCCAAAACTGGCGCAGCTAAAAGCGGAGCTTAAAAATGTGCAGAATATTTTCTCCGTGGAGCGTCTGGATTACTCCAAAGGCTTGCCGGAGCGCTTTCAGGCCTACGAGGCCTTACTGGAACATTATCCGCAGCACCACGGTAAAATTCGCTATACGCAGATAGCGCCGACCTCGCGTGAAGAGGTGCAGGCCTATCAGGATATTCGCCACCAACTGGAAACAGAAGCAGGGCGAATCAACGGCAAATATGGGCAACTGGGCTGGACGCCGCTTTACTATCTGAACCAGTATTTTGATCGTAAATTGCTGATGAAGATCTTCCGCTACTCTGACGTAGGATTGGTGACCCCGTTGCGCGATGGTATGAACCTGGTGGCGAAAGAGTTTGTGGCCGCACAGGATCCTGCTAACCCTGGCGTGCTGGTTTTATCGCAATTTGCCGGGGCGGCGAATGAGCTAACCTCTGCGCTTATTGTTAATCCTTATGACCGGGATGAAGTGGCAAGCGCATTAAACCAGGCGCTGACGATGACACTTACCGAACGCATTTCGCGCCACGCTGAAATGCTTGAGACTATCGTTAAAAACGATATCGACAACTGGCAGGCGACGTTCATTAGTGATCTTAAAGCAGTCACGCCGCGTCGGAGTCAATGCCAACTGCCAGACAATATTTCATCCTGTTCTAAACTCGCATGAAGTCCTGGCGCTGTGTATTAATCTCCGGCTAGCGGAACCAGAAGAACGTCCACCTGGCTGGTATGAATCACGCTTTTCGCGGAACAGGAAGCGCGTGAAAAAAAACTGTGGTTATGGTTGCCGTAAATGACCAGATCAATGGCGTATTTGCGGCATACATCCAGGATATGTTCATTCAGAGCCCCATAGGTAATAAAGGTATGCTCAATGGGGTATTCTGCTTCTTTGCTAAGTTTGTCGATAAAATCCTGAGTTTCTTCCTGCATGACTTCACGCAGGTCTTCCAGCATGGGGGCAGCAAACTGGTTATAAAGTTCGGGGTCTGAGACCAGTGTAATCAGGCTAATTCGGGCGTTGACAGGGCGAGCGATAGAAACCGCCTTGTCTAACAACTGCTGACTTTCAGGGGTGGCGGCAACAGCAACAAGAATGTGCGAATAGCTCATAACTCGCTCCTTTTTTTCAAGAATTATGAGAGGGCTTTTCAGCTTTACTCAGCTTACTCCATACTGCAACGTTTCCTTCCTTCATAGTGTGAATGTCATCATGATTATTCATTAATTATTCTTATAAATAGAATAATCGATTCATATTGGTTGCAGATATGTTCAGGTAACTTAAGTAAAACCCACGGCTAATGAAAACAATGTGTTAATAAAAAATAAACATACATTAACATTTGCAAGGTCGTCACATCGCGGTATTAATTAATCGCTCTAAATATTTAAGTCATTGTTTATAAAGAATTTAATTAAAAAAGTTTTTTGAGTTAAATATGTGATCCAGCTCGCTATTTCACGGCGTGATATTAACGGTCGTGAACATAATACTATTCGCTTTTATTGCAAGAATATTCGTACATCAGGAATCGAAATGGATAATGGAAGGTTAAGAAATAAGCAAAGTAAAAGCCACGCTGATGGATTTATGTTAAGTGTTTGGCTGGTTTATGTGATCTTGATCACATATTCTTTAAATTCGCAGCATAGCTCCGTTGTATGTGTAACTGACGGCGGGTAGAGTTGCGTCGAATTAGGAAAAATCTTAGACATTTGTAAGAATTGATGTGAGCTTGTAAGGGACGCTGCCTTCTTAAAAGGGATTGTTTAGACGACGCGTAAGTGTCGTTACGCTGCTATGTATTTGACCTTTTGCTTTTTTTTACCGGGCCTTCCCGGCGACATCACGGGGTGCGGTTTTACCGCATGAAAACAATGTTGGTTATTATGGATGCAAATAATGCATACATCCGAGTTGCTGAAACACATTTATGACATCAATTTGTCATATTTATTGCTTGCACAGCGTTTGATCGTTCAGGACAAAGCATCTGCGATGTTTCGCCTTGGTATCAGCGAGGAAATGGCGGACACGTTGGCAACATTAACACTTCCTCAAATGGTCAAACTGGCCGAAACAAACCAACTGGTATGTCATTTCCGTTTCGACGATCACCAGACTGTTACTCGCCTGACGCAAGACTCCCGCGTTGACGATCTTCAGCAAATTCATACTGGTATCATGCTTTCAACACGCCTGTTAAGCGACATCGATGATGCAGCACGTAAGAAAAGGGCTTGATGATGAGCGAAAAAAGCATTGTTCAGGAAGCGCGTGATATCCAGTTGGCAATGGAATTAATCACATTGGGCGCCCGTTTGCAAATGCTGGAAAGCGAAACGCAATTAAGCCGTGGTCGATTAATCAAGCTGTACAAAGAATTACGCGGTAGTCCTCCGCCAAAAGGGATGCTCCCGTTTTCCACCGACTGGTTTATGACGTGGGAACAAAATATTCATGCGTCGATGTTTTGCAATGCATGGCAATTCCTGCTCAAAACGGGTCTCTGTAGCGGCGTGGATGCCGTGATTAAGGCGTATCGGTTATATCTTGAACAGTGTCCGCAGCCTGAAGAAGGGCCATTGCTGGCGTTAACTCGCGCGTGGACGCTGGTGCGATTTGTCGACAGCGGATTGCTGGAGTTGTCCCAATGCAATTGCTGCGGTGGGAATTTTATCACCCATGCACACCAACCCGCAGGCAGCTTTGCCTGTAGTTTATGCCAGCCGCCATCAAGGGCCGTAAAAAGACGTAAACTTTCCCAGAATGCTGCCGATATTATTCCACAACTGCTGGATGAACAGATCGAACAGGCTGTTTAACTGATACGGTGTGGATGAACACTCCAGCAGCGGTAAGCGATTACCGCTGCTTTTTTTTGTCCTGACCTTACGTTAATTGCCCGACTGCGCATCCTGTCATAGTCAATTGCGAAAGGATGATGTCGTGCTTATCTTATTAGGTTACCTGGTTGTTATTGGTACAGTTTTCGGCGGTTACATGATGACCGGCGGACACCTTGGGGCACTCTATCAACCGGCTGAGCTGGTGATTATCGGTGGCGCGGGTATTGGGGCATTCATCGTCGGTAATAACGGGAAAGCCATCAAAGGGACGATGAAAGCGATCCCGCTGCTTTTCCGTCGTTCGAAATACACCAAAGCGATGTATATGGATCTGCTGGCGCTCCTGTATCGCCTGATGGCCAAGTCACGTCAACAGGGCATGTTCTCGCTTGAGCGCGACATCGAAAACCCCAAAGAAAGTGAAATCTTCGCCAGCTATCCGCGCATTCTTGCCGATGCCGTAATGCTTGATTTTATTGTCGATTATCTGCGCCTGATTATCAGCGGCAATATGAATACGTTCGAAATTGAAGCGCTGATGGACGAAGAAATTGAGACTCATGAGAGTGAGGCCGAAGTTCCGGCGAATAGTCTGGCGATGGTCGGTGACTCACTGCCGGCATTCGGGATCGTCGCGGCCGTTATGGGTGTTGTGCATGCACTGGCTTCTGCCGATCGCCCGGCAGCAGAGCTGGGGGCGTTGATTGCGCATGCGATGGTGGGAACATTCCTCGGTATTTTGCTGGCCTATGGATTTATTTCTCCGCTTGCCAGCGTTCTGCGCCAGAAAAGCGCTGAAACAACCAAAATGATGCAGTGCGTGAAGATAACGCTGCTCTCCAATCTGAATGGCTACGCGCCGCCGATTGCCGTTGAATTCGGTCGTAAGACTCTGTACTCCAGCGAACGTCCTTCGTTTATCGAACTGGAAGAACATGTTCGTGCGGTGAGAAATCCAACTGCGCAACAGACGACCGAGGACGCATGAAAAATCAGGCCCATCCCATTATCGTTGTAAAGCGACGCAAACATAAGAATCACGGTGGTGGGGCGCATGGCTCGTGGAAAATCGCCTACGCCGATTTTATGACCGCGATGATGGCCTTCTTTCTGGTGATGTGGCTCATTTCTATATCCAGCCCTAAAGAATTGATCCAGATTGCCGAATATTTCCGTACACCGCTGGCCACCGCGGTGACCGGGGGAAATCGTATTTCGAATAGCCAAAGCCCGATTCCAGGCGGCGGGGATGATTACACCCAGCAGCAGGGTGAGGTGAACAAGCAGCCGAATATTGATGACCTGAGAAAACGTATGGAACAGAGCCGCTTGAGCAAACTTCGTGGCGATCTCGATCAACTGATTGAATCCGATCCCAAACTGCGAGCGCTGCGTCCGCATTTAAAGATTGATTTAGTTCAGGAAGGGCTGCGGATACAGATTATCGACAGTCAGAATCGCCCAATGTTTAAGACCGGTAGTGCTGAAGTTGAGCCGTACATGCGCGATATCCTGCGCGCGATTGCACCAGTGCTCAACGGGATCCCTAACCGGATCAGCCTTTCCGGTCACACGGATGATTACCCTTACGCGAATGGTGAGAAAGGGTACAGCAACTGGGAATTGTCTGCCGATCGCGCAAATGCATCGCGTCGCGAGCTGGTTAGCGGCGGTCTGGATGATGGAAAAGTATTACGTGTGGTAGGTATGGCCGCCACGATGCGTCTGAGCGATCGCGGTCCTGAAGACGCTATCAACCGCCGTATTAGCCTGCTGGTTCTCAATAAGCAGGCAGAAGAGGCCATTTTGCATGAAAACGCTGAAAGCCAGAATGAGCCGGTAAGTGTCTTACAACGGCCAGCGGAACTCCCGCCGGTAAGCGTTCCCACATCGCCACCAGCCAATCCGAGGTGATAGCGTGAGCATGGATATTAGCGATTTTTATCAGACATTTTTTGATGAAGCTGACGAACTGTTGGCTGATATGGAGCAACACCTTCTTGATTTGGTTCCTGAAGCCCCGGACTCCGAACAGCTGAATGCCATTTTTCGTGCAGCGCACTCGATTAAAGGCGGGGCGGGCACCTTCGGCTTTACCATTTTGCAGGAAACGACCCATCTGATGGAAAACCTGCTGGATGAAGCGCGGCGTGGCGAGATGCAGCTCAATGCCGACATTATCAACCTGTTTTTGGAAACGAAAGATATTATGCAGGAACAGCTCGACGCCTATAAAAGCTCAGTGGAGCCTGATGCCGACAGTTTTGAGTACATTTGCCAGGCGTTACGGCAGTTAGCGCTCGAAGCGAAAGGTGAAACCGCACCGTCAGTTGTCAACTCAGCAAAACTGAGCGTTGTTGATAGCACCGCGATGCAGGAAGAGGCGGTTGCAAAGCCTGAACTCGCCAGTGAAGAGAGCAAAAAACGCATTACTCTCTCGCGTCTGAAAGCCAGCGAAGTGGATTTGCTGGAAGAGGAACTGGGGAACCTGGCGACCTTAACCGATGTGGTAAAAGGAAGCGACACGCTGTCAGCTACGCTTGATGGCAACCTCGCAGAAGATGACATCATTGCAGTACTCTGCTTTGTCATTGAAGCTGACCAAATTGAATTCGAAACCGTCAGCGCAGCGCCCGCGACTGTTGAAACTGAAGAGGTAGCCGTTGTCGCGAAGCCGCAGCCGGTTGCCGTTGCGCCAGCGGTGAAAGCCGCCGCCAGTGAAGCGCCACATGGGCGCGCGGAGCGTGAAAAACCAGCCCGCGCCAGCGAGTCGACCAGCATCCGCGTAGCGGTTGAGAAGGTCGATCAGCTCATTAACCTGGTCGGTGAGTTGGTGATCACCCAGTCGATGCTGGCTCAGCGCTCTAACGAACTGGATCCCGTCAATCATGGCGATCTCATCACCAGCATGGGTCAGTTACAACGTAACGCCCGCGATTTGCAAGAGTCAGTGATGTCGATTCGTATGATGCCAATGGAGTATGTGTTCAGTCGTTTCCCTCGTTTGGTACGCGATCTGGCCGGTAAGCTGGGTAAACAGGTCGAGCTGACGCAGGTAGGTAGCTCAACCGAACTCGATAAGAGCCTGATTGAACGCATCATCGATCCGTTGACGCACCTGGTGCGTAACAGCCTCGACCATGGTATCGAACTGCCGGAAAAACGCCTTGAATCCGGCAAAAGCCCAATCGGCAATCTGACGCTTTCCGCCGAGCACCAGGGTGGGAATATTTGTATTGAAGTGACCGATGATGGCGCTGGCCTGAACCGCGAACGTATCCTGGCCAAAGCTATCTCCCAGGGCATGCCGATCCACGAAAACATGAGCGATGACGAAGTGGGTATGTTGATCTTCGCTCCAGGCTTTTCGACCGCCGAACAGGTGACGGATGTCTCCGGACGCGGCGTGGGTATGGATGTGGTGAAGCGAAATATCCAGGAGATGGGCGGCCATGTTGAGATCCAGTCCAAACAGGGACAGGGGACCACTATTCGCATTCTGCTGCCGCTGACGCTGGCGATCCTCGACGGGATGTCCGTGCGCGTGGCGGATGAGGTCTTCATTCTGCCACTAAATGCCGTTATGGAATCACTGCAACCGCGTGAAGAAGATCTCCATCCGTTGGCCGGAGGCGAACGCGTTTTGGAAGTGCGTGGCGAATATTTACCGCTGGTTGAGTTGTGGAAAGTCTTTGAGGTTGAAGGCGCTAAAACTGAAGCGACTCAGGGCATTGTGGTTATTTTACAAAGTGCAGGGCGTCGCTATGCGCTGCTGGTCGATCAGTTAATTGGTCAACACCAGGTAGTGGTCAAAAACCTGGAAAGCAACTACCGCAAAGTGCCAGGTATTTCTGCAGCAACGATCCTCGGCGACGGCAGCGTCGCGCTGATTGTCGATGTCTCTGCATTGCAGGGATTAAACCGCGAACAACGTGTGGCGATCACAGCCGCCTGATTGAGTGAGAAGGGAAGAATATGACCGGTATGAGTAATGTAACTAAACTGGCCGGCGAACCGTCAGGTCAGGAATTCCTCGTGTTTACGCTGGGGGATGAAGAGTACGGTATCGATATCCTGAAAGTGCAGGAAATCCGTGGTTATGATCAGGTGACGCGCATCGCTAACACGCCTGCATTTATCAAAGGCGTCACGAACCTGCGTGGTGTGATTGTGCCTATCGTCGACCTGCGCGTGAAATTTAGCCAGAGTGATGTGGATTACAACGAAAACACCGTGGTGATTGTGCTGAACCTGGGTCAGCGGGTGGTTGGGATTGTGGTGGATGGCGTTTCGGATGTGCTGTCGCTGACAACGGATCAAATCCGTCCGGCACCGGAGTTTGCGGTCACGCTGTCGACGGAATATTTGACGGGATTGGGTGCGCTGGGTGACCGGATGCTGATCCTGGTCAACATTGAGAAGCTGCTGAACAGCGAAGAAATGGCGCTGCTGGATATTGCCGCATCGCATATGGCATAAAGGTAGTCAATATTATCATTCTCTGTAATATTTAGCTGGCAGTTATTAAACGCCCTCCACAATATGGAGGGCGTTTTGCTTTTAATTTTGTGTGTAGGGAAGCCAAGTAATAATGGTTGTTTTATTTTAGTTTTGAATGTTTATTGTTATTTCATTTGCTTGGTTTATTTGTATTTTTTTCTTTAATTAAAACTGGCAAGTCCTTATAGTATCTATTGTTTGCTGGCGCATATAATATAATCTACAAGTGCAATATATAAATTATTAATTGGTTGAAATAATTTATATTGTTCATGAATATATAATGAATTTGTGCCTCCTGATTTTTCTATTGGCGTAGAGGGAACTAAATATGAATGCTATATATAATATAGTCTGGAGTACGGCGCGTAATATGTTTGTGGTTGCTGGTGAGTTTTCCCGCGGTAATAATGGACTGCGTAATAGCATCAAAATAACAGGCCTGGCAACATTAATAAGTACTGCTGCTGTTAATGCTGCAGAGTTAGGCCCACAAAACGGTGCATCAATTATTTTGAGTGATAATGAAGTCGTTACGGCTAGTGGACAAACAAATACCACGGGTGTTGAGAGCATCACGACCGGCGGTGATGGCTTACAGATTGAAGGAAAAGCAACTATCAACGTATCTGGTGAAACTCTGTCTACCGGGGTTTCACTGGATAATGGCACCAAAAATGATTTAGGCACGAATACCGAAGTTCATGTCGCCGATACGGATGGCACACAAAATTCAAGTAAAAATACTACCGGAATTTTGATTTCAGCTAATAACCCGGGTACAGAGGTAAAAGCATCTGGTATTAATATCGACGTTTCGGGTAAAAATAATGTTTATGGATTTAAAAATATAGGAAAAGACAGTAACGTCGATCTTGGTAGTGGAAGTTCTATTACAGCCATAACCGAAACTGATTATAGTATTAGTGGGATAGGTGATGCCCGCGGTGTTTATTTATTAGGCGGGAGTGGTACTTTCACCATGGATAATGGTTTTATCCATGCTACGAGTAAAGACAACACCGCGTGGGGGATTCAAAGCACGGGTAATGCTAAAATTGATTTAGGTAAAAATAGCCAGGTGGTTGTAGAGGGCAATAATATTGTAACCGGTATTGAGATAGGTACTGATGGTGTATTAGATGCCGATCAACTCACTATCACTGCAACAGGACTGGCAACAGATTATGGTTCTGTGACAGGTTTAAAGTTGGGTAAAAATAATCATGTTGATTTGGGAAATAACAGCAGAGTAACTATCAATGGCACCTCCGATCTTGCTGAAGGTATCTCGGTTATGGGTCCTGATGCTACGTTAATCGCCAATAATATGGATATTAATATCAGTACGACTCTGGACTGCCGCACAGGAGGGTGTACCACGCGTGGTATCGCTATTAATGAGGCCGGATCACGCATTGATTTGGGCAGCGGATCGACCATCTCAATCACCGGGTTCTATGATGGGGCTGGAGTAACGATAAACCCCGCGGCAAAAGGTTCTGAATTTATTGCTGATAATCTAACGATTGATGTAACAGGGTCTCAGGTAAATGCAATATCAATGAACACAGGTTTTATGGATTTAGGCCAAAACAGCATCATAAGCGCAGCCGGAGAGGCGACGACTCTCTGGGTGACGGGGGGCGAATTCCACGCGGATGCACTTATCGTCAATACCGCCCAGTCTGTGGGCATCATTGCGCAGGGGGGCGATGTGATGATTGGTGCAGGCAGCGTTGTTGACGGCAGAAGTTCAGCCAGGTCGGGCTCTGCGACCAGCGGTATCGCTGCGGCCTCCGGGAGTACTCTTGATTTTAAAGGGGATGCCGACAATCGAAATGTTATTTACGCGATCGATGGTTACGGCGTGTCATCCCAGTTCTACGGCGCAACGGTTAATATCGCGAATACCGATATTATCATGAGTGGGCAAAATAACCCTTACGGGCTTTGGGCGATAGGAAGTAATAATTTAAACCGTCCGGGAATAATTAATGGTGAAAACCTGACCATTGATGTGACAGCGAGTGGGGAAAATGGTTATGGCGCGGTGGTTCAGCAGGGCGGGGCAATATCGCTGATCGGTAACACCACCATTAAAACCCAGGATGGTGTCGCTATTTTTGTTCCGGTTGTTACCGACAGTGCGGGAAATCTCTTACCCGGCGGGACCGTGACTGGTTCAGGTGTAATGGATATTACGGGCAATATCATTAGCGCGGGTGAAGGCAGCATTTCACTGGATATGGCGTCTGGTTCGCGGTTTGTGGGGGAGACGTTTGTTAACACCGAGCCAACGGTAGACTCTTCGCTGAATCTCTCACTGGCTGAACAGACGCAATGGACAATTACCGGTGATTCTTCTTTAACTCAATTAAATAATGCTGGAGATATTGTATTTGATACTCCTTCATATAACGGACAGTTCAAGACGCTGACGATTAATGGAAATTATCATGGTGATAACAGTAATCTTTATCTGAACACGCAGTTAGGGGATGACAATTCACCGACGGATAAAGTGATTATCACAGGTGATACTTCCGGTAGCACGACGCTCTATGTCAATAATATCGGGGGAGAAGGGGCGTTAACAACGAAAGGTATTGAAGTGATTGATGTCGGCGGTCAGTCTGATGGCGTTTTTAGTCAGGGTAATCAGGTGCAGACAGGTTTGTATGAATACCGATTGTATGAAGATGGCGGTGACTGGTATTTGCGTTCGCAGGCTGTCCCGCCGATAGACCCGGATGATGGCGACGATGTTACACCGGTAGACCCGGATGATGGCGATGATGTTACGCCGATAGACCCGGATGATGGCGACGATGTTACACCGGTAGACCCGGATGATGGCGATGATGTTACGCCGGTAGACCCGGATGATGGCGATGATGTTACGCCGGTATACCCGGACGATGGTGGTGATATTAAACCGGTAGAACCGCAATATCGGGCTGATATTGGCGCTTATCTGGGCAACCAGTGGATGGCGCGTAATCTGCAAATGCAGACCCTTTATGATCGCGAAGGGAGTCAATTACGTACAGGTGACGGCGGTATGTGGCTGCGCTTTAAAGCGGGTGAAGCGTCGTCAACAGCTGCAGACGGTCATGTGGATATTGACAACACTTATTCGCAACTGCAAATCGGTGGTGATGTGCTTAGCTGGGATAATGGCGAGCAGAGCCTGAAGGCGGGGCTGATGGTGAGTTATATTCACGCCGACACGGACAGTACGGGTAACCGTGGTGCAGATGGGAGCCGGTTCTCTGCCAGTGGTAACGTAGCCGGTTATAATCTTGGCGCTTATGCCACCTGGTTTGCGGATGCGAAAAATCACAGCGGCCTGTACGTGGACAGTTGGTACCAGTACGGGCTCTACAATAACAGCGTCGATAACGGCGATGTCGGGTCAACAGATTATGATTCGGCGGCGAGCGCGGTCTCTCTGGAAACGGGCTATCGGTACGACATCATACTTGCAAACTATAATGTCGTCAGCCTGACGCCGCAGGCTCAGACGACATGGCAGCAATTTAAAGCGGATGCTGTCGCACAGAATGGAACGCGTATTGATGGACAAAACGGGGACAGCTGGACCACGCGCCTCGGACTGCGGGTAGATGGCAAGCTGCACAAGAATACGACGTCGGTGATCCAGCCGTTTGCAGAGGTGAACTGGTTACACACCAGTGATGATGTTGGCGTAGCATTTGATGGTGCTGAGGTGAAGCAGGATCTTCCGGCAGATCGCGCCGAGGTGAAAGTGGGTATCCAGGCGAATTTGAATAGCCAGTGGAGTATCACTGGACAAGTGGCGGGTCAAAAAGGACGTAATGACTATGGCGATCTCAGCGGTAGTTTGCTCGTACGTTATAGCTGGTAATTGATGTAAATTATCATCCAGGTATTGTTGAAATACCCCAGTCTATGGCTGGGGTAATCTTTGTTGATTTGCTGCTCTTGTTTACTTAGCTTGCTCTTGTCTTAAAAAAGCTAAGCCTTAATTTGTTCTGTGATGTTTTCTGAAGACTTGCTTTCTTCCAGTAAACCTTCATCCTGCGCCAGCATCGCCGTTGCAATCCCGTTACCTAATACGTTGATTGCTGAACGTCCCATATCCAGGAAGTGGTCAATACCCATCAGTAGCAGAATTCCGGCAACCGGAATATTGAAGCTCGGGATGGTTGCCGCCAGCACCACCAGTGCTGAACGTGGCACACCTGCAATTCCTTTGGACGCCAGCATCAGCGTCAGCATCAGGACGGTGATTTCTGCGAAAGAGAGGTGAATATTATAGGCCTGCGCGATAAACATGGAGGCAAATGAACAGTAGACCATGGAACCGACCAGGTTGAACGAATAACCGATAGGCAGCACGAATGACACGATGTTGGGTGAGCAGCCAAATTTAGTTAATTGCTCCAGCGTTTTCGGATAAGCGGCCTCAGAGCTGCTGGTGGTGAATGCGACCAGAACCGGGTCTTTCAGCATGCTCACCAGGCGAAAGACCTCTTTTTTCAGCATGACATAACCCACCGCCAACAGAACCAGGCAGGTCAGCAAAATCGCCACATAGTAGCCGCCGATAAACGATGCATAGTTAAGCAGGATCCCCAGACCTTGGGTAGAGATTACGGAAGAGATGGCGGCAAAAATTGCCAGCGGCGCGACGTACATCACGTAGCCGGTCACCTTCAGCATAATGTGGGAAACCACATCCAGCGCGGCAACCAGCGGAGCGTTAAATTTCTCTCCGAGCGATGCTCCACCAATACCGAAGAACATTGAGAACACCACGATTTGCAGGATCTCATTGTTAGCCATGGCCTCGGCTATGCTGGTTGGAATGGTATGTGTCAGAAAACCTTTCAGGCTCATGCCGCCTACGGCCAGACCGGTGTCGGTGGCTTCCAGCGGGATCGTAAGGTTTAACCCGCTCCCGGGTTGCTCAAGGGAAACCACAAACAGACCGACCAGAATAGACAATACAGAAGAGCTGATAAACCAGATCATCGCTTTGCCGCCCACGCGACCGATGGTGGACGTTTCCCCCAGGCGCATAATACCAACGGTCAGGGTGCTGAATACTAAAGGCGCAATCACCATCTTAATCAGACGTAAAAAGATGTCGGTGAGAAGCGTAATATTATCGGCCCAGGCGGTCACAACGCCGGGGGAGGCATAAGAGTGGATCACCGCACCCGACAGGATCCCCGCCAGCATGAAGATCACGATAAACAACGTGAGTTTGTTTGCATTTGCCACTAAAAAGCCCTCAGTAAGGATTTAACATTTATTGATCGGTTACTCATTTTTTATACTTATTAAGTGGTAACGAAGTATTCATCATATAAATTGGATTAAAGCGTAAACGGATACAACTTTTTTTAATTTTTTATCCATTTTGTTGTGGTATTTACGATGCATATGTGTGATCCAAATCACACAAAAAAGTGTATTTCAGCCAATCTGGCCGTGCTCACCGATGAGTATGAATGTTATTTGCATGATAATTATGGTGTTTTTATGTGAATAATTTGTGGTTGCTGCACACCAGTTTTACCTTCCCCTCGCCAGGCTTCACATCCCTTCAGGATTTCCTTTTTGCAAACGTAAAGTTATCTCTGCCACTGCCGATAACGTTGGTAACTCGTTTTCAGGAAGGTGCCTTATGTTTAACCGTATCCGCGTTGTCACAATGCTGATGATGGTGCTGGGGGTTTTCGCACTGCTACAGCTTGTTTCCGGTGGTCTGTTGTTTTCTTCATTGCAGCAGAATCAGCAAAGTTTTGTTATTTCTAACGATCTTCGACAGCAGCAAAGTGAACTCACCTCAACATGGGATCTGATGCTGCAAACACGAATCAATTTAAGCCGTTCTTCTGCGCGCATGATGATGGATGCGTCAAACCAGCAAAGCAGCGCCAAAAACGATCTGCTGAAGAATGCGAAAGCATCGCTGGCGCAGGCTGAAACGCATTACGCAAAATTTAAAAACATCACACCGTTGCCGGAAATGGCAGAAGCCAGCGGCAACGTTGAGGAAAAATATCAGCAGTACCATGCGGCCTTGGCAGAACTGGTTCAGTTTCTGGAAAGCGGCAATATGGACGCCTACTTTGCGCAGCCTACGCAGGGAATGCAAAACGCACTCGGCGAGGCGCTGGGCAAGTATGCCAGCGTTAGCGAAAAGCTTTACGTTCAGGCATTTGATCAAAGCGCGCGGGATTACCATTTCGCCCAATGGCAGCTTGGCGTGCTGGCCGTGGTGCTGGTGCTGATTCTGGTGGTGGTCTGGTACGGCATCCGTCATACCCTCCTTAATCCTCTGTCCCGTGTTATTGCCCATATTCGGGAAATCGCCAGCGGTAACCTGACCGCAACTCTTGCCGTTAGTGGTCGTAACGAAATCGGCGAGCTGGCCAGTACGGTTGATCATATGCAGCGCTCGCTGACGGAAACCGTCACTCTGGTGCGTGAAGGCTCTGATGCGATTTATTCCGGTACCAGCGAAATTGCCAGCGGAAACACGGACCTCTCATCTCGTACGGAACAGCAGGCGTCTGCGCTGGAAGAGACTGCAGCCAGCATGGAACAACTGACCGCAACCGTGAAGCAAAACGCGGACAATGCGCGTCAGGCCTCGCAACTGGCGAAAAGCGCCTCGGACACCGCGCAGCATGGCGGCAAAGTGGTTGATAGCGTGGTGAACACCATGCACGAAATTGCCGATAGCTCGAAGAAAATTGCCGACATCATTAGCGTCATCGATGGCATTGCCTTTCAGACCAACATTCTCGCACTGAACGCGGCGGTTGAAGCTGCCCGCGCCGGTGAGCAAGGCCGCGGCTTTGCCGTGGTGGCGGGCGAAGTGCGTAATCTGGCAAGCCGCAGTGCGCAGGCGGCGAAAGAGATTAAAGCATTGATTGAAGATTCCGTTTCCCGGGTTGATACCGGTTCTGTACTGGTAGAAAGCGCTGGGGAAACGATGAACGACATCGTCAATGCCGTGACGCGGGTGACCGATATCATGGGTGAGATTGCCTCGGCCTCCGACGAGCAAAGCAGGGGGATTGATCAGGTTGCGCTCGCGGTCTCTGAAATGGATCGCGTTACGCAGCAGAACGCCTCTTTGGTACAGGAGTCGGCTGCCGCAGCGGCCGCTCTTGAAGAACAGGCCAGTCGCCTGACGCAGTCGGTATCGACTTTCCGTCTTGCGTCACGTCCGGCCTCGACAAAACCACGCGATACACGATTACCTGCAGCGCCGAGCGCATCCTATCCGCGCCAGAGCATTGAACAAGATACGAATTGGGAAACATTTTGACTGACAGTTAAACCGCGGCCAGTGCCGCCTGATGGGAGCGTTGATGTTTAATCGTATTCGAATTTCGACCACGCTGTTTTTGATTTTAATCCTCTGCGGTGTTTTGCAGATTGGCAGTAATGGCTTGTCCTTCTGGGCATTTCGGGACGGTTTTCAGAACCTGAATCAGGTCGAACGGAGTAATCAGCAACGCGCTGCGCTGGCCCAAACTCGCGCTGTGTTATTACAGGCCAGTACGGCCCTTAATAAGGCAGGGACGCTGACCGCCCTGAGCTATCCGCCAGAGGACATCAAAACCCTGATGACCCTTGCGCGCGACAGCCTGGCGCAGTCTGAATTGATGTTTAAACGCTTTATGGCGACATCGGATTCGACGGAACAAGGCAAGGCGCTGTTTAGCGCGACGGAGAAAAGTTTCAACCGGTGGCACAGCGATCTCGTGCATCAGGCCACCTGGCTTGAAAACAATCAGTTGTCAGATTTTCTGACCGCGCCGGTGCAGGCGGCTCAAGATGCTTTTGATGCGAATGTGAATGCGTGGCAGAGCAACATCGACCGCGTGTTGCAAACGGCAGGAGAGCAGAGTCAGCGCAATTACCATATGTCGGGGGTGATTTTCGCCACTATGGTGGTCCTGGCAGCACTGCTCACCAGCGGTGCGCTGTTCTGGTCACGCAAGATGATTGTTCAGCCGCTGGCGATTATTGGCAGCCATTTCGACAGTATTGCCGCTGGGAATCTGGCACGGCCAGTAGCGGTTTATGGGCGCAATGAGATCTCGGCCATTTTTGCCAGCCTGCAGAAGATGCAAAAGGCATTACGCGAAACAGTAAATGACGTTCGTCAGGGCAGCTCAGCCATGCATAGCGGTATATCAGAAATCGCGATGGGCAATAACGATTTATCTTCGCGAACCGAACAGCAGGCGGCCGCGCTGGCGCAAACGGCGGCCAGCATGGAACAACTTACCGCCACCGTCGGCCAGAACGCTGATAACGCGCGCCAGGCGTCAGGAATCGCCAAAAGTGCGGCAGACACAGCGCATAAAGGTGGCGAGCAGACGTCCCGGGTTGCCAGCACCATGCATGAGATTTCTGCCAGCTCGCAGAAAATCGGCGACATCATCGGCGTGATTGACAGCATTGCCTTCCAGACCAATATCCTGGCGTTGAATGCCGCGGTCGAGGCCGCCAGGGCAGGGGAGCAAGGGCGTGGTTTTGCCGTCGTCGCTGGTGAAGTGCGTAATCTGGCAAGCCGTAGCGCGCAGGCGGCGAAAGAAATTAAGGGGCTCATTGAGGAGTCAGTCACCCGGGTGCATCAGGGCTCGCAACTGGTGGATATGGCGTCGCGCACGATGACGGAAATTGTCAGTTCGGTGACCCGGGTTAACGACATCATGGGCGAGATTGCCTCGGCATCCGATGAACAGCGCAGAGGCATTGAGCAGGTGGCGCAGGCCGTCAGCCAGATGGACTCAGTGACGCAGCAAAACGCCGGGCTGGTGGAAGAAGCCGCATCCGCCACCGGACAACTCGCCACACAGGCCGATAATCTTTCCGCCTGTGTCGCATTTTTCAAGCTTGAAGAGCAAACCGTAGCAAAACAAGAGTTGGCGCAGCCGCAGGTTGTGCCCGTTGTATCCTGAATGTGATTGAGAAGGCGCTATGACATCATCTCTGCCCACCGGGCAAACGTCATTATTGTTACAGATGACACAGCGCCTCGCGCTGTCTGACGCGCATTTTCGTCGGATATGTCAATTAATCTACCAGCGTGCGGGGATCGTACTGGCCGACCACAAGCGGGATATGGTTTATAACCGCCTGGTCCGCCGTTTGCGTACCCTGGGGCTGGATGACTTTGGTCGCTATCTCAGCATGCTGGAAGCTAACCAGAACAGTGCTGAGTGGCAGGCTTTTATTAACTCCCTGACTACCAACCTGACCGCATTTTTTCGCGAAGGGCATCATTTTCCGGTGCTGTCAGATCATGCTCGTCGGCGCAGCGGTGAATACCGCGTCTGGAGCGCGGCGGCATCAACCGGAGAAGAGCCCTACAGCATTGCGATTACGCTTGCCGATACCTTAGGTATGGCACCGGGCCGCTGGCGCGTTTTTGCCAGCGACATTGATACCGAAGTGCTGGAAAAGGCCAGAAACGGCATTTACCGCCTCGATGAGCTAAAGACGCTGTCACCCCAGCAGTTGCAGCGTTATTTCATGCGCGGCACCGGGCCGCATGAAGGGCTGGTACGAGTTCGGCAGGAACTGGCAGGTCATGTTGAATTTTCCAGCGTCAATTTACTGGATAAGCAGTACAACGTGCCTGGCCCTTTTGATGCCATATTTTGCCGTAACGTGATGATCTATTTCGATAAAACGACGCAGCAGGACATTTTGCACCGTTTTGTTCCACTTCTTAAACCTGACGGACTGCTGTTTGCAGGTCATTCAGAAAACTTTAGCAACCTTGTGCGCGAGTTTAGCCTGCGTGGACAGACCGTGTATGCGCATGCGCCAGGTAAGGATAAAGCATGAGTAAAATCAGGGTGTTGTCGGTAGATGATTCTGCATTGATGCGTCAAATCATGACCGAAATTATTAACAGCCACAGTGATATGGAAATGGTGGCGACGGCGCCGGATCCGTTGGTCGCCCGGGATTTAATCAAAAAATACAATCCCGACGTCCTGACGCTGGATGTGGAAATGCCGCGCATGGACGGCCTCGATTTCCTTGAGAAGTTGATGCGCCTGCGTCCAATGCCGGTGGTTATGGTTTCTTCACTGACCGGTAAAGGTTCTGAGGTCACGCTGCGGGCCCTGGAACTGGGGGCGATTGACTTTGTCACCAAGCCTCAGTTGGGGATCCGCGAAGGCATGCTGGCGTATAGCGAGATGATTGCGGAGAAAATCCGCACCGCATCGCGGGCAAAACTGGCCGCCCACAAACCCTTGGCGGCACCGACGACCTTGAAAACGGGGCCATTACTCAGTTCAGAAAAACTGCTGGTCATCGGCGCCTCAACCGGAGGAACAGAGGCAATTCGCCATGTACTCCAGCCATTGCCGCTTTCAAGTCCCGGTATTCTTATTACCCAGCATATGCCGCCAGGATTTACCCGTTCGTTCGCCGAACGTCTGAACAAACTGTGTCAGATTACCGTAAAAGAGGCAGAGGACGGAGAGCGCGTTCTCCCTGGGCATGCGTATATCGCGCCTGGCGACAAGCATATGGAGCTGGCGCGCAGCGGCGCGAACTATCAAATCAAAATTCATGACGGTCCGCCGGTTAACCGGCACCGGCCCTCAGTGGATGTGCTGTTTCATTCGGTGGCGAAACATGCGGGGCGTAATGCCGTTGGGGTGATCCTGACCGGTATGGGCAACGATGGCGCAGCCGGAATGTTAGCGATGAACCAGGCGGGTGCCTGGACCATTGCGCAAAACGAAGCAAGTTGTGTGGTGTTCGGCATGCCGCGCGAGGCCATCAATATGGGTGGCGTAAGCGAAGTGGTCGATCTTAGCCAGGTGAGCCAGCAAATGCTGGTGAAAATTAGTGCCGGACAGGCAATACGTATTTGAATCAGGAGTTTATTTTTATGGCGGATAAAGAGCTTAAGTTTTTGGTTGTGGATGACTTTTCCACCATGCGTCGCATCGTGCGTAACCTGCTTAAAGAGCTGGGATTCAACAATGTTGAAGAGGCTGAAGATGGCGTGGATGCGCTGAACAAGCTGCAGGCAGGGGGATTCGGTTTTGTTATTTCTGACTGGAACATGCCGAACATGGATGGACTGGAACTGCTGAAAACCATCCGTGCAGATGGTGGGATGGCTTCTCTGCCGGTGCTGATGGTCACGGCGGAAGCGAAAAAAGAGAACATCATTGCGGCGGCGCAGGCAGGCGCCAGTGGCTATGTCGTGAAACCGTTCACGGCGGCGACGCTGGAAGAAAAACTGAATAAAATCTTTGAGAAACTGGGCATGTGAGGGTGTGATGATGATGCAACCACAAATTAAACCTGCTGACGAACACTCTGCAGGGGACATCATCGCGCGCATCGGCAGTTTGACCCGAATGCTGCGCGACAGCCTGCGTGAACTGGGGCTGGATCAGGCCATTGCCGAAGCGGCAGAAGCAATTCCCGATGCCCGCGATCGTCTCGATTACGTTGTACAGATGACCGCTCAGGCGGCAGAGCGCGCGCTGAACAGCGTCGAAGCTTCGCAGCCGCACCAGGACGCGATGGAAAAAGGGGCCAAAGACCTGACCAAACGCTGGGATGAATGGTTCGAAAATCCGATCGAACTGTCAGACGCTCGTGAACTGGTCACCGATACCCGTCAGTTCCTTGGTGATGTGCCCGGACATACCAGCTTTACCAATGCCCAGTTGCTGGACATCATGATGGCGCAGGATTTCCAGGATCTCACCGGACAGGTCATCAAGCGCATGATGGATGTTATCCAGGAAATTGAACGTCAGCTGCTGATGGTTCTGTTGGAAAACATTCCGGAACAGGGCGCTCGTCCAAAACGTGAAAACGAAAGCTTGCTGAACGGCCCGCAGGTTGACGCCTCGAAAGCTGGCGTAGTGGCAAGCCAGGATCAGGTTGACGACCTGCTGGATAGCCTCGGGTTCTGATGAGTATTTGCCGGATGTGAGGCGTGGGCCTCTCATCCGGCTTACGCGCAATACTGCTTAAAGCCATAAATCCCGTCTTTTTTACCGCTTACTCTTCCCATTGCTGGATAGCTGTTCTGGCATCATTCTCGCCTATATCTCTATCCAGGGTCTGATGCGTGGCAGAAGAAAGCGACGACGACAAAACAGAAGCCCCCACACCCCACCGACTTGAAAAAGCGCGGGAAGAAGGGCAGATCCCCCGATCCAAAGAGCTAACCTCACTACTTATTTTGCTGGTGGGCGTGTGCATTATCTGGATTGGCGGGGAGTCGCTTGCCCGCAGGCTGGCCGGTATGCTGTCGGCCGGATTACGTTTTGACCACAGTATGGTCAACGATCCAAACCTGATCCTCAGCCAAATCATCCTGCTGATTAAAGACGCGATGATTGCGCTGTTGCCGTTGATTACCGGCGTCGTTCTGGTGGCATTAATCTCCCCGGTGATGCTTGGCGGCTTGATTTTCAGCGGTAAATCCCTGCAACCCAAATTCTCTAAGCTGAATCCGTTGCCGGGCATTAAGCGCATGTTTTCCGCGCAAACCGGCGCAGAACTGCTCAAAGCGATACTGAAGTCGACGTTAGTGGGCAGCGTGGCCGGGTTTTATCTCTGGCACAAGTGGCCAGAGATGATGCGGCTGATGGCGGAATCTCCGATTACGGCGATGGGCAACGCCCTGGATTTAGTCGGCATGTGCGCGTTGTTGGTGGTGCTTGGTGTCATTCCGATGGTGGGATTCGACGTTTTTTTCCAGATTTACAGCCATCTGAAAAAGCTGCGCATGTCGCGCCAGGATATCCGTGACGAATTTAAGCAAAGCGAAGGTGACCCGCACGTTAAGGGCAAAATTCGCCAAATGCAGCGCGCGGCCGCTCAGCGTCGCATGATGGCGGATGTACCAAAAGCAGACGTTATTGTCACTAACCCTACGCACTACTCAGTGGCGTTGAAGTATGACGAGAACAAAATGAGTGCGCCGAAAGTTGTCGCTAAGGGGGCCGGGCTGGTTGCGCTGCGCATTCGTGAAATTGGCGCAGAGCACCGTGTCCCTACGTTAGAAGCGCCACCACTGGCGCGTGCGCTCTATCGCCATGCTGAAATTGGTCAGCAAATACCGGGTCAATTATATGCCGCCGTTGCCGAAGTGCTGGCATGGGTATGGCAGCTAAAACGCTGGCGTCTGGCTGGCGGCAAACGTCCACCACAACCTGAAAACCTTCCGGTGCCTGAAGCACTGGATTTCATGAACGAGAAGAATACTGATGGCTAATCTGGTCGCGATGCTGCGTCTGCCCAGCAACCTGAAATCCACGCAATGGCAAATCCTTGCCGGACCGATCCTCATCCTGCTGATCCTGTCGATGATGGTGCTGCCGCTGCCGGCTTTCGTCCTCGATTTGCTGTTCACATTTAACATTGCGCTGTCGATCATGGTACTGCTGGTGGCGATGTTCACCCAGCGTACGCTGGAATTTGCCGCATTCCCGACGATTTTGCTGTTTACCACATTATTACGCCTGGCGCTGAACGTCGCGTCGACCCGTATCATTTTGATGGAAGGACACACCGGCGCGGCGGCGGCGGGGAAGGTGGTTGAAGCTTTTGGTCACTTCCTGGTGGGCGGTAACTTTGCGATCGGTATCGTGGTCTTCGTCATTCTCGTCATCATTAACTTTATGGTAATCACCAAAGGTGCAGGGCGTATCGCCGAGGTTGGCGCGCGCTTCGTGCTGGATGGTATGCCCGGCAAGCAGATGGCGATTGATGCGGATTTGAATGCCGGTCTGATTGGCGAAGATGAAGCTAAAAAACGACGCTCGGAAGTGACCCAGGAAGCGGATTTTTACGGCTCAATGGACGGTGCGAGTAAATTCGTCCGTGGAGACGCCATTGCCGGTATTTTGATCATGGTGATCAACGTAGTCGGCGGTCTGTTAGTTGGGGTGTTGCAGCATGGTATGAGCATGGGCAGCGCTGCGGAAAGTTATACCCTGCTGACCATCGGTGACGGGCTGGTGGCACAAATTCCTGCTCTGGTTATCTCTACCGCTGCGGGCGTGATCGTGACCCGCGTGAGTACCGACCAGGACGTAGGCGAACAGATGGTGACCCAACTGTTCAGCAATCCTAGTGTCATGTTGCTCAGTGCGGCGGTACTTGGACTTTTGGGCCTGGTTCCGGGCATGCCGAACCTGGTGTTTCTGATGTTTACTGCCGCATTGCTGGGCCTGGCCTGGTGGATGCGCGGTCGTGAGCAAAAAGTGCCAGATGAACCGCAGCCGGTGAAAATGCCGGAAAACAACTCCGTGGTGGAAGCCACGTGGAACGACGTGCAGTTGGAAGATTCGCTGGGAATGGAGGTAGGTTATCGCCTGATCCCAATGGTGGACTTTCAGCAGGATGGCGAGTTACTGGGGCGAATTCGCAGTATTCGTAAGAAATTCGCTCAGGATATGGGCTTCCTGCCGCCGGTGGTACACATCCGTGACAATATGGATCTGCAGCCGGCCCGCTATCGAATTTTGATGAAAGGGGTAGAAATTGGCAGCGGTGATGCCTATCCGGGACGCTGGCTGGCCATTAACCCGGGTACTGCTGCCGGGTCGCTGCCGGGCGAGAAAACGGTCGATCCGGCTTTCGGACTGGACGCTATCTGGATTGAAAGCGCATTGAAGGAACAGGCGCAGATTCAGGGCTTTACGGTGGTTGAAGCCAGTACAGTTGTCGCTACGCATCTAAATCACCTGATTGGCCAGTTTGCCGCTGAGCTGTTTGGCCGTCAGGAAGCGCAGCAGTTACTGGATCGAGTGTCGCAGGAAATGCCAAAGCTGACGGAAGATCTGGTGCCGGGCGTTGTGACGCTCACCACGCTGCATAAAGTGCTGCAGAACTTACTGGACGAGAAAGTACCGATTCGTGATATGCGCACCATTCTTGAAACGCTGGCGGAACATGCGCCGCTGCAAAACGATCCGCATGAGCTTACCGCGGTCGTCCGTGTTGCGTTGGGACGCGCCATCACTCAGCAGTGGTTCCCGGGTAATGAAGAGGTTCAGGTTATCGGTCTTGATACTCCGCTCGAGCGTTTGCTGCTGCAAGCGCTGCAGGGGGGGGGTGGCCTGGAGCCTGGGCTTGCAGACCGCCTGCTGGCCCAAACACAGGAAGCGCTGTCCCGGCAGGAAATGTTGGGCGCGCCGCCGGTCTTGCTGGTTAATCACGCGTTGCGTCCGCTGCTGGCGCGGTTTTTACGTCGCAGCATCCCGCAGTTGGTGGTGTTATCGAACATGGAGCTTTCCGATAACCGCCATATCCGCATGACAGCGACCATTGGAGGTAAATAATGCGCAAGTTACTGTGGTTGTTGTTTTTTCCTCTGGTGGCGCAGGCCGCCGGAGAAGGGGCCTGGCAGGCAAGCGGTATGGGGATCACCTTAAATCACCGTGGCCAGTCAGCCTCGTCTGAGCCTTTGGTTCCTGGCCAGCCGGTCTCAGGCTTAATGACGCTGGTAGCCTGGCGCTATGAGCTGAATGGCCCCACGCCCGCAGGTCTGCGGGTGCGTTTATGTTCTCAGTCCCGTTGTGTCGAGCTGGATGGGCAAAGTGGGACCACCAACGGGTTCAATAATGTTCCGGCCATTGAACCGATGCATTTTGTCTGGGAAGTCCCCGGCGGTGGTCGCCTGATCCCCGCGTTACGCATTCAGAGCAATCAGGTGATTGTGAACTACCGTTAACACCCTCCGTCATTCAGACCAGCAGTTGAAACTGCTGGTTGTTTCAATATTCCAGTCTCTCATTCAATTAAATAGAAACGCAGTTTTATAAAATAAGTGACGTACGTTGCCGGACTCTTTGTATTGTTGCCATTCCACGAACCCTTCTGGCAGAAATAGAAAGGTTTCACTTCCTGTTTGCTTTTACTGTGCCCCTATAAGGATGCCCATTGTCAAAGCGAGGATTGCGGGGCCTCCCAAATACAGCTGCTGCGCCGCAACAGGGGCAGGTCACAGCATTGAATCCGACATTGACAGAGGTTAAGTAAATGATTGTTTACCCGGTTAAACATAGCCCGTTGTTGCGCCAGCCAGAACATTTTATTGCCAGGGATGAATTAAAAACGCTGATCAAAAAGGTGACGCATAACCTGGTCAATATTCATGACGAAACTGGTGAGTTCTTGCTGCGTCTGGACGATGGACGCGTAATTGATACCAAAGGCTGGGCGGGATGGGAGTGGACGCACGGCGTCGGCTTGTACGGGATGTATCAGTACTATCTGCAAACCGGCGATGAAACGATACGCGATATCATCGATAGCTGGTTTGCCGATCGCTTTGCTGAAGGTGCAACCACCAAAAACGTTAACACCATGGCGCCATTTTTAACGTTGGCGTATCGCTATGAAGAGACGCGTAATCCAGCGTATCTACCGTGGCTCGACAGCTGGGCTGAGTGGGCAATGCATGAGATGCCGCGTACCGAGTTCGGCGGTATGCAACACATTACGCTGGCGGAAGAAAACCACCAGCAGATGTGGGATGACACGCTGATGATGACGGTTCTACCGCTGGCGAAGATTGGCAAGTTACTCAATCGCCCTGACTACATCGAAGAGGCAACGTATCAGTTCCTGCTGCACGTGCAAAACCTGATGGATAAAGACACGGGACTGTGGTTCCACGGCTGGAGCTATGAAGGAAATCATAACTTTGCCAATGCCCGCTGGGCGCGTGGCAACAGTTGGTTAACTATCGTGATCCCGGACTTCCTCGAATTACTTGATTTACCAGAAAACAATGCCGTTCACCGCTATCTGGTACAGGTCCTGAACGCACAAATCGCGGCGCTGGCGAAATGCCAGGATGAAAGTGGGTTGTGGCATACCTTGCTGGACGACCCGCAGTCGTATCTGGAAGCATCGGCAACTGCCGGATTTGCTTATGGGATCCTCAAAGCTGTACGTAAACGCTATGTTGGGCAAGAGTATACGCTGGTGGCCGAAAAAGCCATTCGTGGCATTGTGCAGCATATTTCACCGGAAGGTGAACTGCTGCACACCTCGTTTGGCACCGGGATGGGACACAATCTCGATTTCTACCGCAACATCCCTCGGACTTCTATGCCTTACGGACAAGCGATGGCGATGCTGTGTCTTACCGAATACTTGCGTAAGTATTTTTGATATCGGTATTCGATGGCGCTAACGCTATCGGACCTGATGGTTGAGTCGTCACTGTGTGTACCGTGTTGTCCTGCGGGGCAAAGAGATGATCCATGATTTGACGCATAACCGGCGCGGCGGTGACACCATCGCTGCCGCCGTTTTCCAGAATTAACGCCACCGCGACCTTCGGGTTCTTATAGGGCGCAAATGCGGTATAGAACACGTGGTCGCGCAAGCGGACAGGGATCATCTTCGCATTGTAGGTCTGATTTTCTTTCAGGCTAAAGACCTGCGAGGTGCCGCTTTTCGCCGCAATGCCGTAAGGTGCTGTGTGAAAGAACTTATAACCTGTACCATTTGGTTCATTCGCCATGCCGAACATCGCCTGACGCACCAGTCCCCAGTAGGGTGACGAGGCTGAGGCGATTTGTGACGGTGCTTCTGGAGCCTGATACGGCGTGAAGGTTTTGCCATTTTCTTCATCGAGTAGCAGGTGAGGGACGATAACCTTGCCGTTGTTAATCAGTGCGACCATGGCTTTGACCATCTGGATAGGAGTGGCAATCCAGTAGCCCTGGCCGATGCCAACTGAGATAGTATCCCCCTGATACCAGGCTTTTTTATGCACTTTTTGCTTCCATTCACGGCTCGGGAGCAGGCCGTTATACTCCTCATCAAGATCGATACCGGTCGGTTTACCGTAACCAAACTGGCTGAGCATGCTGTTAATCCGGTCGATCCCCATCATATACGCTACCTGATAGAAGAACGTATCGGCAGACTCTTCTATCGCTTTGGTGACATCCAGCATACCGTGGCCCGTTTTTTTCCAGTCACGGTAATGTCGCTCGGTGCCGGGTAGCGTCCAGGTAGGAGCACCGAAGAAACTGGTCTGCGGCGTGATCACACCGTTTAGTAATGCTGACATCGCCATATACGGTTTGACCGTTGAAGCGGGGGGGTACAATCCCTGTGTGACGCGGTTGATTAATGGCAGGTCTTTATCCTGGAGTAGCTTGTTATAGTCCTGATAGCTAATGCCTTTGACAAACGGATTAGGGTCATAGCTGGGGTTTGAGACCATCGCCAGTACAGAACCGTCGTGTGGATCTTCAACTAAAACGGCGGCACGCTGGCCAGCCAACAAGCTCTCAATATATTGCTGTAAATGTAAATCCAGCGTCAAATGGATATTTTTTCCGGCAACGGGCGGCACATCTTTGAGCAGGCGTACGATGCGTCCGTGGTTATCTACTTCCACCTCCTGATAACCGGTCTTTCCATGCAGTTCATTTTCGTAATAGCGCTCAATACCTTGCTTACCGATATTGTGATCGGCGGCGTAGTTCTCAGCCTGACCCTTTTGATCCAGAGCTTTCAGGTCGTTGTCATTGATTTTTGAAACATAGCCAAGGACATGTGCCAGCGCCGCGCCATAGGGATACTGGCGGTCTTCGTAGCTATTGATGTTTACGCCGCTAAAATGAAACTGGTTTACCGAGAAACGGGCGATTTCCACATCGGTAAGCGCATTTTTTAGCACGACCGGACGATAGCGGCTGCTGGCTTTTAGCTCATGGCGAAACTGATCAATATCATCAGGAGTGAGGTCAACGATGGGCGTGAGCTGCTGGATTAACGCATTCATATCGCTGATTTTATAAGGCGTAACGGAAATATCGTACCAGGTGACGTTGCGCACCAGCGGGATGCCGTTGCGATCGTAAATCATGCCACGCGTGGGGGCGACGGGTAGCATTTTGATGTCGTTTGCATTCGACCGGGTGGTGTAATACTGGTGCTGACAGATTTGTAAGTTATACAGATTGTAAATCAGGATGCCAAAACAGATGACCACCAGGCCAAAGGCCACCAATACACGCCGCTGAAAGAGTTTTTCTTCCGCCTCAAAATCTCTGAATGTCATTGACCCGTACCCGATTAATTCGCCGCCTAATGATACGGAGGCTTAAACGGGATGACAGGCAAAAAATGTTCCATATCTCTAGGGAAATGTGTCATTCCTTGTGGGCTGTTACAAATTACAGTGAACGTCGCCGCTTCTCGTAGGCCTGATTGCGCTGCCTATGAGAACGGGTCAGGGAAAATAAAAAAGCCCGCGACATAGCGCGGGCTTTCACATTACTTGAGGTAATTACATACGTTCTACGGTTTCGATACCCAGTGTATCCAGACCCAGCTTCAGGGTTTTCGCCGTCAGCTGTGCCAGTTTCAGCCGGCTGTTACGAATCTCTTCGTTTTCAGCGCTGAGGATAGGGCAGTGCTCGTAGAAGCCAGAGAACAGACCGGCAACGTCGTACAGGTAAGCACACATCACGTGCGGTGTACCTTCACGCGCAACGACGGTCAGCGTTTCTTCAAACTGCAGCAGACGCGCAGCCAGCTGAGCCTCGCGATCTTCGTTGATAATCACCTGCGCATTTGCCAGCGCGCTTTCGTCGATATCCGCTTTACGGAATACGGACAGTACGCGGGTGTAAGCATACTGCATGTACGGAGCGGTATTGCCTTCGAACGCCAGCATGTTGTCCCAGTCGAAGATATAGTCGGTGGTACGGTTTTTGGACAGATCCGCGTATTTCACCGCACCGATACCGACCGCATTTGCCAGCTTTTCCAGCTCATCGGCAGGCATGTCCGGGTTCTTCTCCGCGACCAGACGACGTGCGCGCTCCAGCGCTTCATCCAGCAGATCGGCCAGTTTAACCGTGCCGCCAGCGCGGGTTTTGAACGGTTTACCGTCTTTACCCAGCATCATACCGAACATGTGGTGTTCCAGCGGCACCGAATCCGGCACATAACCAGCTTTACGTACGATGGTCCAGGCCTGCATTAAGTGCTGATGCTGACGAGAGTCGATGTAATACAGTACGCGATCGGCATGCAGGGTTTCGTAACGATACTTGGCACAGGCGATGTCGGTTGTGGTGTAGAGATAGCCGCCATCTTTCTTCTGAATGATAACGCCCATCGGTTCGCCTTCCTTGTTTTTATACTCATCAAGGAATACGACGGTAGCGCCTTCGCTTTCAACAGCCAGGCCTTTGGCTTTGAGATCGGCCACGATGCCAGGCAGCATCGGGTTGTACAGGCTCTCGCCCATGACGTCGTCACGGGTCAGGGTAACGTTGAGGCGATCGTAGGTTAACTGGTTCTGTGACATGGTAATGTCGACCAGTTTACGCCACATCTCACGGAAGTATTCGTCGCCGCCTTGCAGCTTCACGACATAGCTACGAGCGCGTTCCGCGAAGGCTTCATCTTCGTCGTAATGTTTTTTCGCGTCACGGTAGAAACCTTCCAGGTCAGCCAGCGCCATCTCTCCGGCATTTTCCTGCTGCTGTTTTTCCAGCCATGCGATGAGCATACCGAACTGAGTTCCCCAGTCGCCGACGTGGTTGGCGCGGATAACCTTGTGACCAAGGAATTCCAGCGTACGCACCGCCGCGTCACCGATGATGGTGGAACGCAGGTGACCAACGTGCATCTCTTTCGCTACGTTAGGCGCGGAGTAGTCAACCACGACGGTTTGTTTAGTCGGTTGGGTGACGCCCAGACGATCGGAAGCCAGCGCCTGCTGAACGTGCTGCGCCAGAAATGCCGGGTCGAGAAAAATGTTGATAAAGCCCGGGCCTGCAATTTCAACTTTGCTGGCAATCCCGTTGAGATCCAGATGAGTCAGCACCTGCTCAGCCAGTTGTCGCGGCGCCATACCCAGTTTTTTAGCGACAGCCATCATGCCGTTAGCTTGATAGTCGCCGAACTGTACTTTTGCTGACTGACGAACCTGTGGTTCGCAATCTGCAGGCGCGCCTGCAGCAATCATGGCCTGACTGACTTTTTCTGAGAGAAGAGCCTGAATATTCACCGGAATACCTTACATTTATGAAGCGGTCTAAAATTCACCGCACCAGTTTAAGAATTAAGGGCGGGAGTATACTGCAAATGCCCGTTGCCGTCAGCATTGTGTGTACCGCCAGTAGCCTGAAATATAAACCATGCAATGGCGTAAATTTATCCATGATGTGTTCGGAGAAAACAGCGGTTGGATGGCGCAGCGCAACAGAGTAAATTAGCGACTTTGAACATGGATATGAGCTTTTAATATGGCGAACTGGCAAACCGTTGCAGAACTACAGGATATTTCTGCAGATTTACCGCATTTCACGCAGGCATTAACGGAACTTTCTACCCGTCTTGGGCTGGATATCACAGGCCTGGAAGCCGATCACATTTCCTTGCGTTGCCATCAAAATACCACTGCAGAACGCTGGCGTCGTGGGTTTGAACAGTGCGGTGAATTGTTGTCAGAAAACATTATTAACGGCAGACCTATTTGTCTTTTTAAACTGCATGAGCCGGTTTGTGTGCAACATTGGCAATTTTCCATCGTCGAACTGCCGTGGCCGGGCGAAAAACGTTACCCGCATGAAGGCTGGGAACATATTGAAATTGTTCTGCCGGGTGAGGCACAAACGCTGAATGCGCGAGCGCTGGCGCTGCTTTCCGATCACGGTCTGAGTCAACCTGGTATATTTGTGAAAACCAGCTCGCCAAAAGGAGAACGTGAACGTTTACCGAATCCGACGCTGGCGGTTAGCGATGGTAGCGTGACGATTAAATTCCACCCGTGGTCGATTGAAACCATTGTGGCAAGCGAGCGTCAGGAGTGAGCATGACTATACTGGAAATCTGCTGTTACAGCATGGAGTGCGCGCGCACGGCGCAGCAAAACGGCGCGGATCGTATTGAGCTTTGCTCGGCACCCAAAGAAGGGGGCTTAACGCCTTCACTGGGCGTCTTGCGTTCTGTTCGCCAGCACATTTCGATTCCCGTCAATCCCATTATTCGTCCACGTGGAGGCGACTTTTGTTACACCGAAGGTGAATTCGCTGCAATGCTGGATGATATAGCGATGGTCAGAGAACTAGGGTTCTCAGGGCTGGTGACCGGCATTTTAGATGCGGATGGCGATGTCGATATGCCGCGCATGGAGAAAATAATGATCGCCGCCGGTTCACTGCAAGTCACTTTTCATCGTGCCTTTGATATGTGTGCTAACCCACTCAATACGCTTAAAAAATTAGCTGATTTGGGCATCGCCAGAGTACTCACCTCCGGGCAAAAATCCGATGCGGTGCAAGGTTTAACAAAAATAATGGAACTTATTGCGCAGCCTGGTGCTCCAATCATTATGGCCGGAGCGGGGGTTCGCGCCTCGAATTTGTCCCTGTTCCTTGATGCTGGGGTGCAGGAAGTCCACAGTTCTGCCGGAGTATGGCTGGCTTCACCAATGCGTTATCGCAATTCGGGGTTGTCGATGTCTTCGGATGCGCAGGCGGATGAGTATTCTCGCTATGCGGTAGACGGGGCGGCGGTTGCTGAAATGAAAGCAATCATTGCACACCATCAGGCCAACTGATTTTACCGTTGCATCATGTCGCCCAATATGATGCTTGCTCGTACCAGGCCCCTGCCATTTCAACAGGGGCCTTTTTTTATCCTTCTCCTGCATATTTCGGTCTGCAACTGTGTTGGCTTTCCTCGCTCACCCCGGTCACGTAGTTATCTACGCTCCCAGGGATTTGCTGCGTCGCCGCCTTGTTGCAAACCGAACTATTTTGGAGAAATGGTGCTATACGTAATAGTCATTTGGCAAAAATGACTACGGTTTACGCGCAATCAATACCGCACGCAGTGGGGCAGGGTAGCCTTCCACCGTCTTGCTGTGGTCGTTCGGGTCAAGGAAGTCGGCCAGCGATTCGGTAATCATCCATTCGGTGCGGCGCTGTTCTTCGGTAGTGGTCACACATACGTCGGCAATGCGCACATCAACAAACCCGCATTTTTCCAGCCAGTTTTTTAGCGCCAGTGCAGACGGGATAAAGTAAACGTTACGCATCTGGGCGTAGCGATCGCCCGGCACCAGCACGGTATTTTCATCGCCTTCGACGACCAGCGTTTCCAGTACCAGTTCGCCATCTTTAACCAACTGATCCTTTAACTGCCACAGGTGTTCCAGCGGCGAGCGGCGGTGATAAAGCACGCCCATGGAGAATACGGTATCAAAGGCGTTGAGCGCCGGAAGCTGTTCAATTCCCAGCGGCAGCAGATGCGCGCGCTGGTCATTGCCCAGCAGTTTACGCACCGCCTCAAACTGGCACAGGAAGAGTTGGGTCGGATCGATACCGACCGCCAGATGTGCGCCCGCGCCAATCATGCGCCACATGTGATAGCCACTGCCGCAACCGACATCAAGAATGGTACGTCCGGTGAGATCAGACAAGTGCGGCAGGACGCGATCCCACTTCCAGTCGGAACGCCATTCGGTATCGATATTGACGCCGTACAGCGAGTAAGGTCCTTTACGCCATGGCATCAGGTTACGCATCAGGGTGTCGATACGTTTAAGCTGACCTTCGCTTAGCGGCTCTTTGCTTTCTGCGGTAACGCTGTGCAGTAAGTCCAGACGATGCGGCGTTAGCTCGGGCAGAAACTCGACGGCGTTTGACCATTGTTTAAAAAGACCGTGCTGATCGCGCTGCCAGGCAGCGATTTGCGCCGGAAGTGTTTCCAGCCAATGGGACAGATGATTTTTGGCAATCAACTGATAAAAGTTACCAAAATCGATCATGCGCTAACCTCAGCTTTCAACGCCACCAGAGAGCCAAAGTTGAAACACTGGAACCACAATTCGCTGTGCTCAAAGCCGGCCTGATGCAGTCGCGCTTTGTGCGTTTCGACCGAGTCGGTCAGCATCACGTTTTCCAGCATGCTGCGCTTCTGGCTGATTTCCAATTCGCTGTAGCCATTGGCCCGTTTGAAATCGTGGTGCATGTTGAACAGCAGCTCGCCAACGTTAGCATCTTCAAAACTGAATTTTTCAGACAGCACCAGCGCGCCACCGGGATTCAGCCCCTGATAAATCTTATCCAACAATGCCTGGCGCTCGGGTGGCTCAAGGAATTGCAGGGTAAAATTCAGCACCACCATCGAAGCATTTTCGATAGTAATGTTGCGAATATCGCCTTCGACAACCTCAACCGGGGTCGGTGCCTTATAGGCGTCAATATGACGACGGCAGCGCTCAACCATCGCCGGAGAGTTGTCGACAGCAATAATTTTGCAATTCTCGTGATGAATATTGCGACGCACCGAGAGCGTCGCCGCGCCCAGAGAACAGCCCAGATCGTAGACCTGCGTGTTGGGTTGTACGAAACGTTCGGCCAGCATGCCAATCATAGAAATAATATTGGAATAGCCAGGAACGGAACGCTGGATCATATCCGGGAAGACTTCAGCTACCCGTTCATCAAAGGTCCAGTCACCCAGACTGGCGATAGGCGCAGAAAAAAGCGTGTCGCGGTGAGACATAACGTAAAAATCCGGGAAAAATAAAGTGGCGTATTGTGCGCTAATGCAGGGAGAAAACCAACTCCCAGGGCATATACCAAAGATTCGCCAGCACCATTAGCAACAGCGAACACCAGGTTGCGCTCATGCCTGAACGGCGCCAGCGGAAAAGCCGGTGGTGGAATCCGTAATAATGCATCAGTCGTCCGGCAATCAACATCAGCCCGCAAAGATGCACCATCCACGTCTCTGCGCCGTTCATTTCCATAAATAACAGCAGCACTAACGCGACGGGAATATATTCCACCGCGTTACCGTGAATGCGGATAGCGCTTTGCAGTTCGCTAAAACCTCCATCGCCATAGGCAACGCGATATTGCATGCGCAGGCGAACAACGTCAAAGGAGAACTTTATTAACAATAACGCACCCAATACGGCATAAAGCGCGCTTACCATACAAACTCCCTTTTAAAATGGCTGCTGGCATTGACTATGATAGGTGGCATTTTCAGAAAAGAGAAGATTGCTGTGGAATAGACGGTGCTGATCCGATCTCTGGCAGAGCATTGCGTAAATCTGCCCATAGCGTATCGACAAGCTCCGGGGCCTGCGCGATGTCCGGCGTATGCAAAAACAGATACGGCGTCGTGGTGTGATGCCATAGCGACAGCTTGGTCAGCCAGACGGCAAAAAGCGCACTGTTTTGTGCCATATCATCGCTACCGATAAAGCGTACCATCGGATGGTTTGCCGTCACCACCGCATGCACCGGAACCTTCGGTTTCTTGCGCTGGGCGTCACGTATCGCTTCGGTATGTGGGATTGCGGCATGTACCGGGCGGCTGTCCAGAATCACCCGGTTTACTCCACGCTCGTGTAACCCGCGATTAAATAGCTGTTCGGCTTCGCCTTTGGCAAAGAAGTCTGGATGGCGAACTTCCACAACGTAGGTAAAGCATTTGGGGAGCGCATCGAGAAACTGCCACAGGGCAGGCAGGTCGCGTGGGCTAAAAGTCGCGGGTAATTGCAGCCAGTATTGTCCAATGCGCGATTCCAGCGGCGACATGCGCATAAAAAATTCCTGTACCAGGTCATCACAATTACGCAGCGCGGCCTTATGCGAAATGGTCGCCGGAAACTTAAAACAAAATCGAAACGTATCGGTGGTCTGTGCCTGCCAGCGGGCAACAATATCGGCTTTAGGCAGCGCATACAGCGTGGTATTGCCCTCCACGCAGTTAAAGTGGCGGGCATACTCTTCAAGGCTTGTGATCCCCAAACGCACCCATTTTGGATGCGACCACTGGGGTAAACCGATATAGATCATAGCGCTTGCAAAATCTCCTCCACGCTGCGAACGCGCGCAATGCGGGGGAAAATGTGAGTCATGCTACCCTGGTGTTGCTCAGCACTGGCGGCGCTACAGGCATCCTCTGCAATGATAAGACTGAAACCCAGCTCCCACGCATTTCGCGCCGTCGACTCAACGCCAATGTTCGTAGAGATGCCGCACAGGACGATGGTATCGATACCCCGGCGACGCAGCTGTAATTCCAGATCGGTGCCATAGAAGGCTCCCCACTGGCGTTTGGTTACTTCGAGATCGCTGGTGCATTTACCCAGAGCAGCCGGGTAATTCCACCAGTTTTCGGGCAACGCTTTTGCTGGAGTCTGAGCATCTACTGGTTGTTTCAGTGCTTCGGCGTAATCGTCAGACCACCCGACGCGCACCATTACCACCGGGGAACCGTGGGTACGGAATTTTTCCGCCAACTGCGCGGTGCGGGCAACCACAGCGTGTGCCGTATGAGGTCCGCCAGCGAAAGGCAGGATCCCTTCCTGTAAGTCAATCACGACAAGGGCAGTTGTTTTTGCGTTCAGTTCCAGCATGTTCACTCCAGTAAAAAATAGAATTCCGTTACACCTTAAGCGCGAATCAGTGTGAAAGGGGCGACAATTTTTGTTATTTTTTGTGAGATTACGCAATGCCCGTCCAGGAAACAGGCGTACAGTCAGTACCGGACTAAGAGTCTATCCCAGTAGGCTCTTATCGTGCGGCAGAATTTCCAGTATAATAGCCGCCTTTTTTCATTCAGTTGTGACATTCAGCTAAAGCTGCGACTTCGTCATCTGCGAGACAGGTGACAATCCGCCTGCGGCAAAGTTAAGGGATATCTCATGCGTACAGAATATTGCGGACAGCTACGTCTGTCCCACGAGGGGCAGCAGGTGACTCTGTGTGGTTGGGTCAACCGTCGTCGTGATCTTGGTAGCCTGATCTTTATCGATATGCGCGACCGCGAAGGTATCGTGCAGGTATTTTTCGATCCGGACCGTGCGGACGCGTTAAAGCTGGCCTCCGAACTGCGTAATGAGTTCTGCATCCAGGTTACGGGCACCGTGCGTGCGCGTGACGCGAAAAACGTCAACGCCGAGATGGCGACGGGCGAAATTGAAGTGCTGGCCTCCGATCTGACCATCATCAACCGTTCAGACTCGCTGCCGTTGGACTCTAACCACGTCAACACCGAAGAAGCGCGACTGAAGTATCGCTATTTAGATCTGCGTCGCCCTGAAATGGCGCAGCGCCTGAAAACGCGTGCCAAAATTACCAGTCTGGTGCGTCGTTTTATGGACGACCACGGCTTCCTCGACATCGAAACACCGATGCTGACCAAAGCGACGCCGGAAGGCGCGCGCGATTACCTGGTACCTTCTCGCGTACATAAAGGTAAATTCTACGCGCTGCCGCAATCACCTCAGTTGTTTAAACAACTGCTGATGATGTCTGGCTTTGACCGCTACTATCAGATCGTAAAATGCTTCCGTGATGAAGACTTACGTGCTGACCGTCAGCCTGAATTTACCCAGATCGACGTTGAGACTTCCTTCATGACCGCACCGCAGGTGCGTGAAGTGATGGAAGCGCTGGTGCGTAATCTGTGGCTGGAAGTTAAAGGGGTGGATCTGGGTGATTTCCCGATCATGACCTTTGCCGAAGCTGAGCGTCGTTACGGTTCCGATAAACCAGACCTGCGTAACCCGATGGGGCTGGTTGACGTTGCCGATCTGGTGAAAGACGTTGAGTTCGCAGTGTTCTCTGGTCCGGCAAACGATGCGAAAGGCCGCGTAGCTGCTCTGCGTGTACCGGGCGGTGCCGCACTGAGCCGTAAGCAAATTGACGATTACGGCAACTTTATTAAGATTTACGGCGCGAAAGGTCTGGCTTACATCAAAGTCACCGAGCGTGCGAAAGGTCTGGAAGGTATCACCAGCCCGGTTGCTAAGTTCCTGAACGCAGAAATCGTGGAAGCGATTCTGGCGCGTACCGGTGCGCAAGACGGCGACATGATTTTCTTCGGTGCCGACAACAAGAAAGTGGTTGCCGACGCGATGGGCGCGCTGCGTCTGAAACTGGGTAAAGACCTGAACATTACCGACGAAGCCAAATGGGCGCCGCTGTGGGTTATCGACTTCCCAATGTTTGAAGACGATGGTGAAGGCGGACTGACCGCAATGCACCATCCGTTCACCGCGCCGAAAGATATGACAGCTGCTGAGCTGAAAGCTGCGCCGGAAGACGCGGTTGCTAACGCATACGATATGGTTATCAACGGCTACGAAGTGGGCGGCGGTTCCGTGCGTATTCACAACGGCGACATGCAGCAGACCGTATTTGGTATTCTGGGCATTAACGAGCAAGAGCAGCGTGAGAAATTCGGCTTCCTGCTGGATGCGCTAAAATATGGTACACCACCGCATGCGGGCCTGGCGTTTGGTCTGGACCGTCTGACTATGCTGCTGACCGGTACTGACAACATTCGTGACGTTATTGCTTTCCCGAAAACCACTGCTGCAGCGTGTCTGATGACTGAAGCGCCGAGCTTTGCCAACGAAGCTGCGCTGGCGGAACTGAGCATTCAGGTTGTTAAGAAGGCCGAGAATAACTGATATGACATACAAACAGCCTGTCTCGGTGTTAGTCGTGATTTATGCAAAGGACACCGGGAGAGTGCTGATGTTACAGCGACGCGACGATCCTGATTTCTGGCAGTCGGTCACCGGCAGCCTTGAAGAGGGTGAAACCGCGTCGCAAGCCGCTATGCGCGAAGTAAAGGAAGAGGTCGCCATTGATGTTGCATCTGAGCAACTGACCTTAATTGACTGTCAGCGCACGGTGGAGTTTGAGATTTTTAGCCATTTACGTCATCGCTATGCACCGGGAATTGAACGTAATACTGAATCCTGGTTTTGCCTGGCACTTCCCTCAGAACGAGAGATCGTGTTCACCGAACATCTGACCTATCGTTGGGTTAATGCGGTTGAAGCCGCCCAATTAACCAAGTCGTGGAGTAACCGGCAGGCGATTGAAGAGTTTGTAATTAACGTCGCCTGAAAAGGCGCGCTTTTTGGAGATATTATTTATGGCAGGTCATAGTAAATGGGCCAACACCAGACACCGTAAAGCAGCGCAGGATGCTAAACGCGGTAAAATTTTCACCAAAATAATTCGTGAGTTGGTGACGGCGGCAAAACTCGGCGGCGGCGATCCGGACGCTAACCCGCGTCTGCGTGCAGCGGTTGATAAAGCGCTGGCTAACAACATGACCCGTGACACCCTGAACCGTGCAATCGCGCGCGGTGTGGGTGGTGATGAAGATTCCAACATGGAAACCATCATCTATGAAGGTTATGGTCCTGGCGGTACAGCCGTTATGATTGAATGTCTGTCTGACAACCGTAACCGTACTGTTGCGGAAGTGCGTCACGCGTTCACGAAAACGGGCGGCAACCTCGGTACCGACGGTTCCGTGGCTTACCTGTTCAGCAAAAAAGGCGTGATCTCCTTTGAACAAGGCGACGAAGACGCCATCATGGAAGCGGCGCTGGAAGCAGGTGCTGAAGACGTGGTGACCTTCGACGACGGCGCAATTGACGTTTACACCGCGTGGGAAGAGATGGGTAAAGTGCGTGACGCGCTGGAAGCGGCGGGTCTGAAAGCGGACGCGGCTGAAGTGTCTATGATTCCATCCACCAAAGCAGATATGGATGCAGAAACAGCGCCGAAGTTGTTGCGTCTGATCGATATGCTGGAAGACTGCGACGACGTGCAGGAAGTTTACCATAACGGCGAGATCTCTGATGAGGTTGCAGCTACCTTAGAATGAGGTGGCTGTACCGCAACCTGACAGGAGGTGCGTGATGTCTATCATTCTCGGCATTGACCCGGGGTCGCGCATCACCGGTTATGGCGTTATTCGTCAGGTCGGCAGACAGCTGACCTACCTCGGCAGCGGTTGTATCCGCACCAAAGTCGACGATCTCCCGTCACGTCTGAAGTTAATTTACGCGGGCGTGACGGAAATCATCACCCAGTTCCAGCCGGACTATTTTGCCATTGAGCAGGTCTTTATGGCGAAGAACGCTGACTCGGCGCTAAAGCTTGGACAGGCACGCGGCGTGGCAATCGTTGCGGCGACCAATCAGGATCTACCGGTCTTTGAATACGCGGCCCGCCAGGTAAAACAGACTGTGGTGGGGATCGGTAGTGCGGAAAAAAGCCAGGTCCAGCATATGGTGCGCACGCTGCTAAAACTCCCGGCGAATCCGCAAGCGGATGCCGCGGATGCGCTGGCGATTGCTATTACCCACTGCCATGTCAGTCAGAATGCCATGCAAATGAGCGAGTCGAGGCTGAATTTGGCGCGAGGTCGATTACGTTAGTGACAAATGAGGCTGGATATCTATCCAGCCTTTTTTTATGATAGCGCATTACCTTTTAGCCCTTAACGCAGGAGCGTCACGTGATAGGCAGACTCAGAGGCATCATTATTGAAAAACAACCCCCGCTGGTCCTTCTGGAAACGGGTGGGGTAGGCTATGAAGTGCACATGCCAATGACCTGTTTCTACGAGTTGCCGGAAGCCGGGCAGGAAGCGATTATCTTCACCCATTTTGTGGTGCGTGAAGACGCTCAACTGCTGTATGGCTTTAACAACAAGCAAGAGCGCACGCTGTTTAAAGAGTTAATCAAAACCAATGGCGTGGGGCCGAAGCTGGCGCTGGCGATCCTCTCCGGAATGTCTGCGCAGCAGTTTGTTAATGCCGTTGAGCGCGAAGAGCTTGGCGCGTTAGTGAAATTACCGGGCATTGGTAAGAAAACCGCAGAGCGTTTGATTGTTGAAATGAAAGACCGCTTTAAAGGCCTGCATGGTGACCTCTTTACCCCGGCGGCGGATCTGGTTCTGACCTCTCCGGCCAGTCCGACAACGGACGACGCCGAGCAGGAAGCGGTTGCTGCGCTGGTGGCGTTGGGCTATAAACCACAAGAAGCCAGCCGCATGGTGAGCAAAATTGCCCGCCCTGATGCCAGCAGTGAAACCCTGATTCGTGAAGCGCTTCGCGCGGCATTGTGAGGTAAAGGATGATTGAAGCAGATCGCCTGATTTCGGCTGTTAGCACGACCCCTGAAGACCTGGTGGATCGTGCGATCCGCCCTAAATTGCTGGAAGAGTATATTGGCCAGCCTCAGGTCCGTTCGCAAATGGAGATTTTTATCCAGGCGGCGAAGCTGCGTGGTGACGCTCTCGATCACCTGCTGATTTTCGGTCCTCCAGGTCTTGGTAAAACCACGCTTGCCAATATTGTCGCCAATGAAATGGGCGTTAATCTGCGCACCACGTCCGGTCCGGTACTGGAAAAAGCGGGTGACCTGGCGGCAATGCTTACCAACCTTGAACCCCACGATGTGCTGTTTATCGATGAAATCCATCGTCTTTCACCGGTGGTGGAAGAGGTGCTGTATCCGGCGATGGAAGATTATCAGCTGGATATCATGATTGGTGAAGGGCCGGCTGCACGTTCGATCAAGATCGATCTGCCACCGTTTACGCTAATCGGGGCGACGACGCGCGCCGGGTCGTTAACGTCTCCGTTGCGTGACCGTTTTGGTATTGTACAGCGCCTGGAATTCTATCAGGTGGCTGATCTGCAGCACATTGTAGGACGCAGTGCGCGTTTTATGGGCCTGGAAATGAGCGATGAAGGCGCGCTGGAAGTGGCACGCCGCGCTCGCGGTACGCCGCGTATCGCCAACCGCTTATTACGCCGGGTACGTGATTTCGCCGAAGTGAAGCATGACGGCACGATTTCAGCAGATATCGCCGCTCAGGCTCTGGATATGCTCAATGTGGATGCGGAAGGATTTGATTATATGGACCGTAAGTTGCTGCTGGCGGTTATCGACAAATTCTTTGGCGGACCGGTCGGACTGGATAACCTGGCAGCGGCGATCGGGGAAGAGCGTGAAACCATTGAGGACGTGCTTGAGCCATATCTGATTCAGCAAGGTTTTCTGCAGCGTACGCCGCGTGGACGTATGGCAACTGTGCGCGCCTGGAACCATTTTGGCATTACGCCGCCACAGATGCCTTAATGCATGATGTCGCTACGCTTATAAGGCCTGGGCGATTTTGTAGGCCCGGTAAGCGCAGCGCCACCGGGCAACGCATGCTTAGCTCGCTTGCTTTTTCATCATGCTGAAAATAAACAGCAGCGCGGCACACAGCACCACGGAGGGACCTGCCGGGGTGTCATAGAAGGCCGAGAAGGTCAGCCCACCTGTAACCGCTATCATTCCCACACCAACGGCAACTCCTGCCATCTGTTCCGGCGTACGGGCAAAGCGACGGGCGGTCGCCGCAGGGATAATAAGCAGCGAGGTGATAATCAACGCCCCGACAAACTTCATCGCCACGCCAATCGTTAACGCCGTAACCAGCATCAGCAGCAGCTTCACGCGTTGCAGCTTCACGCCATCGACAAATGCCAGATCCGGACTGATGGTCATCGACAGCAGGTTACGCCACTGCCAGAACAGAATCGCCAGAACAATAACCACGCCGATGGCGATGGAGATAAGATCTTCAGGCGTCACGGCGAGCAAATCACCAAACAGGTAAGCCATCAGATCCACACGGATGTTGGACATCAGGCTGACGACAACCAGCCCCAGCGACAATGCACTATGCGCCATAATGCCCAGTAAGGTATCGATCGCAAGGTGAGGGCGCTTTTCAAGCCATACCAGACCGCCAGCCAGCAACAAAGTGACGGCGATAACCGCATAGAAAGGGTTTACATCCAGCAGCAGGCCAAAGGCGACTCCCAGCAGCGAAGCGTGGGCCAGCGTATCACCGAAATAAGACATTCGACGCCAGACCACAAACGAGCCGAGTGGGCCAGCAGCACAGGCCAGCATGATCCCGGCTAACCAACCGGGTAATAACAATTCAATCATGAGTGACCATTTCCCCGGCGTAAGACGATACGACCCTGTAAATCGTGGCGGTGGTTGTGATTATGACGGTAAATTCCGAGTTGTTCGGCGCCGCGTTGCCCGAACATTGAGATGAATTCCGGGTGCATGGAAACCACTTCCGGTGCACCGGAACAGCAAATATGATGGTTCAGGCACAGTACTTCATCGGTTTTGGCCATCACCAGATGCAGGTCATGGGAAACCATCAGTACGGCGCAATCCAGTTCACGTCGCAACTGGTCGATAAGGTCGTACAGTGCGACCTGCCCATTGACATCCACGCCCTGGGTCGGCTCATCTAGCACCAGTAGCTGAGGTTTATTCAATAAAGCACGGGCTAACAGGACGCGTTGCGTTTCCCCGCCAGAGAGCTTTTGCATCGGCGCATTCATCAGATGTCCGGCCTGAACGCGCTTCAGTGCCGGAAGGATATCCTCTTTTTTGGTGCCGGGACGTAAGCGCATAAACCGACTTACCGTCAGCGGAAGCGTAGTATCGAGGTACAGTTTTTGCGGTACATAGCCAATCCGCAATTGGCCATTACGCTTGATAACTCCCTCATCAGCCGCTACCAGTCCTAATACAACGCGCACCAGCGTAGACTTCCCGGCACCATTTGGGCCGAGAAGCGTTAAAATTTTACCGGGTCGAAGTTCAAGCGATACGTCAGACAGGACGCGGCGTTGACCATAAGAGACCGAGACATTTTCCAGTGAAACCAAAGTCGTCATATCAATTTTAGTCTTGCAGAAGTTATAGAATGTTATAATATCACATTTCTTACATTCATTACGATGATTGGTCGCATTATGTTACATAAAAATACGCTTCTTTTCGCAGCATTATCCGCTGCTCTTTGGGGTAGTGCAACACAGGCAGCAAATGCTGCTGTGGTGGCCTCGCTCAAGCCGCTGGGATTTATTGCTTCGGCCATTGCGGACGGGGTAACAGACACTGAAGTTTTGCTGCCTGACGGGGCTTCCGAACACGACTATTCACTGCGTCCATCAGACGTAAAACGCTTACAGGGCGCGGACTTAGTCGTTTGGATTGGACCTGAGATGGAAGCGTTTATGGAAAAGTCGGTCAAGAATATTCCTAACGCGAAACAGGTAACGATTGCGCAGCTCAATGACGTGAAACCGTTACTCATGAAAGGTGCTGACGACGACGATGACGATCATGGACACAATGATGCTGGCAGTGAAAAAAGTGACGAGCATCACCATCACGGCGATTACAACATGCATCTTTGGCTTTCCCCAGAGATAGCGCGGGCCTCAGCGGTTGCAATCCATGAAAAATTAGTGGAACTTATGCCGCAAAGTCGAGCCAAACTTGACGCCAACCTGAAGGATTTTGAGGCACAATTAGCCGCAACCGATAAGCAGGTAGGTAACGAGCTCGCACCGCTCAAGGGAAAAGGTTATTTCGTTTTTCATGACGCCTATGGCTACTACGAAAAACACTACGGACTAACACCGCTTGGTCACTTTACCGTGAACCCTGAGATTCAACCTGGTGCGCAGCGTTTACATGAAATAAGAACACAGTTGGTTGAGCAAAAAGCAACCTGCGTTTTTGCTGAGCCACAGTTCAGGCCAGCGGTCGTTGAAGCCGTCGCGAGAGGGACATCCGTTCGAATGGGAACGTTGGATCCGCTCGGTACGAATATCAAACTGGGTAAAACAAGCTATTCAGCTTTTTTGAACCAATTAGCCAACCAGTATGCGAGCTGCCTGAAAGGAGATTAATGAGGAAGTGAATACGTGCAACAGATAGCCCGCTCTGTCGCTCTGGCATTTAATAATCTGCCGCGACCCCATCGTGTTATGCTGGGGTCGCTTACCGTACTGACATTGGCCGTCGCCGTCTGGCGGCCTTATGTTTACCATCCCGATTCTGCACCCATCGTTAAAACTATCGAGCTGGAAAAAAGCGAGATTCGTTCACTGTTGCCTGAGGCAAGCGAACCTATTGATCAGGCTGCACAAGAAGACGAAGCCATTCCACAGGATGAACTGGATGACAAAACGTCTGGTGAAGCCGGTGTGCATGAGTATGTCGTCTCCACTGGCGATACGCTGAGCAGTATTCTGAATCAGTACGGCATCGATATGGGCGATATCAGTCAACTCGCTGCTTCCGATAAAGAGCTGCGTAATCTGAAAATTGGTCAGCAGCTTTCATGGACCTTAAGCGCGGAAGGTGACCTGCAGCGTCTGACCTGGGAAGTATCCCGCCGTGAAACCCGTACTTACGATCGCACTGCGACGGGTTTCAAAATGAGCAGCGAAATGCAGCAGGGCGATTGGGTTAACAGTCGTATCAAAGGCACGGTGGGCGGAAGCTTCGTCGCCAGCGCCAAAGATGCCGGGCTGACCAGCTCTGAAATCAGCGCAGTGATTAAGGCCATGCAGTGGCAGATGGATTTCCGCAAACTGAAAAAAGGCGATGAGTTCTCGGTGCTGATGTCTCGCGAAATGCTGGACGGCAAGCGCGAGCAAAGCCAACTGCTGGGCGTGCGTTTACGTTCTGAAGGCAAAGACTATTATGCCATCCGTGCTGCAGACGGTAAGTTCTATGACCGTAACGGTACCGGGCTGGCGAAAGGCTTCATGCGTTTCCCGACGGCGAAACAGTTCCGTATTTCCTCGAACTTTAACCCGCGTCGCCTGAATCCGGTGACTGGACGCGTAGCGCCGCACAAAGGTGTCGACTTTGCGATGCCGCAGGGGACGCCGGTACTGTCGGTGGGCGATGGTGAAGTGGTTGTAGCGAAGCGTAGCGGCGCTGCCGGATACTATGTTGCGGTTCGTCATGGTCGCACCTACACCACGCGTTATATGCACCTGCGTAAGCTGTTGGTGAAACCAGGTCAAAAAGTGAAACGTGGCGATCGTATCGCGCTGTCAGGTAACACCGGGCGTTCAACGGGTCCGCATCTGCACTATGAAGTATGGGTTAACCAGCAGGCCGTGAACCCTTTGACGGCGAAACTGCCGCGTACAGAGGGTCTGACCGGCTCGGATCGCACCGATTACCTGGCGCAGGTGAAAGAGGTTATGCCTCAGCTACGTTTTGATTAATTAGTACACTGATAAAGCCGGTACGCTATGCGTGCCGGCTTTTTTATTTTGTACGGCGCACGGTGCGCCGCTACACTATCAGCAGATTTACTTTTCGCGGCACCAGACACTGGAAAAGCATGGAAACGAAAAAAAAGAATATTGAGTATATCCCTGAGTTTCACAAATCATTTCGCCATCCGCGCTACTGGGGCGCCTGGTTGGGGGTGGCGGCAATAGCTGGTATTGCGTTAACGCCGGCAGCATTTCGTGATCCTATTCTGGCAAAACTCGGACGGCTCGCCGGAAGACTGGGAAAAAGCTCCCGTCGCAGAGCATTGGTCAATTTATCCCTCTGCTTTCCTGAACGTAGCGAAGCTGAGCGTGAAGCCATTGTTGATGATATGTATGCAACTGCGCCTCAGGCGATGGTCATGATGGCTGAATTAGCAATACGTGGCCCGGAGAAGATTCAAAACCGTGTTGACTGGCAAGGCCTGGAAATCATCGAAGAGATGCGGCGCAACGATGAAAAAGTTATTTTTCTCGTTCCACATGGCTGGGGTGTAGATATCCCGGCGATGCTGATGGCGTCCCAGGGACAGAAAATGGCGGCGATGTTCCACAATCAGGGGAACCCGGTATTCGATTACGTCTGGAACACGGTACGCCGTCGCTTTGGTGGTCGTTTGCATGCGCGTAATGATGGCATCAAACCGTTTATTCAGTCTGTCCGTCAGGGATATTGGGGATACTACCTGCCGGATCAGGACCATGGGCCTGAACACAGCGAGTTTGTCGATTTTTTTGCTACCTATAAAGCAACGTTACCGGCGATTGGACGTCTGATGAAAGTCTGCCACGCGCGCGTGGTACCGCTGTTCCCCGTATACGATGGGAGAACGCACCGCCTGACGATCCATGTTCGTCCACCGATGGATGACATCCTGACGGCGGATGACCACACCATTGCCAGACGGATGAACGAAGAGGTGGAGATTTTTGTCACGCCTCATGTCGAACAATACACCTGGATTCTGAAACTGCTTAAGACACGTAAACCCGGCGAGATTGAGCCCTATAAGCGCAAAGATCTCTATCCGAAGAAATAAAAAAAAGCCTCTCAAACGAGAGGCTTTTTTACATTTAAGCGACTTATTCTACGGTCAGGATACGCGTGGTATTGGTTGAGCCAATGGTGCTCATCACATCGCCCTGGGTCACGATCACCAGGTCACCAGAAACCAGGTAGCCTTTATCGCGCAGCAGGTTCACCGCTTCATTGGCGGCAACGACGCCGTCAGTTTCGCTGTCGAAGTGAACCGGGGTGACACCGCGGTACAGGGAGGTCAGATTCAGCGTACGCTCATGACGGGACATCGCGAAAATCGGCAGGCCGGAACTGATACGAGAAGTCATCAGCGCAGTGCGACCGGACTCCGTCATTGCGATGATAGCGGTGACCCCTTTCAGGTGGTTAGCAGCGTACATCGCTGACATCGCAATCGCTTCTTCAACGTTATCAAACTGCACGTCAAGGCGGTGTTTAGAGACGTTGATGCTCGGGATCTTTTCAGCGCCGAGACAGACGCGCGCCATTGCCGCGACGGTTTCCGCCGGGTACTGACCTGCTGCTGTTTCTGCAGAGAGCATCACGGCATCGGTGCCGTCGAGGACGGCGTTAGCCACATCCATCACTTCCGCACGAGTCGGCATTGGGTTGGTAATCATCGACTCCATCATCTGCGTAGCGGTGATGACCGCACGGTTCAGCTGGCGCGCGCGACGAATCAACGCTTTCTGAATACCTACCAGCTCAGGGTCACCGATTTCAACACCCAGGTCGCCACGGGCTACCATCACTACGTCAGAAGCCAGGATGATGTCATCCATCGCATTCTGGTCGCAGACGGCTTCTGCACGTTCTACTTTGGCGACAATTTTCGCATCGCAACCGGCATCGCGCGCCAGACGGCGGGCATAATTCAGATCTTCGCCGCAGCGCGGGAAGGAGACAGCCAGATAGTCAACGCTGATTTGTGCTGCGGTAATGATGTCGGCTTTGTCTTTTTCGGTCAGGGCTTCAGCAGAGAGACCGCCGCCCAGTTTGTTGATGCCCTTGTTATTGGATAGCGGGCCACCGACGGTGACTTCGGTGAAGACTTTCATGCCCTGAACTTCCAGCACCTTAAGCTGTACGCGACCATCGTCGAGCAGCAGGATATCGCCAGGCACGACGTCAGCAGGCAGCCCTTTATAATCAATACCGACTTTTTCTTTGTCGCCTTCGCCTTTGCCGAGGTTGGCGTCTAACAGGAACTTGTCGCCAACGTTAAGAAATACTTTACCTTCTTTAAAGGTGGATACGCGGATTTTAGGTCCCTGCAGGTCACCCAAAATAGCTACATGACGTCCCAGTTTTGCGGCAATTTCACGGACTTTATCCGCCCGCAGTTTGTGATCTTCTGGAGAGCCGTGGGAAAAGTTCATACGTACGACGTTCGCACCCGCGGCGATAATCTTCTCAAGGTTGTTATCGCGGTCAGTTGCCGGGCCTAACGTGGTAACGATTTTGGTTCTGCGAAGCCTTCTGGACATGTAATACTCCGTTGACTGAAACAACTTGGTGTTGCGTGAACATTGATCCGGCCGTTCTCAAACATTAACGGTAAATGAACAACCCGGATGATAAAAGGGTAGAACATTGTTATTGCTTTTAGCGGTCATCACTCTTGATGAGTAATTCTTTATCAAAACGCGATTCCTTGAGCGCTTCCTTGACACGCTTCAAGTTATCTCTAAATTTTGCCCCTCGGCGCAAAGTAAATCCTGTAGCCAGCACATCTATCACGGTCAGTTGAGCAAGTCGAGAGACCATGGGCATATAAATGTCAGTATCTTCCGGTACATCGAGGGTAATTGCCAGCGTGGCTTCCCGTGCCAGTGGCGTACCGGGAGAGGTGAGGGCGATAACCATGGCATCGTTTTCCCGCGCTAATTGCGCCAGTTCAACCAGACTTTTGGTTCTTCCGGTATGAGAAATAAGCACAATGACGTCGTCGTCGCTACAATTCATACAACTCATGCGTTGCAGAACAATATCGTCGGAATAAATTACCGGCACGTTAAAGCGGAAAAATTTATTCATCGCGTCATGCGCTACCGCGGCGGAAGAACCTAAACCAAAGAAGGCAATTTTCTTCGCCTGGGTTAATAAATCTACCGCCCGGTTTACCGCCGCGTTATCCAGCGACTGGCGAACGTGGTCGAGGCTTGCCATCGCTGACTCGAAGATTTTCCCCGTGTAAGATTCTACGCTGTCATCCTCATCCACATTGCGATTAACATAAGGGGTGCCATTTGCCAGACTTTGCGCCAGATGCAGTTTAAAATCAGGAAAGCCGCGGGTGTCCATGCTGCGACAGAAACGGTTCACCGTTGGCTCGCTGACATTCGCTTCTACAGCAAGTGCAGCGATGCTTGAATGGATTGCCCGCTCGGGAGAGGCAAGAATAATGTCGGCGACTTTACGCTCTGACTTGCTCAAATGTTCCAGTTTTAACTGGATTTTTTCCAGCATATTCATGATGTAGGTAGACTCATGGGTCATGGGCAAAAACGATTTCAGCGATACGGGGAAACCGATACACAATTTAGTGTATAGATATTACCCCTGCTAATGCAGCAACGGAGCAAAATGGACAGAATAGTTGTTGTTTTTTTTCATTACATGATCGGAGTCGGATTTTCATACTTCGTCATGGGTACGGAAAATACGACTTTTTTATCCATTTTGATGGGTTATACGCCAATAAAGCGGCTGTTCGCGGTAACAGCACGGCTGGATAAGCGTTTACGGTTTCCGGATTCACGTAAAAGCAGTACAGTGCACTGTAATAAAATTACAACCAGTGTCTGGCAAAAGCACCAGGCACTTAATTGAGGAGAATGACATGGCGGTAACGCAAACAGCCCAGGCATGTGACCTGGTCATTTTCGGTGCGAAGGGCGACCTGGCGCGACGGAAATTGCTGCCTTCCCTGTATCAACTGGAAAAGGCCGGCCAGATTAACCCGGAAACCCGTATCATTGGGGTTGGGCGTGCCGACTGGGACAAAGCAGCTTATACCAAGGTTGTGCGCGAAGCGCTCGAAACCTTCATGAAAGAAAAAATCGATGAAGGTTTATGGGAGACCCTCAGCGGTCGTCTGGAGTTTTGTAATCTGGACGTCAATGATACCGCCGCATTTAGCCGTCTGGGTGAAATGCTGGATCAGAAATCACGTACCACTATTAACTATTTCGCGATGCCGCCAAGCACTTTTGGCGCAATCTGCAAAGGTTTGGGTGAAGCAAAGCTGAATGCTAAGCCTGCCCGCGTGGTGATGGAAAAACCGTTAGGAACGTCGCTGGCAACATCGCGCGAAATCAACGATCAGGTTGGCGAGTATTTCGAAGAGTGTCAGGTTTATCGTATTGACCACTATCTCGGCAAAGAGACGGTCCTGAACCTGTTGGCACTGCGTTTTGCCAACTCCCTGTTTGTGAACAACTGGGATAACCGCACTATCGATCACGTAGAAATTACCGTGGCGGAAGAAGTGGGCATTGAAGGGCGCTGGGGCTACTTTGACCAGGCCGGTCAGATGCGCGACATGATCCAGAACCACCTGCTGCAAATCCTATGCATGATCGCGATGTCTCCGCCGTCCGATCTGAGCGCTGACAGCATCCGTGATGAAAAAGTGAAGGTACTGAAATCACTGCGTCGCATCGATCGTTCGAACGTGCGAGAAAAAACGGTTCGCGGTCAGTACACCGCCGGTTTTGCCCAGGGCAAAAAAGTTCCGGGATACCTGGAAGAAGAAGGTGCGAACAAGAGCAGCAATACGGAAACGTTTGTGGCAATCCGTGTGGATATCGATAACTGGCGCTGGGCGGGTGTTCCATTCTACCTGCGTACCGGTAAACGTTTACCGACCAAGTGCTCTGAAGTCGTGGTTTACTTCAAAACGCCTGAGCTGAACCTGTTCAGAGAATCCTGGCAGGACCTGCCACAGAACAAGCTGACCATCCGTTTGCAGCCTGATGAAGGTGTCGATATCCAGGTACTGAACAAAGTACCGGGTCTGGATCACAAGCATAACCTGCAAATTACCAAACTTGATCTGAGCTACTCCGAAACCTTCAACCAAACACATCTGGCCGACGCTTATGAGCGTCTGCTGCTTGAAACGATGCGCGGCATTCAGGCGCTGTTTGTGCGTCGAGATGAAGTTGAAGAAGCATGGAAGTGGGTCGACTCTATTACCGAAGCCTGGGCAATGGACAACGACGCGCCGAAGCCTTATCAGGCCGGGACTTGGGGACCGGTTGCCTCTGTGGCCATGATTACCCGTGATGGTCGTTCCTGGAACGAATTCGAGTAAAATATCATCTAGCCCATAGGTGTTATTTTACCGGTAACATGATCTAACACAGATTGTAGAATAATTTTTGCACTTTTAAGCCTCGCGTGGATTCACCCGCGGGGCTTTTTTTATTACACTGCCTGAAACGATTTTGCCCCTGAGCTACGGCTAACAAGCGATTCAGCTGTTTTTAACCCAACTGAAACACATTGTTTTTCCAACGCTCTGACAGATAAATTTTAGGAGCCTCTATGAATCCGAATTTGTTACGCGTAACACAACGTATCGTCGAACGTTCTCGCGACACACGTTCCGCCTACCTTGCCCGTATTGAACAAGCGAAATCGACTACCGTTCATCGTTCACAACTGGCGTGCGGTAACCTGGCGCATGGTTTTGCTGCCTGCCAGCCGGATGACAAGGCTTCGCTGAAAAGCATGCTGCGTAACAATATCGCGATCATTACCTCCTATAACGACATGCTTTCCGCACATCAGCCGTACGAGCATTACCCGGACATCATTCGTAAAGCGCTGCATGAAGCCAATGCGGTAGGCCAGGTCGCTGGCGGTGTTCCTGCGATGTGCGACGGTGTGACCCAGGGACAGGATGGGATGGAGCTTTCGCTGTTGAGTCGCGAAGTGATTGCTATGTCGGCTGCTGTGGGCCTCTCACACAATATGTTCGACGGCGCGTTATTCCTTGGCGTGTGCGACAAAATTGTCCCAGGTCTGGTGATGGCGGCACTGTCATTTGGTCATCTGCCTTCGATCTTTATTCCCTCCGGCCCGATGGCGAGTGGTCTGGCGAACAAAGAAAAAGTGCGTATCCGTCAGCTGTATGCTGAAGGTAAAGTCGATCGTATGGCGCTGCTTGAATCCGAAGCTGCGTCTTATCACGCACCGGGTACCTGTACGTTCTATGGCACGGCAAACACCAACCAGATGGTAGTGGAGTTTATGGGGATGCAACTGCCAGGATCCTCATTCGTGCACCCGGATGCGCCGCTGCGCGAAGCGTTGACCGCCGCTGCGGCTCGTCAGGTAACGCGTCTGACCGGCAACGGCAATGAATGGATGCCGATCGGTAAAATGATCGATGAAAAAGTGGTGGTCAACGGTATTGTCGCGCTGCTGGCGACCGGGGGCTCCACTAACCATACAATGCACCTGGTCGCAATGGCGCGCGCGGCCGGTATTCTGATTAACTGGGACGACTTCTCCGATCTGTCCGATATCGTGCCGCTGATGGCGCGTCTGTACCCGAATGGTCCGGCAGACATTAACCACTTCCAGGCGGCGGGTGGCGTGCCGGTGTTAATGCGTGAACTGCTTAACGCGGGTCTGCTGCATGAAGATGTGAACACCGTTGCCGGGTTTGGTTTATCGCGCTACACCATGGAACCCTGGCTCAACGAGGGTGAGCTGGACTGGCGTGAAGGTGCGGCGAAGTCGCTGGACAGCAACGTGATAGCCACCTTTGACCAGCCTTTCTCCCACCACGGCGGCACCAAAGTGCTGAGTGGAAACCTCGGCCGCGCAGTGATGAAAACGTCGGCGGTACCGGTAGAAAATCAGGTGATTGAAGCGCCCGCGGTTGTTTTCGAAAGTCAGCATGATGTATTACCTGCCTTCGATGCGGGACTGCTCGACCGTGATTGCGTAGTGGTTGTGCGCCATCAGGGACCAAAAGCAAACGGAATGCCAGAATTACATAAACTCATGCCGCCACTTGGTGTATTATTGGACCGTTGTTTCAAAATTGCGTTAGTTACCGATGGACGACTTTCAGGTGCTTCAGGTAAAGTGCCTTCAGCAATCCATGTAACTCCAGAAGCCTATGATGGCGGGCTGCTGGCAAAAGTACGCGATGGCGACATCATTCGTGTGAATGGACAGACAGGTGAATTGACGCTGCTGGTTGATGAAGAGGAACTTGCTTCTCGTCAGCCTCATATTCCTGACCTCAGCGCATCGCGCGTGGGCACAGGCCGTGAAATGTTCAGCGCGTTGCGTGAAAAGCTGTCCGGTGCGGAACAGGGCGCAACCTGTATCACTTTTTAAGACTTATTTTGTAATCAGGCGAGAGAAAACTCTGATGAAAAACTGGAAGACAAGTGCAGAAGCAATCCTGACCACTGGCCCGGTTGTACCGGTTATCGTGGTTAATAAACTGGAACACGCAGTGCCGATGGCAAAAGCGCTGGTTGCAGGCGGCGTGCGCGTTCTGGAAGTGACCCTACGTACCGCATGTGCGATGGATGCCATTCGCGCGATCGCAAAAGAAGTTCCGGACGCTATCGTTGGTGCAGGTACTGTACTGAATCCACAACAGCTGGCTGAAGTTACCGAAGCCGGTGCACAGTTTGCTATCAGTCCGGGTCTGACCGAGCCGTTGCTGAAAGCCGCAACGGAAGGCACTATTCCGCTGATCCCTGGTATCAGCACCGTATCTGAACTGATGTTGGGTATGGACTACGGTTTGAAAGAGTTCAAATTCTTCCCTGCTGAAGCAAATGGCGGTACTAAAGCGCTGCAGGCGATTGCGGGTCCGTTCTCACAGGTCCGTTTCTGCCCAACCGGTGGTATCTCTCCAGCGAATTACCGCGACTACCTGGCACTGAAAAGCGTGCTGTGCATCGGCGGTTCCTGGCTGGTTCCGGCGGATGCGCTGGAAGCGGGTGATTACGATCGCATTACCAAACTGGCTCGTGAGGCTGTTGAAGGCGCGAAGCAATAATTGCGCAAAATGCCCGGTAATCACTACCGGGCCTGCGAATCTGTAACGGGCCATCCGGCCCGTTTTTTTTATCCAGTAACTTTCACCTGTGCGGCTGCGTCTTTCGCGCGTATCACCGCATCTTCAATGCTCTGTGCTGTGGCCAGCACAACGCCCAGACGACGGCTCCCGTCGATTTCCGGTTTGCCAAAAAATCGTACTTGCATACCCGCACCTACAGCGGCCTGCACGTTATCAAACGTGATATTCTGACTGGTAAGTTGCGGCAGAATAACGGCGGAAGCAGAAGGCCCATACTGGCGGATTTCGCCAACGGGCAGACCGAGAAATGCACGTACGTGCAGGGCAAACTCAGACAGATCCTGCGAAATTAAGGTCACCATACCCGTGTCGTGAGGGCGAGGGGAGACTTCGCTGAAAATCACCTCATCACCGCAGACAAACAGCTCCACGCCAAACAGTCCGTGACCACCCAGCGCCAGCACCACCTTGCGGGCAATCTCCTGCGCGTGCGCCAGCGCCAGTTCACTCATCTGCTGCGGCTGCCAGGACTCGCGATAATCGCCATCTTCCTGTCGATGTCCAACCGGCGCGCAGAAATGCACGCCATCAACGGCGCTAACGGTTAGCAGGGTGATTTCAAAATCAAAATTCACTACGCCTTCGACGATAACGCGTCCAGCACCAGCCCGACCGCCCTGTTGAGCATAGTCCCAGGCTGCAGTGAGCTGATCGGCTGAACGGATAAAGCTTTGTCCTTTTCCGGATGAACTCATTACCGGTTTCACGATGCAGGGGTAGCCGATTTCAGCGACGGCTTCGCGAAAGCGGACTTCACTGTCAGCAAAGCGGTAAGAAGAGGTCGGTAGAGACAATTCTTCGGCGGCGAGGCGACGGATTCCTTCCCGGTTCATGGTCAGTTGCGTTGCTCTTGCACATGGCACAACACGCTGGCCTTCCTGCTCAAGTTTTACCAGCATATCCGTGGCGATCGCCTCAATTTCCGGCACGATATAATGTGGTTTTTCACGCTCGACGAGCTGGCGTAATGCTTCGCCATCCAGCATGTTGATAACGTATGAGCGATGGGCAACGTGCATGGCTGGCGCGTCGGGGTAACGATCCACGGCAATGACTTCCACACCCAGGCGTTGACATTCAATTGCTACTTCTTTACCCAGTTCTCCCGAACCTAATAACATCACTCGCGTTGCTGCTGGACGCAGCGCTGTGCCTAATAACGTCATAAATTAATCCCCTGTTTTATCTGGGCGCAGTATATACGAAAACGTTTGCGTCTGTCTTTATTACCAGGTTGATTTCAGGGCTTAAAAAGAATATACTGTACATAAATACAGGTAATTTAAGAGGCTGCAAAATGGCGGTTGAAGTTAAATACGTAGTCATTCGGGAAGGTGAGGAAAAAATGTCGTTTACCAGCAAAAAGGAAGCCGATGCGTATGACAAAATGCTGGATACAGCAGATCTGCTCGACACATGGCTGGAGCAATCGCCGGTAGCGCTTGAAGACGAGCAGCGCGAAGCGCTTTCCCTGTGGCTGGCTGAGCAAAAAGATGTGCTGAGCGCCATTCTGAAAAATGGCAAGCTGCCTTCGCCGCAGGCTGTCGAAAACGATGCGCACGCTGGGGATGATACTCAGGCTGCCTGAAACGACTTGCGCTCCTGACGTTTTGTACCATGCTTTTCCCTGAATCATTGTGCAATCCCTGACGTTATTTCACGTTGCTACAGGCAATCTGAATGACGAAGGGGAGATTAAGGAGAAAAGAATGTATAAAAAAAGAACGTTATTGAGCCTGCTGCTGCTGTCTGCCAGCGTATCTGTATTTGCGGCAAATATGGAAAGCAAAAACGTCCAGTTCCCCAAGTGTGAGGGACTGGACGCTAACGGTATTGCGGCGAGCGTGAAACGTGATTATCAACAAAATCGCATCGCGCGCTGGGCTGACGATCAAAAGCGCGTCGGGCAAGCCGATCCTGTCGCCTGGGTAAACACGCCCGATATTACGGGCAAAGACGGGAAATGGTCAGTTCCCCTGACGGTTCGCGGTAAAAGTGCGGATATTCACTATCAGGTAAAAGTCGACTGCAAAGCCGGAACAGCGGAGTATCAGCCGCAGTAACGGAGGTATTTGCACATCTTTTGATGACCTGAACACTTCCTGACATCCCCTCGGGTACGCTTTGATGATTATTCGTCTGTACTTGAGGGGCAAAATGGCTAACTGGCTAAATCAACTACAATCTCTTCTTGGGCAAAAGGGTTCCTCCGCGTCATCTTCTGGCGAGCAAGGGCTGAGTAAACTTCTGGTTCCAGGCGCGTTAGGCGGTCTGGCAGGATTACTGGTTGCCAACAAATCTTCTCGTAAATTACTGAGTAAATACGGCACCAGCGCGCTTCTGGTGGGCGGCGGCGCGGTTGCCGGGACTGCGTTATGGAACAAGTACAAGGATAAAGTTCGCGCAGCGCATCAGGATGAGCCGCAGTTTGGCGCACAAAGCTCACCGCTGGATGAGCGAACTGAACGTCTGATTCTGGCGCTGGTTTTTGCGGCGAAAAGCGATGGCCATATTGATGCCAAAGAACGTAGCGCCATTGAGCAGCAGCTCCGTGAAGCGGGCGTGGAAGAGCAGGGCCGTGTTCTGATTGAACGCGCCATCGAACAACCGTTAGACCCTCAACGACTGGCGCATGGGATCCGTAACGAAGAAGAAGCGCTAGAAATTTACTTCCTGAGCTGTGCGGCGATTGATATCGACCACTTTATGGAACGTAGTTATCTCAATGCGCTGGGCGATGCGTTGAAGATCCCGCAGGATGTTCGTGAAGGCATTGAACAGGATCTCAAGGAACAAAAACAGGCGTTACCGGGTTAATTACTTACCGCTAAGGCGCATGTTTCGCTTGCATCATTGCTGTCTTTTGCCACCCTTATAGGATGTTTAAGCAAAAGAACAATGACATGCTACCAAAAGCTTCTCGTATTCCACACGCCATGACGCAGCATGGCGATACTCGTGTTGATAATTATTACTGGTTGCGAGATGACACTCGCTCGCAGCCAGAAGTGTTGGATTATCTGCAACAAGAAAATGCGTATGGCCGTCAGGTTATGGCCTCGCAGCAGGCTTTGCGGGATCGCGTCCTGAAAGAGATTATCGACCGTATCCCGCCTCAGGATGCTTCTGCCCCCTATGTGAAGAATGGTTATCGCTACCGGCATATTTATGAACCGGGGTGCGAATATGCCATTTATCAGCGTCAGTCTGCCTTCAGTGAAGAGTGGGATGATTGGGACACTTTGTTGGATGGGAACCACCGCGCGGCACACAGCGAGTTTTATACGCTGGGAGGACTGGCGATATCACCGGATAACGCCATCATGGCACTGGCCGAAGATTATCTCTCTCGCCGGCAATATGGCGTGCGTTTTCGCAACCTGCAAAGCGGCAACTGGTATCCGGAAGTGCTGGAAAACGTCGAAGCGGATTTGGTATGGGCGAATGATTCTCAGACTTTCTATTACGTGCGCAAGCACGAAACGACGTTATTGCCGTATCAGGTCTGGCGACATACAGTCGGCTCGCCATCGTCACTGGATGAGCTGGTGTATGAAGAAGCCGATGACATGTTTTATGTCAGTCTGCATAAAACCACATCATTGCATTATGTGATTATCCACATTGCCAGTGCGACCACCAGTGAAGTTTTGTTGCTTGATGCAGAACTGGCAGATGCCGAACCGTTGGTCTTTTTAGCGCGATGCAAAGACCACGAATACAGTCTCGATCACTATCAGCACAATTTTTATCTGCGCTCCAACCGTCAGGGGAAAAATTTCGGCCTGTACCGTACCCGTGTTCGTGATGAGCAAGCCTGGGAGACGCTGATCCCACCGCGTGACAACGTGATGCTGGAGGGCTTTACGTTATTCACCGACTGGCTGGTGGTAGAAGAGCGTCAGCGGGGCTTAACCAGCCTGCGGCAGATTAATCGTAAAACGCGCGAAGTGGTCGGGATCGCCTTTGACGATCCGGCATATTTGACCTGGCTTGCCTATAATCCAGAGCCGGAGACATCGCGCCTGCGCTATGGCTATTCCTCCATGACTACCCCGGACACATTGTTTGAACTGGATATGGACACCGGGGAACGTCGTGTGCTTAAGCAGACGGAGGTCCCCGGATTTGATGCGGCGAATTACCGTAGCGAACACGTATGGATAACGGCACGTGATGGCACCGAGGTTCCGGTTTCGCTGGTTTATCATCAAAAGTATTTCCTGAAAGGAAAAAATCCGTTACTGGTTTATGGCTATGGCTCATATGGCGCCAGCATGGATGCCGATTTCAGCAGCAGCCGTTTAAGCTTACTGGATCGCGGCTTTGTTTACGCCATTGCCCATGTGCGTGGCGGTGGTGAATTAGGACAACAGTGGTACGAGGACGGTAAGTTTCTGCGCAAGAAAAATACCTTTAATGATTACCTCGACGTCTGTGATGCGCTGCTAAAAATGGGCTATGGCGCGCCTGAGTTATGTTATGGAATGGGAGGAAGCGCCGGGGGAATGTTAATGGGCGTCGCCATTAATGAGCGCCCGGAACGCTTCCATGGTGTTATTGCGCAGGTGCCGTTTGTCGATGTGCTGACCACAATGCTCGATGAATCAATTCCCCTGACGACCGGTGAGTTTGAAGAGTGGGGTAATCCACAGGACGAAGAGTATTACACCTATATGAAAAGCTACAGCCCGTATGACAATGTAACCGCGCAGGCGTATCCGCATCTGCTGGTCACGACGGGATTACACGATTCCCAGGTGCAATACTGGGAACCAGCAAAATGGGTGGCAAAACTGCGTGAGCTGAAAACGGACGATCGTTTGCTGCTACTTTGCACGGATATGGATTCCGGACACGGCGGTAAATCCGGGCGTTTTAAATCTTACGAAGGTGTGGCTCTTGAGTACGCTTTTTTGATTGGACTGGCGCAGGGAACACTGCCTGCTCAGGCGTGATCCAAATAGTGTTTTAGCGTTAATCGCAGTTCCGGGCTCATATTATCAAGGTTATTAAATAACCAGCGCAGATAGCCCGGATCGCGTTCAGCCACTTCTGATACCGGTTTTCCGCGGTACTTACCAAAAGTGAAAGTAGTGAGTAACGCGGGACGGCCGGTAATATCGACCATTTGATCGGCTGTCCAGCCTGACGTCTGCATGATGTCGATCAGGAGTGCCGCAGTGATGTAGCAGTCGTACAGGGCGCGGTGATGGTGGAGACCCGCTGGCGTCTGTACGCTCAGCTTGCGCGATTTATACAGCGCCATGTTGCTGTATTTGATCCCCGGCCACAAACGACGGGAGAGCTTCATGGTGCAAATCCACTCTCCGGGCATATCGGGTAATACGCGGCGGTCAAAGCTGGCATTGTGGGCCACGTACCACTCGCTGCCGTAATACTGCGGGATGACGTCTTCAATCCACGGCTTATCGGCCACCATTGCTTCAGTAATGCGATGGATAGCCATCGCCTGTGGGCTGATGGGGCGGTCAGGGCGTACCAGGTGGCTCATTGGGTTGACTATTTTTCCGTCAACCACATCGACAGAAGCAATTTCAACAATGCCTCCCTGTAGACCACAGGTTTCTGTATCTATTATGCGCAACATGCCATGCTCCTGACCCAAAACGACTAGCGTAATGGAATGATATCACCTTGCCAACCCCGTGGCGTGTGTTGACCGGTTAACAGCAAAGAACCGCTGTCTGCGCGAACAATCAATTGGCCTCGCTCATCCCATAACGCGCTGCTGCCACGCGCATTGGCCATTAATACAGCTATGGCAAACTTATGCGAGAAACTCTGTAGACGAGATGTGGAGGAGAGCAATTCGGGTTCGCTAATGGACTGACTACTGGTGAACAGGGAGTAAGCCGGGTCGATATCGATACCTTCCGGTTGGCTATCCACTACGCTAATGGCATTTTGCTGTCTGGCGATACAGGCTCCGTGACTTTGATGAAACGTTAAGGGCGAGGTCATCCAGGGAGAAAAGAGCGCGATGCCTTTTACGAACCGGTTGTTATGTTCCACCGGTAGTCCCGCAATGATTGTCATACGATAAGTCACGGCGGCATGGGCGAGAGGTTCTAACAGCGCTTCATCGGGTGGGGCAGGAAGCGCGTCATGTTCATCAACACAACCTAACAAGGAGAGGGAAGGAAAGACCAGCAATTCACATTGGCATTGGGCGGCTGCCTGAATGAATTGCAGGTGATGTGCGACATGCTCGGTAACTGAGGTGTGAAGAGGTTCGTACTGCGCTGCTGCGATTTTCCAGTGTGACATAATGATTTCCTTTTCATAGTGTCTACAATCATCCTGAAAGTATAGATTAAGAATATGCTTATACTGTAGCAGCCATCATGTAAGGAATCGTAACGTAGTATAAGTTTTATTTAACTTTAGGCTCGTAAGGTAAACGTGAAAGGGAAACGGATGCCAGTCGGTGCGCGATGAGTCTTTCGCGAAACCAGTCGCGTAAATGTTCGGGCTGTTCACGCTCAACAACTTCGGCAACAACCGGCATGTTGTATCGCTCCTTAAACGCTACACCTGCAGCGGCCAGGTCAACATTGACCTTATCCATCTCCGCCTGCTCAAGTTTGGCCAGATTGATGTTCATGGGCTTCTCCTTTTCTCTGTCTTTCGGCGCGCAAAGTTACTAAGAGTGTGCATTAATGGCAAGACCGAAATGATGATTCTCGACTCGATCATTGTAGAAGGTTATTCTCTATAGATTAGACATAACAAAAAGGAATAGTTGAAATGGCTTCATCTGCATCTATGCTTCGCAGCGCTCTCATCGTACTCGCCAGCGTGCTGGCAACGCCCGCCGCCCTGGCGCATGCCCACCTCACAAAACAAAGCCCGGCTGCTAATGCCGAGGTTGCGGCATCTCCTCAGGCGTTGACGCTGAATTTTTCTGAAGGCGTAGAGCCGGGATTCAGCGGCGCAAAGCTGACAGGTCCAAACAAAGAACAGATCAAAACGGGCAAGGTGTCACGCAGTGAGCAGGACAAAACACAGCTGATTGTTCCGCTTGATCAAACACTTGAAGCTGGAAAATATACGGTCGACTGGCACGTTGTTTCCGTGGATGGTCACAAGACGAAGGGGCAATATACCTTTAGCGTGAAATAACCGATGCTGGCATTTACCTGGGTTGCATTACGGTTTATCCATTTTACCACGTTGATGCTGGTGTTTGGTTGTGCGCTTTACGGCGCATGGCTGGCTCCCGTTTCGGTTCGTCGTTTAATGATGCGTCGTTTTTTGCGTCTGCAACGGCATGCCGCAACGTGGAGCTTTATCAGCGCGACGCTGATGCTGGCGATCCAGGGGGGGTTAATGGGCTCAGGCTGGCGGGATGTTATCTCCACAGATGTATGGGGCGCGGTGTTGCAAACGCAGTTTGGCGGCGTCTGGTTATGGCAGATTATCCTCGCGCTGGTCACTCTGGTGGTGGTTATTATCGTACCGCGTAGCATGCCGCGACGGCTGTTAATGCTGACGATTGCGCAGTTTATTTTGCTGGCTGGCGTCGGGCATGCGACGCTGCATAGTGGTATTACTGGGGCAATCCAGCAGGTTAACCATGCCTTGCATCTGATATGCGCCGCCGCCTGGTTCGGTGGCCTGCTACCCGTACTTTACTGTATGCGAATGGCGCATGGCCGCTGGCGAGAACAGGCCATCAGCACCATGATGCGTTTCTCCCGCTACGGGCATCTTTTTGTTATTGGTGTTTTACTTACCGGTATTATGAATGCGCTGTTTATTGTCGGTTTTTCTGTTCCCTGGCACATGGCTTACGGGCGGCTGCTTTTGTTAAAAGGTGCCCTGGTCATGCTAATGGTGGCGATTGCGCTGGTGAATCGGTATGTTCTGGTACCACGCATGCAGCAGGATAACCGCGGCATGACTCTCTATTTTATTTGGATGACCAAGCTGGAATGGGGTATAGGAGCCGTTGTGCTGGCAATTGTCAGCCTGTTCGCAACCCTTGAACCTTTCTGATTGATGGACTGGCGAAACGCATGAAAAAAATCATTATCTCTTTATTACTCCTGGCAAGCTCCGGAGCCGCGCTGGCTGCGCCGCAGGTCATTACCGTCAGCCGTTTTGAGGTTGGCAAAGATAAGTGGGCGTTTAATCGGGAAGAGGTGATGCTGACCTGCCGCCCGGGTAACGCGCTGTATGTCATCAATCCCAGTACGCTGGTACAATACCCGTTGAATGATGTTGCCAGACAGCAGATGGAGAGCGGAAAAACCACGGCAAAGCCGATCGAGATTATCCAGATTGATGATCCGGCGAAACCGGGCGAAAAAATGAGCCTGGCACCGTTTGTGGAGCGTGCAGAAAAGCTCTGCTAATTGTCAGATGTAGCGCTCTGATTTCCAATAAAAAACCGCAAGGATCTCACACGAGAACTTGCGGTTTTTGCGTTTGGATGCGTAACAAACGTCCTTTTTTTCCGGCCACTTTAGTCGCGGACTGGAAAACCTGGCGCTGTCATCTATTCTTAAATGGCAGGGTAACTTAGCCTGCATTAATGCCAACTTTTAGCGCACGGCTCTCTCCCAAGAGCCATTTCCCTGGACCGAATACAGGAATCGTATTCGGTCTCTTTTTATGTGGCGAATGCGATGCCATCCAGGGCAAAACACGGCTTATCGCATGCTGCATTCTCCATAAACCATACCATACTCCTGCCCACGATCGTCCAGGCTTTTTTACCATCATTGCTAAAATTATAATCAGGTACCCTTGTACTCTGGAGGCGACATGGGACGACCTGACAATATCTATCAACGAATCGACGGTACGCAGTGGCGTCACGTCTGGGTGGTTGGGGATATCCACGGCTGCTTCTCGATGCTGATGGCTAAACTGCGCCAGTACCGTTTTGATCCCTGGCAGGATCTGCTGGTTTCAGTGGGGGATGTTATTGACCGTGGACCAGACAGTTTGCGTTGTCTGAAATTATTGCGTAAACGCTGGATTGTCGCGGTCAGGGGGAATCATGAACAGATGGCGCTGGACGCGCTGGCGACGGGGGATAAATTCATGTGGTTAATGAATGGTGGCTCGTGGTTTGCGCAGGCGGAGCAACCGGCAGCGAAATTCGCTCTTGAAGAGTGTTGGCAATTACCATGGATTTTGGAGCTGCACTGTCAAAACGGCATACACGTTATTGCTCATGCCGATTACCCGGATGATGATTATCAGTGGCTAAAAAAGATCGATTTACAGCGTGTGCTGTGGGATCGTTCGAGGCTAATGAACAACGGTTGTGGGATTCGCGGCGCGGATCACTTTTGGTTTGGCCACACGCCGTTGCGCCATCGGCTGGATCGCGAGAATCTGCATTATATTGATACCGGTGCTGTATTTGGCGGCGAGTTAACGCTGGTACAACTGCAATAATCAAAAATCGCTGTATTCCTGGGCCGGGTGCCAGAAACTATCGATGTAGTCATCCGCGGGTAAACACCCTCCGTTACGAATACGTTGATCGTCCATCGATATCAGGCACTGCTGCTCAGTTTTGTAGACATCAACCACGATATCTTCACAACCGCCATCCAGGTAGCACACAAAAAGAACCAGCGTGAACATTCCATCCTCAAATGGTAAAGCCATAGCTGTAGTGTAGAAGATGTTGATAGATGGGGGAAATTAACCAGGAAATAACCCGTCTGGCGACGGGTTCTTTTTGAATCAGGCAAGGCGCATGATCCAGGCATCTGACTTACGATCGTAGTGTTCGCGAAATAGTACTGAATGTTCTCCGTTCAACAGGGCCGGGACACTGGTATCGGCATCCCAGGCATCCAGTTGCATACATAAATCCGGGTCGGATTTACACGGAATGGTTAACGTTCGGTCCCCCGGCGATTCGCCATGTAACTCGGCGTCGTCGATTTCAAAAGCGCCAATGCGCACACTGGTTTTCATCATCGTGCTCTCCGTTAATTTGCTAATTGTGGTACGACCAGTTAGGTCGTCCATTTTTCAGCGTAGTCAACGTTAGCAAAAGCGCCAGTAAAAACGTGCGTTATCCCGTAAAGAGTTTGCCATCCCGGACAAGATCGCGTGGGTAGCTATTCTTCAGTCGCGATCCAATACGTTTTGCCAGACCGATAGGCTGATGCTGGAATGTAACCAGTACGTCGTCACTCGTCGGTGTGGCTTGTGGGTAGACATCCCGGCCGCGGTACCACTCTTCAGCTTCGGCAAGCGTCAGTTCAAACGCATGGCTGTGATTTGGGTTGGCGAACGCGATGACGGCTTCATGCTGCCAGCGGTAGCCTTTATTGTGCGTTTCAGCTAATTTGACGCCGAGTCGGGAAAAGCGGACTTTGCCGATCAGTGGCTCAATTTCTGTTGGGAATAGCCAAATCTCTTTATCGCGCTGCCACAGGCGTAAATTATCTTCCCACTGCAGTCCACAAGCGCTCGCGGCTTGCGCGATAAGCGCGGACTCGCGTCCTTTCAGCGGGCTAAACGGGAAGTTACCGACTTTATATGTCGGCGCAGGTAGTGGAGGGATGGCGGCTGTTTTGCGCAAACGCGCAACGAAGAAACCTTCGCAATCGTAAATTTGCGGAAACACATGCAGGAATCCTTCCGGCGTCAGGGCGCGTTCGGCCTGTGGAAATAAATCGCCGAGTGGTAAAAACTCGACGGCGTCCGGGTAGGTTTCAATCAACCACCGCATGATATTTTCATTTTCGTCACGATTAAGCGTACAGGTCGAGTAAACCAACGTGCCGCCGGGGCGCAGAGCGTGAAAGGCGCTGTCGAGCAGTTCGCGCTGAGTTGCGGCAATTTCCAGATTACTTTCTGGCGACCAGTTTTTTAGCGCATCGGGGTCTTTACGCACTACGCCTTCCCCGGAACACGGGGCGTCCAGCAATATGGCATCAAATGATTCCGGCAACGCAGCGCCAAATACTCGTCCGTCAAAATGGGTCAGGGCGACGTTGGCTATCCCGCAACGGCTGATATTGGCATGCAGGACTTTGACGCGACTGGCAGAAAATTCATTCGCCAGAATGGCGCCTCGATTATTCATTTTTGCGGCAATTTGCGTGGTTTTGGAACCGGGGGCTGCCGCGACATCCATTACGCGTTCCGGGGTATTGCCTTCGGCAAACAGCGCAGCGACTGGCAGCATTGAGCTGGCTTCCTGAATATAAAACAGGCCGCTTAAATGTTCTGCTGTGCTACCGAGCGGCACTGACTCTTCTTCATCGCGTTCGATCCAGAAACCTTCAGCACACCAGGGAACCGGAGTGAGAGACCAGTTGTAAGGTGCTGTCAGTGTGAGGAAATCGGCAACGGAGATTTTCAGCGTATTGACGCGAATGCTGCGGCGCAACGGGCGCTGACAGGCAGCGAGAAAATCATCGAATGAGAGCGTGGAAGGCATTGCTTCACGCATTTGGGTCAGAAAGGCATCGGGAAAATAAGCCACTTGGTACCACCGGCAAAAAAACAGGTGCGCAGTGTAGCATAAGTGCTCCGGCGCGAGTACGCCGGAGCAAGTGGAGAGATTATCGTGGCAGGGCGGTTCCCCATTCACGCCACTCTTTCGGTTCGCTTTCGAGCAACAGGAAGTGTTTACCTGCCTGCGCTTTAGGAGCCAGCGGTGTGCCTGGTGGAGTCGCGAAGGCGATGCCGCCGCGGATGAACTGATTGAAGGTACCGGTCTTCACGACACCGCCGGTCAGGCCGAAGTCAAGATTGTAGCCGGATGCCAGCCAGAACACGGAGTTGTTGCGCACCAGATGCTGATAGCGCTGGCTAATGCGCATGGCAACCATCACACGATCGGAAAGCGAGCCCAGCGTCAGCCCGGTGACGGTCCCCACTTCAATACCTCTGAACAAAACCGGGGTTCCGATATTCAGCGAACCTGCTTCCGGTGCTTCCACCACAATACTCAGACCATCGAGGTAACGAGAGTCGGTAATGGTGGCTTCCTGCAGCTCAAAATCACGTCGCGGATTACCGCGGCCGGGTTCAACGTTGATGTACGGCTGCAGGATTGTATCCAGATGCTCCACGCCAGCTGCCGAAATTTGCGGGGTGATCACGGAGAAACGGGTACCGCTTCGCGCGAAGGTCTGCACGTATTCCGGGTACAGAACCGCTTTTGCCTGCACTTCGTTACGGGCGGTGATCAGCTCAAGCGTCTGAATCTGGCCGATATCGATTCCCAGGTAGCGAATCGGCATGCCAGCAGCGAGTTTACCGGCATCGAACGCATGCAGCGTTATCTGGCCGCCTACCGCACGCGCGGCGGTTTCCGAAGCATACAGAATGCGCTTGTCGCCTTTGCGTTGGCTGGCGCTGGCACCGCTTAAATTATCGAAGCTAATTGCCCCTTTGAGCGCGCGTGAAAGGGGAGATGCCTGTACGGTTAATCCGCTGCCGTTAAGCTGAACTTTTGCTCCGCCTTCGGCCCAGAACACGCTGTTGCTGGTCAACAGGTTGCGATATTCCGGTTTAATATGCAGATCGATATCAAACGCATCGGCGCGAGGACGAACGCTGATCACTTCACCGACCTCGAATTTGCGGTATAGAACCACCGAGCCGGCCTGCACATCAGGCAGCGTTTCGGCGCTCAGGCTGACCGTGGTGGTTGGCAGATCGCTCAGGCTGTTTTCAATCGCTTTTTCCAGGTTGGCATACAGCGGGTAGCTTTTTTTCATTTCCCCCTTCGTACCGGGCAAAATACGAATGCCGCCGCTGAGCCACTCGCTGGCGCTGGCGCCAAGGAACTCCACGCCATCAAGTCCGACTTTGACGTCCACGCGACTGTTGACCACGAACTTACTGTCACCTTGCACCAGGTCACGATGCTGCGGTTCGATGGCAACGGTAAATGAAACGCCTTTGCTGGAAAGCGTGCGCTCAATCACCTGACCGACCTGTACGCCGTGGAGAATCAGCGGCTGGCCAGCATCAATACCGTAACTTTCCGGTGCGGTGAGCGTAAATGTCATGACCCCTGGATCGTGTAACAACGACTTCTCTGCGGGGATAACCACAAACTGGCTACGCGGCTCGCCTTCGCCGGGGACCAGTTCAAACGTTTTACCCGTCAGCAGTGAGCTGAGATTGGCATCGTTTAACGATAATTTAGGGCTGTGTAATTCAATCCGCGTGTTGTCGCGCAGCAGCGTTACGACGCTGGGGTCGACCGTCATTTCTCCAGTCACTTTACCGCCTGGATTTAAATCCAGTTTGGTGAGTTGGCCGACTTGTAATCCTTGATACATCAGCGATGTTGAGCCAGCTTTGAGTCCGTCCCCGCTGGGTAAGTCAAGCTTGACGATTACCCCGCGCTGGCTGTGCGCGAGATCCTGATATAAACCAAACGTGTCGTCGGCTGCGGCGGGTTTTGAGTCTTCAGGCGAATCAAAAGCAATGGCGCCATTGACCAGCGCGGCCAGACTCTCCAGTTTGATCTTCGCGCCGCTGAGGCTGACATCCGCATTCACACCGGAGACGTTCCAGAAGCGGCTGCCTTTTTTCACCAGATTGGTAAACCGACGTTCAATCAGCACGTCGATAGTTACGCCCTGATTGTTGGGGTTGATAGTGTAGTCATACACCCGGCCCACCGGAATCTTACGGAAATAAACCAGCGAACCGCTATTGAGCGAACCGAGGTCAGGCGCCCGCAGATGCAGCATCAAATCGCCATTATCCAGACGGTATTTGGGCTGCGTGTCGAGGGCAACGAAATGATCTTCTTCCTCGCCGGTTCCGGGCATCATGCCGATATAGTTACCACCAACCAATGCATCCAGACCCGAAACTCCGGCCAGCGACGCCTTCGGCGTGACCAGCCAGAACTGGGTATCTTTGCGCAGTGCATCTTTCATGCTCGATTTGATGCTGACGCGGACTTCAATTTTACGCAGATCTTTGCTGAGGTTGATATCCTGCACCGTGCCCACTTCAACGCCCTGATAACGAACGGGCGTGCGTCCTGGTACAATGCCGTCCGCGGACATGAAGTCAATGGTTACGGTATTGCCGCGATCTTCATAGCTTCCCCAGATAAGCCATCCTGCGATCATCAGCGCAATGAACGGCAGCAGCCAGAACGGAGAGATACGGCGTTTTGTTTTAATCTGCGCTTCAGTCTGCGAAGCGGGCGTTTCCTGACTCATGTGCATCCCAAAGTAAGCGGCTGTCCAGCCATTCCACAGCAAGAATAGTCAATATTACCGCCGCGCCGAAATAAAACGCAGCCGGTCCCATAGTAAAAGCAAGTATCTGATCGCGATTAATCAGCGACATGGTTAAAGCGATAACAAAGAGATCCAGCATCGACCAGCGGCCAATCCAGGTCACCATACGCAGCAGTTTTATGCGGGTACGCAATCCTTGCTCGCAGTTAAAATGGATGCTGATGAGCAACGTAAACATCACAATCACTTTGGTGAATGGCACCAGAATACTGGCGATAAAAACGATCGCCGCCACGCCGACGTTGCTGTTTGCCAAAGACATTATGCCTGACAGGATAGTGTCTTCCTGCCTACCACCGTTGACATAAATTACCGAGATGGGCAGCAGATTAGCAGGCAAAAGTAGGACAATCGAGGCCAGTAGCGCCGCCCAACACTTTTGGATGCTTTGATTCCTGCGCCAGCGCAGCGGGATATGGCAACGAGGGCAGCGACCCCGAGCGTCCGGATAACCTGTAAAGTGACAACCGAGGCAGACGCGGAGCTTTTCATCAGGGCGACGGGCTGGTCTTTGCGGGTAAAATCGGTCCCAAAGCTGCTCTACGTTGAGGTGCGACAGCGTCAAAATACTGAGGATCACCAGCGCAATAAAAGCAAACAGTCCCACACCGGGTTGCAAAAAAGCATAGTCCTGAACTTTGATTGACGCGACGCCAATGCCCACAAGATAGATATCGAGCATCACCCACTCTTTGAGCCTTTCCAGCATCAGCAGCACCGGGCGCAGGTTCATCCCAAGAATATTGCCAAACCACAGATAAGCAATTGAGGTCACGAGAATTAGCGGCGCGCCAGCGACGCAAAAAAGCACGAAAGAAGCAGTGAGGGGGTCACCTTGTCGGGTCATTTGCCAGATGCCTTGCATAACATTGGCATCAATGCGCACGCCTAATAAATAGATGTACAGGAGTGGCTCTCCCCAGGCAAAGGGCATCAGCAGCAACATGGTGAAAGCCATTGCCGCAAGTCGCGTTAATGACCAGTCGCGTCCGTCACGAATTTTTGCCTGGCAGCGTGGGCAAAAGGCACTTTGGTGCGAACGCATTTTAGGCAAGCTAAATATCAGGTCACATTCAGGGCAGCGATGATAATGTGCACGAGGTAGTGCCTCACCGATGGACCTGATGGCTATTTTTTTAGTTGGCGTGATGCGTGGTGTCGTTAAGGCCATGTATCGCGAATCAAATTGTTGAAGTAATGTTATCTTAACTCATGACGGGAATGATCTTGAGCATTAACGCATTTAATGTTTATTTTAGTAGGCTGCAGTTTTAAGTAAGACAACTAAGTGATTACATAATGAACAAAATAGAGCTATACACGGATCTGAACCGTGATTTTCAGGCATTGATGGCAGGTGAAACCAGTTTTCTGGCAACGCTGGCGAATACCAGCGCATTGTTGTACGAGCGTCTTGCAGAAGTGAACTGGGCCGGTTTTTACCTGCTTGAGGACGATACGCTGGTGCTTGGTCCCTTCCAGGGCAAAATTGCCTGCGTGCGGATCCCGGTAGGGCGTGGTGTGTGCGGTACAGCAGTGGCGCAGAACCAGGTTCAGCGTATTGAGGACGTACATGCTTTTGATGGGCACATTGCTTGTGATGCCGCCAGCAACGCTGAAATCGTCCTGCCTATCACCGTCGAAAATCAGATAATCGGCGTGCTGGATATCGATAGCACGGCGTTTGGCCGCTTTACTGAGGAAGATGAACAAGGTCTGCGTACACTGGTGGCACAGCTTGAAACCGTGCTTGCAACGACGGATTACAAAAAATTCTTTGCGCACGTCGCAGGATAATCAACGGATAACGTAGCAATTACTGATGACGTCATTATAATGTCGCCTGTTCATGCCTGCGCTTGTTGGCTACGTCCGTTGTAATCAGGAAATTTCATGGAAAATCAACCTAAGTTGAATAGCAGTAAAGAAGTCATCGCGTTTCTGGCCGAACGCTTCCCGCAGTGTTTTAGTGCGGAAGGCGAAGCGCGCCCACTGAAAATTGGCATTTTTCAGGATCTGGTAGAGCGTGTTGAGGGCGAAATGAACCTCAGCAAGACTCAGCTCCGTTCTGCCTTACGTCTCTATACTTCAAGCTGGCGCTATCTGTACGGCGTTAAATTGGGCGCAACGCGTGTTGATCTCGACGGCAACCCTTGTGGTGAGCTGGATGAACAACATGTTGAACATGCGCGCAAACAGCTGGAAGAAGCTAAAGCCCGTGTTCAGGCGCAACGCGCAGAGCAACAGGCGAAAAAACGCGAAGCGGCTGCTGCTGCCGGTGAAAAAGAAGGCGCACCGCGTCGCGAGCGTAAGCCGCGTCCTGCACCGCGTCGTAAAGAAGGTGCAGAGCGTAAACCTCGCGCTGAAAAACCAGCAGCAAAAGCACCGCGTGCTCCTCGCGAAGAACAGCATACCCCGGTATCTGATATTTCAGTACTGACGGTAGGGCAGTCTCTGAAGGTGAAAGCAGGAAATAATGCGATGGATGCCACCGTATTAGAAATCACCAAAGATGGCGTCCGTGTACAGCTGAATTCGGGTATGTCTTTGATTGTACGCGCAGAACACCTGGTGTTCTGAAACGGAGGCCAGGCCTGGCATGAACACTTTTTTTAGGCTTACTGCGTTAGCTGGTCTGCTTGCATTAGCAGGCCAGGCACTTGCTGTGGAAGACATCACGCGTGCCGATCAAATCCCCGTTTTAAAGGAAGAAACCCAGCATGCGACGGTAAGCGAACGTGTGACGTCGCGTTTTACGCGATCACACTATCGCCAGTTCGATCTGGATCAGGCGTTTTCGGCAAAAATTTTTGACCGCTATTTGAATTTGCTCGACTACAGCCACAATGTGCTGTTGGCGAGCGATATCGAACAGTATGCAAAAAAGAAAACGGTCCTCGGCGATGAACTACGCACCGGCAAGCTGGATGTCTTTTACGATCTCTATAATCTGGCGCAAAAACGCCGATTTGAACGTTATCAGTACGCATTAAGCGTACTGGCACGTCCAATGGATTTTACCGGTAACGACACGTTTAACCTCGACCGAAGCAAAGCGCCGTGGCCGAAGAGCGAAGCAGAGCTTAATGCGCTGTGGGACGGTAAGGTTAAATTTGACGAACTCAGCCTGAAGCTGACCGGTAAAACCGATGCGGAAATTCGCGAAACGCTGACGCGCCGCTACAAATTTGCGATTCGCCGTCTGGCGCAGACCAACAGCGAAGATGTGTTCTCACTGGCGATGACAGCGTTCGCCCGTGAAATCGACCCGCATACTAACTATCTCTCTCCGCGCAATACCGAGCAGTTCAATACTGAAATGAGCTTGTCTTTGGAAGGTATTGGCGCGGTTCTGCAAATGGATGATGACTACACCGTCATTAACTCAATGGTGGCAGGTGGTCCGGCAGCCAAGAGCAAGGCGATCAGCGTTGGCGATCGTATTGTTGGCGTCGGGCAGACGGGCAAGGGCATGGTCGATGTGATTGGCTGGCGTCTGGATGACGTCGTGGCACTGATCAAAGGACCTAAAGGCAGCAAGGTACGCCTTGAAATTCTGCCTGCCGGTAAAGGTACCAAGACGCGCACCGTGACGCTAACGCGTGAACGTATTCGTCTCGAAGACCGCGCCGTGAAAATGTCCGTAAAAACCGTTGGCAAAGAAAAAGTTGGCGTACTGGATATTCCTGGCTTCTATGTAGGCCTGACTGATGATGTCAAAGTCCAACTGCAGAAACTGGAAAAACAAAATGTCAGCAGTATTATCATCGATCTGCGTACCAACGGTGGTGGAGCACTGACTGAAGCGGTTTCGCTTTCCGGTTTGTTCATTCCTTCCGGCCCGGTGGTTCAGGTTCGTGATAATAACGGTAAAGTGCGTGAAGACAGCGATACCGACGGCGTTGTGTACTACAAAGGCCCGCTGGTGGTATTGGTCGATCGCTTCAGTGCCTCAGCATCAGAGATTTTCGCTGCGGCAATGCAGGATTATGGCCGAGCGTTGATCGTTGGTGAGCCGACCTTTGGGAAAGGCACCGTCCAGCAGTATCGCTCCCTGAACCGTATTTACGATCAGATGCTACGGCCGGAATGGCCTGCGCTGGGCTCTGTTCAGTATACGATCCAGAAATTCTACCGCGTAAACGGTGGCAGCACGCAGCGTAAGGGCGTTACGCCGGATATCATCATGCCGACAGGTAATGAAGAAACTGAAACCGGCGAGAAGTTTGAAGATAACGCACTGCCGTGGGACAGCATTGATGCTGCGACCTACACTAAGTCAGATAATCTGACGCCGTTCGGACCTGAATTGCTGAAAGAGCACAATGCACGTATTGCGAACGATCCTGAGTTCCAGTACATCATGAAGGACATTGCGCGTTTCAATGCGATGAAGGATAAACGCAACATCGCTTCTCTGAATTACGCTCAGCGTGAAAAAGAGAATAACGAAGATGACGCAATGCGTCTGGCGCGTATCAACGATCGGTTTAAACGTGAAGGCAAACCGCCATTGAAGAAACTGGACGATCTGCCGAAGGATTACCAGGAGCCGGATCCGTACCTGGATGAAACGGTAAAAATCGCGCTCGACCTGGCGCATCTTGAGAAAGAGAAGCCAGCGGAACAGCCCGCAACCAGTCAATAACCTCGAACAGGCACAAGAAATTGTGCCTGTTTTTTTAACAAGTGCATGAAGACGTCAGCCTGATACGATAAAATGTAAAGTTGTGTCTTTCTGGTGACTTAGCACCTATGGATGCTTGAAAATAGTCATAAGACCCATACGATATGGGTAATCGCATAGTGCGTTTTGTTAAATTGAGGTTAAAAGAAAATTATGATGCGAATCGCGCTCTTCCTGCTGACGAACCTGGCTGTGATGGTCGTTTTCGGGCTGGTATTGAGCCTGACAGGGATCCAGTCAAGCAGCGTTCAAGGCTTGTTGATCATGGCACTGCTGTTTGGTTTTGGTGGTTCCTTCATTTCGCTGCTGATGTCCAAATGGATGGCGTTAAAGTCCGTTGGCGGGGAAGTGATCGAACAGCCTCGCAATGAAAGAGAACGCTGGCTGATGAATACAGTTGCGAATCAGGCCCGCCAGGCCGGGATCGCTATGCCACAGGTTGCAATCTACCACGCGCCAGATATAAACGCGTTTGCGACTGGTGCACGCCGGGATGCCTCGCTGGTGGCTGTAAGTACTGGCCTGTTGCAAAACATGAGCCCGGATGAAGCCGAAGCGGTTATCGCGCATGAGATCAGCCACATTGCCAATGGCGATATGGTGACCATGACGCTCATTCAGGGGGTAGTAAACACCTTCGTTATCTTTATCTCACGTATTCTGGCGCAAATTGCCGCTGGCTTTATGGGCGGAAACCGTGATGAGGGTGAGGGTAGCAACGGTAACCCGTTGATCTACTTTGCGGTGGCAACGGTGCTGGAACTGGTGTTTGGTATTCTGGCGAGCATCATTACCATGTGGTTCTCACGTCATCGTGAATTCCATGCGGATGCCGGTTCTGCAAAACTGGTGGGTCGTGAAAAAATGATCGCCGCGCTGCAGCGCCTGAAAACCAGCTATGAGCCGCAGGAAGCGACCAGTATGATGGCGTTCTGCATCAATGGTAAATCCAAATCGTTGAGTGAGCTGTTTATGACTCACCCCCCGTTGGACAAACGTATTGAAGCGCTGCGCAGCGGTGAGTACCTGAAATAATCTGCAGCAGACAACAACAAAAAGCGCGTCGACAGACGCGCTTTTTTTATGACTGAACCCGCGGTTGTGTAATACGTAAGCCACTTACGATTGCGGCCAGCGAAGCCAGAATACCCGCTGTTATCAGCGAGACGTGCGTTCCACTGTCATCAAACTGATTTAGCATCAGCGCAACCAGTGCGGCCCCGGTACTCTGACCCAGTAAGCGTGCCGTTCCGAGCATACCGCTCGCGCCTCCGCTACGATCTCGCGGCGCGGAGGTGATGATAGTGTGGTTGTTCGGTGACTGGAACAAACCAAAACCCGCACCACACAAAATCATTGGCCAGATGATATTAAAATCGGAAGGTGATGCGGGCAGTAACACCAGAGAAAACAGCCCACAAGCCATTACTGCCATGCCCAGCGCGCCAAGCAGACCTGCATGAACACGTTCAATCAAATATCCCGCCAGTGGGGCCATCACCATGGTTGCCAGCGGCCACGGCGTCAGCAGCAGACCCGTTTCAACTTCGCTGCGTCCGAGAACCGTTTGCATAAAAAAGGGCAGGGAAACCATCGCCAGCATTTGTGCGCTGAATGAACAGATTGAGGTGCAAATAGAGAGTGAAAACAGCGGAATGCGTAGCAGATCAACCGGTAATAAAGGTACCGGCAATGCGAGCTGGCGGCGGATAAAGAAAAACCCTACCACGAGAAGCCCCATAAGTTCAGCACCAATCAGTTTTAGCGACTGTCCCTGTGCAAATCCGCTGAGTGCCGTGATCAACAAACCGAATGTTAAGGCGTTCATTATTGCGCTGGGCAGATCAAAGCGCGGTTTATTGCTACGCGATGAATTGGGTGGCAAAAAACGCATAGCCAGCAGCAGGGCGATGATCCCCAATGGAACGTTAATCAGAAATAGCCATTTCCACGAGGCAATAGAAAGAATTGCCGCCGCAATAGTCGGACCCGCTGCCGAGGATACAGCCACGATAAAGGAGTTAATACCCATCCCGCGGCCAAGCTGGCGCTGAGGATAAATGAGTCGGATCAATGCCGTATTAACGCTCATCAGCGCCGCGCCGCCAAAACCCTGAGCCACGCGCGCTAACGTCAGCATATGCAGCGAGTCTGACAAGGCACAAAACAGCGATGCCAACAGAAACACGACCAGACCACACTTATAAATGCGTCGGTAGCCAAACATATCACCTAAAAAAGAGAGCGATAACAGCGAAACAACGATCGCAATTTGGTAGGCGTTCACAATCCAGATTGAGCTGGCGGGTGAGGCCTGAAGATCGGTGGCGATAGTGGGGAGGGCAACGTTTGCTATTGCGCCGTCGAGTACTGCCATAGAGATGCCAATAACAATGGTTAAAATTGCGCCATATCGCTGGGGCAATGGCAGACCATCGGTCTGAGTTTTTTCCATAGGAAGTCAATACTGTTGGAATTTATGATGAGAATAATAATTTTAGCATTGATATTCAGGCGTTAGGTCGCAGATTTGTAACTAAGTAAGCAAAGAGCGATTGCGAGGGCTGATACGTGAAATTATAATAAAAACCGGTTCTGATTTTTATAAAACACTCGAAAGGGGTGATAAATGGCAATCGCAGATCTGGATAAACAACCCGATTCTGTATCTTCCGTGCTGAAGGTTTTTGGCATTCTGCAGGCGCTGGGTGAAGAGCGCGAAATTGGTATTACCGAGTTGTCGCAACGCGTCATGATGTCAAAAAGCACCGTTTATCGCTTTTTGCAGACCATGAAAACGCTGGGTTATGTGGCACAAGAAGGGGAGTCTGAGAAATACTCACTGACCCTGAAACTATTCGAGCTGGGTGCTCGCGCGTTACAAAACGTCGATCTTATCCGTAGCGCTGATATTCAGATGCGCGAACTTTCGCGCCTGACCAAAGAGACAGTGCACCTTGGTGCACTGGATGAAGACAGCATCGTCTACATCCATAAAATCGACTCTATGTACAATCTGCGCATGTATTCTCGCGTAGGTCGCCGTAATCCGCTGTACAGCACAGCTATCGGTAAAGTTTTGCTGGCATGGCGTGACCGCGATGAAGTGAAGCAGATTCTGGATGGTATCGAGTACAAGCGCAGCACCGACCGTACTATTACCAATACTGATGAGCTGCTGGTATTGCTGGATAAAGTACGCGAGCAGGGCTACGGTGAAGATAACGAAGAACAGGAAGAAGGTCTGCGCTGCATCGGTGTACCTGTGTTTGACCGTTTCGGTGTAGTGATTGCAGGCTTGAGTATTTCATTCCCGACGCTGCGTTTCTCAGAAGAACGTTTGCACGAGTATGTGGCGATGCTGCATACGGCTGCGCGTAAAATTTCAGAACAAATGGGTTATAACGACTATCCGTTCTAATCTGATGTAATAGCGTCAACGTAAAAACCCCAGGTATTTTTGTATCTGGGGTTTTTTATGAACAGTCATAATGTTAGTTGGTGCAAATAACGTTGCGGATGTATTGCTGCTATATTAACCGTTATCAATAATGACCGTGCTTTTTCTTAACAAGGGGCAATCCGACAGGCCAATGATACCGCTGTCTGTGTGGACGTATTGCGCGGTGCTGGTTCCGCGTGCGGTCAGATATTGGCATTGCAAGCCCAGGCCCGCTGCATTCTCCTTACTTCCAATCAAAATTCCGTAGCCGCTCAGTAATAAACCGATCCAAACCAGAGCTAACAACACAATAGCGCGGATTATCAGACGCATTACAACCTCTTATCTTTTCTCGTTATTATTAGATTAGCCTGTACATGGGATGAAACAAGTGAATCATTCCTAAAAAGATTGAATGCCGATACAGTTAACGCTGGGTTTAGGTAACGCATGATAATTTATAGGCATAAGATGTTGATTCGAAGAGTGGAGCTGGAGTGAAAAAAATTCGCTGGGTAGTGCTGATAGTTGTCGTGCTGGTATGCATACTGATGTGGGCGCAAGTGTTCAACATCATGTGCGATCAGGATGTACAATTTTTCAGCGGTATTTGTGCCATTAATAAATTTATTCCCTGGTAAGCGCATTTTTGCCACAGTTGATTACCTTCTTGTGCGGCAGTGGTAAACTACGCTGTCTACATTGAGGTGGTGAAATGAACGAAGTTTTGAATTCTGGCGCGTTGAGTTTGGCGTCTTTGGCTGTATCGGTGGTGATTCTGGTTGTCGGGCTTGTACTGTGGTTTTTCGTCAATAGGGCAAGTTCGCGTACTAATGAGCAGATTGAGCTGCTTGAAGCATTGTTAGATCAGCAAAAAAGACAGAACGCATTGCTCCGTCGCCTTTGCGAAGCTAACGAACCTGAAAAAGCGGCAGAGCCTGCTGTGGTCACAGCGAAAGACGAAGATGATGACATCATCCGCCTGGTAGCTGAGCGGTAAAAACGGTATGACAGGGTGAGGATCTGTTGCTTACGTTCTCAGATGTTTCATCCTGTCGCCAACATGCCAGATTATTTTCTTCTGCACATGTCGTGTAATTAGCACTCTGATTCTCGTGTTAACTCAGTATTTTCAGATGCTCCAGCCAATTAATATCTTATCCCCGGTCTGATATAAATATAATTTCCCATACGATAAAAATATGATTATGTCATTTTTGTGATAGTGATCGTTTTATTAACAGCGAAACGTTTCTCTTACTTTTTTTGTGCATTGTCATCATTCTTTCATTATTTTGGTGCAAAAGCAGAAGGCAGATCTCATTTTTACGCTTGTGACATTTTATGCATTACTAAGCATAAAAAATGATATTCAGCACACCCTGTAACAGCTAATCTGGAACAACCGAAGCTATTGAGCTATGGTAGAAATGTCCCGGCTATGGTGCAAGCCTGGCGGGGGATGGGGCGAGCGGCGGGAATATAACACTACTCGGTGTGGCGCATAACTGTGCAGTTGCTGTTTGATGAACGACAGGATTTGTGCGACCGATCGAGACACGTTTAAAAATGGCTTGCCATTATTAACGTTGTATGTGATAACACGTTTTGGGTTAAACGAGGTACAGTTCTGTTTATGTGTGGCATTTTCAGTAAAGAAGTCCTGAGTAAACACGTTGACGTTGAATACCGCTTCTCTGCCGAACCTTATATTAGTGCCTCAAGCAGTAATGTCTCAGTTTTATCTATGTTATGCCTGCGGGCGAAGAAAATACTCTAAGGAATTTTGCAAATGGCAAAGATTAAAGGTCAAGTTAAGTGGTTCAACGAGTCTAAAGGTTTTGGTTTCATTACTCCGGCTGATGGCAGCAAAGACGTGTTCGTACACTTCTCCGCTATCCAGGGTAACGGCTTCAAAACTCTGGCTGAAGGCCAGAACGTTGAGTTCGAAATTCAGGACGGCCAGAAAGGTCCGGCTGCTGTTAACGTAACAGCTATCTGATCGACACCACTGATTTGAAGCGCATATGCGCAACCATCTCAGATATAAAGCCTCGCCTATGCGGGGCTTTTTAATTCAAAATACGTCTAAATATTTCTAAATGCCCTCCCATTAGCGCTTTGTTGCAAAGGCGTGATGTTCGTAGCATAGTTTTCCCCGCTTTCTTACGACATTTCTCGTTAAATCAGACACCTGAAAAACTATCTTGCTGGAGTTCAGGTGAAAAAGAAAAACGACGGCGACGCGCGCAATTTTACTCCCGTACGTTTTGCCCTGCTTTGTGTGGCAATATTATTGAGTCTGGGATTGCTGCTGGGTCGGGTTGCATGGCTGCAAATTGTCACGCCGACGAGTCTGGTGAAACAGGAAGACATGCGTTCATTACGTGAGGTAACTATTGCCTCGCCGCGCGGGATGATTACCGACAGAGAAGGGCGACCGCTGGCGGTAAGTGTTCCGGTTAACGCGGTATGGGCCGATCCTAAGACCATCATCAGCAAGGGAGGCGTGGGTTATAACGAACGGTGGCAGGCTCTGGCAAGGGCTCTGCATCTGTCACTGAGTACGCTGGCGGAACGCGTTAACAGTAATCCTGGCGGACGTTTTATTTACCTGGCACGACAAATTTCCCCTCAGCAGGCTGAGTGGGTCGATGATCTTAATCTCCCGGGCATTAACCTGCGCGAGGAATCCCGCCGGTTCTATCCTGCAGGCCACGTAGCGGCGAATCTCATAGGTTTTACCAACATTGATGGACAAGGCATTGAAGGGCTGGAAAAAAGCTTTAATAACCAGTTGATGGGTAAACCTGGCTCCCGTCTGGTACGTAAAGACAAATTTGGCCATGTAATCGAGAATATCACCGAAGTTACGCCTGTTCCTGCACACCAATTACAGCTCAGCATCGATGAGCGCCTGCAGACGGTCACTGAAGATGCGTTGGACAATGCCGTTACGTGGAATAAAGCGGAATCAGGAGCCGCAGTGCTGGTCAACATTGCTACCGGTGAAATACTGTCCATGGCGAGCTTTCCTGACTTCAACCCCAATAACCGTGACGGCGCGGTACTGGATGATTTTCGTAACCGTGCGATAAGCGATACGTTTGAACCCGGTTCAACCGTTAAACCGCTGGTGATCATGACTGCGCTCCAGCAGGGGATAGTACAACCGGACAGCGTGATTGATACCCATCCTTTTTACCTTGATGGACATCGCATTCGCGACGTCGGATTTTACCCGGAGCTGTCGTTGACCGGAATTTTGCAGAAATCGAGCGATACCGGCGTGTCGCACCTTTCACTGGCTATGCCGGTTCAAAAGTTGCTGGATACCTATAAGAGCTTTGGTTTTGGCGATCCAACCGGACTGGGATTAACCGGTGAAAGTAGCGGTTTAATGCCTCAACGCCGCTACTGGAGCGATTTGGATCGCGCGACCTTTGCATTCGGCTATGGATTAATGGTAACGCCGCTGCAGTTGGCGCACGTATATGCAACCATTGGTAGTTTTGGTATCTATCGACCCCTTTCGATTACCCGTATTGACCCGCCGGTAATCGGTACCAGAGTGATGCCGGAGGCGCTGGTTCACCAGGTTGAACATATGATGGAAAGCGTCGCGTTACCCGGTGGTGGGGGAACTAAAGCCGCGGTCAGAGATTATCGCGTGGCGGTTAAAACAGGAACGGCAAAGAAAATTGGTGATGACGGTAAGTATGTCGATAAATACGTGGCCTACACGGCAGGCGTTGCGCCAGCGAGCGACCCGAAATTTGCACTGGTGGTCGTCATCAATAATCCGCAAAACGGTGCTTATTATGGTGGGGCTGTCTCTGCGCCTGTCTTCAGCCAGATAATGGGTGATGTCCTGCGTCTGGAGAACGTTAAACCGGATGGTATGCCTGCCGACTCTGATCATCTGCTGGTGATGCACGGCAGCAACGTATCCTCGCCGTCGCTGTAAGTTATTTTCCCAGGGCGCAATTCGCGTTACACTTGCGCCCTTAAGTCACCTGCCGGAGTTGTCATGTCGTTTTCCTGTCCTCTTTGCCACCAGCCTCTTACTCAAGCGAATAACAGTTTTGTCTGCCCCGGGCGGCACCAGTTTGACGTGGCGAAAGAAGGGTATGTCAACTTACTGCCGGTTCAGCATAAGCGGTCGCGCGATCCGGGTGATAGCGCTGAAATGATGCAAGCCAGACGGGCATTTCTTGATGCTGGGCACTATCAACCGTTGCGTGATGCGATTGTGAATGTGCTTAAAGAAAAGTCGAATTCAGAAGATGCAGCGATCCTGGATATTGGCTGTGGGGAAGGGTATTACACCCATGCGTTTGCCGACGCGCTGGCGGGCTGTACAACCTTTGGTCTTGACGTATCCAAAGTGGCAATTAAAGCCGCAGCCAGACGCTATCCGCAGGTGATCTTTTGCGTTGCCTCCAGCCATCGTCTGCCGTTCGCAGACGAGTCAATGGATGCCATCATCCGGATCTATGCGCCCTGTAAAGCGCAAGAGCTGGCTCGCGTGGTTAAACCGGGTGGATGGGTGATCACCGCCACGCCGGGACCACGCCATTTAATGGAACTGAAAGGGCTGATTTATGATGAGGTGCGTTTGCATGCGCCCCATACTGAGCAACTGGACGGTTTTGTTCTGCAACAGAGCATTGCGCTGGGATATCAGATGCAGCTTCAGGGCAGCGAGGCCGTTGCGTTACTGCAAATGACGCCGTTCGCCTGGCGGGCAAAGCCGGAAGTGTGGGAAACGTTAGCGGGGAAAACGACGTTTGACTGCCAGACCGACTTTAGTATTCATGTCTGGCAGCGTCTGAATTAACCGTGGAAGTGTGCCCAGAGGATCTGGGCACCGATACCAATCAGCACCACCCCACCCAAAATTTCAGCTCGTTTGCCCAGCATTGGGCCAATGAAACGACCAATCATCATGCCGAGCGTGGACATAATCAATGTGGCGCAGCCGATGGCCATCGCTGTGGCAATAATGTTGACCTGCAGGAAAGCCAGACCCACCCCGACGGCCATTGCGTCGAGACTGGTGGCAATGGCGGTGGTAACCAGCAGCCAGAAACCGTGGCGGCGCTGCGGTTCTTCCTCTTCATCGCCGTTGTCGCGAAAACCTTCGATTATCATTCGTCCGCCTAAAAAAATCAGCAGAATGAAGGCGATCCAATGGTTCCACTCCAACACGAATTTGCTGGCCAGCATCCCCATGCCCCAGCCAATCAGTGGCGTAAGCGTTTCAACTGCGCCGAATATCAGTCCGGTGCGCAATGCTTCAGAAAATTTGGGTTTATGCAGGGTGGCGCCTTTGCCAATTGATGCGGCGAAAGCATCCATCGACATGCCGAAAGCGAGAAGAACGGTAGCGGTGAGATTCATAACAGCGTCCTGACCGGGGTATCCATAAAACACATCACTGCCCCCAGTAACCATGCATACAGGCTGGAATCACTGTAAATACAGCGCCATTCAAATATGCATTGCAGTTGATGTGCCTATGGTCTCGCCTGACTGAACCTGTAAGTTCAGTCCGTACGTGCCACGTTTTTCAACGAGTATGTTGACACGTACATTTCCGGAGTCTGGAAATCGGCTACTCCCCAACGACGGGCGCAACCTTAACATATTTTGAGAATATAAAACAAGAAACGCAGAAATAATATTTGACTTCTAGTTGAAAACGATTTTCATTTAGATTTATTTATAAATAAAACGTTAAAATAAATAACATTGAGGACAGTGAAATATAGCCTTGGCTATGTTTGCTTTTACACTGATATATAAAAACATAGTTCAGGCTATATTTATAAGCTATTGATTTGAAATTAATAGTTTATATATTTTCTCAAGATCGTCTATATTTCGTACGCGAATCAACAATCTTCGATGTTCTAATTGCATCACCAATACACCGTCTTCAGATAAATTCATCTCTTTAATGCGGTTATATTCAATCCAGACGTTGGCGAAGAAAAAACCTTTCTGCTTGAAGATGATTTTTGGCGTACGGATCCAGAACAGATACAAACCCATCAATACCAGTGCACATAATAACCATGTGGTAAATTGCGCGCCGTGGCTGGTGATGTTGTTGTAGATAAGAATAGCTACCAGGCCAAGGAAGATAACACTGTCGACTCTGCTGCGGGGAAGCAGGGCGACAGTAAGCAGAGTAGGGCCATTACGGCGGGGCATGATGAACTGATCGTAAATGGCATACGCCAGCAGCGAAAAGATAAATAGAACCAGCACCAGGTCCGTGATAGTCATGAATCCTCAACCCTCTAAATAGAAAAACCGGGGGCAAGCCCCCGGTGATGTACAACAGTTTTACAGGCCGAGCAGTCCGACAGCGTAGCCCGCGATACCGATGACGAAGAAGCCAACGATGATCCACAGCGGGTTCACTTTCTTACGCAACAGCCACATACAGGCGAATGTCAGCAGCAGAGGAACCAGACCCGGCATCAGCTGGTCAAGGATAGTCTGCACAGTGGTAACACGAGTCTGACCATCCTGACCGGTGATAGTAGAAACCACCAGTGGAATGTTTACGTGCGTCCACTTGTTAACCAATGCCCCCATGACAAACAGGCCGAGGATTGACGCCCCCTCAGTCAGTTTCTGCAGGAAGCCGCCGCCCATATCTTTAACGATATCGACACCTTTACGGTAGCCATATGCCACACCGTAATAACGGGTTGCCAGACGAACCAGGTTAAACAGAACGAAGAACAGCAATGGCCCCAGCAGGCTGCCGCTCATCGCGATACCTGCGCCGAGCGCGGCGAATACTGGGCGAACGGTACCCCAGAAGATCGGGTCGCCGACGCCTGCCAGCGGACCCATCAGACCAACTTTGATACCGTTGATGGCACCATCGTCAATCTCTGCGCCGTTTGCACGCTGTTCTTCCATCGCCAGCGTAACGCCCAGTACTGGAGCCGCTACGTACGGATGGGTGTTAAAGAATTCCAGGTGACGCTTAATCGCTTGCTTACGTGCGTCGTTGTTTTCCGGGTACAAGCGGCGGATAGCCGGCACCATGGAGAAACAGAAACCCAGCGCCTGCATACGTTCGAAGTTCCATGAACCCTGAAACAGGTTAGAACGAATGAACACGCCACGAATGTCACTCGGAGTGAGTTTTTTCTCGGTGGTAGTTTTAGTCATATCAACCATTTCGCTCACCTGCTAGTCCAGTTCGTTATCGAGATCGTTATTGCCAGCCGCCGCAGCAGGTGCACCGGCTACGCGGTTATATTTCGGGCTCAGCTGAATGTAGAGGATCGCCATTACTGCGCCAATCACACCCAGAGCAACCAGGTTGAAGTTAGTAAATGCCGCGGTGACGAAGCCGAGGTAGAAGAATGGCATCAGGTAGCCTGCGCGCATCATGTTGATGACCATCGCATAACCAACCACCACGATCATACCGCCTGCGATGTTCAGACCGCCAGTCACGACTTCCGGAATGGCGTTAAGCATGCTCTGAACTTCACTGGTACCAACAGAAATCGCTACGATTACCGCTGGGATAGCGATACGCATAGCCTGCAGGAACAGAGAGGATACATGCAGCCAGGAGAGTGCCGTCAGGTTACCGTTTTCGGCCGCCTTATCCGCTGCGTGCTGGAATGCTACGGTGATAGTACGAACGATAATGGTCAGTACCTGGCCTGCGGCTGCCAGTGGGATAGCCAGCGCGATACCGGCACCAATGCTTTGGTGACCTGCGATAACCAGAACGGTAGAGATAATTGAGGCCAGTGCCGCATCTGGTGCAACCGCAGCACCGATGTTCATCCAGCCCAGGGCGATCATTTCCAGGGTACCACCGATGATAATACCGGTTTTCATGTCCCCGAGAACGGCACCAATCAGCGTACAGGCCACCAACGGGCGGTGGAACTGAAATTCATCGAGTACCGACTCCATACCCGCGATACATGCGACGATGAACACCAGCACAATCTGAAGAGTGGTAATCTCCATTGTACTTCTCCTATTGCTATACAGACTTAAGTGTGAAAACTAAGTAAATGCCAGGGAATTATTTCACCTTGGCAATCAAATCCATCATTTTCAGTTTCTGATCGGTAGAAACCTTACGTGCCTCAAGCTCAATACCGCGTTCGTTGAGTTTCTTGAAGGCTTCGATGTCTTTGTCATCGACAGAAATTGCGTTGTTTACCTGCGTTTTACCCTGACGGAAAGCCATACCGCCAATGTTTACGGAGGTAATTTTCACACCACCTTCAACGATACGTTCTACGTCGGTTGGGTTGGTGAACAACAGCATCACACGCTCACCTGCATATTTAGGGTTGTTGTAGACGCGGATCATTTTCGCGACATCAACCACATGCGCCGTCACACCCGGAGGTGCTACCTGAGTCAGCAGCGTTTTACGCACGGTATCGGCGGCAACTTCATCACTGACGACGATAATGCGTGTTACGTTGGTTTCTTTGGTCCAGCGAGTTGCTACCTGACCATGGATTAAACGGTCATCAATACGCGCCAGGCCGATCTGCATATAATCGTTCGGACCCATCGGTTTGGCGGGAGCTGCTGCTTTGGGTGCTGCTACTGGGGCAGGAGCGGCTTTCTCAACCGGTTTGGCTTTCAGCGCTTTCACGCCTTCGCTACCAGTTTCAACGGCCAGTGCCACTAATTCATCAAAGCTTGGGTTGTCATCACGCGCCATGAAGGTTTCAACCAGCATGGGAATGTTCACACCGGCGATAACTTCGTAATGCTCTTTATCGACGACAATGCGGCTTGCAGCGTTAAACGGGCTGCCTCCCCATGTGTCAACGAGAAACAGCACGCCTTTACTGGTATCGAGTTTTGCCAACTGAGCGTTGTACTTTTCGATCAGCGTTTCGGCATTTTCGCCTGGAACGAAATCTATCCAGCCGACATTTTCCTGCTCGCCTAACAGCATTTCTGCCGTCTTAAGTAACTGCTCTGCAGCCCAACCATGTGTGCCTATTACAATAGCAATGGTCACTTGCTACCTCCTTTATTATCGTTAACACATCAACGTGAAGATGTATTTGAATCGTCGTCCGCAATCGAATCGATTCAGATAAGGGTTACAAAGAAAAACCTATGATTTTCGTGAATTATTTTAGATATCGAAAAAAATATTTTATGTGATGAAGATCCGTAATTTAACTTCCGATTAAAAGAAATTTCGAAGGGTAAAATATCTCCGAAACAACTTATTGCAAAGGAAGGTAAATCTTTGCTAAAAACCGCTTCTCTCTGTTATGTTTAGCATCTGTTTAATTACTCAGGAGTATAGGGCAGTAGCCCACCATATGGATCGTCACCGACGTCATTTCACCTTCAGGCCGTATCAAGCCTGTCAGATTGGCACTTTTTGCCACAAATTTTCTCTGCATATCGCTTTAACGCCTGAGATCCTCAGCGCGCAGTTTGGTCATTCCTTAAGCAGGAGCTTGTCATGGAATTATTAATGGACCCGCAGATTTGGGTGGGTTTGCTCACGCTTGTCGTTCTTGAAATTGTTCTGGGTATTGATAACCTGGTCTTCATTGCGATCCTGGCTGATAAGCTGCCGCCGAAACAGCGAGATAAAGCGCGTTTAATCGGTTTGTCACTGGCACTGATTATGCGTCTGGGCCTGTTGTCCGTGATTTCGTGGATGGTGACGCTGACAAAGCCGCTGTTCACGGTAATGGACTATGCGTTCTCGGGGCGCGATCTGATTATGCTGCTGGGGGGTATCTTCCTCTTGTTCAAGGCTACGACAGAGCTGCATGAGCGGCTGGAAAACCGTGAACATGATACCGGGCAGACGAAAGGGTATGCGAGCTTTTGGGTTGTCGTAACGCAGATTGTCATCCTCGATGCGGTGTTCTCGCTGGATGCCGTGATTACGGCGGTCGGTATGGTCAACCATCTGCCAGTGATGATGGCGGCAGTAGTGATTGCCATGGCCGTGATGCTGTTGGCCTCTAAGCCGTTGACCCGATTTGTGAACCAACACCCGACGGTGGTGGTGCTGTGTCTGAGCTTCCTGTTGATGATTGGTCTGAGTCTGGTTGCCGAAGGGTTTGGCTTCCACATTCCGAAAGGCTATCTGTATGCGGCGATTGGTTTCTCAATCATCATTGAGCTGTTTAACCAGATTGCCCGTCGTAACTTTATTCGTCACCAGTCGACGCTGCCATTGCGTGCTCGTACTGCCGATGCGATTCTCCGTCTGATGGGCGGTAAACGTCAGGCCAGCGTGCAGATGGAATCCGACAATCCGGTACCGGTTCCCGTCCCGGAAGGCGCATTTGTAGAAGAAGAACGCTATATGATCAACGGCGTCCTCTCTTTGGCGTCGCGTTCATTACGCGGCATTATGACGCCTCGTGGGGAGATCAGTTGGGTTGATGCAGACCTGAGCGTGGAGGAAATTCGCGAGCAGTTGCTTTCGTCACCTCATAGCCTGTTCCCGGTATGTCGTGGTGAACTGGATGAAATCATCGGTATCGTGCGTGCTAAAGAGCTGCTGGTGGCGCTGGAAGACGGTGTGGATGTGGCGGCGATTGCCTCTGCTTCTCCGGCTATTGTTGTTCCGGAAACGCTGGACCCGATCAATCTGTTAGGCGTTCTGCGTCGTGCCCGCGGTAGCTTCGTTATCGTCACAAACGAGTTTGGCGTAGTACAGGGTCTGGTCACGCCGCTGGATGTATTAGAAGCCATCGCCGGTGAATTCCCTGATGCCGATGAAACGCCTGAAATTATAGCTGATGCAGGCGGTTGGTTGGTCAAAGGCGGTACCGATCTGCATGCGTTGCAACAGGCGCTGGACGTGGATACGTTAGTGAATGAAGACGAAGACATCGCTACGGTGGCAGGTTTAGTCATTGCGGCTAACGGCCATATTCCTCGTGTAGGTGATGTTATCGAGGTTGCACCGCTGAGCATTACGATTGTCGAAGCGAATGACTATCGTGTGGATTTAGTTCGCATTGTTAAAGAACAACCCGCTCACGACGAAGACGAGTAACCGGGTTTAGCGAAACGGCATGACGGGCATACTGTGTCTCCCGTTATGCCGGGTGGGCGGCGGCGTGCTGCCCGCCAGCCATTTTGGAAAATCGCGCAGCGGCATTGGCTTGGCATACAGAAAACCTTGCAATAAATGTACGCCGTGTCGGCGCAAATGCTGAGCTTGCGCCTGTGTTTCAACGCCTTCCGCCACCAGTTCGATATTCAATTTTTTCCCCAAAGCGATAATGATGTCTGTGACGGTTGAGTTCACGGCGTCTGTTCCTATTGCCGAAGTAAATGATTTATCGATCTTCAACACATCCGGGCGGAGCTTTTCCAGCCAGGAGAGCGAGCTATTGCCGGTACCGAAATCATCAATCGCCAGTTTTACGCCAAGCCGATTTAATTCGCGTACGACCCGATAATCCACATCCAGTAACGCATCGCGTTCGGTCAGTTCGATAACCAATTGCTGGATTGGGTGCTGGCTGAACCAGTACTGATTAAGATCTTTTAGCAACGTACCATTACGAAAATGGCTGGCGGCGACATTAATCCCAATATGAAACTGGCTGCTCATCGGGAAAACGTGTCGTTGCTGAATGGTTTCTGCGATGACATGGCGGGTAAGCGGTACAATCAGGTTGTGCTCCTCAGCGATGGGAATAAACACTTCCGGAGAGATCCAACCCTGGCGTGGGTTATTCCAGCGTAAAAGGATTTCCACGCCCATGCATTGCTGGGTTTGCGCATTAAGCAGCGGCTGGCAAAATAGTTCGAATTCCCGAGCAGCAAGGGCCAGATTAATCTCCCATGAGAAACTCATTCTGCTGGCGGTAGCCAGCCATGCCAGATAACCCACTAATAAACTTAGGATCACCGCCAGCGGCAGCTGTGTTGGCAGGTGTTTTACCGCCAACTCACTGGGACCAGGGCCGGTGACGCTAATGGTAAACGGAAAATGTTGAGATGAAAGCTGGTAGCGTTTTTCATCATTTAGCTTAGGCAGAGTATCGACAACACCTTGATCATACAGTAGATGCCGATTACCAACGGTTAAGCTGGCATCGGTGATCTGCGGCGGCTGGGGTTCAAGCAACATAGACGACAATAAGTCAATATTGACGATTTCCAGCACGCCATCTTCACCATCGGCAGAGGACGGATACCACTGAGTCAGAATCGGACTGCCTTTAATCAACGAATGGTCGGTAGACAGCAGCAGTTGCGGTTCCCTGCTGGGTAATTCGGGCTGCAGTTGACTAATGGGAACATTACGATAACCAAAAATGCTGGAGCAATAGAGGATCCCGCTTTGAATCAGATTAATAGAACGTACCGTTTGCAACCTTGCGGCATGTTTGCTTAAGGGTAAACGCGCCACTGAGCAGGGGAGGCCAATCAACGGCAGCAATACATCCCGTCCGGTCTGCAAGGGTAAAAGCACCTCATCCAGTTCTTCTACAGCATGGTTGGCAAAGGTGACGATATTTCGGTGATTTAAATTACGCTCCGAAATAAATCGGACAGTTAATGTGAGGATGAGCGTCAGTAGTGCACATACTGTGCAGACGATTAAGCGATTCCGGCGATAATTTTTAATGATCCGTTGTGCTGTTTGCATGCGGGCCGCCCGATAAGCCGTTGGTCACAGAAGCCAACAGCAACAGAGCAAGTGTAGTGGGGAAAATTACAGTAGACGAGGGAGAGGGGGCAAATTCGCCCATCCGTCGCAGATGGGCGAAAATTAAGTATTAGTCACATTGAACTTTGATCGCCAGGCCACCGCGTGACGTTTCGCGGTATTTGGCGTTCATATCCTTACCCGTTTCGTACATAGTCTCAATGACTTTATCCAGCGAGACGCGCGGCGCGCTGGTACGGCGCATTGCCATACGCGCAGCGTTGATCGCCTTCACTGAAGCAATTGCGTTACGCTCAATGCACGGAACCTGTACCTGACCGGCAACCGGATCGCAGGTTAAACCGAGGTTATGTTCCATGCCGATTTCAGCAGCAACACACACCTGCTCCGGGCTTGCGCCTAACAGCTCAGCCAGACCCGCGGCAGCCATGGAGCAGGCTACGCCCACTTCACCCTGGCAACCTACTTCTGCACCAGAGATAGAGGCGTTCATTTTGTACAACGCGCCAATCGCACCGGCCGCCAGGAAATAGCGGGTATAGATATCCGGGCTAACGGACTCAATGAAATGATCGTAATAGGCCAGTACCGCAGGCACGATACCGCAGGCACCGTTGGTTGGCGCTGTCACTACGCGACCGCCCGCGGCGTTTTCTTCGTTAACGGCCAACGCAAACATGTTCACCCAGTCGATCACGTTCATTGGATCGTTGGACAGCTTATCGCTGGAAACCAGCATACGACGCAGGGCTGAAGCACGGCGAGGAACGCGCAGCGGACCCGGCAGCACACCTTCGGTGTTCATGCCACGATCGATACATGCCTGCATGGTTTGCCAGACGTGGCCAAAGTACTCTTCAATCTCTTTCTTACTGTGCAGCGCAAGTTCGTTCTGCATTGCCATGCCAGAGAGAGACAGGCCGGTGCTGTTGCAATATTCCAGCATTTCAGTAGCGGATTTGAACGGATAAGGCACGCTGACCTCGCCCGAGGCATCCTGACCAAAATGTTCTTCATCAACGATGAATCCACCGCCGATTGAGTAGTAGGTTTTGCTATAAATGACGGTTTCGCCATTGTACGCATGGATCTGCATTCCGTTTTCATGCAGCGGCAGGTTGCCGTTGTGAAAACGCATCCCGTCATTCTGCGGGAAATCCACTTCGTGCTGACCCTGCGCAAGCAGCAGGCGTCCACGCGTTTCTACGTCGCGGATAAATCCTGGGATGCTATCAATATCCACGGTAGCAGGCTCATTGCCCGCCAGACCCATAATAATGGCGATATCGGTGTGGTGACCTTTACCCGTGAGCGACAGTGAACCATACACGTCGACGGCGACACGAGTAACGCTGTCCAGTAATCCTTTTTCGACCAGGTCATCGACGAACTGTTTACCCGCCTTCATAGGCCCTACGGTATGGGAAGATGAGGGACCAATCCCCACCTTAAACATGTCGAATAGACTAATCACGATAATACTCCTACAGGGCGACTGGGCTTTCCAGTAACGATGTTATAACTGCGCATAGTGTAAGAGGGAACGCGGCGATCGGCTTAACTATTCACATGAATTAAACTAATAGATAACCGCGGTTTTACTAATGTTGTGACCTGAGTTTCAAGTTGTCTATTGTGTGCGTAAAGATAAGTATAGTCAGGGCTTGACGCCAATTTGCAGCGCCAGCTCACGAATTATTCCGGCAGTCATTCCCCAGACGAAATATTGCTCATACCAGGAAAGCCATACGCGATGTGAATCGCCACGACGGTAAATATCCAACGGGTGGTAACGACCTAAATGCAGGGCCTGGGCCAGCGGCATTTCGAACACTGCGGAAACTTCATCTTCACTGGCGCGATACGGCAGATTAGGCGGGATAATGCCTACCACAGGGGTGACCTGGAAACCGGTCACGCTGTCGACAGGCGGCAGAACGCCAATCACTTCTACGCATGAAGGTGGGATCGCCACCTCCTCCTGCGCTTCGCGAAGGGCGGCGGCAATTAACGAGGCATCACTGCTATCCACTGCCCCACCGGGGAATGCGACCTGTCCGGCGTGCTTGCGCAGGTGAACGGAACGCTGGGTTAACAGCAACCCCGGCTGTGGGCGACGCACGACGGGGATCAGTACGGCGGCCTGGCGCTGGTTTAACGCGGCATGATTGACCTGCGGGCGCAGGAGTTGAAAGCGCGATAAAAAATCATCAAGCGTCAGGCTGCTGTATTCCACGTGTCAATTCTCCAGTTGGTGCAAAATGCGATTCACTTTATCAAATGTTTCCTGATATTCAGCGTCTTCCTGACTGTCTGCAACAATACCACCGCCTGCGGAGCAATAAATTTGTCCGTTTGTGGCTGTCAGCGTGCGAATGGTAATGCTGGTATCCATATTGCCGCAAAAGCTCAGATAACCAATGCTGCCGCACCAGGCGTTGCGTCTTTGCGGCTCCAGTTCGTCGATAATTTCCATCGCCCGCACTTTCGGCGCGCCGGTAATAGAGCCGCCGGGGAAGGCGGCGCGTAGCAGATCGGTGGCGTATAATGACTCTGGCAGACGTGCGGTAATGGTGCTGACCAAATGATGAACGGCAGGGAACGGTTCGACGATAAACAGCTCCGGAACCTGTACCGAACCCGGTACGGCAACGCGGCCAATATCATTACGCATCAAATCGACGATCATCAGGTTTTCCGCACGATCCTTCGGCGAATTCGCCAGTCGCCGGGCCTGCTCACGATCGGCATCGGTATCTTCAAGCCTCGGTAGCGTACCTTTAATCGGACGCGTCTGTATGTGCTGGTTTTCCAGCAGAATAAATCGTTCCGGCGAAAGGCTGAGGATTGCACCTTCCTCAAGACGAATAAATGCACTAAACGGAGCGCGGTTGGCGTGATTGAGAGTGACAAATGCCTGCCACTCATCGCCCTGGTAATGCGCCTGAAAACGCTGGGCAAGATTGACCTGGTAACAGTCTCCGCTGTGCAGATAATCCTGCACCTGGCGGAATTTTTCGCCGTACTGAGCACGGCTCATATTAGACTGCCACGCCGAAGTTAATGTAAACGGCTCACGCGTTGGCGGTTGTTGCGCGTCGAGCCATTTCAGGCGAGCCTCGACATCGGTATGGCTGAGCAGCGATACGGTCTGCAACTGGTGATCGACAATCAGTGCCCAGTCGTAAATGCCAACGGCCATATCCGGTAGCGTAATATCGCGCTCTGCAATAGTGGGCAGAGATTCGAAGCGTCGGCCAAGATCGTAGCCAAACAGACCTAACGCACCGCCCTGAAACGGCAGGTCGGGGTGATATTCGGGGTGAATCTTGTGTGCGATTAGTGCGGAATGTAATACCGTCATGGGATCATCAAGCGAGCGCGAGGTTGCGTGCCCGTCCTGCACTACGGTCTCTGTAGCTCGCGTAACAAGCGTGGTGACGGGATCCGCCACCAGAATATCAAAGCGGTTATGCGGATGGTCGGCTTGACCCGAATGCAGCAGCATCGCCCAGGGCAGATGGCTTAATGTCGAAAAATAGCGTTCAGCGGCGTCCTGACGCCAGGGTAATGTGATTACTGCGGGAGATAACGTCTTCATCAGTCCTGACTCGTTGCTACTCTACTGGCTAACTGCCCGGTAGCATGAAATAATTAGCGCAGACAATTTAGCAGGAGTTAACAATGTTTGCAGGTTTACCTTCACTCAGTCATGAGCAGCAGCAAAAAGCGGTAGAGCGTATTCAGGAGCTGATGTCGCAGGGGATGAGCAGCGGACAAGCCATTGCTCTTGTTGCTGAAGAGTTACGCGCCAGTCATACCGGCGAGCGGATCGTGGCGCGTTTTGAAGATGAAGACGAATAACGCCGCTTAAACTGCAGCGATAATCTTAATCTCAACTTTGTATTTCGGGTTCATCAACCCGGCCTGAACGGTACAACGTACCGGCGCGTGACCCGCAACAACCCACGCGTCCCAGGCTTTGTTCATGGCGGCAAAATCGTTTTTGTCTGCCAAAAACAGGGTGGCATCAAGAATACGTGACTTGTTGCTGCCTTGTTTTTCCAGCACAGCATCAATTTGCGCCAGCGTATTTGCCGTTTGCTCAAAAGCGTCTGCATCCAGATTTTCCGGAACGCCAGTGTAATACAGCGTGTTGTTGTGGATAACCACGTCGGACCAACGCGCTTCGGCATCAATGCGCACAATCGTCATAAATCATTCCTCATTTACGTGTTTTCAAATGGCTTTGGGTTGCGCCAAGACTGCCATAATGTTGTGCCCACGTCACCTCTTCAACTGGCGAAAGAGCTGCTGGCCTGACATAATCCCTGTTCAAATGAACAGGGGGCAGTGTGACGGACGATTTTGCAGCAGACGGTCAGTTGGCTAAAGCAATACCGGGTTTTAAACCGCGAGAACCACAGCGGCAGATGGCCATCGCCGTCAGTCATGCCATCGAAAAATCACAACCGTTGGTGGTAGAAGCCGGAACCGGGACGGGTAAAACCTATGCTTATCTTGCCCCAGCGCTGCGTGCCGGAAAGAAGGTCATTGTCTCCACGGGCTCGAAGGCGTTGCAGGATCAGCTATACAGCCGCGATCTCCCGACCGTCGCTAAGGCACTAAAGTTCACCGGTAAACTGGCGCTGCTGAAAGGGCGTTCAAACTATCTGTGCCTTGAACGTCTCGAACAGCAGGCGCTGGCGGGTGGTGACTTGCCGGTACAAACGTTAAGCGACGTCATCCTGCTGCGCTCCTGGTCAAATCAAACCCTTGATGGTGACATCAGCACCTGCGTCAGCGTGGCGGAGGACTCTCAGGCCTGGCCGTTGGTCACCAGCACTAATGACAACTGTCTGGGCAGCGACTGCCCGCTATATAAAGAGTGTTTTGTCGTGAAAGCGCGTAAAAAAGCGATGGATGCGGATGTCGTCGTGGTTAACCATCATCTGTTTCTCGCTGATATGGTGGTAAAAGAGAGCGGGTTTGGCGAACTGATCCCGGAAGCTGATGTAATGATCTTCGATGAAGCGCATCAGCTACCGGATATCGCCAGCCAGTACTTTGGTCAATCGCTCTCCAGTCGCCAGCTGTTAGACCTGGCGAAAGACATCACCATTGCCTATCGCACCGAGCTGAAAGACACTCAGCAGTTGCAAAAGTGCGCCGATCGCCTTGCACAAAGCGCTCAGGACTTCCGCTTGCAACTTGGTGAGCCGGGCTATCGCGGAAACCTGCGGGAACTGCTGGCCGACCAGCGCGTACAGCGCGCGTTTTTGCTGCTCGATGACACGCTGGAGCTATGTTATGACGTGGCGAAGCTGTCTCTTGGGCGTTCGGCATTGCTGGATGCCGCGTTTGAACGCGCCACACTTTACCGTGCGCGCCTGAAGCGTCTGAAAGAGATCAACCAGCCAGGCTTCAGCTACTGGTATGAATGCACCTCCCGCCATTTTACTCTCGCGCTGACGCCGCTCACTGTGGCGGATAAATTCAAAGAAGTGATGGAACAAAAGCCGGGCTGCTGGATTTTTACTTCCGCGACGCTGTCGGTAAACGATGACCTTCATCATTTCACCGCGAGGTTGGGGATTGAAGATGCCGAGTCGATGTTATTGCCGAGTCCATTTGATTACACGCGCCAGGCGCTGCTGTGCGTGCCGCGTAATCTCCCGCAAACCAACCAGCCGGGGGCTGCGCGCCAGTTAGCATCCATGCTGCGACCTATTATTGAAGCGAACAACGGTCGCTGCTTTATGCTGTGCACTTCGCACGCGATGATGCGCGATCTGGCGGAACAATTCCGCGCCACCATGACGCTTCCCGTTCTGCTGCAGGGCGAAACCAGTAAAGGGCAACTGTTACAGCAGTTTGTCAGCGCAGGTAATGCGCTACTGGTTGCCACCAGCAGCTTCTGGGAAGGCGTGGACGTGCGCGGTGATACGCTGTCGCTGGTGATAATCGACAAACTTCCGTTTACCTCGCCGGACGACCCGCTGTTAAAAGCCCGAATGGAGGATTGTCGACTGCGCGGCGGCGATCCGTTTGAAGACGTCCAGTTGCCGGATGCGGTAATCACCCTGAAGCAGGGGGTAGGGCGTCTGATACGTGATGCCGACGATCGCGGCGTGCTGGTGATTTGCGACAATCGTCTGGTTATGCGGCCATACGGCGCCACCTTCCTGGCGAGTCTTCCTCCTGCGCCGCGGACGCGTGACATCGCTCGCGCGGTTCGCTTTCTTGCCATACCAACGACTGAGTAATTTGTTACGGAGTGTGGTAAGATGCGCGCCAAATTTATTGATCTGATCACAAACACCCATGCGAATTCTGGCTATCGATACCGCCACAGAGGCGTGCTCTGTTGCCCTGTGGAATGACGGTACTATCAAGGCTCACTTTGAGCTTTGCCCACGAGAACACACCCAACGAATTTTACCGATGGTTCAGGAAATCCTGGCCGCTGGCGATCTCACGTTAACCGATATCGACGCCCTGGCGTTTGGTCGCGGTCCCGGCAGTTTCACCGGCGTGCGTATCGGTATTGGCATTGCTCAGGGGCTGGCGTTAGGCGCAAACTTACCGATGATCGGCGTCTCCACCCTGGCGACCATGGCGCAGGGCGCCTGGCGTAAGTCGGGCGCGACTCGTGTACTGGCGGCGATTGATGCGCGAATGGGCGAAGTCTACTGGGCCGAATACCAGCGTGATGACAACGGCAACTGGCACGGTGAAGAAACCGAAGCGGTGTTAACCCCCGAGCAGGTACATGAGCGTTTACTGCAGCTTTCTGGCGAGTGGGTAACTGTTGGGACGGGCTGGCCAGCCTGGCCTGAGCTTGGTAAAGACAGCGGTCTGACGTTCAGCGATGGTGACGTGCTGCTTCCTGCGGCTGAAGATATGCTGCCTGTCGCCACGCAAATGCTGGCTGCGGGTAAGACCGTAGCGGTCGAACACGCGGAACCGGTTTATTTACGTAACACCGTGGCGTGGAAGAAACTTCCCGGTAAAGAATGAATCTTAGTAGTACATCCCCGGTTAATTTTCATAGACGTCGGTGCACAGTATTGTGAACAGGCCGGGGCAGAAGCTAAGAAAAGGGAGTCGCAATATGGCGGTGCAAAAGCAGTTATTGAAAGGTGTGTTGGCGGGGGCCTTGGCGTTAATGCTTAGCGGCTGCGTCACCATCCCGGATGCGATTAAAGGTTCGAGCCCGATGCCGCAGCAGGATCTGGTGCGGGTGATGAATGCGCCGCAGCTGTATGTCGGACAGGAAGCGCGTTTTGGTGGCAAAGTGGTGGATATTCAGAACCAGCAGGGAAAATCCCGTCTGGAAATTGCCACCGTTCCGCTCGATAGTGGTGCGCGTCCAGTGCTGGGTGAAGCCTCTCGAGGGCGTATATATGCTGATGTAAATGGTTTCCTCGACCCGGTGGACTTTCGCGGGCAACTGGTCACCGTCGTCGGCCCGATTAGCGGTATGGTGGACGGAAAAATAGGTAATACGCCGTATAAATTCATGCTGATGCAGGTAACCGGTTATAAACGCTGGCATATTACTCAGCAGATTGTCATGCCGCCTCAGCCTATCGACCCCTGGTTCTACGGTGCGCGTGGCTGGCCTTACGGTGGCTATGGTGGATGGGGCTGGTACAATCCCGGCCCGGCACAGGTTCAGACCATAGTAACAGAGTAACTCTTTGTTTTATTGGTAAAAGAAACAGCGGCCTGTCCGCTGTTTCTGCATTAACGTGGATATAAGAAAAATAAATAGTGACGTGCTTCGCAACCTTGTCGTTGTGTAATAAACAAACTGGTACGCTGAGTTAATATTATGTTAACAGTTTGTTTATTGTCTGGGGTTGTGATGACGACGAATACGCATTTTAGAGGTGATGTATTGAAAAAGGTTTGGCTTAACCGTTATCCCGCTGGTGTTCCTGCGGAGATCAATCCTGACCGTTATCAATCCCTGGTGGAACTCTTTGAACACTCAGTAAGACGGTATGCCGATCAGCCCGCGTTTGTAAACATGGGGGAGGTGATGACCTTCCGCAAGCTTGAAGAGCGTAGCCGTGCGTTTGCCGCTTATTTGCAACAGGGGCTCGGGCTGAAAAAGGGCGATCGCGTCGCGCTGATGATGCCGAATCTGCTGCAATATCCGGTCGCGCTGTTTGGGATTTTACGTGCCGGCATGATTGTCGTGAACGTGAACCCGCTGTACACGCCTCGCGAGTTGGAACATCAGCTCAACGATAGCGGTGCGTCGGCGATTGTCATCGTATCTAACTTTGCCCACACGCTGGAAAAAGTAGTCGACAAAACGTCTGTGCAACACGTGATCCTGACGCGTATGGGCGATCAGCTGTCCACAGCCAAAGGGACGCTGGTTAACTTCGTCGTCAAGTATATCAAGCGTCTGGTGCCGAAATATCACCTGCCGGATGCCATCTCGTTTCGCAGTGCGCTGCAAAACGGTTATCGCATGCAGTACGTGAAGCCCGAAGTCGTGTCGGAAGATTTGGCGTTCCTGCAATATACTGGCGGGACAACCGGCGTGGCGAAAGGCGCGATGCTTACACACCGCAACATGCTGGCTAACCTGGAGCAGGTTAACGCCACCTATGGCCCGTTGCTGCATCCGGGTAAAGAACTGGTGGTAACGGCCCTACCGCTGTATCACATTTTTGCGCTAACGATGAACTGCCTGCTGTTTATTGAGCTAGGTGGTCAAAACCTGCTGATTACTAACCCGCGTGATATTCCGGGGCTGGTAAAAGAGCTGGCGAAGTATCCATTTACCGCGATGACCGGTGTCAATACGTTGTTTAACGCGCTGCTGAATAACAAAGAGTTCCAGCAACTGGATTTCTCTTCACTCCACCTCTCGGCAGGCGGCGGAATGCCGGTTCAACAGGCGGTAGCTGAACGTTGGGTGAAGCTGACAGGTCAGTATCTGCTGGAAGGCTACGGCCTGACGGAGTGCGCGCCGTTGGTAAGCGTCAATCCTCACGATATCGACTACCACAGCGGCAGTATCGGGTTACCGGTGCCTTCCACCGAGGTCAAGCTGGTGGACGACGACGACAACGAAGTGCCGCCGGGAGAACCGGGGGAGCTCTGCGTGAAAGGCCCGCAGGTGATGCTGGGCTACTGGCAGCGACCAGACGCCACTGACGAAATCGTCAAAGACGGCTGGCTGCACACCGGCGATATTGCAGTGATGGATGATGAAGGCTTCCTGCGTATTGTCGATCGTAAGAAGGACATGATCCTCGTGTCCGGCTTTAACGTCTATCCGAACGAAATTGAAGACGTGGTTATGCAACATCCTGGCGTGCAGGAAGTGGCTGCGGTTGGTGTTCCGTCCGGCAGCAGCGGTGAAGCGGTAAAAATTTTCGTGGTGAAGAAAGACGCCTCGTTAACCGATGAAGCGCTGGTCACTTTCTGTCGTCGTCACCTGACGGGCTATAAAGTACCGAAGCTGGTGGAGTTTCGCGATGAGTTGCCGAAATCTAACGTCGGTAAAATTTTGCGACGAGAATTACGTGACGAAGCGCGCGCCAAAGTGGACAATAAAGGCTGAGCGTTAAGTCAGCCAGCAGAAAACGCCGGGTAATCCGGCGTTTTTTTTGGCGCAAACCTAAGAGAGCACGATTTGAATTATCAAATGATCACCACGGACGACGCGTTGGCCACGCTGTGCGAAGCCGTCCGTGAATTTCCGGCGATAGCCCTGGATACAGAATTTGTTCGCACGCGTACCTATTATCCGCAGTTGGGGCTGATCCAGCTGTTTGATGGCAAACACGTTGCTCTGATTGATCCGCAGGGGATCACCGACTGGTCGCCGCTGCGCGATATTCTGCGTGATACTGCCATCACCAAATTCCTACATGCAGGTAGCGAAGATCTGGAAGTGTTTCTCAACACTTTTGGCGAACTGCCGCAGCCGTTGATTGATACGCAAATTCTGGCTGCTTTTTGCGGTCGTCCGCTGTCGTGGGGCTTTGCCGCGATGGTGGAAGAGTTTACGGGCGTGGCGCTCGACAAAAGCGAGTCGCGTACCGACTGGCTGGCCAGACCGCTGACCGAGCGTCAGTGTGAGTACGCGGCGGCTGATGTCTGGTATCTATTACCGATCACCACAAAACTGATGGTCGAAACTGAAGCCAGCGGCTGGCTGCCAGCCGCACTGGACGAATGTCGCTTAATGCAGCAGCGTCGCCAGGAGGTTCTGGCACCTGAAGACGCATGGCGCGACATCACCAACGCCTGGCAACTGCGTACCCGTCAGTTGGCCTGCCTGCAACTGCTTGCCGACTGGCGACTGCGTAAAGCTCGTGAGCGCGATCTGGCGGTGAACTTTGTGGTGCGTGAAGAACACCTGTGGTCGGTCGCTCGTTATATGCCAGGGAGTCTGGGTGAGCTGGATAGTCTGGGACTTTCCGGCAGTGAAATTCGCTTCCACGGCAAGACGCTGATCTCCCTGGTAGAGAAGGCACAGGCCTTACCGGAAGAGTCGCTGCCGCAGCCGCTGCTGAATTTGATGGATATGCCAGGCTATCGCAAGGCGTTCAAAGCCATTAAGACGCTGGTTACTGAAGTGAGTGCGGAACATAATCTTAGCGTCGAGCTGCTTGCTTCGCGTCGTCAGATTAACCAGTTGCTCAACTGGCACTGGAAATTAAAGCCGCAGCAGTCCCTGCCGGAACTGATTTCCGGTTGGCGTGGCGAGTTGATGGCAGAACGACTCAACGCGCTGCTGCAGGAATACCCACAGTAGAAAACCTAAAAAAACGGGAGCTGGCGCTCCCGTTTTTAATCGGATTTGAGTTAGCGACACAGTGCCTGACGAATGGCTTCACCTACCTGTTGGGTGGTGGCGCAGCCTTTCATATCTGGCGTTTTCGGGCCGCTGGCAATGACCTGCTCAATTGCCGCCAGAATACCGTCGTGGGCGGCTTTATAGTTGGCATCACCGTTGCCAAGGAAGTCGAGCATCATGGCTCCAGCCCAGATAGTCGCTATAGGGTTGGCGATATTCTGACCGTAGATATCCGGGGCCGAACCGTGTACCGGCTCGAACAGGGACGGGAAGGTGCGTTCCGGATTTAAGTTGGCAGAAGGCGCAATGCCAATCGTTCCGGTACAGGCTGGACCGAGATCGGAGAGGATGTCACCAAACAGGTTGGAAGCAACCACGACGTCAAATCGCTCAGGCTGCATGACAAAGCGGGCGCACAGAATATCAATATGCTGTTTATCCCAGCGGATCTCAGGATAGTGTGACGCCATCGCTTCGACGCGTTCATCCCAGTAGGGCATGCTGATGGCCAGCCCATTGGATTTGGTCGCCGAAGTCAACGTTTTGCGTGGGCGACTTTGTGCCAGTTCAAAGGCAAAACGCAAAATTCGGTCGACGCCACGGCGGGTGAAGACCGACTCCTGGATCACCATCTCGTGTTCAGTACCTTCGCTCACGCGTCCGCCGAGGGCAGAGTATTCTCCCTCGGTGTTTTCGCGTACGACGTAGAAATCAATGTCGCCAGGCTGCTTGCCAACCAGTGGGCAAGGAACTCCCGGAAACAGGCGCACCGGTCGCAGGTTGACGTACTGGTCAAATTCGCGGCGAAACTTAAGCAGCGAACCCCATAATGAGATGTGGTCAGGCACGGTGTCCGGCCAGCCAACCGCGCCAAAATAGATAGCATCGAAGGATTGCAACTGCTCATGCCAGTCATCGGGCATCATTTTGCCGTGATGGGCGTAGTATTCGCAGCTGGCCCATTCCATTTGCTCAAAGCTGAGCGACAACCCCCAACGCTCGGCGGCTGCCTGCAAAACATGAATGCCCTCAGGCAGGACTTCTTTACCAATGCCATCTCCGGGGATAGCGGCGATACGCCAGGTTTTCTTCATAGCAGCTCTCACTTGTGCGCCATCAAAATTGACTTTCCCCTTATCCTATAATTGACTGATTAATAGTTAATCCCCCTAACTGGTGAAACATAAAACACAGATCATGAATAATCTGCCGCTGCTAAAAGATTTACGCGTCTTTATGCTGGTTGCCCGTCGTGCAGGATTTGCCGCTGTTGCCGAGGAACTGGGCGTATCACCGGCTTTTATCAGTAAGCGCGTTGCCCTGCTGGAGCAAACGCTGAATGTTGTGCTGCTGCATCGAACAACGCGGCGCGTAACCATCACGGAAGAGGGGGAGCGGATCTACGAATGGGCGCAGCGGATCCTACAGGATGTCGATCAAATGATGGACGAGCTTTCTGATGCCAGGCAGGTCCCGCGGGGGATGCTACGTATTATTAGTAGCTTTGGTTTTGGCCGCCGGGTGGTGGCTCCGGCGCTGTCGGCGCTGGCAAAAGAGTACCCGCAGTTAGAACTGAGGTTCGATGTTGAAGATCGTCTGGTGGATATGGTGAATGAGGGCATCGATCTTGATATTCGTATCGGGGATGATATCGCGCCGAACCTGATTGCCCGCAAGCTGGCGACTAACTACCGTATTTTGTGCGCCTCGCCGGAATTTTTGACGCAGCATGGGACGCCGAAGCAACTCAACGATCTTGCCACTCTTCCTTGTCTGGTCATCAAAGAGCGCGACCATCCGTTTGGTATCTGGCAAATGCGCAATAAAGAGGGCGATCATTCGATTAAAGTTACGGGGCCTCTGTCATCTAATCATGGCGAAGTGGTACATCAGTGGTGCCTTGATGGGCAGGGAATAGCCCTGCGGTCATGGTGGGACGTTTGCGACAACATTACCAGCGGAAACCTGATACACATATTGCCCGAGTATTATCAACCAGCAAATATTTGGGCGGTGTATGTTTCCCGGCTGGCGACGTCGGCAAAAATCCGTATTACGGTCGAGTATTTGCGCCGCTATTTTACCGAAAACTATCCAAAGTTTACTTTGGAATAAAAGTGCAACAGGTTGGTAAGAAACAGAAAATAAAAAAGGCAGAATAATCTGCCTTTTTTGTAACGATGACTCTCTGAGTAAAGCCGTTATTTAGATTCTTCGGCTTCAGGCAATGTCACGTTAAGTTCGAGGATAGAAATATCGCCGTCTTTTTGCTCAAGTTGTACGGTCACCATTTCAGGATCAATTTGTACATACTTGCAGATAACCTCGAGAATATCTTTCCTCAACTGCGGTAAATAATGTGGCTCGGCGTCACTACGACGGCGTTCCGCAACAATAATCTGCAGTCGCTCTTTAGCGATGTTCGCTGTGCTCTTTTTCCGCGAGAGAAAAAAATCCAGTAATGCCATAACTTATCCTCCGAACAGGCGTTTGAGGAAACCTTTCTTCTCTTCTTCAATGAAGCGGAAAGGACGTTCTTCTCCCAACAGACGGTCTACGGTATCAGCATAGGCTTTACCGGCATCAGCATTGATGTCGAGAATAACCGGCTCACCCTGGTTAGACGCGCGCAGGACTGACTGATCTTCAGGAATCACGCCAACCAGCTTGATTCGCAGAATTTCCAGTACGTCTTCCATGCTCAGCATGTCACCTTTATTTACGCGGCCAGGGTTGTAGCGCGTCAGCAACAAATGCTCTTTAATCGGATCTTCACCGTTTTCCGCACGACGAGATTTCGACGCCAGAATCCCCAGAATACGGTCAGAGTCACGTACAGAGGAAACTTCCGGGTTAGTGGTGATTATCGCTTCATCGGCAAAATACAGGGCCATCAGCGCACCGGTTTCAATACCCGCCGGAGAGTCGCAGACAATGAAGTCGAATTCCATCGTTTTCAGATCGTCCAGAACTTTCGCGACGCCTTCACGCGTCAGCGCGTCTTTATCGCGAGTCTGTGAGGCCGGAAGAATAAAGAGATTTTCGGTACGCTTATCTTTGATTAACGCCTGATTTAACGACGCATCTCCCTGAATAACGTTGACGAAGTCATAAACGACGCGGCGTTCACAACCCATAATCAGATCAAGGTTACGCAGGCCGATATCAAAATCAATAACGACAGTTTTCTTTCCCTTCTGGGCCAAACCTGTAGCGATGGCCGCGCTGGAGGTGGTTTTGCCAACGCCCCCTTTACCCGAAGTAACAACAATAATGCGTGCCATAGAAATTCCTTGTTAAAAAGGGATCAATTCAACGGTTGAACTGTCAAAGCGTTCTCTGCTAATTGCAGACGTGCCGCTTTGCCATAAAATTCTGCTGGGATTTTATCACTCAGCCAATAAACACCTGCGATAGACACCAGTTCTGCCGTCAGATGGGTACAAAAAATTTGCGCTTCCCGATCACCGCTAGCGCCTGCCAACGCACGGCCTCTCATCATTCCATAAACATGAATATTGCCATCAGCGATAAGCTCTGCGCCTGCACTGACGTGGCTTGTAACAATCAGATCACATTGTGGTGCATAAATGCGCTGACCGGAACGAACCGGCACATTTATTAATCGTGTTTTTGTGATGGGAGTAACGTTTTGCGGCGGAGCGACGTGAGCCGGGGCCTCAACGGGCGCAGGACGAATAGCTTTTTCTTTACCTTCTGTCAGTAAAGGAAGACCCATTTCGTCGATTTCAGCCTTGAGTCTGGCGTCTTTGCATCCGCTAACGCCGATAATGCGCAATCCAGTAGACGCGACAACTTTCTGCAACGCTGACCAGTTTACCGGGCTTTCAAGACCACTCACGTTAACCACGACGGGAGCATGTTTTAAAAAAGCAGGTGCCTGCGCGATTTTGTCTTCCAACGCCTGACGAATAACCTCGGGTTCTGCTTCATGTAAGTGAACCACTGATAAGGTGAAGCTACTGCCTTTAAGCTCGATTGGCGTGTTTGACATCCTGGCCTTACTCAATTTGCTATTTATCATCCCCAGCGCGGGGTGATATTCCGAAGACTATAAGGCATGTTATAGTCAGTATTATATTGAGGCAAGCCACCATTCCGTGAATTCAGAGTAAAAGATATGTTTTGTGTGATCTACCGAAGCAGTAAACGTGACCAGACCTATTTATATGTCGAAAAAAAAGACGATTTCTCGCGAGTTCCTGAAGAACTGATGAAAGGATTTGGTCAGCCGACGCTGGCAATGATGCTGCCGCTTGATGGCCGTAAAAAGCTCGTTAATGCCGATCTGGAAAAAGTAAAACAGGCACTCACCGAGCAGGGCTATTATTTACAAATACCACCACCGCCAGAAGATTTACTTAAACAGCATCTGGCTGCGGCGAAACAAAATACACCAGACGCTAAACGTTAAACTGCATCCGGCAGCAGCACGCCCCATCGATGCAGTACCTGAAATCGATAACTACGTTAGGGGAAAATAATGTATCAACATCATAACTGGCATGGTGCTCTGCTGGATTATCCGGTGAGTAAGGTGGTTTGCGTAGGGAGTAACTATGCCAACCATATTAAAGAGATGGGCGGAACCCCTCCGGAAGAGCCGGTGTTGTTTATCAAACCGGAAACTGCGCTGTGCGATTTGCGCCAGCCGCTGGTGATTCCATCTGATATGGGTTCAGTTCACCATGAAGTTGAGCTGGCGGTACTGATTGGCGCGACCCTACGTCAGGCGACGGAAGAACATGTGCGCAAAGCCATCGCGGGCTATGGCGTCGCGTTGGATCTGACCTTGCGTGATATTCAGGGCAAAATGAAGAAGGCGGGGCAACCGTGGGAAAAAGCGAAAGGTTTTGATAACTCTTGCCCGCTGTCGGGGTTTATTCCGGTGGCCGAGTTTAACGGCGATCCGCAGGATACGATGCTGGGGTTAACGGTCAACGGTGAAACACGCCAGCACGGCTCCACGGCGGATATGATCCATCAAATCGTTCCTTTGATTGCCTATATGAGCCGTTTCTTTACTCTCAAAGCGGGCGATGTTGTGCTGACGGGGACGCCAGCGGGTGTTGGACCGTTAAACAGCGGCGATGAGCTGGCCATCAGTTTTCATGGTCAAACGCTGACGACACGCGTGCTGTAATCTCCTCTTGCCGCCTTTTCGGGCGGCAAAACTTGCATCAGCGTGCCAGACTGGTTATAAGGTGCAGCTTTATTGCAATAGCGGATACCCTGATGAGCGACATACCTTTCTGGCAAAGTAAAACCCTGGATGAAATGACCGATGCCGAGTGGGAGTCATTATGTGACGGGTGTGGTCAATGCTGCCTGCATAAGCTGATGGATGAAGACACCGACGAAATTTATTTTACCAACGTCGCGTGTAAGCAGCTCAATATCAAAACCTGTCAGTGTCGTAATTACGAGCGACGATTCGAGTATGAGCCTGACTGTATCAAACTGACGCGCGACAATCTGCCTACCTTTGAATGGCTGCCGATGACCTGTGCTTATCGTCTGTTAGCGGAAGGTAAAGGGCTGCCGGAGTGGCATCCACTGCTGACGGGGTCCAAAGCGGCAATGCACGGCGAGCGTATTTCAGTACGTCATATTGCGGTGAAAGAATCGGAAGTGCGTGACTGGCAGGACCATATTTTGAACAAACCTTCATGGGCGGACTAAGCCGCCCATCGATTAGCAGGCGTAAGGGCTTAAGACTTTTTCGCCTGATACATCTCATCTCCATGGTTGTCATCTTCAACCCAGAAATTGATGTTGAATTGGGCGTCGTCGCTTAATTCAACGCGATGCCAGTACTGCGGCGGGCTGGTCGCGAACTGACCGGCATTAATCACCACTTTTACTTCAGGCTCTTTTGCGTCTTCATTGGCAAAACCGTAATACGTTACCGTACCTTCCATCACACAAAGCTGGCCAAAAACGCCTGCTGCAGTGTTATGGTGAGAAAGAAGTGCTGCGGGGACATTGTCTTTGGTAAAGAAGGGAGTAGAGCGTTTAACTTTCCAGTTTGCCGGGATGCGTAAATGGGACATAAGACATCTCCTTGGTGTGGCATCTATAAGATGTATTTAATGTACATCTTATAGATGCCAGCAGGCAATGAATTTAAGCCAAAAAAAACGCTCCCGAAGGAGCGTCTCTGTTAGCGACCGAAGAGGTCACGTTTTTTCGGTTTGAACGGCTGTGCTATCACCACCAGCACGGCGACTACCAGGTAGGCGGCGAAGATCCCCAACAGCCACTGCGGCATTTCCAGGGTTAAAAAAGACCACTGACGCTCAGCACAGTCACCGGACGCTAAAAACACCTGCGGCAGCCATTTGTCCAGTGGCAGCCAGCTTGGGAAGCGAGCGGCAAAATCACAGGTCATAAACGGGGACGGGTGCAGCTGAATCATGGTGTGCTCATATGCTAACTGAAGTCCGCGCCAGGCACTGTAAATCCAGATTATCATCGCCACATAGCGCAGCGGTGTTTTTGGTGCAATAGCACCCACCAGCCCTGCACCCATCACGCCAAATAATGCGCTACGTTCGTAAATACACAACACGCAAGGTTTTAGCAGCATGACGTGCTGGAACCACAGCGCAACGAGCTCCAGCGCAAAGGCGGTTAACGCCAACAATAACCATGCCCCACGACCTCGGGAGCACTGGTTTAAAAATCGCAACATAATCATTTCCCTGCAACATGCGTAGAGACCGCAGTTTAAACCAATTCACTTTATGCGCCACTAGCGGGAATTGAAAATTTGCGTAATCGGATAATTATCATGCAAAAAGTCAAACCGGGCAGTGATTTGCCCGGTTAATTGTTATGAAAGTGTAGCTAACCAGCCCGTTTGGGTCATCCACTCGGTCACCGGGACAAGCGTGAACTCGACGCAAAGCAGACCGACGAGCGTCAGGACGAGAGTATAAGGCAGAGCCATCCACACCATGCGACCATACGAGAGGCGAATTAACGGCGCCAGTGCAGAGGTCAGCAGGAACAGGAATGCAGCCTGGCCGTTCGGAGTTGCCACCGAAGGCAGGTTGGTCCCGGTATTGATCGCCACCGCTAACAGCTCATACTGATTGAGGCTGATGGTCCCCTGTTCCAGCGCGGCTTTGGCCTCGTTAATGTAAATGGTGCCGACAAATACGTTATCAGAAATAGAAGACAGCAGGCCATTGAAGAGGTAGAACAGCGTCAGTTGGGCATGTTCGGAGGATTGCAATACAAACTGAATGATCGGCGAAAAGAGCTGTTGATCGATAATCACCGCAACAACAGAGAAGAACACGGTCAGCAGGGCGGTGAAGGGCAGCGACTCGGTAAAGGCTTTACCTATCGCATGTTCGTCGGTGACTCCCGTCAAGGAGGTTGCCAGAATGATGACCGACAAACCGATCAATCCGACTTCTGCCAGATGCAGGGCCAACGCAACTACCAACCAGACGCCAATAATAGCCTGGACAATCAGTTTGATTTTGTCCTGGCGGGTACGTTGCTGGCGGCTCTGATCGTCAAACTGTTGCAGGACATCACGAACGGTCTCCGGCAGCGTTTCGCCATAGCCAAACCAGCGCAATTTCTCGACCAGTACACAGGTTAACAGGCCGCAAATCAGTACCGGGACGGTAACCGGCGACATGCGTAGGAAAAAGTCGCCAAAATGCCAGCCAGCCGCTTTGGCGATAATCAGGTTTTGTGGCTCGCCCACCATGGTCATCACGCCGCCTAACGCCGTACCGACACCCGCGTGCATCATCAGGCTACGCAGAAAACCACGGAACTGCTCAAGAACGACCTTATTGTGCTGATCGATATGGCTGTCATCGAGCATGTTGTTGTCTTCCGCGCGGGAAGAGGCAACGCGATGGTAGATGCCATAAAAACCGACCGCAACGCTGATTACCACGGCCACGACGGTCAGCGCATCAAGGAACGCCGAGAGGAAAGCGGCCGCAACACAAAATGCCAGCGACAGCAGCGTTTTGGAGCGAATAGTGAGTAGCAGACGCGTGAAAATAAACAGTAGCAACTGCTTCATAAAGTAGATGCCTGCCACCATAAACATCAGCAGCAATAACACCTCAAGGTTTGCGGCAACCTCTTCACGAACATGCGTGGCGCTGGTCATACCAATGATGACAGCTTCGATAGCCAACAGCCCGCCAGGCAGCAGTGGGTAGCATTTTAACGCCATCGCCAGCGTGAAAATGAACTCGGCCACCAGCAACCAGCCGGCGATAAAGGGGTTGATGAAAAAAATAATCGGGTTAACGACTAAGAAGACAAGCAGTGCAAGTTTGTACCAGTCTGGTGATTGACCTAAAAAATTGCGCCACATCGCGCGGCCCCATGATAGCTCCATGGTGATTTCCCTACCTTTAAAAATGAAATCATATTTTTATGTTTGACCGCAAAGCTTAGCGGGAGGAGGGAGTACAGGCAAGCTATTCACAAGACTGGCAAGGTTGGCTGTATTGTAGCGTTATTTGGAAAATGAAGCCTTGATCCACTTTTTCTTCATTGCGTCAGCTATCAGCTAAGATACCCATCTGGTATGATGTGTGTAACTATGTTTTGCTGTGTAATGGAATTTTTACTATGGTCATTAAGGCGCAAAGCCCGGCTGGGTTCGCGGAAGAGTACATCATTGAAAGTATCTGGAATAACCGCTTCCCACCTGGCACTATTTTGCCCGCTGAACGTGAACTCTCCGAACTTATTGGGGTGACACGTACCACGCTACGCGAAGTATTGCAGCGTCTGGCGCGAGATGGCTGGTTGACCATTCAACACGGCAAACCGACGAAGGTGAATAACTTCTGGGAAACCTCCGGGCTGAATATTCTTGAAACGCTGGCGCGCCTCGATCACGAGAGTGTCCCGCAGCTGATTGATAATCTGCTGTCTGTGCGTACCAATATTTCGACGATCTTTGTTCGTACTGCGTTTCGCCAGCATCCTGATAAAGCACAGGAGGTTCTGGCGACGGCAAATCAGGTGGCTGACCACGCTGACGCATTTGCCGATCTGGACTATAACATTTTTCGCGGTCTGGCATTTGCCTCCGGCAATCCGATTTACGGTTTGATCCTTAACGGTATGAAAGGATTATATACCCGCATTGGTCGCCATTATTTTGCCAACCCGGAAGCGCGCGCGCTGGCGCTGAGCTTCTACCACAAGCTGTCAGAACTCTGCGAGCAGGGTGCTCATGAGCAGGTGTATGAAACGGTGCGCCGCTACGGTCACGACAGTGGCGAGATTTGGCATCGTATGCAGAAGAATCTGCCGGGCGATTTGGCGATTCAGGGCCGTTAATCGCTCAAAGCCGGATGGCGACGCCAAAGCGTCTTATCCGGCCTGGAATGCATGCACTTCGTAGGCCGGATAAGGTGTTTACACCGCCTCCGGCAATAAGATTTACAGACCGTTCATCCTTGGCGGACAACGCTCCAACAGCTCCACGCTGCCATCTTCATTCTGCTGCTCCAGCATCACATCAAAACCCCAAAGCCGGTGTACATGCTTGAGCACTTCTTTGCGTCCTTTATCCAACGGTGCGCGGTTATGCGGAATATAGCGCAAGGTGAGCGAACGGTCGCCACGCAAATCGACATTCCAGATTTGAATATTCGGCTCCAGGTTGCTCAGGTTGTATTGCGACGACAACCTGTTGCGGATCTCACGATATCCTTCCTCGTTATGAATCGCAGAAATCTCCAGATAGTTGTGGCGATCGTCATCCAGCACGGTGAACAGGCGGAAATCGCGCATTACCTTCGGTGACAGGAACTGGCTGATAAAACTCTCATCTTTGAAATCGCGCATCGCGAAATGCAGGGTTTCCAGCCAGTCGGAACCCGCTATATCCGGGAACCAGTATTTGTCCTCCTCGGTCGGCGACTGACAAATACGTTTGATATCCTGGAACATGGCAAACCCCAGGGCATAAGGGTTTATCCCGCTATACCACGGGCTGTTGTAGGGTGGCTGAAATACCACATTGGTATGGCTATGCAGAAACTCCAGCATAAACCGTTCGGTGACTTTACCTTCATCATAAAGGTGGTTCAGGATGGTGTAATGCCAGAAAGTGGCCCAGCCCTCGTTCATCACCTGCGTCTGTTTCTGCGGATAAAAATACTGGCTGACCTTGCGTACAATGCGTAGCACTTCGCGTTGCCAGGACTCCAGCAGTGGGGCGTTCTTCTCCATGAAGTACAGCAGGTTTTCCTGTGGCTCAGAGGGATAACGCCGGGCTTCCGCCACGCTTTTCTCTTCCTCTTTCTTCGGCAGCGTGCGCCACAACATATTGACCTGACTTTGCAGATACTCTTCACGACTTTTCTGCCGGGCTTTCTCTTCCTGTAGGGAGATTTTTTGCGGGCGTTTGTAACGGTCAACGCCGTAATTCATCAGCGCATGGCAGGAGTCGAGGAGCTTTTCGACTTCATCTACCCCGTAGCGTTCTTCACACTGGGTTATATAGTTTCGTGCGAAGATTAGGTAATCGACGATGGAACTGGCATCCGTCCAGCTACGAAACAGGTAGTTGTTTTTGAAGAAGGAGTTGTGTCCGTAGCAGGCATGCGCCATCACCAGCGCCTGCATGGTGATGGTGTTCTCCTCCATCAGATACGCGATACACGGATTGGAGTTGATAACAATCTCATAGGCCAGTCCCTGCTGACCATGCTTATACAAGCGCTCGGTTTCAATAAACTTTTTACCAAACGACCAGTGAGGATAGTTGATCGGCATCCCGACGCTGGAGTAAGCGTCCATCATCTGTTCGGAGGTGATCACCTCGATTTGGTGCGGGTAGGTATCCAGTCTGTAGAGTTTCGCCACGCGGTCTATCTCTGCCAGATAGACATCCAGCAGATCAAACGTCCAGTCGGGTCCATCGCTTAACCGTGTGCTGTCCTTGTTCATGGAATCAATCGTAGCCATTCGCGCACCCTCATTGTTGGCGGCACTCTCTGTCTGGAGTACCTCATTTCAAGCATAGATCATGGTGTTAAAAAACGTGCTGCGGCAGAAATTTTTTCTTTGCGATTTCTCGTTAGCGAGGCGTTGAAAAACGGCATGGTCGCAAAATTTTATGCTGGATAAAAATAACGCACAGCAGGAGATGCCAAAGCAGAGAGTTCCCCGCCATCACCGCTATATGTGAGATAAGTCACCATAAAAAAGCCATATGTTGAATAATATTTTCAACTGAGTTATCAAGATGTAATTAGATGATTGTTCTTTTACTGTTAACGGAGTGGCTATGCGAGTTGTCATACTGGGAAGTGGTGTCGTTGGCGTGACCAGCGCCTGGTACTTAAGTCAGGCTGGACACGATGTCACCGTCATTGATCGTGAGCCCGGTCCGGCACTGGAAACCAGTGCGGCGAACGCGGGGCAAATATCTCCAGGTTATGCGGCACCATGGGCGGCACCAGGCGTACCGCTTAAAGCAATCAAATGGATGTTTCAGCGCCACGCTCCGCTGGCCGTTCGTCTTGACGGAACCCAGTTCCAGTTGAAATGGATGTGGCAGATGCTGCGCAACTGCGACACCAGCCACTACATGGAAAATAAAGGACGCATGGTGCGACTGGCGGAATACAGCCGTGATTGTCTGAAAGCGCTGCGCGCCTCTACCGGTATTGAGTATGAAGGACGTCAGGGCGGAACCCTGCAACTGTTCCGTACCGCTCAACAGTATGAGAACGCCACTCGCGACATCGCCGTGCTCGAAGACGCTGGCGTGCCATACCAGCTCCTGGAAGCAAATCGTCTGGCGGAAGTCGAACCGGCACTGGCAGAAGTAGCGCACAAACTGACCGGCGGTCTGCGTTTACCGAATGATGAAACCGGCGACTGCCAGTTGTTTACCCAGCGTCTGGCGCAGATGGCGGAGCAGGCGGGCGTTAAGTTTCGCTTTAACACCCCGGTCGATAAGCTGCTGAGCGATGGTGAGCAGATTTATGGCGTCCAGTGCGGCGAAGAGATTATCAAAGCCGATGCCTATGTGATGGCGTTTGGTTCGTATTCCACGGCGATGCTGAAAGGGATCGTTGATATCCCGGTCTATCCGCTCAAAGGCTATTCGTTGACTATTCCGGTAGCGCAAGACGACGGTGCGCCGGTTTCTACTATCCTTGATGAAACTTACAAAATCGCTATTACCCGCTTTGACAATCGTATTCGGGTTGGCGGCATGGCGGAGATTGTCGGTTTTAATACAGAGCTGCTACAACCTCGTCGTGAAACGCTGGAAATGGTCGTACGCGATCTCTTCCCGCGCGGCGGTCATGTGGAGCAGGCAACCTTCTGGACTGGACTGCGTCCGATGACGCCGGACGGTACGCCGGTGGTGGGGCGCACCCGCTTTAAGAATCTGCTGCTCAATACCGGCCACGGCACGCTGGGCTGGACCATGGCCTGCGGTTCCGGTCAGTTGCTGAGCGATATCCTTTCTGGCCGTACGCCAGCCATACCTTATGACGATCTGAGCGTGGCGCGTTACAGTCCGGGGTTTACCCCCTCTCGTCCACGACATTTACATGGCGCACATAACTGATAAGGACGTGAGATGACCCGCCCGATACTGGCCAGCATTGACCTGCAGGCGTTGAAACAAAATCTGACCATTACCCGCCAGGCAGCGCCGGACGCTCGCGTCTGGTCGGTGGTGAAAGCCAATGCATATGGACACGGCATTGAACGCGTCTGGAATGCGCTGGGCACAACCGATGGTTTTGCCATGCTCAATCTTGAAGAGGCGATAACCCTGCGCGAGCGCGGATGGAAAGGCCCGATACTCATGCTGGAGGGTTTTTTCCACGCTGAAGACCTGACGGTATATGACAATTATCGACTGACCACCTGTGTACACAGTAACTGGCAGCTAAAAGCATTGCAGAATGCCCGCCTCAAAGCACCGCTCGATGTTTACCTGAAGGTGAACAGCGGTATGAACCGGCTTGGGTTTTTACCGGAAAGAGTTCCAACGGTCTGGCAACAGCTGCGGGCGATGCCCAACGTCGGCGAAATGACGCTGATGTCGCATTTTGCAGATGCAGAGCACCCGGAAGGTATCCAGGAAGCAATGGCGCGTATTGCGCTGGCAACAGAAGGACTGGAGTGCAGACGGTCACTGTCGAATTCGGCCGCCACGCTGTGGCACCCTGAAGCGCATTATGACTGGGTTCGTCCGGGCATTATTTTGTATGGCGCGTCGCCTTCGGGACAATGGCGGGACATCGCCAACACCGGCCTGAAGCCAGTGATGACTCTGAGCAGCGAGATAATCGGCATACAAACGCTGAAAGCTGGCGATCGGGTGGGTTACGGTGGCCGTTACACCGCCAGCGGCGAGCAGCGCATTGGAATAGTGGCGACCGGCTATGCAGACGGTTATCCGCGCCATGCGCCAAGCGGAACGCCTGTGCTGGTGGACGGTGTACGTACCGGGACGGTAGGGACAGTCTCAATGGATATGCTGGCGGTAGATCTGACACCGTGCCCGCAGGCAGGGATCGGGACACCGGTAGAGCTGTGGGGCAAAGAGATTAAAATTGACGATGTAGCTACCTCAGCAGGAACGGTGGGCTACGAGTTGATGTGTTCTTTGGCGCTGCGCGTACCGGTTGTGACGGTGTAACATTTATGGGGTTGCCTGATGGCGCTGCGCTGATCGGGCCTGTAGATTCAGTGCATTTTACAGGCCGGGTAAGGCGCTGCCGCTACCCGGCAAACATCATCCGCTTTACTCATCCTCGTCTTCAGCAACGCGAACACCGACCTTCAGCACTGCATTATCTTCCTTCTCGGCCACCGTCCAGATCATGCCAGCGAATTCCACCTGGTCACCGACGACCGGCGCGGCACCAAGCAGATGCTGGACAATTTCACCCAGCGTTTGCTGCTTATCACGATACTCTGTGCCATCATCCAGACCATAAATCAGCGCCACATCGGCATATTTCGCGCTGGCTTCAAGAATAAAATCACCGAAGAAGCGCTGGTCTAACGACACCGGTGGCGACTGGCTGAATAGCTTGCCGAGAGCCGGGAGATCGCGCTCGCGACCAATAACACACAATACGTCGCCTTCGCGCAGACGCGTGCTGCCGGAGGGGTGAAACAGCTCGTTGTCACGAAACAGGGCGGCTATTCGCGTTTCTTCCGGCATATGCAGGTCGCGCAGCGCGGCACCCACACACCACTTATCTGCGCTGAGCTGATAAACAAACTGCTCCCACGGGTTATCTGGGTGAATATCGAGACCAATGCGCGAAACGGGCCAGCCGACGGGAGGGACCACCACCTTGGCTTTTTTCGCGGCCCATGAAAGTGATGTTCCCTGAAACAGCAACGAGATCAGTACCACGAAGAAGGCGACGTTAAAGAACAAGCGAGCGTTCTCCAGGCCCGCCATCATTGGGAAGACGGCGAGGATGATCGGCACCGCGCCGCGCAAACCCACCCAACTGATGAAAATACGCTCGCGCAGATTAAAGCCACGAAACGGCAGCAGTCCGGCGAAGACCGAAAGCGGGCGGGCAATGAATATCATCCACGCAGACAAAATCAGCGCAGGGATTGCGATAGGCAGCAGGTCGGACGGCGTAACCAGCAGTCCAAGCACCAGGAACATGGCGATTTGCGCCAGCCAGGCCAGACCGTCGAAGTTTTGCAGGATACCAAATCGGTTGCGGATGGGGCGATTCCCCAGCAGGAAACCACACAGATAAACCGCCAGAATACCGCTGCCTTCCAGCGCAGTGGTCAGGGCAAAAATCAGGATCCCACCGCTTAACGCCAAGAGTGGATACAGTCCGGCAGGCAGAGAAATGCGGTTAATCATCTGCTGGAGCATATATCCACCGCCAAGACCGATAACGATTCCTAAGCCAAACTGCTGGATAATGTGCACCGCGAACATCCAGCTTAAACCGGTCTCGTGATTTTGGATCATGGCGATGAGTGTGATGGTCAAAAACACGGCCATCGGGTCATTACTACCGGATTCAATTTCCAGCGTAGAGCCAACGCGTTCGTTAAGCCCCTTACCGCCAAGCAGGGAAAAGACCGCCGCGGCGTCAGTTGAACCAACAATCGCGCCAATCAGCAGCCCTTCGATAAGATCCAGATGAAACAGCCACGCGGCCATCATGCCAGTGAGTCCGGAAGTAATCAGCACACCGACCGTCGCCAACGATAGCGCCGGGCCTAACGCAACGCGAAAAGAGCTGGCCTGAGTGCGCATGCCACCGTCGAGTAGGATAACCGCCAGTGCCAGGTTGCTCACCATGTAGGCGAAAGGATAGTTATCGAAAGGTATGCCGCCAATACCATCCACACCCGCTAACATACCGATAGCGAGAAATATCACCAGAATTGGGATACCGAGACGTGATGAGAATGAACTGAGTAAGATACTGCAGGTGACGAGAACGGAACCCAAAATAAAAAGGCTAATAATTGCTGCGGCATCCAACGTTCGGTTACTCCTGAATTACGCTGTTTCGTATTAATAAACCCTACCATAATAACGACAGAAACAGCGTTTTACTTAGCCCCATTAGCTGCTTTTTTTACGATTTTAGTACCGGATGCCCACTTAAGGTGAGCTGAGTGCTGTTTTTATCGTTTTTCAGCGCCGCTCTGGCTCCCAGCGGCAGGGTGACGGTGCGTTGTTCATGGCCAAAATCGAGGCCGCCGATCAACGGAACGGACAGCCTGGTGCGCAGAAAATCACAAACTGAATCAAGATTGTAACCAGCGTCGTAATCATTCGGCGCGCTGCCGCTAAAACTGCCGAGGATAATGGCGTTTTGCTGGGCCAGTATTCCCGCGTGGTACAGTTGCAGCAGCATGCGCTCGACACGGAATGGATGCTCGTTAATGTCTTCCAGCACCAAAATGCCGTTTTTGATGGCCGGCATCCACGGTGTACCCATCAGCGAAATGATCATCGCCAGATTTCCGCCCCACAGTGTACCTTCAGTCGCGCACTGCGGACCGTCACCCTGCCATTCGAGGGTGAATTGGGCATTACGCAATGCTTGCCAGAAATGGTGCTCGGTGAATGCGTTCATCTCCTCGGCACCGAAGTTGGCCGCCAGCATCGGGCCGCTGAAGCTAATCACATTCCCTTGAGCCAGCAGACCACACTGGATCGCCGTAAAATCGCTGTGTCCGCACAGCAGCAGCGGATCTTGTTGCTGGCGGGCTGCCAGCCCTTGCCAGTCAATATCTTCCAGTAAACGGCTCGCGCCATAGCCGCCACGTACCGCCATCACAATGGTATCGGGGGTTTTCAGATTAACGAGCGAGTTCACATCAGCAAGCCTTTCTGCCTCAGTACCCGCAAAACGCTGGCAGCGGCGCGCAATGACCGCTGAATTGTCGACCTGATGACCGGCCTCAGTAAGACGTGCAAGCCCACGTAACGCAGCCTGCTGATTGATACAGTAGCCCGACGGGGCAATTAAGTGAAACCGGGACATGGCATTTCCTTGCTACAACTAAAACCAAATGTATATCATGCCGCGTAGGTATGTCGTTGTCACCTCAGCGACAGGTTCCGGCTATAAGGATAGATGACGTGAAATTGAGATGGTTTGCTTTTTTGGTTGTATTACTTGCGGGCTGTAGTTCAAAACATGATTACAAAAACCCGCCGTGGAATGCTGAAGTTCCGGTTAAACGCGCAATGCAATGGATGCCGATCAGTGAAAAAGCCGGTGCGGCCTGGGGTGTCAGTCCACAATTGATTACCGCTATTATTGCCATTGAATCAGGCGGTAATCCGAATGCGGTCAGTAAGTCTAATGCGATTGGTCTGATGCAGTTAAAAGCCTCGACTTCAGGCCGCGATGTTTATCGTCGCATGGGATGGAGCGGAGAGCCGTCGACCAGCGAGTTGAAAAACCCCGAACGCAATATCTCCATGGGGGCCGCATACCTGAGTATTCTGGAGACCGGGCCGCTGGCAGGGATCGAGGATCCGCAGGTGATGCAGTATGCGCTGGTAGTATCGTACGCTAACGGAGCGGGAGCATTGCTGCGAACGTTCTCTTCCGACAGGAAGAAAGCCATCAATAAGATCAACGATCTCAGCCCGGATGAATTTATTGAACATGTTGCGGACAATCATCCGGCGCCGCAAGCTCCGCGCTATATCTGGAAGCTTCAGCAAGCGCTGGATGTAATGTAATTCAGGTGATGTTAATCGCGCACTTTGTTCGACTTTTCCTGGGCCTCGCGCTCAAGGGAAAAAATAATCCGCTGTAAGTTCCGCTCCACCGCCGGGCCGACGTTGAGAAAACGAAAGCTCAGGCGGGGAGTGGTAATGGTTTCGTTTTTACTGTCGATAACTTTGCGTTCGCTAATGGAAATAAGCTGGGCGTCAACGTGATACACTCCCCATTGTTCCATGTTCAGTTCAACCTGCGCGAAGCGTATACCTTCTACCAGTCCTTCTGGTTTTGCCGTTTCTAACAGCCCGCCCATACCGCCAAGCGACAAATCGAATAAGCGAAAGCACAGCGTGCTGTTGTCCGGCATTTTTGCCGTGCAGCGATAGGGAGGATGCAGCGGAGCGCCGATGCGGAAATATTCCCGACGCTGAACAAACCACAGGGAAGGCGGCAAGGATGAAATAAACGCTGGCAGTTGCTGATACTCACCTTTTTTTAACTGTGGCAGGGTGAATTCTACTTTGGCTCCCTGCGTTTCGGCGATAATCGAGATCTGACTGGCCCGCTGTACGGCCTGGTTTTCATATTCCTGGCTACCAAAATCCATGACCAGCTCGTTCGGGCTGACGGCCAGAACTTTGCTGATGAACTGGCCGCCCGACCAGGAGATACGCAGTGGAACCTGCTGCGATTTTAAGTCCCGAAGTACACCTAACACCGCTAACGGATTTTGCTTCAGGAACTGCTCATTGTAGTTACTCACACCTAATGACTCCCGGATGCCTGGTTTGTCGTTGGATTATCGGCATCAATCAACGGAACTTAATACAAATGGATGAAATTTTTTACCAACGCCAATGAATTAAGTCTGCGTGCAAACAGCATATAGCGATGGTTTGCCTATACTTTAAAGGCTGGCGCAAGAATGTCTTGCGCGTGCGTTCACTGGAAAGAGGGCCTGAAAATGGGAATTATTGCCTGGATTATTTTTGGTCTGATTGCGGGGGTTATCGCCAAACTGATTATGCCGGGGCGCGATGGCGGTGGATTTATCCTGACCTGTATTCTCGGTGTTGTCGGTGCTGTGGTCGGTGGATGGCTGGCAACGATGTTTGGTATCGGCGGCGATGTCAGCGGGTTTAATCTCCACAGCTTCCTGGTGGCCGTGGTCGGCGCGATTGTTGTGCTGGGTGTCTTCCGACTGGTGCGGCGAGATTAATCGAACGGCCCCCGCGGGGGCCGTTTCTCTGTATTGCTAAGTCAGAACTGATACTCAATCCCCGCCCAGTAATTACGGCCTTCTTCAATAAATCCTTCACTATAAACGTACTGCGTATCGAACAGGTTATTGACCGACGCGTTAACGCTGAATCCGTGACCGATGGCGTAGTCAGCGCGTAAATGGGTAATGGCGAAACCAGCGGCTTTCTGTGAGCCGTCGCTATTGCTATAGCTCGACGAACGGGCCTCTTCTGACAGCGTAATACTGAGCGGATCCCATGGCTTCAGCGTCATCCAGGCAGTCAGGGTTTGCGTTGGCAGGTCGGTAATCTTGCCGATGTCGCTGCGTTTGACGTCTGCATGAATAAGGCCGTAGCTCAGACCGACATCCAGTATATCAAAGACTTTACCTTTAACGCCTGCATCCAGACCGGTGTAATCCACCCGGCCGCTGTTCTGATTCTGAATGGTGTCGGCATCAATATTGTGTGAAAGGATGGCGTCGCTGATGCGGTTGTAATACACGCTGGCTTCGAATCCCCAGTTCTGACTAAGTGACCCATTCCAGGTCAGATCCACGCTGCGGGCGCGTTCAGGTTTAAGCTGCGGATTGACCAGCGCCACCTGGTTATAGGCCGGTTTTGAGGTCGTGTAGCGTTCTTTCAACGTAGGGAAACGCGTTCTGTCAGAATAGGACAGCGCTAATGTGTCTGCATTTTCGAAGTGATATTTGGTCATCATCTGCCAGTTGAAGGCCGACTGATTGTTATCATCATAGTGGGTGACGCTACCATTTTTTTCGTGCTTCATGCCTTCCAGACTGTCGCGCCAGTCATAGCTTATTCCCGCCACTACATCGACATTATCCGCCGCCGCCCACTGATATTCACTGGCAACAGACCAGGTGCGGTCTTCGTAACGGTCGTAAGCCGCATTCGGTGCGCCTTTCTCGCGGTGAACATCATCCTTCCAGTTAACGGCGAAAGAGAGCAGGTCGTTTTCACGCATATCCGCAGCGAGCTGCAGGCCAGCCCCATCGCTATAGTCTGAATAATGACTGTAGTTGCCTTTTTTGTTTTTCAGATCGGCAAGCGAGTTGTACATCATCAACGTATTTTCAAAGGTATCGCGATACAGACGGCTTTTCAGAGTGAAACGATCGCCCAGATGGGTGGTGCCCTGATAGTAATAGCTCTCTTTATCATACTGTGGCCATTGCCAGTAGCGTGATTTCTGACTGCTGGTTCCGGCATATGGTGGGTTATCTTTTTCACCGTCCTGATTAATATAGGTCAGGACATATTCATCATCGCCGCGAGGGGTAAAGCCCAGCTTCACGATGCCGCGTTTATCATCGGCGGACGAGTTGGCAATCTTGCCGTGACTGCCCGCAACCGGATTGTCCACGCCGTGCGGTAAGCCAAGGAAATCCTGCTTCAACTGGCTGCCGCTGAGCTGGATGTAACCCAGATCGTTACTGGCGCCAAATGAAGCGTGCATATCGTGAGCGTTGTCTTTGCTACGACTCCAGCCCTGGCGATAGCCGATGCTGCCTTCAATTGGTTTGGTGGGCTTTTTGGTGGTGATATTAATGGCACCGCCCATCTGGTTAGGCCCTTGTAGAAGAGATGAGTAGCCTTTGGAAACTTCAACTGAAGCGATATCGGATGTCAGAAAACGGCCTAAATCGAGGTTGCCGTCATAGGGGATGTACACCGGCACACCGTCAAAAAAGACGGGAACCTGACGGCTGTCAAAACCGCGTACTTTCACCTGCTGCTCATTGCGGTTGCCCGACTTTTGCAGCACCACGCCGGGGACGACGCTTAGCGCCTGCGCCACGTTTTGTTTATCCAACTGTTGGATCGTTTCCTGGCCGAGAACCGTAGTGGTTGCCGCAGAGGCCGGGCTTGACCAGACGGTCATGGTTTCGCTTTCTTGCCCAGCAAAAGCACTGTGCGCGAAAGCAAACGACAGGGCTGTGTAAAGACAACTTTTGTTGAAATTCATTATTGTTAGTCCATTTTTTAATGTTATATGCCACGTGCGTCCGGGCTCAGGCTAACTTTGATATCCGCAGGTGGAGCGTAATAAGGTGCGGAAGTGATAAACAGCCTGATGCCACAGTCGAGATAACTCGCCAGCGAGGCGAGGGTAATGCCGCCAGTCAGCGCCAGCGTGCAATGAGGGGCCAGTGAAGGTGCCTGACGGGCAATGTCTGTCGCCTGCTCAGGGGTGAATTTGTCGAGTTGCAGAACATCGGGCGCGGCGCGTAGCGCGGCTAATGCTTCATCTGGCGTATCCGCTTCGACGACGATCTTTTTTTCTGGCGCATGGCTGCGTAAGCGCGCAACCGCGTTTGTCCAGTCGTTTGGGTTGGTAAGAAAACGGCGGTGATTAGCGAACAGCAGCACCGTTTCGGCGCATCCTCCGCGATGAATAATGCCCCCGGCAGCGAGTATTGCCTGAGTCGCCAACGAACGCGTGCCGGGAATGGCTTTGCGGGTGCAGGCAATCTGCCCATCAGGATAGCGTTGGCGCAGTTGGCTCAACATGCTCTCAAGATAGCCCGAAACTCCGCAGCTCCACTCCAGAACGTTTTGTACCGCTTTCCAGCCCTGATGTAGTGGCGCCGCATTTCCGTGCGCACAAATTATTCTCTGTCCCGCGCTCGCTCGTTCGCCATCGACCATAATATCGCTGACGGTTATGCCCAATGATGTCAGCATTTGTCTAGCAACAGCGGTGCCGCTAACGCACCCACCCTGGCGATGGTAAAACTCCATAACGCCGGGCTGTGCGCCAATTCCCAACGCGCGGGTAGTCAGATCGCCGCCCTGAATATCTTCCAGCAGCAGCGCGTCGGTTTGCGCCTGCGAAAAGTAGATCATCGCAGCGCCTCCCGCGGCACACTGTCCCACCAGATAAGCGCCCAGTCACGGCTGGCGGGGGCAATCGCGCGTGGATCCTGCTGCTGATACCAGGTTTCCAGACGTTCGACCTCGTCCGCGCTTAGTTCGCCCATACTCCAGCGCACGTTTTCCAGAAAGCGCGTCCAGGTACTGTTGTCCTGCTGACAGTTGGGGCCGCGGATAAAATCAACGTGCGCGTGGATCCCCATCTGATACAGGACATTAAGCGCATAGATATAGTTGGGAAGCTCAATCACCTCGCGGCCCAGCGCACGTTGAATGGTGGGGGAAACGAAAGATGAACTGACGAGATGGGTGGTGTAAACCCGCAGCCGGGCCTGATTATTCAGTTTGGTCATCGCCTGGCGCATATCGGCAACCAGCGTAGAGCGCGAGGCGACGGCGATATCGCACTGGGGTAAATCATCCCAGTGTTCTTCCCAGGCCCGCTGCACCCACTGTACGTGACGGGCGTTCATTTGCACAGCGCGGCGGGCAGCAACGCTCAGCATTCCCTGGCTGTAATCTACGCCGTAAATTATTGGTATCTTTTTAGCCAGCGCCAGCGAGACCGTACCGGGACCGCAGCCCATATCAAACAGCGACTCCGCTCCTTGCAGGTCGATTTTCCCCAACAGCTGTAGCAAATAGCTGTCGGTTAATGAGGCGCAATTCTCCGCCATTTTTTCCGCACGTTTATCCCAGTGCTCCGGCTTTTTCTCGGTTCTGTTCGCCAGTTGTAACTGTTTACGGTAAAGATCGGCAAAATCAATGTCGTCAATGAGCATTCTTATTCCTTAATTGTGTGAGCCAAAGAGGTGATGGGCGATTTGTGACGGTGTAACGTGATACAGCGCAGCCAGGCGATCGGTGGCGAGCTGGTGTTCAGGAAGCCCCTGCGACACTTCACCGTTCGGTTCAACGCGTACCACGCTGTCGGCGATTGCCCGGGCGTGCAACGGATGATGCGTAGACATCAGCAGGGCCATACCCGAATTTTTCAGCGTCACCAGCGTGTCGAGCAGACGGATCTGATGCCCAAAATCCAGGCTGGAAGCGGGTTCATCCAGCAACAAAAGGCGCGGACGTTGCGCCAGCGCGCGGGCAATCAATACCAGTTGGCGCTCTCCGCCGCTCAGAGTGTTCCAGCGCCGGGGCGCCAGGTGAGAGATCCCCAGCATCGCCAGTTGTTGATGAGCAATTTCGTGTTCTTTAGCCCCGGGAACCGCAAATGCCGCCAGTTGCGGGGCCAATCCCATCATCACCATGTCCAGTGCGCTAAAGGCAAATGCGCCGTCATGCGCCTGAGGGACCCAGGCAATAGTGGCGGCGCGTTGCCGATCGTTGAGATGATTTATGGCGATGCCATCAAGCAAAATGTCACCGTGAAGCGGCGAAAGAACGCCGAGAATGGTGCGCATCAGGGTGGTTTTTCCGCTACCGTTGGCACCAAGCAGACAACAGACGGAGCCGGGCGAAACCTGAAATGAGACATCGCGTAGCACGGGCTGGTTACTGTGGTATCCCAACGACGCATGGCGGACGGTCAGTAGCGTCATGGGCGATTTCCCCGTAGCAAAAGCAGCAAAAAGAACGGTGCGCCAATAAATGCAGTCAAGATCCCCAGAGGAATTTCCGTGCTGCTAAGCGTACGGGCGAGGGTATCGGTGAGCAGCAGCAAAATGGCGCCGACTCCCATGGAAACCGGCAGTAGCTGCTGGTGGTTATTGCCACTGAGGAGTCGGCCGATATGCGGCACAACCAGCCCAATCCAGCCGATGATGCCCGCGATGGCGACGGTACAGGCGGTGATTAACGTTGCGCAGACGATCAGTCCCAGACGCAGTCGGGCGACGTTGATGCCAAGCGATCGTGCTTCATCATCCGACAGGGTGAGCAGGTTCATGCGCCAGCGCAGCAGCAATAGCGGGACCAGTCCTGCCAAGATCAGCGGTGCCGAGAACCACAGATCGTGCAGCGTAATCGTTGATAAACCGCCGAGCAGCCAGAAAGTGATGGAGGGAAGTTGGGTATACGGGTCGGCCAGCGTTTTGATGAGTGAAATTCCCGCGCCGCATACCGTGCCCAGCGCAATCCCGACCAGCACCAGCGTTAACACCGGGTCGTGACGCTTGACTCGCCGGGTAATCAACCAGACACCGGCGACCACGAATAAACCGCCGGTGAACGCATACAGCTGAATGAACAGGATCGGTAATCCGAACAGTATTGCCGTACAGGCACCTAAACCGGCACCCGCCGCCACGCCGAGGATATCCGGTGAGACTAGCGGGTTGCGGAACATGCCCTGATAGGTGGTTCCTGCGCTTGCCAGCGCCGCGCCGAGCAGCAATGCAGCCAGAATGCGCGGCAGGCGGATTTGCCAGAAGACGATTTTGTCCTGCATCGGGACGTCATCAGTACCTGTAATAAGATTCACAACCTGTTGCGCATCCAGGCGGTACGCGCCCGATACCGCAGCGACGCTCGCGCAAAGCACCACCGCAGCAATCATCAGAAAACCGAGGGTAGATGTTTTCATCAGACTGCCACCAGACGTTGATACTGTGCATCGCTTAGCGTGGTATGCCAGAACAGTTCGCTGTAGCGCTGCATATCGGCTTTAAAGCTCTTGTTAACCTGCGGTTCAAGCCAGGCGTGCAGGCGGCGTAACCCCAGTAAACGGTTGATGCCAGGAGGTGCATCCAACCAGCCAAACGGCAGACCGCTGAGAAACAGAATGCGCCGGTCAGCAACCGCTTTGACCCCTTGCCAGATCGGATCTTCTCGTAGGTGCTGCGCTGTCATCGCATCCTGCACCAAAATAATATCGGGCTGCCAGCTGAGCAGATTTTCCATTGAAACCTGTGTGAGCCCCTGTCTTCCGGGGATGTGCGCCACATTCTGTAGCCCCAGCAGTTCTGCCGCTTCGGTATGCAAAGAACCTTGTAAACCTGTCTCCAGTCCTCTGGCACCGCGCGCGGCATAAAAACGCAGATTCGCTGCAGCTGTATGCGAGAAAGCTATTGCATTATCGATAAATCGACGGGCCAGCGCGGCCTGCATTGCGGTACGCGAGACGACGCCCAATGCTTCACCGGCTGCGCGCAACTGTTCTGGGGTATGGCGCAGTTCGCCGTTAATCAGCAGCCAGGGAATGTGAGTTTGTGCGCTCACTTGTCTGGCCTGAGAAAGCCAGGTTTCATCGGCATTGCCGCAGTCAACAACCAGGTCGGGTTTAAGCGCCAGGAGTGCTTCAAGCGAGAGCGTGCTGGCGCGGCCCGCCAGCCTGCCCAGTTTCGGTAAAGTCCGAATATCATCGTGAAACGGGATGGCGGTCTGGCGAGAGAAATCAAAGGAGGAAAAACCCACCACTTTTTCTGGCGCGACAGCCAGCAGTAGCATGTCAGCGGGCGCGCCAGCACTGACCACGCGTAGGGTTATATTCGGCCCTGGCGAGCCTCCAACGGCAACGGTTAGCGGCGTTTGCGCCAATGCGGGAAGATGGCGTAGCAGCAGTGCAGATGCCACGAGTTGGGCAAACATCCGTCTTGTCAGTGCCATTATCAGTATCCTGAAGGTTACAAATTCGCTATATATTTACATATACAGCGAATAAAAACATGTTCAGAATCAAATTCTCACGGATGAAAACACCGGATACCCCATAAGGGCTAGAGGGGATAGAGGCAGCTTAAATAGCGAAAAATATGACAGAAAAATCCGCGACGAAGCGCGGATTCGGGGAGTAAAACGGCTCAGGTAATGACGTTATGGCGTCGGTTGAGTCTGTTTTTTAGGCTCGGCTGGTGGTGTACTTGTCGGTGTTGGCCGCGATGCGGGTACGCTGTCACAGGGCTTCTCTTTGGCGCAGATCAGGTCAAGCATTTTTAGCGTGACGCCGTTGGTCCAGCCAAAACCATCCTGCAATGGATATTCCCCGCCACCACCGCCGGTGCCGGTGGTGCTCACGTCATATTTTTCAACCAGCTTTTTCTCTCGATCGTAGGTGTGCTGCACATTGGTAAGGAATCGCCAGGTCACATCCATCGCAACGTTATCCTGACCGTAATTCTGTAACCCGGATGCTGCGACCCACTGGAGCGGGGCCCAGCCGTTGGGGGCATCCCACTGCTGGCCGCTTTTCACCGACGTGGTAGCAAGGCCGCCCGGTTGCAGCAGATGTGCCTGGGTGGCTGTGGCGACTTTACTGGCGCGATCTTTTGCCGCCGCATTGACATACAGCGGGAACAGGGCGGCGGCCGTGAGCTGGTTGCGTACTTTATGGCTTTTCAGATCGTAGTCGGCATACCAGCCTTCTTTGTCGTTCCACAGATACTTTTCGATCCCTTTTTGTCGGGCATTAGCGAAGCCATCGTACTGCGCCGCTTTGGCATCATCACCGGCAGCCTTGCTGGCGAGGGCGATCATTTTTTCCATTTTGTACATCAACGCATTGAGATCGACTGGAACGATGCTGGTGGTGCGCAGAGTACCCAGCTGATTAGGATTGTCCATCCAGCGGGAGCTAAAATCCCAGCCGGACGCAGCCGCTGAACGCAGGTCGCGGTAGATTTCTGTGGCAGGGCGATTTGGGTTGCTTTTAGCGGTGGCGATATCCTCTACCCAGGACTCTGGCCTCGGCGTATCGCGGTCATCCCAGTAGCGGTTCAAAATGGTACCGTCATCCAGTTTAACCACGCGCTTATTTTGCTGACCGGGCTGGAGTGTTTCGACGCCTTCCATCCAGTAACTGTACTCTTTGAGCATCTGCGGGAGGTATTTTTTCAGCACGTCATTCCCGTCATGCTGCGCCAGCAGTTCAACCATAAAGGCAAAGAACGGCGGTTGCGAACGGCTCAGGTAGTAGGTGCGGTTGCCGTTAGGAATGTGTCCCCAGGAATCAATCTCGTAAGCGAAGTTTGCCACCATATCCGAGACCTTATCCCAGTGATTGCTTTCGGCAAGCCCCAGCATGGTGAAATAGCTGTCCCAATAATATATTTCGCGAAAACGCCCGCCAGGCACCACATACGGCTCTGGAAGTGGCAGTAGCGAGTCCCATTTTTCAGCGTCAGTTGTCGAGCGGGTGAGGACCGGCCACAGCCCGTCAATATGTTCGCGTAATGATTGCCCGGCCGGGGGAACGTATTTCTCGCCTTCTTTCGGTAAGGTGAAATTCACCTCCACAAAATGGCGTAAGTCGAATCCGGACTGATTTTTCTGCATCCGGTAATCGGCAAGGATCATGAGAGGATCGCTGTTAGGAACTGCGTCAGCAAAGGTTTTCTGGTCTGGAAACAGTTTAGCCGTTTGTACATCGTTAAACAGAGGTCCAAGCAGGATATCTGGCGGCTGCGGTGTAGCGGCTGGCGCGTCTTCTGCATTGACGGCAAAAGAGGAAAGGGCAAAAAAGGTACTGGCGAGAGTCAGTTTTATTGCAACAGAAAGCAGGCCTGGATGGCGAGTTGCAGGCGTTATCATCGGTTAATCTCCTTAGCGGTGTGCCGAAGTAGCGGCATTTACCATGAGAAAACCTTAGTTCAGGATCGACCGTTGCGCGTGATCGACACCCCATTTTGCGAACAAATAGACATTTCCCTACGCGAATAGGGAAGAAGCACACCCTTTGTCGAAAAGGGTGTGCTTCGGTATCAGTTTGCGCGGGTTATCCGCTGTGTGACACAGTCAATGGTCAGAGTATCGCCCATCTTTATGCTATCGAGAGCAGCGCCTTGCTGACACATCCAGCACAGACCCATTTCACGAGCGATAATCGCCGGATGAGAGGCTTCGCTGCCGTCCCGCAGGCAGATACCTTTGATGGTCTTCGGATCGAGTTGCAGTACCGTAGACGGATAAATGACATCAGCGACCAGGATAGTGGGGCGCAAGAACGCGGGAATTTGTGCGCTCTCTCCCGTCAAATGTTGCAGTGAACGAGACAGCAAATCTTCAATATCAATGTATCGCGCCTGCAGATAAGGATCATCGAGCTGTAAATACTGCTGGCTGAGATCGCTCAGCACCTGATGCCAGGCCCAGGCGGCACTGCATTGTTTTTCACGCATGACATCGCAGGTCATTTCAAACAGTTCAGGATCGTCCAACAGCGTGTGGTGACCGGAGAAGATGGCGGCGATATCTGCGGAATATCGTTCTTCAGCAAGAGCGGTGAGTTCGCTCAGATCGTTCAGCGTACTTTGGATGGCGGTCTGTAATCGCTGCTGCTCAGCCTGCAGTGATGCGGCGGACTGCGGGTTTACCTTTGGCGAGAATGGCGTGTGACAAAATGCCGTCCCCGTGACTTTTGAGGGAGCCAGAGTTGCCTTGTTATCAGTATGCGCGGGCTCGAGCGATTCACCAAAATTCTCAGCCGCCAACTGTTTAAATGCGGCCAGCGCATCCTCTGCCTGTTCGCCCTTAGCAATCAGGCGTAGCGTGTCATTACAGCGTACCTGCAGCAGGGCTATTTGATTCAGGCTATCAGGGACCACACACTTGCCGTTTTTCTCCAGCCACATGTCGGCGTTAAAACCAGACAACGCAGAAACCAGCCGCGAAGCAGGGCGGACGTGGATGCCGTTAGGGTTTTTCACCACAATGGCAATAGAACGGGCATCAGCGTCGGGAGACAGTTCAGCGGATGCGGGTTTCGCTGCGGATGGCGAAGGTAAACCCAGTTGTTCACATTTGGCGTCGAGGGCGTTCATGGCATCACGGATGACCCGATCGATATCAGCACCTGCGGCGGCGCTAACCGTCGCGGCCAGTGTGCCTTCAACCAGTGGTGCTGCGCACAAACGCACTTTGGCGGCAATGTTAGGGTCGAGCAGTTCCAGCGCGGTTTCCGCACTCAGTAATGCACTACCGATATCCATCATCACCAGCACGTGGTCCGTATCGGCCACGGACTCGATGGCTTCCATCACCTTAATCGGATCGGTGCCAATCGGATTCTCAGGATCGTCAATGCCTGCGGCAATGGCTATTTTGCAACCATCACCCATTAACATCTGCCGGGCCAGCACGCCGACGCCTTCGCCCAGTTGGGCGCTGTGAGAAACAATAACCAGGTTTACCATCGCTTTATCCTTACTCTCTGGACGCCTGAGCCAGCATTTGCATCATAAACATGACCGACGTTGCGCCGGGATCCTGATGCCCAATGCTGCGCTCACCTAGATAGCTGGCGCGGCCTTTGCGAGCCTGCATGGTGATGGTGCTTTGCGCTGCGACTTCCGCTTGTTGGCTTGCCGCTTCCAGAGCCGCCTGGACGCTCAGCTTCTGTTCGCATGACTGGCGTAAAGACTCCACTACCGGCAGCCAGACGTCGCACATGGTTTTATCGCCAGGTTCAGCCTTACCGCGGCTAATCACACCTTCTGCGCCATCACGAATCATTTGATAAAGCTCTTCAAGCGTCAGGCTTTGATGAGCCTGAGTCACCTGGGCGGCGCGGATAAAAAACGTGCCAAACAGCGGTCCACTGGCCCCGCCGACGCTTGAGAGCAGCACCATACCGGTGTTTTTCAAAATAAAGCCGATGTCTTTGTCCGCGATGGACGGCAGCTTTTCAACGACTTTGCTGAAACCACGATGCATGTTCAGACCGTGGTCGGCATCGCCGATCTCCCGGTCAAGTCCGGTGAGAAAATCACTTTCAGTGGTGAATATTTCACCGCAGCGATAGAGCCAGTTAACAATCTGTGTTCTGTTGAGGGACATCATTAATCTCCTTATTTACCCCAGTTGAGGGCAGGGGTGTGAACCGGTGCATCCCATAAGTTCAGCGTTTCGTCATCCACCTGTAACAGGGTGATGGAGAAGCCGGTCATATCCAGAGAGGTACAGTAAGAACCGATCAGGTTGCGCTCAATGACGATGCCTGCATCCTGGCAACGGCTTTCGAGGCGGTTATACACGCCGAAGAGTTCAGACAACGGCGTCGCACCGAGATTATTGACCAGCGCAATAACCCGATCGCCACTTTGTAACGCACGCTTGCTTTCTTTACCTTCATGCCACGCGCCCTGGACGTTGTCCCAGTGGCGGAGCGTACGGCTGTAGTTACCGTTTTCCAGCAGGGTATCGAACATTTCATCAACGGTCTGATCGAGAGAGGTGAAGGTGCGGCGGTCAATGCCCGGTTCCCCGTGGATACCTACGCCAAACTCCATCTCGTTATCCTGTAACGTGAACGACGGTTGTCCTGCTGCCGGAACGGTACAGGCGCCAATGGCTATGCCAATGGAGTGGCCCTGGTTATTCAGCTTACGACCCAGCGCCGCACAGGCTTCCAGCGAGTCACCGCGTTCGGCGGCCGCGCCGACCAGTTTTTCGATCAATACGGTATTAGCCACACCACGACGTCCGGCGGTATACAAACTGTCTTTCACCGCCACATCGTCATCCACCACCATGGTGGTGACCTTGACGCCGCTTTCGTGCAGCAGCTCGGTAGCGGTTTCGAAATTAAGAATGTCGCCGGTATAATTTTTGATTATCAGCAGCACGCCTTCGCCGCCATCAATTTGCATGGCGCATTCGAACATTTTATCCGGCGTGGGGGAGGTAAAAATCTCACCCGGGCAGGCGCCGGAGAGCATGCCCTGACCAATGTAGCCGCAATGCATAGGCTCGTGCCCGCTGCCGCCGCCGGAAAGCAGCGCCACTTTGCCCATCACCGGTGCATCTGCGCGGGTGACATACACTGGGTCCTGATGCAGTGCCAGGGAAGGATACGCTTTCGCCAGTCCGGCGAGTTGTTCATTCAGTACGTCTTCAACACGGTTGATCAATTTTTTCATTATTTATGCTCCGCAGACAGTCCTGGATGGCTGCCAAATTCGGGCAGGCATCTGATGTAGGGTATCGGTTTGTACAACGCCACGGCGACCGCTCGCTGCCGATAAGGTAATTTTGCACACGGGTTTGCAAAAGAAAATTGCTGTGAAGAGCGTTTCAATACGAAACATAGCAGCATAATAATGTTCCGTATTGGAACGTCATGGTGCATAAAACAGCGAAAGTGAGAGGTCGGGCGGTATTTGTGCGGAAAGTTTTTGAACGATTTTTTATGGAAAACAAACCACCTGCAGAACAGGTGGTTTGTAGGCATGGTCGATTTCGGCGTTAGCCCGGATAAATTCCGCGATCTTTTCGTGCCAGCAGAATGCGTTCGCAGGCAACGATGTAGGCTGCGGTACGCAGGGAGCAGGATTTCTCAGCTGCTTTTTCCCATACATGCACCATCGCATCAGTCATGATTTTGTCCATGCGATTGTTGATCTCTTCTTCACTCCAGAAGAAGCTTGCCATATCCTGAACCCATTCGAAGTAGCTGACGGTTACGCCGCCGGCGTTACAGACCACGTCAGGCACAACCACGATACCACGGCTTGCCAGCACATCATCGGCATCCGGATAGGTTGGGCCGTTAGCGCCTTCAAGTACCAGTTTACAGGTCAAGGTTTCCGCACGGTGACGGGTGATCTGACCCTCAAGCGCGGCCGGAATAAGAATATCCATATCCAGGCTCCAGAAGGCCTCGCTGGCGATGGTTTCAGCGCCCGGGAAACCGGCAATCTGTTTGTGCTCTAACTGCCAGGCAGACAACGCGGTCATGTCGATACCTGTGGGGTTAAACAGCGTAGCGGTGTGATCCTGAATCGCGACCACGCGTGCACCAGCTGCCGCGAACAGTCGGGCGGCTTCGCTGCCGACGTTACCAAAACCTTGCACTGCAACGCGAGCACCTTCAACTTCGATGTTGGCACGGCGCGCGACTTCCAGACCGCTGACGAAAACGCCGCGACCGGTGGCTTTATCACGACCTAATGAACCGCCAAGGTGAATAGGTTTACCGGTGACCACGCTGGTCACGGTGGTGCCGTGGTTCATGGAGTAGGTATCCATCATCCAGGCCATGACTTTTCCGTTAGTACCTACATCCGGCGCAGGAATGTCTTTCTGCGGCCCAATGATAATGCCGATTTCGCTGGTATAACGACGAGTTAAACGCTCCAGTTCGCCTTCAGACAGCGAGAACGGATCGACGCGCACTCCACCTTTGGCACCGCCGTACGGCAGGTTCAACGCTGCGCATTTGATGGTCATCCATGCGGACAGGGCCATCACTTCATTAAGATCAACATCAGGATGATAACGCACACCGCCTTTGCCCGGCCCGCGGGAGAGGTTATGTTGCACGCGATACCCTTCAAAATGACGGATAGTGCCGTCATCCATCTGCACCGGGATATCGACAATCAGCGCGCGTTTTGGGTGGCGCAGGGTATCCACCCAATGGGAAAGTTCGCCCAGGTAAGGGGCCACACGCTCGATTTGTTGCAGGTAGGTATTCCAGGCAGATGTGCTGCTATCTGAAGCGTAAGATAACTTATCCATGATAAACCTTAGTTATAAAAGTAATATGTTCTTAATTTGGCCGTGGTATACAGTGAATCTCACCATATAAACCTAAATTTAACATTTTTTTCATAGAAGGGCCTGCCCGACCAGCACGAATTATCGCCATGATTAGTATGGGCTTTAACTTGCGATTGAATAGTTATTCTGTGTCTTTGCTTGTAATTGGGTTGTTTTGCAGGGTGCGTAATTTAATATGCAGAATATATAAAAATCGTAATTTATTAGATTTATGACGCACCTCTAAAAGTAAATAATTTGATAACAAAATGTATTTGCTTTATTGCGGTTAAGATGAGGTCAGTAGGTTACGGCGATGGTAACGGTATCGGCATAGTTGTCTGGCGTGTAGTTCGCGCTGGGGACGGTGGCGTAAACCGGGTAGGTAGTTGTTGTTCCCGTACCGTTGCCCGCGACGGTATTGAGTGATGTATTGCCCCAGACCGTACCGGAAGGACCTGGCGTCGAACTAAGCTGGTAGGGGACTTTATCCGTATTTGACCCCGTGCCCGCCATCACGCCGCTGCCTGCCGTATTACCGTTGGAGGGCTGAAGCCCGATGGTGTAAGGCGTGTTATTGGAACATGCTACGCCCACGGTATTTGAAGCCGTAAGGTTACGCCCGGTCGCCCTGGCTGGCGCAAAGCTAATATCGGTTGCAGAGGTGATATTGCACTGTTTGCTTACGGTCGCCGATACGGTGAAAGGCAGCCTGGCGGCAACCGTATCGCCACAGGTTGTTGGCGGGAAAAGCAATCCGGGATTGAGAGTGACAAGGGCTGTGGCCGTCGTATAGCTATCCTGATAATTTCCGGGGACGGCTGCGGTTTGTGGCGTGACGATCTGCGCCGATACCGTGAGTGAACCCGTCACTGGCGTCAGATTCAGCAGGTTAAGCTGTACCATGGGAAAAGTGGTTCCCGACTGATACTGGCTGCCCCAGACTTTGGTGCGCCCGCTATCCTGGTAAAGCTGGTATGCCAGCGTTCTGGCAGGCGTTCCGCTTAATGACATATTTCGCGGTGTCACCTGGCCACTGACGGCCGAGGCGCCAATATTAAAACAGAGATTGATCCCTGCCAGCGCGTCACCAAGCTCTTTGGTGCAGGTGTAACTGAACGTCATTGATGACGTTGCGCCTGTCGCAGACAGTGGATTGACCGAACCTAAATTTATGGGTTGCACATTGCTCACCGAACAGGTTACCGCATGGCTAATTGCCGGACAAAAAAGTACGGCAGCGATGAGTAGCAGATGTCTTAACCTCATGAGCGCACTCCTGTTAGTGTGGGCGACAAACCAGCGGGCCTATTTGTACAATCCCCTTTGCTGACACAGGATAGTCAAATTGCACGCGACAACTACCGGTGTCCGTCTCAACGCGCAGCGTGTTGTGCTGTTCCAGGGTGTCGAACCAGGTCATCCCATCAAAACCAACGACAGACGACTGTCCTTTTCCGTTGATGGCGTAAGCCATGCTGCCTTCAGGAATTGGCTTACCCTGATTGTCGACGAGAAGGATCTGCGCGGCGCGTACGGGGGTGATACCAAAGCTCACCAACGCGCCGGAACGATCGGCGGGCGTTGCGTTCGCCTCAACGCGTGCGATCCGCATATTGGCGGGGAGATCCATCGGGTCAATACTGATCAGGTTTTTTTGATAGCTGTTCAGCGGCGTGACCAGCAGTAGTCCCTGGTCATCGCTGCGACCAATCAGGTTATTTTGCAGTTTGACTGGAACATCAGGCACGCCGTCAGTTGAGACGACGGCAAAACCATTGTTGATTTCCCTTGCTGCAAACAAGCCGCCTCCCATGGTCACCAGCGATCCGGTTGCGCCTGCGTAGCCGTAATGGTTATCTGGTAAACGGCTGAATCCCGCGTACGCTTTACCATAACGCCCCAGATATCCTACTTCTCCCTGGCCACTTTGTCGGGAAGCCTGCTGACTGGCGGCCAGATTCCAGCCCCAACCGCCGTCGGCAGGCGGCGTCTTGCTGGCGTTGAGCTGATAGCCGGTTTCATCGTTGGTGCGTTGTAGCGTGCTGCTGGCGCTCAGATTGTTATCAGTGGTAATCGTTACCATCAGATAGATACTGCGATCGCGGTTATCGTCAATGTTCTGGTTGAGTCCGGCATTCAGTGAGATGCTGTCTGTAACGGATTTGAACCAGCTGGCGTTGGCGTAGCGCACCGCATTTTCGTGTGGATAACGAAACTGCAGATAACTCAGGCTGACATTTCCGGCAGATTCCAGCGAATAGCCAATGACCGTGTTGCTGTTAAGCGTTGGGGGCGGCTCACCATAATGGGTGGCGACATCGCGGTAATCGCCAGAAGTTGCCGTGGTACTGGTACTGAAATTAAACCGTTCGCCGGACCAACGATAACCAAAGCTATACAGAAATCCGTTCTGCCCTGAATCGCTACTTGCGGCAAGTGATGTCGAAAATGTGCCGCTGCGGGTTCCCGGGATCCAGTCGTTACTGAAGCCTGCGTTAATTAGTCCATCGCTGGTTTCTGCGTGAGCCCCGGCGGTCAACGTATTGCTAAACCCGCGACGCCACGTAGCGCTCAATACCGGTGCGCTGGCATAGTCAAAAGAGGAATAACCATAATTTTCGCGTACCGTGCCCAATTCTGCCGACCAGGCGGTTAATCCTTCCCGCAGGAGTTGTTGATCGTTGTAGAACGAGAAATTTTGTACGCTCGTTCTGCCCAGAGCGTCTGTCATCATCACCTGACCCGTTCCCGCGCCGCTGATGTTAGGCATGGTGTTGATCTGAAAACTACCTGCGGGGACTTCTCCGTTGTAGTACCTGACACCGTCCACGTACAGCTCAACGTTTGATGGCAACGTCGCGGATCCCAGATATGCAGGGAGCGGGGTGGTTGGCATATAGGGCTGTAAACCAAAATCGGTGCCTATCTGAATGCCGCCAATACGCGTAGGTCGGGACCAGATGAGTGAACTTGTCAGGGTATCGCCAACGGTTAACGCCAACATCGTATCAGGAAATGAGGTACGCCAGCTGGTATCAAGGCGCTCAAAGCTGTTATCGGCGTATTCCTCGGTGGAGTACTGCGTCAACTGGGTGGAGCTGAGCACGCCGGCAGCATTGAAGGCGCGTAGTTCACTGAAGGTATTGATTGCGCTCTCGTGCCCCTGCTGGGTATAGATATCATAATTGAGCAGCGCTCCGCGTGATGTTGTTGCCGTTGGCGCGGTTTCGGTAGGCGAGTTAAGCTGCGTGGTTGCAAGATCGAGTGAACTAAGTGGCGCAGTAAGCGAGAGCGTTTGCAACTGAACGTTGTAGTCAATGGTTAGCTGGGGGATATCGTTCAGGCAGACGGCGTTAGTGGCGTCTGGAGCAAAGCGAAAGCCCATTTTACTCAGGGTATTAGCTCCCGCATAAAGCTTTCCATTATCGTAGCCAAAATGTACCAGCCCAACGGGATTCCCATTTAAGGTGACATCGAGATACAAATCGACTCCCGTAATTTGTGAGGTGCTATTAATAACACCATTCTCACTCTGGTTATTATTCAGCGTTTGTGCGCAAACCATTCCCGATATTAATACTCCATTGAGAAAGCAATATTTCACCAGAAGCCAGAATCTGTTACAGATCTTGTACTGTTTTTTGGCCATTGATTGTGACTTCAATTTTCCCGCCATAATGATTATTACTGGCCGACGGGGAGACTATCCAGCGCATTGTTGAGCCTGGTAAAACGTAGCCTAATAGTCCGGGTGTAATGACTTTTTTAGTACCGTCAGGGCTTATAAATGTTGCAGCAGATAACTGTGCATGCCCATTTCCCTGATTACTGACTTCAATAAATTTTTTGCCATCCAGTTGTTGTAATTTCCATTGCAGTTTTGCCTGCGTTTGTGCCGCTGATGTTGGTTGAATGAAAACGGGAACGGAATAATGCAGCACAAACTGAAGCTTATTTTTTTCTACTTTTGCAGGAGGTAACTCATCTATCGACAAACGATAAGCGTCTTCGGCATGTGCCGAGGGAGGGCTTGTGCGAATAACTCGAATCAACTGACGTTCTCCAGGGGCTAATGCCAACATCGGCGGGCTTATCACCAGCCCCTGAGAGGGGGAAAGTTTGTTGTCATAAGCACTTTGACTCCAGCGAAAAACCCGAACCTGGGCATTGAGCACATTTTCACCTGCGTTACTCAACCAGATACCATCGGCATTTTGCGTCGCTTGCAACGTTAACGTGACCGGGGCTATTTGCAGCCCACTGGCAGTGGCAAGGTTGGCGCTCGCAACCATCCCTAGCAGGCATGCGCAGGCACACTGCTTAACAGGCAGTTTTACTCTCATATAGCTTCCTGAAGTTAGTAGTTAACGTTAACCGTTACCGTGTCGGCATAGTCGTCAGGAGTGAAGTTGGCGCTCGGTGCGGTGGCATAAACAGTAAAAGTTTGCACCAGGCCGGTCCCTGTCGCTGCTACGCCATTCCCAGGTGCGGTGTCGGTGGCGGTATTTCCCCATACCGGACCTGTTGCTGACGTGCGATTTAGCTGATAGGGCACTTTATCGGTATTGGTAGCAGCGTTAGCCACAGAGGACATGGCGCCCGAGCCCGTCGTCGTCCCTCCATTAGCGGCCGACGGCGCCAGCCCGATAAAATAGGGCGTGGTTTTTGAGCAATTAATTGAAATAGTGTTGCTTGCACTGGTATTTGTCGCCGTGGTATTCACCGGACCAAGTGTGATATTTGAAGCCGAACCCGCAGTCACGGTACAGGCCTTTTGAATCGTCATCAGCACCTGAAATGTTCCGTTAACGGTTGCTGCATTTGCCACAGAGATAATGGAAAAGGCGCAGCAACAAAGAATTAAGCGTTTGTCTAAGACTAGAGCCATATCCTTTACCTTTTTCAAATAACCACATTTACTACTTTAGAAAAACAATAATGTGGCACAAGAAGACATAATTTAACCCTAGAATAAGTATTAGGTGTACGCCAGTTGATCTAATGAATTTTACTTAGGAAAAAGGTGATGTCGTCGACAAAAAAATAATACCAACGGGTGAGTATGTTGTTTTGTTTTTATGCTATGGCGGGTGTTAAGTCAGGAGAATAGGGGGCAACATATTCCTTGGATGGTACTCAAAATAACCACCCAAAAAATGAGAGTCGTATGATTTATCTTACACGTATTACGTATTGGCTACGGGCTGTGGAAAATGACCTTATAACCTTGCTCATTCCAGTGTTGTAGCAGTTCATTTTGTCTGCGGGTTGGCGCGATACCGGTCCAGACAAAAAGCGTTTGCCCAGGGAAAAGTTCAGGTCTTGGCGATTCAATGGGTTCAGCCAGAACGGCAATATGCCAACCAGATTGCGATAAACGCCAGGCTTCGAGCCACAGACGGGTTCTGTCTTCAACATCCCAGGCCAGCAGGAGAGCATCCTTTCCTGACTTGCGCCGCGTTTCAGACAGCAGTGTTGCAACATATTCAATCAATGCGCCATCAAGCATGCTGTTCATTATGCGGGATGTATTATGGTCAAGTATCAGCCGTTGACGTACGGGAAGATAAACGTGATCAATCAGCGCATCTACGGGGTGAACGCGACCGAGTGCGGTAATTTTGGCTCGCAGCTTCGGTGGATGCGCCATGCGAAGAATGCTCATCATCTCTTCTTGTAATTGATTCCAGTCGTCGTCAGCTTGACGGGTACTGGTTTCCAGCAATGCCTTAACTTTACCAACAGGTATGCCATTGCTAATCCAACGTTTTATTTCTTCAATACGCTGAATATCTTCTTCATCAAAGAGTCGGTGGCCACCTTCACTGCGTTGAGGTTTGAGTAAACCGTAACGTCGTTGCCATGCCCGAAGGGTGACAGGATTTATCCCGCAACGTTCTGCGACATCCCCAATGCTGTAATAAGCCATAGTTCCCCCGGACACTCCTGATTCTCCGTCACCGATATGCGGTTCCTGCTACTGTGTACAACATTCATCAAATTGTACAAAACATATATAAGATTCTAGCAAAATTAAGATTTACTTTACTATCATGCAAGGAGTAAATGCTGTTTTTTTATGTTCGGCATGAGGGCGGTTGTGGTGATTGTTGATTTATAACAATGCGTTAGTTATTGTGACGCTGAGAAATCATTTTTCTCTGGCCATGCAACAGATGGAATACCATTCAGGCAGGCTTGTGCAAAAAGGTTACCCTGGAAGATTTCAATGCCCGCGGATTCAAGCCACATCCACTCTTCGGGTTTTTCAACGCCGACTGCGGAAATCATAATTTCCAGTGACGCGCAGCATTTGATAATTGCCTGAATGATAGCCTGCCGCGGTCCACTTTTATGCACATCCGTGATCAGCTCGCGGCTTATCTTAATTCGGTCGGGTTGAAAACGAGACAGAAGCTGAAGCCCGGCAAAACCTGCCCCAAAATGGTCTATCGCCACACAGATCCCTGCAGCCTTGAGTGACTTCACGGCCTGCGCGAACGTATCAAAGCGAGAAATAACTTCACTTTCGGTAAACTCTACAATGATTTGTTCAGGCACTAGCCCGTGCGCAGCGATTTCGTTTATAAGAAAGCTGACTGCATTGGGTTTGTTTACCAGGGTCATGGGGAGCAGATTGACTGACAGCATTTTGTCGTTAAGTCCCAGCGCGCTTGCCATTGCAAAAGCAGTCTTTTTGCTCTGCAGATCCGCGGTATACAGTTCCTCAGGATTTAAGTTGTCAAAATAAGTTGCGGGCGTTTCACCGTCTCTACCACGAATAAGTGCTTCCAGAGCAATGACGCGTTGCGACATAGGATCGATAATTGGTTGAAAAGCAAAGCTGAAATCTATATCGGATGGGAGTGTGTTTTCATCCAGGAGAGTACAAGAGTTGTCGGCAATAAAACTCCAGCAATCTGGCGCTGGTATTTCAAAATAGCTCGATTTTTCCGTCGCAAGGACAAATGTGCGGAAAAACTGTAACGCCCTGTCATCATAGGTGAGCTGAAATTTTGATGTTCCCTTATTCAGCACAGCTTGCAGAACGTCATTGCGTTCATGTTTTTGTAGATCAAATAACTCCATTCCCACTTTTCCGAATCTTCTCGCAGGAGCGTAATCACACATCAGCTCAACGATATTGTGGTGCCGTGGATCGTTACAAATACAACAATAAATCTCTTTTACCTGCTCCTCAGGGCCTTCAAGCAGTTGGAAAAAGTGGTGACCGTTAAAGAGTAAGATTCCCGTAACATCAGATCGCCTGTTTTTGATATTTGCGGCTGTCACCATATCCTCAAGCGCTTTGAGGGGGGCGTCATCACGTAGATGGCTGCGGTAAATAATGGTCGTGAGCATGGACAGTCCGGGAATAAGGGAGAGGAAGATATATGACAGTATCAGACAACCCAGGTTATGTCCTGATTTTAATACATTATTCTAACTTTAATTTCACAATTGAACGGTCTGATTAAGATGAAATTTAGCCATGTTACGACGTGGTTTGTACAGTGATCCTAATGTTTATATCAATCGATACAATTATAACTAATTGATTTATATAATTTAGCACATTTTGGTAAAAACAAATTAATCTTGTTGTACATATTTTTGGTACAACTTTGCTACTGTTATAAAACTTAATATTCACCAGCATTTTGATACAGGAGCATGACATGCAGCAGCATAACGTTCGCACTGATACTGCAAGCGCGATTTCTCGTTACTTTGCAAAGGCGCATCTGCCAACTCAACAGGAAACATTGGGAGAAATCGTCACTGAGATACTCAAAGATGGACGTAATCTGAACCGCAAATCACTTTGCACTAAGCTTTTGTGTCGTCTTGAAAAAGCATCAGGGGAGAAAGAACAAAAACATTACAATGCGTTAATTGGTCTGCTCTTTGAATAAAATAAACCCCTTATATGATAGGGGTAAGTAGTGAAGGCGTTATGAAGAAAACTGATAGTGAACGCTTGAAACATGAAATTACAGGTTTGGCTGTGCTAGAAATTCTGCGAATGCATAGAGACGTTTCGTTAGCTGCAGTGATTAAGCAATTGCGACTTATGCAGGCCAGTGAAATAGATGGCACACGAAAGCAATTAATTGACAGCGTTATCAATGACTTTACAAACATTAATCCGGGGAAAATAAGCAGAAAACCGGATAAAACCAGAGATGAGAGTGCATTCAGTGCCAGCAAAAACCCTAAATTACATTAAAGATAATCTTCCAGACTATACAAGCGAGGTTACCATGCTCCATGAAATTAATGTCCACAACGTAATGACGGATAAAGCTTTATCAAGTTACTTCCATAATGCAGGTGAGCTATTAGCAGATGAGTCTGTGGTATTGGGGCAGGCGGTAACAAATGTAATTCTGGCAGGTGATAATGTTAATAATAAAAACATCATTTTAAGCCTGATTGGTTCTCTGGAGTCAACGGTTGACGTTGTCCAGGCAGATGTTATCAGAAAAACCCTGGAAATAGTATTGCGCTACACAGCTGACGACGTTTAATAAGTCTTCATATTAACAAAATATGTACAGTACCCTTGTTATATGCTGAAAGCCCTTATGCTAAGCATTTTTTGGATTAAGACTATACATAGCACCCCTCTAAATCAATTATGATTTTTCATTGAGGCCATAATGATGAACATCGTTCAGGAACATACTCTAAACGCAGAGTTATGGATTGATGATATTTTTATCAGGCAAGGGTTAAAGAATATTCTTGCAGATATCGTTTTTGAAGATGACAAGGCGCGACTTGTATTCTTTACCGCGAATCACTTTGAGGCGGTAAAAAAGCAAAATTACAATCTGAAAACGCATCGTCTGGTATTGCTGATTGATGGTCATTTGTATCAGTATCTTAATGATGTTTCGCTTTACAGACTACCAGTAGATATCGGAGTTGCCTCAATCAAACAATTTATTATTGATATTACTCGTGCTGGTGGTAATCACGAGAATCAATCTGATTCAAATATCTCATTAACCGCGAGAGATAAATATATCTTAACGCAGTTAGGAGAAGGTCGAACTATTTTTGAGATATCCGCATTGTTAAATCTACACTTAAAAACGATTTACCAGGCCCGGCAGAATCTGATCAAGAAGCTTGGTTGTTCTGGGCTGATTGATTTTCAGGGAATACTGCGAGCGCAAATATTCCGCAACTGGCTGGAACATGCCTGAGTAAATCGACAGTTCGAACTTACTGTTGAGGGGGTACGACAGGGCTAATGGCCCTGTCGTGATATTAATAAAACTTCGCTACTCAGTCACCAGTTCATTGATACCCTTCTGCTGATGATGCTTTTTACTCAGCGAGAAGTAGCCAAATATTAGTGTTATTACCACGATGCTCGCCATAATCAGGAAGATTTCCTGATAGCCCACTTTATCAAACAACTTACCGACAGGCAGTGACAGCACGATGATGCCAATGGAACTGGCGATATTGAAGCCAATAAGATATATCGTTGACGACAGGCGCTTATCAAAATTCGCTACGCTGAATTTAAACACTGAAATAACAAACAGTGGGACCTCCAGCGCATGGAGCATTTTAATCAAAGAGATAATATATATATCGGTGAACAGTGCTGACCCCAGGATTCGACAGGTCATGATTGTTCCACCCAGCAGCAATGCGGATTTAGGCCCGATGCGGTTAATCAGGAACGGAACCAGCGCCATACCGACGGCCTCCATAAAGACTTGTACCGAGTTGAGGTAGCCGTATACGCGTGGTGCCAGTTCGGGATCGTCAAATAAGCTGGCGTAAAACACCGGGAACATCTGCTGATCGTAGATGCTATAGAACGACCAGGTGCCGACGACAAAGATAACGAAAAACCAGAACTGCGAATCTTTAAAGATGGTGAGAAAATCCTTTCGGGTCAGCGCGTCTGGCTCGGGCGAACGTGTATCCGTGGATGCCGGGGCCGGTGCGTCGGTTTTGAACACCACGTTAATCACCAGGAATAACACCCCCATGACCGACACGCACCAGAAGTTAATGTGTGGGTTGATGCTGAAGAAGATACCGCCAACAAAAGTCCCTGCGGCGTAGCCAAGCGATCCCCAGAAACGAGCAGTGCCGAATTCAAAGTTGAATTTACGGCTCACTTTCTCGACGAAGCTTTCCACCAGACCGCAACCGGCGAGATAGCCAAGGCCAAAGAAAATGGCGCCTAGCACCATGCCAAGCTTGAAGTTGGAGACCAGCAGCGGTTCATAAACATAAATCAGGAACGGACCGCTGAGCGTGATGACAGTCCCCATCATCCAGATAAGGGGTTTGCGGGTACCGAGCTTATCCTGCAGAAAACCGTAGCCCAGCATAAACAGCATGCTGAAAAACTGGTTTACGGCATACAGCATTCCCAGCTCCGTTCCGGACAGGCCAAGTTTATTTTTTAGCCATATTGCATAAAAAGACCACCACAACGACCAGGCGGCAAAGAAAAAGAGCAGATACCCGGATGAGTATCGATATTTATCATTACTGAACGGCATATTTATCTTCATGATTTTTCCAATCCAGATCAGGTCATTGTAAGGTCTTTCTGATACGACGTAACGAGTGCGCTTTATTACGAGGTAATCGTTCTCCGTAGCGACGGTTGCGACTGAATAAAGCTGCTCAGGTGTTGGCTGTCGGGAAACGCGCTTAGCGCGCCACGCCGGGTGGTCGCCAGAGCACCACAAGCGCTGGCCTGCTCGATAAGCGGAAGTAGCGTTGACGTCGATGTGGGCCAGCCTTCTCCGGCGAGTGCCGCCAGCAGCCCGGCCATAAAGGCATCACCGGCGCCGGTGGTATCGATGCTGTCGACGTGATAGCCGCTTAAAGTCAGCCTATGGTTTTGCCAGAAAGCGATTGCGCCATCGGCGCCGCGGGTGATGATTTTCAGGCGTGCGGGAAAATCAGCCAGGCGTTCGCAGGCGCTACTAAGACAGTCAGTTTGTGTTAGCCATAGCAGCTCTTCTTCCGACATCTTCAGAATGTCGCTCTGCCGGGCAAACTCGCTGACAAGGTCAAACATCTGCATCTCGTTGCTCCACATCTGCGGACGCAGATTAATGTCAAAGCTCAGCGTACCGCCGGCCTGTCGCAATGCGGCCATTGCCTGGGTGAGGGTGGCGCGGCACTCAGGGGCAACCAGCGCCAGCGAGCAGAAGTGCAGAATATCGGCACCAAAGTCGGGCAGACTCGCCGGGCTGAGAAATTGATCGGCAGACGGATTAACTAAAAACTCAAACTGCCGCTCACCGTTGGGAGCCAGTGAAACCAGTACGGTACTGGTGTGCTGTTGTGCATCAAACTCCAGACTTCCTGTATCCACCTGCGCTGTTACCAGCGTCTGATGCAGAAAGCGGCCAAAAGTGTCATTGCCCACACGGCCGATAAAGCCGCTGTCATGGCCGAGGCGGGCGACGCCGATGGCCACATTGAAGGGCGCGCCTCCCGCACAGGCTTCAAACTGCATATTGTCGCGCGGTAGCAAATCCACCACGGCATCTCCGAGCGTCCAGATTGTCATTATTTTTCCCCAAAGCAATGAGACGGGTGGTTAATTGGCGGCGAGCGGCCAGGCATGCCCGTTATTAAAAATGGCATGTCCGTTCTGGCTAAATAAGGTCAGTTGGCGATCGTCCGGTTCAGGATAAATACGACTGCTAAGGGTGTACTCGCCGTGATTAACAAAGACTTCTACCGACGAACTATCGATAAATAGACGTAGGTCCAGCACATCATTGGCGGGCAGCGGTACGCTACGGCAGCCCGACAGGCCGTGTTGCGGATAGCGGCGTTCCAGCACCAGACGCTGTGCCTGGGTATCGACGAAGACGCGTAGCCCGTCACCCAGCGCGATGCCATACTGTTCAGCATGGCTGCGGGCGATATCGAGGCTCAGTTCGACTTCGAGAGCATGCGCCTGTTCTTCTATCATCAGGGTGCGATTGTTCAGGTCACTGACCGGCCAGACATGAAGCTGACCGCGTAATGTCTCCAGCTCTTTGACCGGGTTCATGCGCAGCCGCAGATCTGCATCGAGCGTCACTTCCCGGGGAAGAGTAAGCATGCCCGCCCAGCCGTCGGCCTGTTCTGGCATCGGCGACTCCCACATGGATAGCCAACCGATCACCACGCGGCGACCGTCCGGAGTGATAAATGACTGAGGGGCGTAAAAATCATGCCCGTGATCCATCTCCTGGAAGGGTTGGGTAACGTGGAACTGATGGTTATCCTGCCATTCGCCGACCATATAGCCGCTCTGGAACAGGTTACGGTAATCGTATCCGTCCGCGGCGATGCCCTGCGGCGAGAACATGAAGACGAGCTTATCGTTCAGTGGGAAGAGGTCAGGGCACTCCCACATGTAGCCCATGCCGTCATCGGCCCTGCCGAGCGTGCTGGCAAACTGCCAGTGCTGTAGATCCTGCGAGTGATAGAGCTGCACTTCGCCCACGTCATCGACCCGGGCACCCACCACCATGTACCAGTTGTCTCCCTCTTGCCAGACTTTCGGATCGCGAAAATGGTGTACGCCTCGCGGGGTATCCAGAATCATGCCCTGGCGTTCAAAGTGAATCCCGTCGGTGCTGGTGGCCAGGCACTGTACCTGATACAGGTTTTCCTCTTTCGCCTCGCCGTCAAACTTGTGTCCGGTGTAGATAAGGGCCAGCTTATTGCCTTCAACCACCGCTGAACCGGAAAAACAGCCGTCTTTATCTTCCGGCCCTTCAGGTGCCAGTGCGATGGGTAAGTGCTCCCAGTTCACCATATCGCGGCTGCGCGCATGGCCCCAGTGCATTGGTCCCCAGACCGGCTGCCACGGATAGTGCTGATAGAACGTATGGTAGTAACCATCAAACCAGGACAGGCCGTTAGGGTCATTCATCCAGCCAGCCGGAGGGGCGAGGTGATAGCGTGGATACCAGCGCGGGTTTACAAGGTCTTTCTGCTGGTTTAAGGCTTCGTTGGCTTTGGAAAGTAGTGATGTCATTTGCTGGTCCCTGTAAGTGAATTGAGCAAAAGATAACGTTAACATTCTCGGTTTTCTCGCGAATTTGATGGTAATATCGATGTTAATCACAAAAGTTAACGTTAACATTTTGCGAGTGTTATCAAGATCGCATTTTCAGACCCGGCAGGATGAACGCCGTCAAAGGAGAGGGTATGGCATCTTTAAAGGATGTGGCGCAACGGGCTAACGTCTCGTTAATGACCGTATCGCGAGCGATTAACGAACCCGAACGACTGCGGCCAGAAACCTATAAAAAGGTGATGGAAGCGGTAGATGCGCTGGGGTATGTCTCCGATCTCTCAGCGAAAAAAATTCGTGGCGCGAAAACCACGGCTAACACTATCGGGGTGTTAGCGCTGGACACCATGACCACGCCATTTTCCGTGGAGATAACGCTTTCTATCGAAGAGACCGCGCGGGCGCACGGTTGGAATAGCTTTGTGGTGAATATGTTCAGCAATGACCAGCCAGAGAAAATGGTGGATCTGCTGCTGGCGCATCGCCCTGACGGCATTATCTACACCGCGATGGGGCTGCGTCAGGTTCCCGTGCCGGAAAAGCTGCATAAGTATCGTTGCGTGCTGGCGAACTGCGAAAGCATCAGTGGCCCTTTTCCCACCTATATTCCTGATGATGAGCAAGGGCAATATCTTGGCGTGAAAGCGCTGTTGGCCGCAGGCTACCGTCGGCTGCTGTGCATCCACCTGCCAAAAGGGATTGTGGCCACCGATCGCCGCCGGGCGGGAATGGAGCGCGCCTGTCGTGAAGCGGGCGTCGACCCTGATGCCATGTTCCACCACTATCTTCCGGCGGGCGAGAGTCACCATATTGATGCGGCGGAGATTGCCGGGCATTACCTGAGTGGCACGCGTCCGATGTTTGATGCGGTGGTATGCGGTAACGACCGCGTGGCTTTTGTTATCTACCAGGTCTTGCTGGGGCGAGGGCTGCGCATTCCGCAGGATGTTGCCGTACTGGGCTATGACAACATGGTAGGCACCGGCGAGCTGTTTTTGCCGCCGCTATCCACAGTACAGCTGCCGCATTATGAAATTGGCCGTCTCAGTGCACTGCATCTTATCCAGGGGCTCGATCACCGCGATACCGTGCGGGTAGACAGCCCCTGGCTTCCACGCGCCTCAATATGAGTACGTTCACGTGGCAACTGCTGCTTTGCCAAAATAGCTCAGCCTTTTTGGTCATCGTGTTTGGTGCCAACTTTCAGATGCGCAACAGCGGGAACCTCTGAGTTGCTATGAAATAAAAAATCCACGCAATTGCGTGGATTTTATAGGTTTTTGCCGTTGTTATGAGATTCAGCGAAACCTCATGAGACAACAAATTTTATTTAGACGTTGAACTGTGATTAACAAGCTAATTATATGTTATTTAATGCTTTAATTCTTATTTGATGTTTTTATACTCATAAAAGTACTCATTTATATTGATGTTGATATCTGGGGCTAGTTACATCAACTCCGAACAATTTTTATTCATTAGGAGTGGTTGCACTATTTTTTTGTTTGTCAATGGTGATATGTCAATTGCAGGAGAGCAGGCCAAATTCACTCTTCTTTAGCAGAATATTGTTACGAACTAAGATAATTAGAATTTGAATTATTTTGAGAATATTCTAATTACTATCTTGATTTTATTTGTTTTTGCATCAAAATTTACAGTTTCACCTTCTGTTCCCCATCAAAAACGACCGTAAAGGGATTACTGTGAACACGATATACATACCATTAGACAGCGGAGAGTCTGCGGTCCTCAAGGATCCAGATACCTTACTTCCTCGTAAAATTTACGAACAGCTTGCCCAGTTCATTGAAAAGGCTGTTAAGGATGTTGATGAAGTACCGAAAAATTCAGAATCGTTTAACGAAACGCGCAGTCATAAGGCAATATCGATTGACGGTGAAAGAGGAACGGGTAAAACATCGGTACTAGTGAATTTAAGAGATTACCTGGAAAGTAATCATAAAGAGTTTGCGGGAGATATTCATATTCTCGACCCCATCGATCCGACTCTGCTTGAAGATGGTGAATCGCTGTTCTTACATATCATTGTTGCTGCCGTACTTCAGGATAAAGAAATTAAAGAGGCGCAAAGTAAAGAACTTGATAAATCGAGACTCTTTATCCAGAAACTTGAAAATTTAGCCAATGGCCTTGAATCTGTTGACCTGCAACACAGTCAGCGAGGGATGGATAAAATTCGGTCCTTATATGGCAGCAAGCATCTGGCAAATTGCGTAGAAGCATTTTTCATATCCGCGCTCGAGTTGATTGGAAAGAAATTATTAATACTGCCGATTGATGATGTGGATACTTCGCTTAACCGGGCGTTTGAAAATCTGGAAATATTGCGTCGTTATCTTACCTCCCCGTACGTATTGCCGATTGTGAGTGGCGATCGACACCTATATGACGAAGTCTGCTGGCGAGATTTCCATGGACGGTTAAACAAAGACTCATCTTATGAACGTAAGAAGTCTTATGATATCGCCAAGGAATTGGCGACTGAGTACCAGCGTAAAATATTACCACTACCCCGTAGATTAAATATGCCTGCCGTGAGTGATTACTGGCAGCAAGACGGTATGGATGTTACCTTGGACAAAGACGGTATCCCGTTGCGCAACTTTATGGCTTGGCTGAAGATATTTATCACCGGTCCGGTGAACGGTCTTGAAGGGAGCGATTTACCGCTACCGATTCCATCGATTCGTGCCTTAACGCAATTTATAAATCACTGTGGTGATTTAATAATAGAACTTCCGCCAGAACTTAAAAGTATGGATACTCCTCTTACTGTTCGCCGCTGGTGGCAGATGCCTGATGTTCCACGCCCAGTACTTGAAGCTTTTGCGTTGAAACACCGGGAGCTCAGTAAAGAAGCTAAGCGGGAGTATGCTGATGCCTATAAAGTCTTCAATGAAAAATATCTAGCATGGAGTTATCAACATTCTTCAGTAGGAATGAAAAATAACGAAAACGGTAAATTAGTTGATGATATGTGTTGGATCAACAAGTTGCTGAGTTATTTTCAGTTCGAACCAAAAGCTGGAGCAGTCTATTTAACCCTTAAGGCTCAGCTAAATTGGGCTGAATGGAAAAATAGTAAGAATCGTAACAATTCGATATTTGATACCGTACTTTTCCAGCCCTTGCTTCAGGATCGCCCTGAATACGTCATTTTTAATGCAGGAGAAAGCTTGACCGATTGGGATTCGCAATTATCTAAAAGCTTACCAGAAGGCTGGCTTTCGGTAATCAAGGGAAAGATGACAATTTTGCCTTATCCTATTGCAGAAACAGGTATTAACTCGGGGTTGAGATGGAAGTATTGGGAGGACGTTGAGAGCAATAACGCTAGTGAAGAATTGAATGATAAGGCAATTTTTCTTATTAGTGCTTTAACACAAAGGAATTTTTATACAAATGCAAAGCAGTCGATTGTTCTTAATATTGGTCGAATTTTTGAAATTATCATTGCCAGCTTGATCTCAGACCTGGATTTATCAGATCTGCAACGAATCTTACAACGCTCACCATTTTATTCTGCCAGCGCTCTTGCGCCAACTAAAAAATTAAAAATTAATGAGGCTGAGGGTGAAGATTCTGGAGGGAATGTGGATGATCTCGAAAAAGAAGAATCCTATGATCGTGAAGATAGATTAGAAAATTCATTGGTGTATTTGCATGAAGACATTAAACTATGGCGAAAAGAAAATAATGTTGATAGATTAAAAATATCGCCTTGGATGGTATATAAGGTTTTTAACAAAGTATACAGTCAGGTCGCAAGTAATGCTATTGACCAAAAGGGTATGCAGGATATTACTAAGGCAATTAATATTGTAGGTAGAGTATTTTATTCAACTTGGTCGGCATTTGGTAGTTTTGAAAAAGGTGAACTATTTGGTTTGCCTGATGTTGTAGCCACAACTAATATTAACTCTGCGAAGAATTTCTATAATCATGATAATTTCCGTGTGAATGTTGGACCATTTACGCCTGAACAATCTCAACAATCTAACAGCGATCGTGAGGCATATCAGCACCGTAAAATTTATGGTGAAAAAACCAGAACCGTCAGCAATGTATTGGCTACTCATCCTCTTAAAAAATGGATCGATGAAGTTTTAAGTGTTGAGTTTAAACCAAAAAAACAAACTAATCCCCAGCCCAAGAGAAAAACACTTAAACAGGCAGCAAAGATTGTAGATATCAGCTTGGCTAGGGAGTTTATTACAAGGAAACTTTTAATAAATCCGTTAACCCGGTTGGTTAAAACACGCATTAAAACACAGCTTGAGATGATTTATCCTGGGTACGATAAAGCCAAAGGCTTCATTGATGAAGTCATTAGCCATTTCCCCGAAAACGATCCCGCAGTAAAAGCGCTTCTGGACGCATTTGCAGAACTCTACCCCGAGGATGAAAAATAATGTTAACCAGGTCGTTGAGTGAACATGCAACAGGATGTTTTTTCACCGACGAGCGCCTGTCACAGCGCTTTTGGGCGATCCTGTTATCGCCGCCGAAAGATTTTGCGACGTGGTCGTCATTGCAGGAGGAGTGCTACCAGCTGCTCGTTGAGAGTATTGATAACCGTTATCCGCGCACTTACCGGTTGACCGACGTGCGCCAGTTAATGGGGAATATCTGTGATAATGGCTTATTGATCGGCCCGGCACTGCCCTGGCTTGATGTCATTGCTGAACAGCTGCTGTTGCGTAATGGTGATTTGCTCTATTACCGTGAAAATAAGGTGCAGGACTACGTGCGGATAGCAGCAGAACTGGACCCGGCTCTGCTTGCGGGCTGGCGTCTTGGCGACTGGCTACAGCAAAGTCCTCCTCCGCGATTGTCGGACATCACCCGGGTGGTGATGGCACAGAACCCGTTTTTCGCGCCGCCAGCCAATTCAGGCAAACCTTTTGCAGAGGGGCACGTTCATCTGGGCGGGGTGACGGCGGGAGATACCATCCTGGATGGTTATCTTTTTGAGGAGCTTGAACTGCCAAAAAGCAAGAAAACATCGTTGTGGGCGCTTGAAGAGCGCGATGATTTAACGCCACTGTTGGTTCAGGCAAAGTCACTGCTTCCTCTGTTACTCTCCGATCGGTTTGAAACGGTCTTCGAGAAGTATGCAACCTTGAGTGACCCGATGAAGAAAAGCCAGAGTCTCCCGGACTGGCTAATTCTCGCTAAAAAGAACCGAGGAGCAGAAAACGTCAGTCCCGGCTGGCTATTAAGCCAACTGGCACATGCCTCTGACCGCAAGCATCCTTCACGCTGGCTATGGCTGCAGCTTTATCTTTGCCACATTTACCAACTGAAAGTCACCCATCCGCTGGAGCGCACGGCCATACTCTGCTTTTGGCTTACGGTTAATGCGCTTCGACGTCGCATTATTATGGACGGGCAGGGGCTTACGCGTTTTACCGAACGCTATTTCGGCGGAGCGCTACGCTCGGGCAAGAAAACTGACAGCAGCAATATGCGTTATCTGTTTGCCGGTAAAGACGATATGGCCGAAGTGAAGGCATCACCGACTGCTTTTGGCCATGAAATGGTGACCGGATTTTCCTCGGCACTGCTGAACACTCTCGGTGTACCGCTCGTTTCTCCACCGTATGTTTTTGGTGAACATAAGATCAAACCAGATGAGCGTACGCTCCGCTACATTGAGGCGCTCGAGCGCTGGCAGTTTTGTGGACATTTTTCACGCTCTAAAACGGCAGACCGCGGCAAGCGACCAAAGGCCGATTTGCAGGCCAACTGGAAGGCGGCAGAGCGATTGCTGCAGAAGCTCTACAGCCACAATGGCTGGAATCACCCTATATTTTTAGGGGGGAAACGCAACCCGCACTTTCATTTCCAGCCGTCGAATTGGTTTAGGGGTCTGGATGTTGCAGGGGATGAAAATGCCCTGAAAATTGCGGGTTTTGCACCGATGCTACGATGGCTGCGCAGCGGGCTTTATCCGGTGCCCGACGGGCTTCGCGCCAGTACGAGCTTTCATTTCAGCATCCATGCAGGGGAGGATTACGCGCATCCGGCATCGGGGTTGCGTCATATCGATGAAACGGTGCGCTTCTGCGAGATGCGAGAGGGTGACCGTTTGGGCCATGCACTTGCGCTGGGAATTAAACCTGCACTCTGGGCGAAGCGGCATGGAGAAATGATACTTCCGCTGGATGAGCATTTAGATAATCTTGTCTGGCAGTGGCACTATGCCACGGTTTTATCGGGTTCATTGCCACTTGCTCAGGCAGTATTACCTCTTCTTGAGCGACGCATTGCGCGTTTTGTTGCGCGGTGTGATTGGTGTAAGAAGGGAGGGTATGGGATTGATAACCGGGAAAAGAGCAATCATGTCGGTGATGATGATAAGCCTTTAGATAAAATCACGCCTGATACGCTCTACCGGGCCTGGCTGCTGCGGCGTAATTGCTCGTATCGTCTCCAGCAACTCCATGGTGGAGCGCCGTTGACCTCGCAGGAGAAATGCGCGCTGCCAGATTGGTCAACGTTAAGTGATAAAGACAGTGTGGCGGCGCAGCTTTATCAGCAAAGACACTCCAGCCTGATTGACGATCTCCCCCCGCAGCTGGTGGTTGTGCGAGTCTCGGACGAATGGAGCACGCAGGAGCTGATTGGTCTGGGAAACCCCAGCAAACTGCGCCAGCAGACAAGCGCTGGTAAAGACATACTTCAGGATATTGATACACCGGTAGAGCTGGAGTTTATGCATGCATTACAGGACTATTTGCTCGATCGCTACGATCGCAAAGGGTTAATTATCGAAACAAACCCGACGTCAAATGTCTATATTGCGCGGTTCAAAAAGCACGTGGAACATCCTATTTTTCGCTGGAATCCGCCGGATGAAGAACTCTTAAAACCCGGCGCTGAATTTAACCGCCATGGCTTGCGTAGAGGGCCTGTGAGAGTTCTGGTCAATACTGACGATCCCGGAATCATGCCAACGACATTACGTACGGAATATTTGCTGCTGCGAGAGGCTGCGATTGAGCGTGGTATTAGCCGAACGATGGCTGAATATTGGCTTGAGAGGCTGCGTCTGTATGGGCTTGAACAGTTTCAACGTAATCATTTAGATGTATTTGAAGTTATTGAATAGAGGATTTTATCTTGAGTGGTACACTGACTAATTTAAAATATACGGATACTAATGGGCTACAATCTAAGCTTCTGGAAGAATTGAGAAATTTACGGAAAAAGGAGCATATGTCGTATTGGCCTCGCTTTATGATACGTAGAATTTCGCTTTATGCTATTCCATTTCTCATGTTCTTCACTTTTTTCTTTTGCTTAAGTTTGACGAAGAAAGTGGGTCTGGACAAAGTTAATGCTATGCTCGGAGCTCAAAACGTACCCGCTAAAGGTTATTTACTCCTTGTAGTAGTTTTTTTTACTGCTGTGTTGTTTGCACAATGGTGGTTTTTCAACAGAGAATACAGTTTACAGGCCGCGAATAACGTGATGGAGATTCCTAAAAAAAATTACAAATTCGTTGCTCAGATTGTACTGGTTATCCCTTTCGTATATTTATTTCTGTATATCTATAATACTGAATATAAGGTCTTTTACGGGTTTCTTACATTTCTCGTTCTGACACTTTGCCCTTTACTTATTGACCGCACTTTAGGATTAACTCGTCAAAATGAGCGTTTTAAACTCTATATTAGAAGGTTACAACGTTTCGATGAATTGAATATTTTTCGGGAACAACTAAATATAGAATTCAATGAGTCCAACTTTCTCGACTATATGAAGCTTGTTGATGAAGCCGATCACAGTAAGAACCAAGATACGGTCAGCGATACATCTTATTTTATGACATTGATTGAAAATAAGCTAAAAGGGTAGTCAGTTTTTAATTCATGCTATATAAAAAATCCACGCCATTGCGTGGATTTTTTGTTAGGCCGTTAGGGCAACATTACCCAAAATCCGGGCTTAGACGTTGAACAAGAAGTTCATCACGTCACCATCTTTTACGACGTAGTCTTTACCTTCAGCGCGCATCTTGCCGGCTTCTTTCGCGCCTTGCTCGCCTTTGTAGGTGATGAAGTCTTCAAACGCGATAGTCTGCGCGCGGATAAAGCCTTTCTCGAAGTCGGTATGAATTTTACCGGCTGCCTGCGGAGCCGTGGCACCGACAGGAATGGTCCATGCACGGACTTCTTTCACGCCAGCGGTGAAGTAGGTCTGCAGGTTCAGCAATTCGTAACCAGCACGGATAACGCGGTTCAGGCCCGGCTCTTCCAGACCCATTTCAGCCATGAATTCTTCACGGTCAGCATCATCGAGTTCTGCAATATCAGCTTCAACGGCAGCACAAACGGCAACCACAACAGAACCTTCGGCAGCCGCGATTTCGCGCACTTTGTCGAGGTACGGGTTGTTCTCAAAACCGTCTTCGTTGACGTTAGCGATATACATGGTTGGCTTCAGGGTCAGGAAGCTCAGGTATTTGATGGCCGCTTTGTCTTCGTCAGTCAGCGTTTTCAGCGCGCGCAGCATGCCGGCGTTTTCCAGCTGTGGCAGGCATTTTTCCAGCGCAGCCAGTTCCGCTTTAGCGTCTTTGTCGCCGCCTTTTGCCTTCTTCTGCACACGATGGATAGCGCGCTCACAGGTGTCGAGGTCGGACAACGCCAGCTCGGTATTGATAACCTCGATGTCGTCAGCCGGATCCACTTTGTTATTAACGTGGATGATGTTGTCGTTTTCAAAGCAACGCACCACGTGGCCGATAGCTTCGGTTTCACGGATGTTCGTCAGAAACTGGTTACCCAGACCTTCACCTTTGGACGCGCCTTTTACCAGACCGGCAATGTCGACGAATTCCATCGTTGTAGGCAGGATACGCTGTGGTTTGACGATTTCGGCCAGCTGATCCAGACGCGGATCGGGCATCGGGACAACACCCGTGTTCGGCTCGATAGTACAGAACGGGAAGTTTGCCGCTTCAATACCCGCTTTTGTGAGCGCGTTGAACAGGGTGGATTTGCCTACGTTTGGCAAACCGACGATACCGCATTTGAATCCCATGTTTAAATCACCTTAATCTTTTGATATTCAACCTGTTATGGAAAACAGATTGTAGAAATGTAAATAACTTTGCCTATTATACACAGCACGCGAGAAAAATGCCGCACATCACTGCTTATTGCGCTTTAAAGGTGTGTAACCGGCTCGTAGCTTTGGTCAGGCCATCTTTGAACAAAATCTCGGTACAACGTGCCGCTTCGTCAATCGCTTCATCAATTAACTTCTGTTCTGAAACAGGCGGTTTGCCTAAAACAAATCCGACAACTTTGTTTTTATCGCCCGGATGGCCAATTCCAACGCGTAAACGATGAAAGTTGGGGTTATTACCTAACTTGCTAATGATGTCTTTCAGGCCATTATGTCCGCCATGACCGCCGCCAAGCTTAAATTTGGCGACGCCAGGAGGCAGGTCTAATTCATCGTGCGCGACCAAAATTTCATCGGGGTTAATACGATAAAAACTGGCCATCGCACCGACGGCCTTGCCGCTAAGATTCATAAATGTGGTCGGTACCAGCAGACGGACATCTTCACCTTCAAGCGTTACTCGGGAGGTGTAACCGAAGAATTTCGGCTCATCGCGCAGGGGGGCGCGTAATCTCTCTGCCAGTAGATCGACATACCATGCGCCTGCGTTGTGTCGCGTTGCCGCATACTCTGCGCCGGGGTTCGCCAGGCCGACAATCAATTTAATCGCCACGTGTTTTGTCCTGAGTGTTTCGATAAACGACGTGTAGTTTACTGTCTGACGGTGCGCTTGACAAAAAACTGCGTGCTTATCGCCAAAAGCTGAATAATTGCACAAATGGACTATTAGAAAATGAGTATGTTCAGTGGCTTATTTGTAAAGTTTTGTTGCATGAGTGTTTGTAATTGTGATCGCTCCCGCACTTGCGAACGGCAGTGTTGTCTATACTTTACACATAAGGATTAGGGGTATTCCCTGTAACAACCCAAAGTTCCGGAGGTGACACATGAAACGCAAAAACGCTTCGCTACTCGGTAACGTGCTCATGGCTTTAGGGTTGGTGGTAATGGTTGTGGGTGTGGGTTATTCAATTTTAAACCAGTTGCCGCAATTTAATCTGCCGCAGTTTTTCGCACATGGTGCGGTGCTCAGTATTTTTGTTGGCGGTATTCTCTGGTTAGCAGGTGCCAGAGTGGGTGGACACGAACAAATCAGTGACCGTTACTGGTGGGTACGTCATTATGACAAACGCTGTCGTCGTGGTGACACCAATCACCGTCATAACTAAATCCTCCCTCTGTTGAGAGGGCGGTGGTCAGAATGAAGAGCCTTGGTTATAAAACCAGGGCTCTGCTTGTTCATGATCATTGCTTAAACTGGATGCGACAGAATAAGAGAAGAATTATTCGAATAATCGGTAATGTAATGCTCTAACCGCGCTGTCTGCATCGTCAGCCGGTAACAGGATGCACAGGTTGTCGTTCGATGCTCCATGGCAAATCATTCGTACCGTATGCTCTTCAAGCCAGGCAAAAACGTCTTTGCAAACTCCCGCAGCCTGTGTGAGTTGATTCCCCACCAAAGTGACCAACGCCAGCCCGGTTTCCACTTCTACACGACAGTGGGAGGATAATGCGGTAAACAATGCGGTGGTCAGCACATGGTCTTCACCTGAGGTTGCATGAGTAGCGTCCAGCGCCAGCGCAATACTATTTTCTGAGGTTGTAACCAAATCCACCGTGACAGCGTGGCGAGCTAAAATGGCGAAGGACTGCGCCAGAAAAGAGCAGGAAGGTTGCTTCTCCAGACTGTGTAACCGCAACAGCGTCTGTTTACGACGCACGGCGAGCGCACGATAGCGAGGTGGATTATCGGTGGTGTTGTGCACCAACGTACCTCCGGCGGCAGTATCCTTACTTGAGCCAACAAAGACCGGAATGCTTTTACGCATTGCCGGGAGTAGCGTAGCCGGGTGGAGGACCTTCGCACCGTAGGCGGCCATATCGCTGGCCTCGGAAAATGAGATATGGTCGATTCGTTTGGCCCGCGGTGCAATGCGTGGGTCGGTGGTGTAGATCCCTGCGACGTCGGTCCAGATGTCAACGCGTGTGGCGTGAAGTGCCTCACCGAGAAGCGTAGCCGTGTAATCACTACCGCCGCGTCCAAGCGTTGTGGTGTGTCCTGCGGCATCTCGCCCGATAAATCCCTGAGTCACCATAATCGCTTGCTCAAGACGAGGGCGCAGGTGAGTCTCCACCTGGTGGTGCAGTGTGCCAAGCTCGGGTTCGGCGCAGCCGAAGTTCGCGTTAGTACGCATCACGCTGCGGGCATCAAACCACCCGGCCTCGGCCTGCCGTTCACGTAAGACTTCAGTAAACAGTAGTGAGGACATCAGCTCGCCATGGCTGACTAATTCATCGCTTAACGCATCAGACGGTGAAACCATCGCCGTTTGTGCAAGACGCTGTATGTTGTTGAGAAGATTATCGATTTCCGTGCTGATAACGGAAGGCTGCTTCAGGCGGGAAATAATGTTGTATTGGATGGCGCGTAAAGTCTCAAGCTTATCTAATTGTTGATGCGTTTCCAGACCTTCAGAAAGCTCGACCAGTAAGTTTGTCACGCCTGCTGAAGCAGACAAAACGACTAAACGGACATCTTGATCAGCAAGGACAATGCTGGCGCTTCGGTTCATCGCATCAAAATCAGCGACGCTGGTGCCGCCAAATTTGGCAACGACGGATGGTGGATAAATGCGAGTCATAACAATCTCATATCAGGGCGCCATAAAAGTATGGCTAGAAAATTTTCATTCTCGGCATAAGGGAACAAAGTTCGCCTTACGAAATGTCCGCCCGCGAACATTTCTGCTGACAACCCAGGGTATACCTGTTGTCGATAACGAGTGTCGCCTGTACGCGTTACCGGGTGCTGCGCATTAATTTTATTTACAAAGCCTGCAAATAAGCGCGCCATACTAAGTGATTTATATTAAGGGATCGACTTTTTTATTCGATTTATAGGCAAATAAGTGAAAAATCATGTCGTAACAAGAAAGCGCCTACATTATTAATGGTAAAAACGTGTAAAAAAATAATAAAAACATGAAAATCTCATGGTTTTTATAACATCGTAAGCGCTGCAATTGGCTACAGTATTGTTAATATTAATAGCTATATTTGTTTAGGATTTAGTAATGATTGAAGAAGGTTATGCGCTGAAATTTAAGGAAAAAATGCTTATTTGAGACGTCTAAAAATAAATGATTGAGTCCCAAGCTAAAACAACATATATTAGCCGCGCTTTTTTACAGGTAATCCTTATAACCATTTATTCAATCAGGCGTTAATCTACACCTGGTTGTAGGAGTGATATGATGACGGATAAAGTCCGTATTGATACTTTAAGTGCTAATTCATTACCACAGAGCAATGATACCTTTTTAGCAAGACAGGCTGAGTTTGAATCTAATGTCCGCAGCTATCCACGTAAACTGCCATTAGCAATCGCTAAAGCGCAGGGCGTCTGGATTACTGATGTAGAAAATAATCAATATCTTGATTGCCTGGCAGGTGCCGGAACCCTGGCGCTTGGTCATAATCATCCTGAAGTGCTGCAGAGCATTCAAAGTGTCATCACAAGCGGCTTACCGTTACATACGCTTGATCTTACTACCCCATTAAAAGATGAATTCTCATCATATTTACTTTCTTTATTACCGGGCCAGGGCAAAGAATATTGCCTGCAGTTCACCGGTCCGTCCGGTGCAGATGCTGTTGAAGCGGCGCTGAAGCTGGCGAAGAAAGTGACCGGCCGTTCCAGCATCATTAGTTTCTCCGGCGGCTACCACGGGATGACCCACGGCGCGCTGTCCGTGACCGGCAACCTGTCGCCGAAAGAAGCGGTCAGCAATATGATGGCGGAAGTGCAGTTTATGCCGTATCCGCATGAGTATCGTTGCCCGCTGGGTATCGGCGGCGAGGCTGGCGTTAAAGCATTAACCTATTACTTCGAAAACCTGATTAACGACGTTGAAAGCGGCGTGCGTAAACCTGCGGCCGTGATCCTTGAAGCCGTGCAGGGCGAAGGCGGCGTGAACCCGGCTCCGGTCGAATGGCTGCAACGCATTCGTAAAGTGACTCAGGAACACGGCATTCTGCTGATCATCGATGAAGTTCAGGCTGGCTTTGCACGTACCGGTAAACTGTTCGCCTTCGAACACGCCGGTATTGAACCTGATATCATCGTGATGTCCAAAGCGGTTGGCGGCGGTCTGCCACTGGCGGTACTGGGCATTAAAAAGCAATTCGATGCGTGGGCTCCGGGCCACCACACTGGCACTTTCCGCGGCAACCAACTGGCGATGGCGACCGGTCTGACAACGCTGAAGATCCTCAAAGACGACAAGATTGCCGATAAAGTTGCCGCCCAGGGCGAGTGGCTGAAAGGCAAACTGACTGACCTGCAGAAACGCTACCCGGTTATCGGTCAGGTGCGTGGTCTGGGCCTGATGATCGGCCTGGAAATCGTGAAGCCGAACGAAGCGCAGGATCATATGGGTTGCTACCCGGCTGATGGCGAGCTGTCTGCGTTGCTGCAGAAGAAATGCTTCGAAAACGGGCTGATTCTGGAGCGTGGTGGCCGCAACGGCTGCGTGCTGCGTCTGCTGCCGTCTCTGCTGATCACCAACGCTGAGCTGGAAATTTTCCTCGATAAATTCGAAAACGCCCTGCTGGGCGCTGGCGTGAAGCCGGTTTAAACGGAGTTGGATCGAATGTCAGACGTAAACCCGATTCTGTCCGGCTCGGCGCAAAGCATCGCCGCCTATCAGGACGCTATCGAGCAGAGTACGCAAGCGGTCGTTGAATGGTTGAAGCAGCCTGAGATGTATCAGGGCAAAACCGTTGAGCAACTGCGTGAACGTATCAACCTGAATTTTACGTCTCAGGGCCTGGGCAACCAGGCCGCTATTGAGCGTGCGGTTGAATACTTTCTCAAAGACAGCCTGTTGGTTCACCATGCTCAGTGCGTGGCGCACCTGCACTGCCCAAGTCTGGTGATTAGCCAGGCGGCGGAAGTGCTGATCAACGCCACTAACCAGAGTATGGACTCCTGGGACCAAAGCCCGTCGGCCACGATCATTGAGATCAAACTGATCGAATGGCTTCGTGAGCAGGTGGGTTATGCGGCAGGCGATGCGGGCGTATTCACCAGCGGCGGCACCCAGAGTAACCTGATGGGCCTGATGCTGGCGCGCGACGCCTTCTTTGCTCGCCAGGGACATTCCATTCAGCAAGATGGTCTGACCGGTGATCTGAGCAAAATTAAAGTGTTCTGCTCTGAAAGCGCGCACTTCTCCGTGCAGAAGAACATGGCGCTAATGGGGCTGGGCTACCGCTCCGTCACCCAGGTGAAGACCGATGCGTTTTCACGCATGGATCTGGCTGACCTGAAAGACAAGCTGGCCCAGGCGAAAGCCAATGGCGAGCAGGTGATGGCCATTGTCGCGACGGCTGGCACGACAGATGCTGGCGCCATCGATCCGTTAGCGGATATTGCGGCGCTGGCGACAGAACATCAGATCTGGATGCACGTGGATGCGGCATGGGGCGGGGCGTTACTGCTTTCTGAACAGTATCGTCACTTCCTCAACGGCCTTGAGCTGGCAGATTCCGTGACGCTGGATTTCCACAAGCAGTTCTTCCAGACCATCAGCTGCGGTGCGTTCCTGTTAAAAGATGCGCGCCACTACGAGCTGATGCGTTACCAGGCGGCGTACCTGAACTCTGATTTCGATGAAGAGGCTGGCGTACCAAACCTGGTATCGAAGTCGCTGCAGACCACGCGTCGTTTCGATGCGCTGAAGCTGTGGATGGGCCTCGAAGCGCTGGGCAAAAAGCAGTATGCCGAAATCATTGATAATGGCGTAACGCTGGCGCGTGATGTTGCTGAGTTTGTCAAAACCCAGTCGCATCTTGAACTGGTGATGGAACCACAGCTGGCAAGCGTGCTGTTCCGCTTCCGTCCTGAAAGCGATGATATGGCGTTCGTTGCGCTGCTGAACCAGCGTATTGGCGACGTGCTGCTGGCTTCCGGTAGCGCCAACGTCGGCGTGACCGAAGCGGATGGCATCACCTGCCTGAAGCTGACGCTGCTGAACCCGACGGTGTGCCTGGAGGATGTGAAAGTCCTGCTGGCCAGCGTTAAGGCAACGGCATTGAGCATTTTAAACGCGTAATTGCCTGGTGGCACTGCGTTTACCGGGCCTACGGGTTTGGCACAACGTTTGGGTTTTGTGGGCCGGATAAGCGAACCTCATCCGGCAATAAAAAGGCTCCCGTTCACGGGAGCCTTTTTGCTATTTAATATCCGCTAAAGCGGCGTCTTTATTCGGGAAGAATGCCAGACGACCGGGGATCGGCTGAATACCCGCGCGCGCCATGGTGCGCAGCGGCTGAAATTCCAGGTTAGATACCCGCAGCTCGCAGCCTTCAGGCAGCTTTTTCACAAAGCGCTGGAAAGCGTCCAGACCACCGGCATCCAGTACCGGGACCGCGTCCCACTTCAAGACTACGATGCGTTTACCTTCAATACGCGACTCGAGATCGGTAAATAATCCTTCCGCCGCGGCAAAGAATAGCGGGCCAATGACGCGCAACACCAGCACATCGTCCGGTACGTCTACGTTGACCGGCGCCAGACGCGTCATGCGCGCAATACGACGCATAAACAGTAGAGATGCAAGAACGATACCGACGCTGATGGCGATAACCATATCGAACAGCACCGTCAGCGACATACACATCAGCATGACGATGATGTCGTCTTTCGGCGCATGACGCAGCAAATCCACCACTTTATGCGCTTCACTCATGTTCCATGCCACCATTAGCAGCAGGGCGGCCATGGCGGAAAGCGGTAACCAGGAAAGCAGCGGTGCAAGCACCAGCAGGGCTAGGATCACCAGAATCGCATGGATAACCGCTGAGATTGGCGATGTTGCACCCGCGCGGACGTTTGCCGCAGAACGGGCAATTGCCGCCGTGGCGGTGATACCGCCAAAGAACGGTGCGACGATGTTGCCCAGTCCCTGACCAATCAGCTCACTGTTAGCTTTGTGTTTGGTGCCGGTCATCCCATCGAGTACGACGGCGCACAGCAGAGATTCGATCGCACCGAGCATTGCCATCGAGAATGCTGCCGGTAACAGCGCCTGTAACGAGCTCCAGCTCAGGGTAAAGTTTGACTCTGGCATATTCCACGGTAATACCAATTGCGGCAGCAACTGTGGGATACCATTGCCCTGCGAGCCGTCAGCCAGAATATAGTGGAACTGAGATCCGATGGTGGCGACATGGCCGCCGGTCAGGTTCACGATACCCATTACCGCACAGCCTGCCAGGAGTGCGGGAAGGTGGCCCGGTAATCGGATACCCAGACGCGGCCAGAAAATCAGGATCCCCAGTGTCACCATGCCAATCGCGGCATCACCCACGTTGATGGTCGGCAAGGCCATAAATAGCGCGCCAACCTTCTGCAAATAGTGCTCTGGCACGTGGGTCATTTGCAGGCCGAGAAAATCTTTAATCTGCATAGTACCGATGGTGATACCGATACCTGAGGTAAAACCTAGCGTAACGGACACCGGAATATATTCGATCAAACGACCAAAGCGGGCGAGGCCGAAAAGGATCAGGAATATCCCGGACATGAGCGTGGCAACCAGCAGGCCTGCCAGCCCAAACTGTTGCGACACCGGATACAGAATCACCACGAAGGCAGCGGTTGGGCCAGATACGCTAAAGCGCGACCCCCCGGTAAGGGCGATAACAATCCCAGCAACGGCTGAGGTATACAGACCGTACTGCGGAGCAACGCCACTGCCTATTGCCAGCGCCATCGCCAGTGGAATGGCAATGATCCCAACCGTTATCCCGGCGATCAGGTCGCGGGTGAAGCGGGAAGCAGTATATTTTTCTTTCCAACAAGCGTCGATGAGGGCGCGGAAAGGCATCACATGTGAGGAAAATAATCTGTTCACAATAATGTTTCATCCATGGGCGCATCATCTGTCAACTGAATGGCAGGTGAAGGAGGCAAAAGTCATACAAATAAATATTACAGATAAAAAAACCCGCCGCAGCGGGTTTTTGAGCCGGGCTCGATTAATGCTCGAACATAGCAGAGATGGATTCTTCGTTGCTGATACGACGAATCGCTTCGGCCAGCATACCCGACAGGGTCAATGTACGCACGTTTGGCAGTGCTTTGATTTCGTCAGTCAGTGGAATGGTGTCACAGACAACGACTTCATCAATCACTGAGTTGCGCAGGTTGTTTGCCGCATTACCTGAGAAGATCGGGTGAGTAGCGTAAGCAAATACGCGCTTTGCACCACGTTCTTTCAGTGCTTCTGCTGCTTTGCACAGCGTACCGCCGGTATCGATCATGTCATCAACCAGTACGCAGTCACGACCTGCAACGTCACCAATAATGTGCATCACCTGAGAAACGTTCGCACGTGGGCGACGTTTGTCGATGATAGCCATATCGGTATCGTTCAGCAGTTTAGCGATAGCGCGGGCACGCACGACGCCACCGATATCCGGAGAAACCACAATCGGGTTGTCCAGGTTCAGCTGCAGCATGTCTTCTAACAGGATCGGGCTACCGAATACGTTATCAACCGGTACATCGAAGAAGCCCTGGATCTGTTCAGCATGCAGGTCAACGGTGAGGACGCGGTCAACGCCAACGCTGGACAGGAAATCAGCGACGACTTTAGCGGTAATCGGTACACGAGCGGAACGTACGCGACGATCCTGACGTGCATAGCCGAAGTAAGGAATAACGGCGGTGATACGGCCTGCGGAAGCACGGCGCAGCGCATCAACCATAACGACCAATTCCATCAGGTTGTCGTTAGTAGGGGCACAAGTGGACTGGATGATGAAAATATCACCACCGCGTACATTTTCATTAATTTGTACGCTGACTTCGCCGTCGCTAAAGCGACCTACAGCGGCGTCGCCGAGTGAAGTGTACAGGCGGTTGGCAATACGTTGTGCTAGTTCCGGGGTGGCGTTACCAGCAAAAAGCTTCATATCAGGCACGAGAAGAACCTCAGGCATGCGTCCATTGGTGGAAAGAATCTGCCGAAAACTGTGCGGGCCAGGCAGTATCCTCTCCATGCGGTGTATTAAAGAGCGCGATGCAACGTCTGGAACAGGGTGACGTTGTCACCGCAACTCAGCTTGCCCGGCTTACTCGTTATCCTTCGTGTTTCATGTTCGCTGGCATTAATTCCTCACATCAGTCACATACTTTTGTATGCTCCTGGCGGTTCGTCATTTCGCCATCTTCCTGAAACCAGAAGGATTTAGAGTAACGCTCTGTGCAATGGGGAGAGGTTGACGCCTTTCGCCACAAAGCCTTTGAGCCATTCCGGGGCTTGCTCAAGCACCTGGCGAGCACGAGACTCAGTGTCAAATTCAGCAAAGACACAAGCCCCTGTACCAGTCAGGCGCGACGGCGCGTATTCTAACAGCCAGGAAAGCGCCGCATCAACCTCGCGAAAACGTTTTCTTGCGATAACCTCGCAATCATTGCCGAATTCACATTTTAGTAACGTTTTTATTGACCTTTTTGGCGTGTTGCGCGGGAGGTCGGGATCGTTAAAAATCACCGGTGTCGGAATGCTGACTCCCGGGTGAGCAACCAGATACCACTTTTCTTCAGGCTCGACCGGCGTCAGAATTTCTCCAACACCTTCGGCAAAGGCCGCATGGCCGCGCACGAACACGGGAACATCCGCCCCTAGGGTTAAACCGAGTGCCGCCAGTTCATCAATCGAAAGTCCACACTGCCAGAGATGGTTAAGCGCCACCAGAACGGTTGCCGCATTTGATGAACCACCGCCGAGGCCGCCGCCCATCGGCAGGCGTTTGTCGATACTGATGTCCGCACCGCTCCCTTTGGGAAGGCGATTGCTTTCAGATGCTACCTTCATCAGCAAACGTGCCGCACGGACGATCAGGTTGTCTTCGTGCGCAACGCCTTCCACCGGGGTTAACAGGCGAATTTCGCCGTCGCCACGCAGCGCAATATCTATCGTGTCGCCATAATCAAGAAACTGAAATAGCGTTTGCAGCGAATGGTAACCGTCCGTACGTTGCCCGGTGATGTATAAAAACAGATTCAGTTTTGCCGGAGAGGGCCAATGAGTCATCATTTCACAATCCAGTTATCCATTTTTAGCTTAATACGCTGGGAGCCGTCCGACAGCTCCATGTTTGCCGGCATCGCTGGCTGGGTTTTGCTGTCGTAGGCGCTATAGACCACTTTCCATCTTTTACCGTCTTTGCTGTAGTTCACTTCACTCAGACGATATTGGTCGTCGAGCTTGTAATCAGTAGCGTCACCCGGCAGGCCAAGGATCCACTGGCGCAGGCTATTCAATGGGATAGGCATGCCAGTCAGTTTGCCGATCATCTCTTCAGCGTCGTCGGCAGTGTAGTGCTTGCCTTTGTTATCGACCAGTTCGACGTTACCCGGCTGCGCATTGAGTTCCAGTTCAGTGCTGCCCAGTGGGTTGGTCAGCAGGAGACGATAGCGATCCTGACCGGTTTGCTGCCAGAAAAAGCGGGCATACACTTTCTGTTGATCGGAAATATAGGCAAACGCACCGCGCGTCTGATATTGGTTCAGGGCGCGTACTTCCTGCTGGTGCTGGCGCCACTGCGGGGAATCGGGGCTTTTGCCGGGACCTTTCGGCGCGTTGAGGGTACAGGCACTAAGAACCAGGGCCGCAAGGGGCAGCAGGCGAATCAGGCGAAAATCAGGCAGGGTCATAATGATGACAAATCCTTGAGATACGTTGCAGTTATAACTCTTAATGCTAGCGCCGCCATCAGACATCGTCTACGTTCAAGTTATCTTAAATCGCTTAAATTTGTGCACTAAGCTATTACTCCAAAAGGGGTCAGTCTCTTTTATTGACCGCACGCATCCTGTATGATGCACCCAGTCTAACCTTATCAACGCTGGTACTATTCCCGCACACATGACCCTTTTAGCGCTTGGTATTAACCATAAAACGGCACCTGTATCGCTGCGAGAACGCGTAACGTTTTCGCCGGATACGCTCGATCAGGCGCTGGACAGCCTGCAAGCGCTGCCAATGGTGCAGGGCGGGGTAGTGCTGTCGACGTGTAACCGCACAGAGATTTACCTCAGCGTGGAAGAGCAGGATAACCTGCGAGAAGCGCTGATTCGCTGGCTGTGCGAATACCATAACCTCAATGAAGAAGACCTGCGTAATAGCCTGTACTGGCACCAGGACAACGACGCCGTCAGTCATTTGATGCGCGTTGCCAGTGGTCTGGATTCACTGGTGCTCGGTGAACCGCAAATTTTGGGGCAGGTGAAAAAAGCATTTGCGGATTCGCAAAAAGGCCACCAGAACGCCAGTGCGCTGGAGCGCATGTTCCAGAAATCATTCTCTGTTGCTAAACGTGTACGTACAGAAACTGACATCGGTGCCAGCGCCGTGTCGGTGGCGTTTGCCGCCTGTACTCTGGCGCGGCAGATATTTGAATCGCTCTCAACGGTAACCGTGCTGTTAGTCGGTGCGGGCGAAACCATCGAGCTGGTAGCGCGACACTTGCGCGAGCATAAAGTGAAGAAGATGATCATCGCCAACCGTACGCGCGAGCGTGCGCAGGTGCTGGCGGATGAAGTCGGCGCCGAGGTGATTTCACTGAGTGATATCGACGCGCGTTTGCAGGATGCCGATATCATTATCAGTTCTACTGCCAGTCCGCTGCCGATTATCGGTAAAGGAATGGTGGAACGCGCGCTTAAAAACCGTCGCAATCAGCCTATGCTACTGGTGGATATCGCCGTACCGCGCGATGTCGAGCCGGAAGTGGGTAAATTGTCTAACGCCTATCTGTACAGCGTTGATGACCTGCAAAGCATCATTTCGCATAACCTGGCCCAGCGCAAAGCGGCGGCGGTGGAAGCCGAAACGATTGTGGAGCAGGAAGCCAGCGAGTTTATGGCCTGGCTACGCGCCCAGGGCGCAAGCGACACTATCCGCGAGTATCGCAGTCAGTCAGAACAGATCCGTGATGAACTGACCGCTAAAGCGTTGGCCGCTCTTCAGCAGGGCGGTGATGCGCAAGCCATTATGCAGGATTTGGCCTGGAAACTGACCAACCGCCTGATCCATGCACCAACCAAATCACTTCAACAGGCCGCCCGTGACGGGGATAGTGAACGCCTGAATATTCTGCGCGACAGCCTCGGGCTGGAGTAGCAGCACACCAATCTTATTTTTTACAGGGTGCATTTACGCCTATGAAGCCTTCTATCGTTGCCAAACTGGAAGCCCTGCATGAACGCCATGAAGAAGTTCAGGCGCTGCTCGGTGATGCGGGTACTATCGCAGATCAGGATCGCTTTCGTGCGCTGTCGCGCGAATATGCGCAATTAAGCGATGTCTCTCGCTGTTTTACGGACTGGCAACAGGTTCAGGAAGATATCGAGACGGCTCAGATGATGCTCGACGATCCTGAAATGCGTGAAATGGCGCAGGATGAACTGCGCGAAGCAAAAGAGAAATGCGAGCAGCTGGAACAGCATCTGCAGGTCCTGCTGTTACCTAAAGACCCCGATGACGAACGTAACGCCTTCCTCGAAGTGCGTGCGGGAACCGGTGGTGATGAAGCGGCGCTGTTTGCCGGCGATCTGTTCCGCATGTACAGCCGTTACGCTGAATCGCGTCGCTGGCGGGTAGAGATCATGAACGCCAGCGAAGGCGAACATGGCGGGTTTAAAGAAGTTATTGCCAAGATTAGCGGTGAAGGCGTTTACGGGCGACTGAAATTTGAGTCCGGCGGCCATCGCGTGCAGCGCGTACCTGCGACGGAATCGCAGGGGCGTATTCATACTTCTGCCTGTACGGTCGCTGTCATGCCGGAACTGCCGGATGCCGAACTGCCGGACATCAACCCGGCCGATCTGCGTATTGATACCTTCCGTTCATCAGGCGCGGGCGGTCAGCACGTTAACACCACCGACTCCGCAATCCGTATTACCCACTTACCGACCGGTATCGTGGTGGAATGCCAGGACGAACGTTCACAGCATAAAAACAAAGCCAAAGCGATGTCGGTGCTGGGGGCGCGAATTCGTGCCGCCGAAGTGGCAAGACGTCAACAGGCAGAAGCCTCTGAACGTCGTAACCTGTTGGGCAGCGGCGATCGCAGCGATCGTAACCGCACCTATAACTTCCCGCAGGGTCGTGTGACCGATCACCGCATTAACCTGACACTCTACCGTCTGGATGAAGCGATGGAAGGCAAACTGGATATGCTGATTGAGCCGATTGTCCAGGAATACCAGGCCGACCAACTGGCGGCGTTGTCCGAGCAGGATTAATGGATTATCAGCACTGGCTGCGTGAAGCGATAAGCCAATTACAGGAAAGCGAAAGTCCGCGACGTGACGCCGAGATTTTACTCGAGTTTGTCACCGGTAAGGGGCGCACCTTTATTCTGGCGTTCGGCGAAACGGTGTTAACCGAGGCGCAGCGTCAACGGCTCGATACATTACTGGAACGCCGTCAGCGGGGTGAGCCGGTGGCACATCTGACCGGCGTGCGCGAGTTCTGGTCGCTGCCGCTGTTTGTCTCTCCGGCTACGCTTATTCCACGCCCGGATACTGAGTGTCTTGTTGAGCAGGCGCTGGCTCGTCTGCCTGCCTCTGCGTGTCGTATTCTCGATTTGGGAACCGGTACGGGCGCCATCGCGCTGGCGCTGGCAACTGAGCGTCCGGATTGCGCGGTGACCGCGGTTGACCGCATGCCCGATGCCGTGGCGCTGGCAACTCGCAACAAACAGCATCTGGCCATCGACAATGTTTGCGTGCTGCAAAGCGACTGGTTCAGCGCTTTGCAGGGGCAGCAGTTTGACATGATTGTCAGCAATCCGCCGTATATCGACGAACAGGACCCGCACCTGGCGCTTGGCGATGTACGTTTTGAGCCGCTATCGGCACTGGTGGCGGGCGAGCAGGGTATGGCGGATATCGTGCATATCATTGACCAGTCTCGACACATGCTAACGCCCGGCGGATATCTGTTGCTGGAGCACGGCTGGCAGCAGGGACAGGCAGTCCGCGACGCCTATACTCATGCTGGTTACCAGGCGGTTGAAACCTGCCGCGACTATGGCGGCAACGAGCGAATTACGCTTGGACGCATCCCATCATGAGTACCTTCAGCGTGTTACTCAACGTCCATCTCATCAGCATTGCGCTTTCTGTTGGTCTGTTAACGCTGCGTTTTTGGTGGCGTTACACCGATTCGCGCCTTGCCTGCGCGCGCTGGACGCGCATCGTGCCGCCGGTTGTCGATACCGTTTTATTACTCAGCGGCATAGCGTTAATGGTTAAAGCGCACATCCTGCCATTCACTGAGCACGGGACATGGCTGACTGAAAAGCTGTTTGGGGTTATCATTTACATCGTTTTGGGTTTTATTGCGCTCGATTATCGTCGGGCGCGCAGTCAGCAGGCGCGATTAGTCGCATTTCCGCTGGCGCTGGTGGTGCTGTACATCATCATTAAACTCGCCACCACAAAAATACCGTTACTGGGGTAAGCATGAGGTCGTTAGCTGATTTCGAATTTAATAAAGCGCCATTGTGTGATGGGATGATCCTGGCGTCGGAGTCTATCCGTCTGGATTTTCCAACACAAACTGTGTATGACGAACTGGAACGTCTGGTTAGTCTGGCGCAAGAAGAAATTAGCCAGCTCCTGTCTCAGGATGAGCAACTGGAAAAACTGCTGGCACTTTTTTACGGCGAATGGGGGTTTACGGATACCCACGGCGTCTATCGTCTTTCTGATGCATTATGGCTTGACCAGGTACTGAAAAATCGTCAGGGCAGCGCCGTATCTCTGGGCGCTATCTTGTTGTGGATTGCCAACCGACTGGAGCTACCGCTGGTGCCGGTGATTTTCCCGACACAACTCATCCTGCGTATTGAATCGCTCGATGGCGAAATGTGGCTAATCAATCCGTTCAATGGCGAAACGTTAAATGAGCACACGCTGGAAGTGTGGCTGAAGGGGAATATCAGCCCGGTCGCGGAGCTGTTTAACGAAGACCTGGATGAGGCGGATAATGCAGAAGTAATCCGCAAGCTGCTCGACACGCTGAAATCATCGCTGATGGAAGAGCGGCAAATGGAGCTGGCGCTGCGTGCCAGCGAAGCACTATTACAGTTTAATCCTGAAGATCCGTATGAAATACGCGATCGTGGATTAATCTACGCGCAGCTCGAGTGTGAACATGTTGCGCTGACCGATTTAAGTTATTTCGTTGAGCAGTGTCCGGAAGACCCGATCAGCGAAATGATTCGTGCGCAGATTAATACTATTTCGCACAAGCAAATTGTATTGCATTGATTAATGACACTTTACCTACCGTTTAAGGCGATCCTATGAAACAAAAAGTGGTTAGCATTGGCGACATCAACGTGGCAAATGACCTGCCGTTCGTGCTGTTTGGCGGAATGAACGTGCTGGAATCCCGCGATCTGGCGATGCGCATTTGTGAGCACTACGTAACCGTTACTCAAAAGCTGGGTATCCCTTACGTGTTCAAAGCCTCCTTTGATAAAGCCAACCGTTCTTCCATCCACTCTTACCGTGGACCGGGCCTTGAAGAAGGGATGAAAATCTTCCAGGAACTGAAGCAGACTTTTGGCGTAAAAGTGATCACCGACGTTCACGAAGCCAGCCAGGCGCAGCCTGTTGCTGACGTGGTGGATGTGATTCAGCTGCCGGCATTCCTCGCGCGTCAGACCGATCTGGTGGAAGCGATGGCGAAAACCGGTGCCGTTATCAACGTGAAGAAACCGCAGTTCGTAAGCCCTGGCCAGATGGGCAATATCGTGGATAAATTCCATGAAGGTGGTAACGATAAGGTTATTCTGTGCGACCGTGGCGCGAACTTTGGTTATGACAACCTGGTTGTAGACATGCTGGGCTTCAGCGTGATGAAGAAAGTCTCCGGCAACTCACCGGTGATTTTTGACGTTACCCATGCGCTGCAATGCCGTGATCCGTTTGGCGCAGCAAGCGGCGGTCGTCGTGCGCAGGTTACCGAACTGGCTCGCGCCGGTATGGCGGTAGGTCTGGCGGGTCTGTTTATTGAAGCGCATCCGGATCCAGCCAATGCGAAATGCGATGGCCCATCCGCGCTGCCGCTGGCAAAACTGGAACAGTTCCTGACGCAGATTAAAGCGATTGATGACCTGGTGAAAAGCTTCGACGAGCTGGATACTGAGAACTAATTCATTTTGTGTGCCTGATAGAGCTTGCGCTTATCAGGTATACGAAAGGAAATAAGAAGCCGGACCCGACAAGTTATGTCGGTGTCCGGCTTTTTTCATCAGGCAAATATCGTCATCAGATAGGCGATAAACAGCGCCAGATGTGCCGCACCGTTAAGCACATTGGTGCGTCCGGTGGAAAAAGAGATATGGCACAGTACCAGTGAAGAAACCATCACAATCATCTCTGGCGCGCCCAGCGCAAACACCAAATCATTCCCGGTTGCCCATGCGATCAGCGTCACCACTGGTACGGTTAGTGAAATAGTGGCTAATACTGAACCGAAGAACAAATTCATCGCCCGCTGTACCTGATTGCTCAGAACCGCTTTCAGCGCGCCCAGCCCTTCAGGAGAGAGGATGAGTAACGCAACCAGGAAACCGGTAAAGGCCACTGGGGCATTCAGTTCAGTCAGCAAGGTCTCCAGTGGGCTGGCGTTCATCTTGGTTACGGCAATAACGGCGATCAGATGAATGATAAGCCAGGCGGCGTGCCACATATTGCTGTGTGCTGATGGCTTGCCGTGATGCGGGTCGTCATCGTCGCCTTCATCTTCATGCTCGTAAATGAACAGGCTTTGGTGCGTTTTGGTTTGAATCAGTAAAAATACGCCGTACATCGCTGCAGAAATTAATGCTACCAGCAGCGCCTGGGCGGTAGTGAAATTCGCTCCCGGTAAAGCCATTGGGAACACCAGTACAATAATGGCCAGTGGGAACAGGGCAATTAAATACTGTTTAATACCAAACAGATTCATATACTGAGTAGCAAATTTACGGCCACCCAATAGTAACGAAAAACCGACCAGACCGCCGGTGACGATCATAATGATTGAGTACAACGTGTCGCGCATGAGCGTAGGTGCAGCATCACCGGTCGCCATTAATGCGGAGATTAAGCTGACTTCGAGAATAACGACGGACAGGCTGAGGATCAGTGACCCGTAGGGTTCGCCAAGTCGATGTGCTAATACATCCGCATGACGAACAACGCTGAATGCGCTGCTTAATATACCAATAAGGGCCAGCGCATTAATACCGATGACCACTGGTAGTGACTGACTGCTCCCCCAGAAGAACAGGACTACCAGCGCCAAAATCGGGAAGACGAGAGAGGTCTCCTTGTGGCGGGTTTTTACCGCCTCATGTACTTGTGTCATTGAACTAATTCTCCATCTCTGCAGGTATTTATAATTATAAAAGTATTAAAGAATGTAAAAAATAACAGATCTTTCGGTATTTCCGATCTAGTTTTACGTAATTTTACGGCATGGACCAACTTTTGCATCCAAGCGGATAAAATTGCATATCTTGTTTATAGAGTATTTAAATAACAAAGCATTAGATTTTAACGTCAACAAAAATTGCTGATACTACTGATACAAATGATAGTGCAGAGCTTAGCAACGCGAGAGGATATAAAGTGCCGTTGACGCTTTGTTGCCTTGCAAGCTAGCGGCGAATTGCCTATTGTCCAGCTATTGGTTTCAAAATGAGCAGTAAAAAAGCCCGGAAGGCGTCAAAAAAGTTGTCGCAGGGAAGCAGCAGTGGCGGAGGTGTAAGGTGTTAACGCGTGATTTTTTATTGAATGCCGACTGCAAGACGGCATTTGGTGCTATTGAAGAATCACTACTCTGGTCAGCGGAACAACGGGCAGCCTCACTGGCGGCCACGCTTGCTTGCCGACCCGATGATGGACCGGTGTGGATCTTCGGTTATGGATCGTTGATGTGGAATCCGGCCTTAGAGTTTGATGAGTCCTGTACCGGGACGTTAGTTGGCTGGCACCGTGCTTTTTGCCTGCGCCTGACGGCGGGGCGAGGAACGGCGGGTCAGCCAGGACGCATGTTGGCCTTGAAAGAGGGCGGACGCACTACCGGTGTAGCCTACCGCTTACCTAACGCATCGCTCGAACAAGAGCTTTCTTTACTGTGGAAGCGTGAAATGATCACCGGATGCTATCTGCCCACCTGGTGCCAGTTGGCGCTGGATGATGGTCGGACGGTGAACGCGCTGGTCTTTATTATGGATCCTCGCCACCCGCTGTTTGAGTCAGACACGCGCGCGCAGGTGATTGCGCCGCTTATCGCTGCGGCGAGCGGACCTTTAGGCACCAACGCCCAGTATTTGTTCTCGCTGGAACAAGAGCTGGTCAAGTTGGGGATGCAGGATGACTGTCTTAACGATCTGGTGATCACGGTCAAACGATTGTTGGGAGAGAATCTGCCGGAAGGCGTTATGCGGCCAGGGTTTGCCTGAATCCAGCCGGGAACTGAATGCCCGAAAGCCAGGCGCTTTTCGGGCAATTAACGCTTAGGCTGCAATATAACTTATTGAATGCTCTAGCGACTGGCTGTGGCTGTCGATCAGCACATTCCAGATGCCGGTGTAGGGCACGGTCAACCATGCGTTATCACGATCCTGCACGCTTAAGATGTCGGACTGCGTGTCTTTGACGTGATTTTTCTCGCTCATCAGATGGATGTGACAGCGCTCGGAACAGCGCACAACCACCGTATCGCCACCAAATAACTTTAAACTTGCCTTCACTAATGCCATTTTTCACCCCGTTCTTGAAAACAACGTACTTTCTGTCGAAAGTGCTGCGTGATGTTGTTCACATTTCACTCATTGCATAACACCAAAGGGGGAGCAACGGGATGCTGATTTTGATCAAAAAATGGCATAACGATTAAACAAAAGTGACAAAATCCCTCAAAAGGATTGAAAGGGCGTGCTAACGTTCAACGAAACCGCGCCCATCTACGATTAAATCCGGAAATTATCGACACTTTCAGTGTGCTTGCCTGAAAGCGGTGTATCAGAAGGTCAGTACTTTATCTGCAGCCAGCGTCCATTGAGCCAGTTCAACCAGCGTGCCGACGGCTACTCCGTCAATTAACGGCAGCGTGGTGATTCCACGGCCATCGGTGCAGGTTTTGCACAGTTTTACCGGCACATTTTGCGCCGTCAGAATCTCCAGCATTTGCTGAATATTGTATCCTTCCGCAGGTTTTTGACCACGCAATCCCGCGGTTACCGCGTCCGACATTAAAAACAAACGCAGGTCGAGATCCCCTTCCTGCTCGCGCAAGGCGATAGCCAGACGTAGACTGTTAAATAACGATTCGCTTCCATAGGCTGCACCGTTCGCGACGATCACTATCTTTTGCATTTTTACTCCTTTTGCTGCATGTGAGCGTTAAAAACTGACACGTATGTTACACCTATTTCTAGATGCCAGGATAATGCCGAAAAAGCAAGGAAGGGCTGAAAATCAATACTGAAGACGTTATGGTTTAAGATAAGTATGCCGCTGTGGCTAATAGATATAAGAAACCACTAACGATTTGAGCCGTAATATTTATTTATCTCTCGCTGTATTTGCACTCTTGCCGTTGGCAGGCGGTACTGCCAGCGCGCAATCGTCATTTATTCACCAGGCGGAAAACCCTTTCGATAACAATAGTGATGGCTTGCCCGATCTTGGTATGGCGCCGGAGTCGCGGGCAGGCGAAAAGCACTTTGCCGAAATGGTCAAAGCGTTTGGGGAAGCCAGCATGACCGATAACGGGCTTGATACCGGTGAACAGGCGAAGCAGTTTGCGTTTGGCCAGGTGCGCGACAGGGTCAGCGAACAGGTGAATCAGCAACTGGAATCCTGGCTCTCTCCCTGGGGAAACGCCAGCGTCGGGTTGCAGGTGGATAACGAAGGCAGCTTTACCGGGAGTCGGGGAAGTTGGTTTATACCGTGGCAGGATAATCAACGTTATCTTACCTGGAGCCAGTTGGGGCTGACGCAACAGGACGGAGGCCTGGTCAGTAATGCGGGGATTGGGCAGCGCTGGGTTCGTGACGGTTGGTTACTGGGTTACAACACCTTTTATGACAACCTGCTGGATGAGAATCTGCCTCGGGGAGGCGTGGGGGCAGAGGCGTGGGGTGAATACCTCCGTTTATCTGCTAATTACTATCAACCGTTGTCCTCCTGGCAGGATCGTTTTGCAACTCAAGAACAACGGATGGCCCGGGGATACGACCTGACCGCGCAAATGCGCATGCCGTTCTATCAACATCTCAATACCAGCGTCAGCGTGGAGCAGTATTTTGGTGACCAGGTGGATCTGTTTCATTCCGGAACCGGGTACCACAATCCTGTGGCGGTGAATCTGGGATTGAGCTATACGCCGGTGCCGCTGATCACCGTGACAGCACAGCATAAGCAGGGTGAAAATGGCGTCAGTCAGAATAACCTCGGATTAACGCTAAATTATCGTTTTGGCGTGCCGCTAAAAAAACAGCTGATGGTAAGCGAGGTGGCAAACAGCCGATCGCTGCGCGGCAGTCGTTATGACGATCCACAACGTAACAATCTGCCGACGCTGGAGTATCGCCAGCGTAAAACACTGTCGGTATTTTTGGCCACGCCACCCTGGGATCTCAAGCCTGGTGAGACGGTGGCGTTGAAGGTGCAGGTGCGTAGTTTGCATGGGATCCGTCGTCTGGCATGGCAGGGTGATACTCAGGCGTTGAGCTTAACGGCGGGCAGCAATAGCCGAAGCGCTCAGGGTTGGACGATTATTATGCCGAAGTGGGACAACAGAGAAGGTGCGACAAACCGCTGGCGGTTGTCTGTGGTGGTAGAAGATGAGCAGGGCCAGCGTGTCTCTTCCAATGAGATCACGCTATCACTGACCGAACCGTTTATTACCGTTTCGGAAAATGATCCTCGTTAACAATGACGCATGAGCGCGTTATCAAAAAATGCGTTCCTGGTGCACCCATACCGCGGCTTCAACGCGTGATTTGAGCTTCATTTTCTTCAGCATATGCTTCACGTGAACTTTTACTGTGCTTTCGGTGATGTCGAGGCGGCGGGCGATCATCTTATTAGGCAGACCCTGGGCGATGAGTTTAAGAATATCGCGTTCGCGCGGCGTCAGTTGAGTAACATCACGGTCGGATGTTGCGCGATTGGCGCGCAGGCTGGCGGCCAGAACCGGGGTTAAGGCTTCGCTCAGCACCATTTCACCAGCGGCAGCCTGCTGCAATGCTTTCAGTAAATCTTCCGGCTCCATATCTTTCAGCAGGTAACCGTCGGCACCACGCTTCAGTGCGGTAACCACATCTTCTTCATGATTGGATACGCTAAACACAACGATACGGCCCGACAGTGATTTTTCACGCAGCTTATCGAGGGTTTCCAGACCGTTCATGCCGGGCATGTTGAGATCAAGCAGGATCAGATCGGGATCAAGGGATTCAGCCAGCTCGATACCCTGCTCACCATTGCTGGCTTCGCCGACAACGGTAATATCGGGCGCCATGCTGACAAGCTGTTTTACACCGGTTCTCAGCATCGGATGATCGTCGATCAACAGGATAGTTGCCGGTTCCAGATTACTCATGGGTATCTCCTTGGACTTCTGTGAAGTTTGTTTCGGGAATAAAAGTGACAGCAACTTCAGTACCGCCCGTCTCGCGACGGCGTACGCGGCAATCGCCGCGCAAGCTCTGCGCGCGGTCGCGCATTATTATCATGCCGTAGTGGTTACTGCGTTCGGCGTTTTCCGGTACGCCGCAGCCGTTATCTTGCACTGTCAGTTTGACCTGCTTGCCATTTTGCACCACCGTCACGACCACTTCATTGGCCTGAGAGTGTTTAAGTGCGTTGCTCAGGGCTTCGCGCGCAATTTGTAGCAGGTGAATCGCCTGATGCGAAGGGACCAGGCGTGGCGGTAGCTGATAATCCAGCTTAACCGTAAATCCAAAACGGGCGCTGTACTCCTGACAGCTGGCTTCCAGCGCCGGTCGTAATCCAGGTTCCGTGAGCTGTAAACGGAAGGTGGTTAACAGTTCTCGCAGTTGTGCCCATGAAGCATTTAGCTCGTTACGAATCTGGCTGAGCAACTCGCGACAGTTATCTGAAAGCGCATCGCCCTGCATCTGTAAACAGCTAACCTGCATCTTCATACAAGAGAGCGATTGTGCAATAGAATCATGAAGTTCGCGCGCAATGGTGGCACGCTCTTCCATCACAATCAACTGCTGTTGACGCTCCTGATGCCTGTCGAGCGCAAGCGTTGCGGTCAGTTGCTCAACCAGAGTATCAACCAGCTGCTGCTGATCGTGGCTGAGATGGCGTCCGTTCGGCAAGGTGGCGAGTAGAATACCATACTGGGTATGCGCATCGGTCAGCCGCCATTTCAATGTAATCCCGCCGTCAATCGCGGGCAGCGTTCCGCGAGGACACAGATGGCAACCTTTCTCATCACAGCTGGCATTTGACTGACAGGTAAATTCCTGATGATTGTCTTCATCTTCCAGGTCGTAAACCCGGAGCTCAATATCATGCAGCAAGGTCAAATTTTGCAAACCATTCAGTACCGGAGAGAGGCGTTCGCACAACGGCACCTGAGAATGCAGGCGGCGGTTAGCTTGCCACAGAAAAGAAAGAATCTGATTTTTGTGCTCCAGCCCCGCCGTTTTCTCCTGTACTCGCTGTTCCAGCACAGCGTAACTTTCGGCCAGTTCTTCCGACATATTATTTAGCGCCGAGCCCAGAGCCGCCATCTCATTACGACCGCTGATATGCGCGCGTTGGGTAAAATCACGCTGGCTGACGGCTCGCGCCATCGACAGCAGCTGTTTCCACGGCTCTAACAGGCGCACGCGCAGCCAGATAATGGTGAAAACCAGCAGCAATGCCATAAATACGGCCATCAGGCGATGCAGCAGGACGACGCGTTCAATGCGTAATTCGGTGGTATGGTCAAAGGCGGTGACCAATTTATCCAGTCCGCCCACAAAGCGCGTCACATCCTGCGCTACCGCATCAGGCGTTTGCGCATGCGCAAGTCCCGGCGCAAGTTCAGTGTGCCAGTAATCCTGTAATGCTTTTAACTGCGCCTGTTGTCCATCTCGCTTTGCGGCACGCGTCAACTCCGGGCTAAACGCCGTTTGCTCCATTTCATCCAGCAGCGGTTGATCGCTAGCGTCCAGCGGTACGGCTGCCAGCAGGCGATAACTCTGCATGCGCAGCGATCCCGCTTTGTTGATTGCATGGGCGCTACCCTGAACGCCCTGAACCAGCCAGCCGGAGACAGCCATACCCGCCACGCCGATGGCTGTGGACAATAAAACAATCAGCGCCAACTGGTTGACCAGCGTAAGCGGGGAGAGACAACGTTTAAACATGGTGACTTGTTCCTTCGGGTTTTCGTCGAACAGAAAACCTTATTGAATGACGATTCTGCTGCAGGCAGTGGCGTTATTCTCGGCGATACACTGGAGTATACCCATACCTCAAACGGGCTACCCCTTAATTGCCAGTGGAGGGAGAGATCCTGGGCGAGGGGGAGTAGGGGGCGACAGAAGCGTGAAAAACCACATCTTTTTTACCGAAGTTATGTACTCATTAAGGGTAATAATAAATTTTAGGCATGAATAATGACACCTTTTCCTTTGATTTATATCAACTTACCTCCAGCTGTAAACCCTAATGTTGCAGGCATCGAAACAAGTATCAGAGGTGTCTATGAGTCACTCATCTGCCCCGGAAAGGGCATCTGGAGCTGTAATTACCGAATGGCGACCGGAAGATCCCGCCTTCTGGCAGCAGCGTGGTCAACGAATCGCCAGCCGTAACCTGTGGATTTCCGTCCCTTGCTTACTGCTGGCGTTTTGCGTGTGGATGTTATTTAGCGCTGTGGCGGTGAACTTACCGAAAGTCGGATTTGATTTCACCACTGAACAGCTGTTCATGCTGACGGCATTACCTTCGGTGTCCGGCGCGCTGCTGCGTGTTCCGTACTCCTTTATGGTCCCCCTGTTTGGTGGACGTCGCTGGACGGCATTTAGCACCGGCATCCTGATCATTCCTTGCGTATGGTTAGGTTTTGCGGTGCAGGATACCTCCACGCCGTTTAGTACCTTTATTATTATCTCCCTGCTGTGCGGCTTCGCTGGTGCGAACTTTGCGTCCAGTATGGCAAACATCAGCTTCTTCTTTCCAAAACAGAAACAGGGCGGCGCGCTGGGTCTGAACGGTGGCCTGGGCAACATGGGCGTCAGCGTGATGCAGCTGGTCGCGCCGCTGGTGGTTTCATTGTCAATCTTTGCCGCATTTGGTAGCCACGGGGTTGAACAACCGGATGGTACACAGCTGTATCTGGCAAACGCCGCATGGATTTGGGTGCCGTTCCTCGCTATTTTCACGCTGGCCGCATGGTTCGGTATGAACGAACTGGCAACCTCCAAAGCCTCGCTGAAAGAGCAATTGCCGGTGCTGAAACGCGGGCATTTGTGGATTATGAGCCTGCTGTATCTGGCGACCTTCGGTTCCTTTATCGGTTTCTCTGCCGGTTTCGCGATGCTGTCAAAAACGCAGTTCCCAGAGGTGCAGATCCTGCATTACGCCTTCTTCGGCCCGTTCATTGGTGCGCTGGCGCGTTCTGCGGGCGGCGCAATCTCTGACCGTCTGGGCGGGACCCGCGTCACGCTGGTGAACTTCATTCTGATGGCTATTTTCAGTGCCTTACTGTTCCTGACGCTGCCATCAAACGGTGTCGGTGGCAACTTCATTGCCTTCTTCGCTGTGTTCCTGGCGTTGTTCCTGACGGCTGGTCTGGGGAGTGGTTCAACCTTCCAGATGATCTCTGTAATCTTTCGCAAACTGACGATGGACAGAGTGAAAGCTGAAGGTGGTTCAGAAGAGAAAGCGATGCGCGAGGCGGCAACCGATACGGCGGCAGCGTTGGGCTTTATCTCTGCTATTGGTGCGATCGGCGGCTTCTTTATCCCGAAAGCATTTGGCACGTCCCTGGCATTAACCGGTTCTCCGGTCGGTGCGATGAAAGTATTTCTGATCTTCTATGTCGCTTGTGTGGTTATCACCTGGGCGGTATACGGACGTCATTCTAAAAAGTAAAAAAGTGGTATACACAAAATCATTCTAACTGCATCAAGGCGGCAAGTGAGAAATCCCCAGGAGCTAACAGAAGTAAGTGACTGGGGAGAACGAGCGCAGCCAACGCGAAGCAGTTTGAAGGATGAAGTGTAAGTTGATTATCCATTGCGCGGTGTTAGACCGCGCTTTTTTTTATCTGTAATTAGTTACAACATACTTTTGTATTGTGGCATGACAACAGCCTGTGAGAACGGCGAACGCAACATGCTAAGCAGGGGGGATACCCCTTAATACCCACTTATAAAGAATTTAACATTTGCATGATAATTGAATTATTAAAAATCCTTTAAATTCAATTTATTACATTAATTATCAATATCCCACTTTGGGGGTATGTAAAAACCAACCCTCATTTTTCATCCCTGCCTGCCTTGATCGTTATCAATTCTCACGCCCTTTCAGAGCGTTACCTTCGCTCTCAATCAAGCAATGTCGATTTATCAGAGAGCCGTCAGGCTCCTACAGGAGAAAACCGATGAGTAAATTCCTGGACCGGTTTCGCTACTTCAAGCAGAAGGGCGAAACCTTTGCCGATGGGCATGGCCAGCTTCTCAATACCAACAGGGACTGGGAGGACGGATACCGCCAGCGTTGGCAGCATGACAAAATCGTGCGTTCAACCCACGGGGTAAACTGCACTGGCTCATGCAGCTGGAAAATCTATGTGAAAAATGGTCTGGTGACCTGGGAAACCCAGCAAACCGATTATCCGCGTACCCGTCCGGACCTGCCAAACCACGAGCCTCGTGGTTGCCCTCGTGGTGCAAGCTATTCCTGGTATCTCTACAGCGCTAACCGTCTGAAATACCCGCTGATGCGCAAACGTCTGATGAAAATGTGGCGTGAAGCGAAAAGACTGCACAGCGATCCGGTAGACGCATGGGCCTCCATCATCGAAGACGCCGATAAAGCAAAAAGCTTCAAACAAGCGCGTGGTCGTGGTGGTTTTGTGCGTTCTTCCTGGCAGGAAGTGAATGAGCTGATTGCCGCTTCTAACGTTTACACCGTTAAAACCTACGGTCCTGACCGCGTGGCGGGCTTCTCGCCGATCCCTGCGATGTCGATGGTTTCCTACGCCTCCGGTGCACGATATCTGTCGCTGATTGGCGGCACCTGCCTGAGCTTCTACGATTGGTACTGTGACTTGCCGCCTGCGTCTCCGCAGACCTGGGGTGAGCAGACTGACGTTCCGGAATCTGCCGACTGGTATAACTCCAGTTACATTATCGCCTGGGGTTCAAACGTTCCGCAGACCCGTACCCCAGATGCGCACTTCTTCACGGAAGTTCGCTACAAAGGGACTAAAACGGTCGCCATCACCCCGGATTACGCTGAAATCGCTAAACTCTGCGATCTGTGGCTGGCTCCGAAGCAGGGTACCGATGCCGCAATGGCGCTGGCAATGGGCCACGTCATGCTACGCGAGTTCCACCTTGATAACCCGAGCCAATACTTCACCGACTACGTGCGTCGTTACACCGACTTCCCGATGCTGGTGATGCTCGAAGAGCGTGACGGGTATTATGCGGCGGGTCGTATGCTGCGTGCCGCCGATCTGGTTGACTCCTTGGGTCAGGAAAATAATCCAGAGTGGAAAACTGTTGCCATCAATACCGACGGCGAAATGGTTGCGCCAAACGGTTCAATTGGTTTCCGCTGGGGTGAAAAAGGTAAATGGAACCTTGAACAGCGCGACGGCACGTCCGGTAACGAAACCGAACTGCAGCTCAGCCTGTTGGGCAGCCAGGACGACATCGCTGAAGTCGGCTTCCCGTATTTTGGCGGCGAAGGTACCGAGCACTTTAGCAAAGTTGAACTGGAAAATGTTCTGCTGCACAAACTGCCGGTAAAACGCCTGCAACTGGCAGATGGCTCTACTGCGCTGGTGACGACCGTTTACGATCTGACCATGGCCAACTACGGTCTGGAACGCGGTCTGAACGATGAAAACTGCGCCTCCAGCTACGACGATATCAAAGCGTATACCCCGGCATGGGCAGAGAAAATCACTGGCGTATCGCGCGCTCAGATCGTGCGTATTGCCCGTGAATTTGCCGATAACGCAGATAAAACGCACGGCCGCTCAATGATTATTGTTGGCGCGGGTCTGAACCACTGGTACCACCTCGATATGAACTATCGTGGGCTTATCAACATGCTGGTGTTCTGTGGTTGCGTCGGCCAGAGCGGCGGCGGCTGGGCGCACTACGTCGGCCAGGAAAAACTGCGTCCGCAGACCGGCTGGCAGCCGCTGGCGTTTGGCCTTGACTGGCAGCGTCCGGCGCGTCACATGAACAGTACGTCCTATTTCTATAACCACTCCAGCCAATGGCGCTATGAGACGGTCACCGCGCAGGAACTGCTGTCTCCGCTGGCAGACAAATCCCGCTACAGTGGCCATTTGATTGACTTTAACGTTCGCGCTGAACGTATGGGCTGGTTGCCATCTGCGCCGCAGTTAGGTACTAACCCGCTGTACATTGCGCGTGAGGCGGAAAAAGTCGGGATGACACCGGTGGATTACACCGTTAAATCTCTGAAGGAAGGTTCTATTCGCTTTGCGGCTGAACAACCAGAGAACGGTAAAAACCATCCGCGTAACCTGTTTATCTGGCGTTCTAACCTGCTCGGCTCTTCCGGTAAAGGCCACGAGTACATGCTGAAGTATCTGCTGGGTACTGAACATGGTATTCAGGGACTGGATCTGGGTAAACAGGGGGGCGTGAAGCCAGAAGAAGTGGAATGGCAGGATAACGGACTGGACGGCAAGCTGGATCTGGTCGTTACCCTGGACTTCCGTCTGTCGAGCACCTGTCTGTACTCCGACATCGTGCTGCCGACCGCTACCTGGTATGAAAAAGACGATATGAATACCTCGGATATGCATCCGTTTATTCACCCGTTGTCTGCCGCCGTTGATCCAGCCTGGGAATCGAAGAGCGACTGGGAAATCTACAAGGCTATCGCCAAGAAATTCTCTGAAGTTTGCGTGGGCCACCTTGGCAAAGAAACTGACGTAGTGACGCTGCCTATCCAGCACGACTCGGCCGCCGAACTGGCGCAGCCGTTGGATGTTAAAGACTGGAAGAAAGGCGAATGCGATCTGATTCCAGGCGTTACCGCGCCGCATATCATGACAGTTGAGCGTGATTACCCGGCAACCTACGAACGCTTCACGTCCATCGGCCCACTGATGGATAAAGTCGGGAACGGCGGGAAAGGGATTGCCTGGAATACCCAGAGCGAAATGGATCTGCTGCGCAAGCTCAATTACACCAAGGCTGAAGGCCCGGCAAAAGGCCAGCCGATGCTGAATACGGCGATTGATGCCGCTGAGATGATCCTCACCCTGGCACCGGAAACCAACGGTCAGGTGGCGGTGAAAGCCTGGGCGGCGCTGAGTGAATTTACCGGCCGTGACCATACGCATCTGGCGCTGAATAAAGAAGACGAGAAAATCCGCTTCCGCGATATTCAGGCGCAGCCGCGCAAAATTATCTCCAGCCCGACCTGGTCAGGACTGGAAGATGAACATGTTTCTTACAACGCTGGTTACACCAACGTTCACGAGCTGATCCCATGGCGTACGCTGACTGGTCGCCAGCAGCTGTATCAGGATCATCAGTGGATGCGAGACTTCGGTGAAAGCCTGCTGGTATACCGCCCACCAATTGATACCCGTTCGGTGAAAGAGGTGATGGGCGAGAAATCAAATGGTAACCCGGAAAAAGCGCTCAACTTCCTGACGCCACACCAGAAGTGGGGTATCCACTCCACCTACAGCGATAACCTGCTGATGCTGACGTTAGGCCGCGGCGGTCCGATCGTGTGGATGAGCGAAGCGGATGCGAAAGATCTGGGTATCGAGGATAACGACTGGATCGAAGTCTTTAACAGTAACGGGGCACTCACCGCTCGTGCGGTTGTGAGTCAACGTGTCCCGGCCGGGATGACCATGATGTACCACGCCCAGGAACGTATTGTGAATATTCCGGGGTCGGAGATTACCGAGCAGCGCGGCGGGATCCATAACTCGGTGACCCGTATCACACCGAAACCGACGCACATGATTGGTGGTTATGCCCACCTGGCCTACGGCTTTAACTACTACGGCACCGTAGGTTCGAACCGTGATGAGTTCGTGGTGGTTCGTAAGATGAAGAACATTGACTGGTTGGATGGCGAAGGCAATGACCAGGTACAGGAGAGCGTAAAATGAAAATTCGTTCACAAGTCGGCATGGTGCTGAATCTCGATAAGTGCATCGGTTGCCACACCTGTTCAGTAACCTGTAAAAACGTCTGGACCAGCCGTGAAGGTGCGGAGTATGCCTGGTTTAACAACGTTGAAACCAAACCGGGTACTGGCTTCCCCACTGATTGGGAAAACCAGGAAAAATGGAAGGGCGGTTGGATCCGTAAGATCAACGGTAAACTGGTGCCGCGCATGGGTAACAAAGCGCTGCTGCTGGGTAAAATTTTTGCTAACCCGCATTTGCCAGGTATTGATGACTACTACGAACCGTTTGACTTCGATTACCAGACTCTGCACAACACCCCGGCAGACAGCAAAGCGCAGCCGATTGCCCGCCCGCGCTCGCTGATCACCGGTCAGCGTATGGATAAAATCACCAAAGGTCCGAACTGGGAAGATGACCTCGGCGGTGAGTTCGAGAAGCTGGCGAAAGACAAAAATTTCGAGAACATGCAGAAGGCGATGTACGGTCAGTTCGAAAACACCTTCATGATGTATTTGCCGCGTCTGTGCGAGCACTGCCTTAATCCGGCGTGCGTGGCGACTTGCCCGAGCGGTGCCATTTACAAGCGTGAAGAAGATGGCATCGTGCTGATCGATCAGGACAAGTGCCGCGGCTGGCGTATGTGCATCACCGGTTGCCCGTACAAAAAAATCTACTTCAACTGGAAGAGCGGTAAGTCAGAGAAGTGCATTTTCTGCTATCCACGTATCGAAGCCGGTCAACCGACCGTGTGCTCCGAAACCTGCGTCGGTCGTATCCGTTACCTCGGCGTACTGCTGTATGACGCGGATGCGATTGAAAGCGCGGCAAGCACCGAGCATGAGAAAGATCTGTACCAGCGTCAACTGGACGTGTTCCTCGATCCGAACGATCCGGCTGTTATTGAACAGGCGCTGAAAGATGGTATTCCGCTGAGCGTTATCGATGCCGCACAGCAGTCTCCGGTCTATAAAATGGCGATGGACTGGAAGTTGGCGCTGCCGCTGCATCCGGAATACCGCACATTGCCGATGGTTTGGTACGTGCCGCCATTGTCACCGATTCAGTCTGCCGCCGATGCGGGCGAGCTGGGCAGCAACGGTATTCTGCCGGACGTTGACAGTCTGCGTATCCCGGTTCAGTACCTGGCGAACCTGCTGACAGCAGGCGATACTCAGCCGGTGCTGTTGGCGCTGAAACGTATGCTGGCGATGCGTCACTACAAACGTGCGGAAACCGTTGACGGTAAAGTCGATACCCGTGCGCTGGAAGAGGTCGGTCTGACCGAAGCTCAGGCACAGGAGATGTATCGTTATCTGGCCATTGCGAACTACGAAGATCGTTTCGTGGTGCCGAGCAGCCATCGTGAACTGGCGCGTGACGCGTTCCCGGAGAAAAGCGGTTGCGGCTTTACCTTCGGTGACGGTTGCCACGGTTCTGATACTAAATTCAATCTGTTCAACAGCCGCCGCATCGACGCTGTCGATGTGACCAGCAAAACGGAGCCGCACCAATGATTGAACTCGTCATTGTTTCGCGTTTGCTCGAGTACCCGGATGCTGCCCTGTGGCAGCATCAGCAGGAGCTTTTCGATGCACTCGCGTCATCTGAGAACCTGGATAAAGAGGATGCCCAGACTCTGGGCGTTTTCCTGCGCGATCTAATCGCGCAGGACGTGTTGGATGTGCAGGCAAGTTACAGCGAACTGTTTGATCGTGGCCGTGCCACCTCGCTGCTGCTGTTTGAACATGTACACGGTGAATCCCGCGATCGCGGTCAGGCGATGGTTGACCTGATGGCACAGTATGAACAGCACGGTTTGCAGCTCGACAGCCGCGAACTTCCCGATCATCTGCCGTTGTATCTGGAATATCTTGCGCAACTGCCGAAAAGCGAAGCGCTAGGTGGCTTGCAGGATATTGCGCCGATCCTGGCTTTGCTCAGCGCTCGTTTGCAGCAGCGTGAAAGCCGTTATGCAGTACTGTTCGATTTGCTGTTAAAACTGGCGAATACCGTTATCGACAGCGATAAAGTGGCTGAAAAAATTGCGGATGAAGCCCGTGATGATACTCCACAAGCGCTGGATGCGGTCTGGGAAGAAGAGCAGGTAAAATTCTTCGCCGATCAGGGGTGTGGCGAGTCGGAAATCTCCGCTCACCAGCGTCGTTTTGCCGGGGCCGTTGCGCCGCAGTATCTGAATATCACTACCGGAGGACAGCACTAATGCACTTCCTGAATACGTTCTTCTTTGACATCTATCCGTACATCGCGGGTTCTGTCTTTCTGATCGGCAGTTGGCTGCGTTATGACTACGGGCAGTATACGTGGCGTGCGGCCTCCAGTCAGATGCTGGATCGCAAAGGGATGAACCTGGCGTCAAACCTGTTTCACATTGGGATCCTGGGGATTTTTGCCGGGCACTTCTTGGGTATGTTAACGCCACACTGGATGTATGAAGCGTGGCTGCCGCTTGAAGTGAAACAAAAGATGGCGATGTTCGCGGGTGGCGCTAGCGGCGTAATGTGTCTGATTGGCGGTGTACTGCTGCTGAAACGTCGTTTGTTCAGCCCACGAGTGCGGGCTACCACCACCGGAGCGGATATTCTGATCCTCTCTCTGTTGGTTATCCAGTGTGCGCTGGGTCTGCTGACCATTCCGTTCTCCGCCCAGCATATGGACGGCAGCGAGATGATGAAGTTGGTGAACTGGGCGCAGACAGTGGTGACCTTCCATGGCGGAGCGTCTCAGTATCTGGATGGCGTCGCATTTATTTTCCGTGTGCACCTTGTGCTGGGTATGACGCTGTTCCTGTTGTTCCCATTCTCGCGTCTGGTACACATCTGGAGCGTCCCGGTCGAATATCTGACACGCAAATACCAGATTGTTCGTGCACGTCACTAATTGTATTTCTGTGAAAGATAAAACCCTGCTTCGGCGGGGTTTTTTTATGCCTGTTTGCCGGATGGCGGCGCAAACGCCTTATCCAGCCTACGCAGGTTTCAGCGAGCGCCGTAGGCCTGCGTAGTGCATCAGGCAATTTGTGGGCATGTGTCGAGTTTGTAGGTCTGATAAGCACAGCGCATCAGGCAAATAAAGGGCAATGCAGATTGATTTTGTGTTGGTGCTTTATGAAGTGATGGTGGTGGGGGAAGGATTACTCAGCGCTGCGCGCTTCGCCCTTCGGGTCGTTGCCTGCGGCAACGCTTTCTCGCTAACGCTCGAATCGAACCTTGGTCAAAGCTTCTCATCCTTCCCGAATAGGAAGAATTTGGGGCATTGCAGATTGATTATGTGTTGGTGCTTTATGAAGTGTTGGTGGTGGGGGAAGGATTCGAACCTTCGAAGTCGATGACGGCAGATTTACAGTCTGCTCCCTTTGGCCGCTCGGGAACCCCACCAGGGGTATACTAATTTTGTGAGTCTAAAAGAATGAGTGGTGGTGGGGGAAGGATTATTCGTCGCTTCGCTCCTCACCCTTCGGGCCGTTGCCGTTGGCAACGTTCTCTCGCTTTCGCTCGAGTCGAACCTTAATCGAAGGTTCTCACCCTTCCCCGACAAGTGCAAACTTCTGTATTGCTCACCGGGATAACTACATCGCTGTAGTAAAAAATGGTGGTGGGGGAAGGATTCGAACCTTCGAAGTCGATGACGGCAGATTTACAGTCTGCTCCCTTTGGCCGCTCGGGAACCCCACCACGGGGTAATGCTAATTACTGGCCTGCTTCCGTTGGAAGCGGGGCGCATCATATCAAATGATGCGCCCCTGTAAAGCATTCCGTTGATAAAAAAGAACTGGTTGCCTGATTTTTACACGCAAAGATGTAAAGGTAACCAATTAACTTATCAATCGATTACAGAATAATCGTTCGGTTACCGTAAACAAAGACGCGCTGAGCCAGAACCTGATACAGCGCACGGCTTAAAACATTTTTTTCAACGTCGCGACCCGCGCGCATCATATCTTCGGCAGTGTAGGTGTGATCAACATGGATCACGTCCTGCATAATGATTGGGCCTTCATCAAGGTTATCATTCACGTAGTGGGCCGTCGCGCCGATGATTTTTACGCCGCGCTCATAAGCTTGATGATACGGGCGAGCACCAATGAATGCTGGCAGGAATGAATGGTGAATATTGATAATTTTATTTGGAAAGCGTGAAACAAATGTCGGGGTCAGAACGCGCATGTATTTAGCCAACACGACATAGTCCGGCTGGTGGGCGTCGATAGCGTCAGCCATTTTCTGATCATGTTCGTCACGTGTTAAACCTTCATGGCTGACCAGCTCAAACGGAATATCAAACCGTTCAACCAGAGGACGCAACGTCTCGTGATTGCCGATCACCGCGGCGATTTCAACATCCAGCCCGCCATAATTGGCCTTCATTAACAGATCGCCCAGGCAATGCGCTTCCTTAGTGACCAAAATGACGATGCGGCGGCGGCCTGCTGGGGTTAATTCACGAATTGAGCCTTCAGGTAAGGCGCTGTCCAGATCGGCAAGCAGCGTGACGTCGTTAAAAATGCCCTCCAGTTCGGTGCGCATAAAGAAGCGTCCGGTGCGGTGGTCCACAAACTCATTGTTCTGCACGATGTTCAGTTCATGCTTGTAACAGATATTCGTAATGCGCGCGATCAGACCTTTTTGGTCCGGGCAAATAGTACGCAGCACTTTTCTTTGTAATGAATGCATTTGCAGCGGTGATCCTGTTGAGAATGTTTGCAAAATTGATACTGTCGGGCGTTGATTAGCCGCAGCACTTTTTAAATTTTTTACCGGAGCCACAAGGGCAGGTATCGTTTCGTCCAATTTGAGGGCGTGTACCGTCTATATAGTACCACTGACCGTTTTCTTTTAAAAAACGAGAGCGCTCGATAATTGCACCTGTTTTACCTTGTTCAGAAAACCGTGCGACGAAACTGACATAGCCGATATCTTCTGTGTCTGCCGTCTCTTGTTCAAAAACGGTCAGCCCAAGCCATTCAGTATGATTAAATCCTGCGATAATGTCGTCGCGAAACGAGGCCGCATGACAATCTGGATGCCAGGTCCTGATAAGATAATCTGCGTCTTTCATCACAAAAGCACAGTAACGAGAACGCATGAGGTGTGACGGCGTAGGTGCTACTTGCGCGCCGGACACATAACGGTAGCAACATAGGCTATACTCGACAGCGCTACCACAGGGACAAAGCTGAGACACAAAGTACTCCCTGGAATATAAAAACGGCGTAAAAACGCCAGAGTGGCACTATGTTAACTGAGCGGTAGCGATGTTGCTACGTCTGCAAGCCAGGGGAAGTTTGTACGTATAATGAGAAAAATAAAAATTGGGCTGGCGCTAGGTTCCGGCGCGGCGCGAGGTTGGTCGCATATTGGGGTTATTAAAGCCCTTAAGCATATGGGCATCGATGTTGATATCGTGGCAGGGTGCTCCATCGGTTCGCTGGTTGGCGCTGCCTACGCCTGCAATAAGTTGCCTGCTCTTGAAAAGTGGGTATGTTCTTTCAGCTATTGGGATGTTTTACGGCTGATGGATCTCTCGTGGCGCAGGGGAGGTTTACTGCGCGGTGAACGGGTATTCAATCAGTACCGTAATGTTATGCCGGTAGAAGCAATTGAGCAATGCACACGCCGTTTCGCAACTGTTGCTACTAATCTGAGTACGGGGCGGGAGCTGTGGTTTACCGAAGGTGATTTGCATCTGGCTGTCCGAGCCTCCTGTAGTATTCCTGGTCTGATGTCTCCCGTGGCGCATAATGGTTACTGGCTGGTCGATGGCGCGGTGGTGAATCCCGTCCCTGTATCCCTGACTCGTGCGTTGGGGGCCGATATTGTTATCGCGGTCGACCTGCAACACGATGCTCATCTCATGCAACAAGATTTACTCTCCTTCAACGTCAATAGCGATGCCGAATCGGGTAATGATGCTGACGAGCTTTCATGGCATGCCCGCCTGAAAGAGCGATTGAGCAATATTACGGCCAGGCGTGCGGTCACGGCACCGACGGCGATGGAGATCATGACGACGTCTATTCAGGTTCTGGAAAATCGTCTGAAACGTAACCGCATGGCCGGCGACCCTCCAGACATACTGATTCAGCCGTTTTGTCCACAAATATCCACGCTGGATTTTCACCGCGCCAGTGCAGCAATTGCTGCCGGGCAGTTGGCGGTCGAGAAGAAAATGGATGAACTTCTACCCTTGGTGAAAACCAACGTCTAACGCATTTTTTATCAACACTTAAGCTAATTCTGACAGGCGTGAGTGGCAATAGCATGCCACTATTTATTAAAGCCAGTCAGGGGGGAGAATATGACGCAGCCATTGGTCGGAAAACAGATTCTTATCGTTGAGGATGAGCCGGTATTTCGCTCACTCATGGACTCATGGTTTTCCTCTTTGGGAGCGACAACGGCGGTGGCTGGCGACGGGCTTGAAGCACTTGAACTACTTGGACACTTCACGCCAGATCTGATGATTTGCGATCTGGCTATGCCAAGAATGAACGGCCTCAAACTGGTTGAGTATCTACGCAATCGTGGCGATCAGACCCCGATACTGGTGATTTCTGCGACGGAAAACATGTCCGACATAGCCAAAGCGCTACGACTCGGGGTGGATGATGTCCTATTGAAGCCGGTGAAAGACCTTAATCGCTTGAGAGAAACCGTCTTTGCATGTCTTTATCCCAACATGTTTAATTCACGCGTGGAAGAAGAAGAGCGGCTGTTTCGCGACTGGGATGCGATGGTGGACGATCCTGCCGCCGCCGCGAAGCTGCTAAAAGAATTACAGCCTCCAGTGTCGCAAGTGATTTCGCACTGTCGCATTAACTATCGACAATTGGTAGTAGCCGACCAACCGGGGCTGGTGCTGGATATTGCGCCGCTGTCGGATCATGACCTTGCATTCTATTGCCTTGATGTGACGCGGGCAGGGGATAATGGTGTTTTGGCTGCATTATTATTGCGGGCGCTATTTAATGGTCTACTGCAGGAGCAACTGACACAACAAAATCAGCGGTTGCCGGAGTTAGGTACGTTATTGAAACAGGTAAATCATTTGTTGCGGCAAGCAAATTTACCAGGGCAGTTTCCCTTGCTGGTGGGGTATTACCACAGCGGATTAAAAAATCTGATTCTGGTATCTGCAGGGCTGAATGCGACATTAAATACAGGTTCCCACCAAGTGCAAATCAGCAATGGCGTTCCGCTGGGTACCTTAGGTAATACGTATCTTAATCAGTTGAGCCAACATTGTGAGTCATGGCAATGCCAAATATGGGGGGCGGGAGGGCGTCTGCGCTTGATGTTGTCTGCGGAATGAACAATTGAGAGGCGTGCAAATGAAATTGGTTCACCCTCCCCGTGCTGTAAGTGCTACTATCAGCGCCAGATTTATTCGTATTTATCTTAATTATACCGACGCGCGTCCTTTTCAGACCAGAAGTTTGTCGCTGTACTGATATACTCGGATGCGATACAGAATGATGAACACGTTCAATACATGAACAGTCCAGGAGAGTTTTAAATGGCTGCCCTTAATTCAAAAGTCAAAAAAGCCGTTATCCCAGTTGCGGGATTAGGAACCAGGATGTTACCGGCTACGAAAGCAATCCCGAAAGAGATGCTACCGTTGGTTGATAAGCCATTAATTCAGTACGTCGTAAACGAATGTATTGCTGCGGGCATCACTGAAATTGTACTTGTAACTCACTCGTCTAAAAATTCTATTGAAAACCACTTCGATACAAGCTTTGAACTTGAAGCGATGCTGGAAAAACGTGTAAAACGTCAGCTTCTGGAAGAAGTGCAATCTATTTGCCCGCCGCATGTGACTATTATGCAGGTGCGTCAGGGTCTGGCAAAAGGTCTGGGCCACGCAGTATTGTGCGCGCACCCTGTGGTTGGCGATGAACCGGTTGCTGTAATCCTGCCGGACGTAATTCTTGACGAATACGAATCTGATTTATCCCGCGACAACCTTGCCGAAATGATTCATCGTTTTGATGAAACAGGTAGCAGCCAGATTATGGTTGAGCCGGTAGAAGATGTTACGGCTTATGGTGTTGTTGATTGTAAAGGCGTTGAATTATCCCCGGGCGAAAGCGTCCCGATGGTTGGCGTGGTTGAAAAACCAAAAGCTGATGTAGCGCCTTCTAATCTGGCCGTTGTGGGTCGTTATGTCCTTAGTGCCGATATCTGGCCTCTGCTGGCTAAAACCCCTCCGGGAGCGGGTGATGAAATTCAGCTGACAGATGCAATCGATATGCTGATTGAAAAAGAGACGGTTGAAGCTTATCACATGAAGGGCAAAAGTCATGACTGTGGTAATAAACTGGGCTATATGCAGGCGTTCGTCGAATATGGTATTCGCCATAATACTCTCGGCGCTGAATTTAAAGCCTGGCTGGAAGACGAGATGGGTATTAAGAAGTAACCTTCTTGCATTATCTGGTCAGAACGGCGCTGTATTAACAGCGCCATTTTTTTATACCTAATCCGGGTAAGGCTGAGCGAAGTACCAGTAAAAAAAATCCCGCCAATGGCGGGATTTTAAGCAAAGTATTTCTGAATTATTCCTTGATCAGGAAATCGTCCAGTTGTTTACCTTGCTCTTCCATCGCTTTTTTGATCACTGCCGGTGTACGACCCTGGCCAGTCCAGGTTTTAGTTTCACCGTTTTCGTCAACATAGCTATATTTAGCCGGACGTGCAGCGCGTTTAGCTTTGGTGCCAGATTTAACAGCAGCCATGCTATTCAGCAGTTCGTTCGGATCAATGCCGTCAGCGATCAGCATTTCACGATATTGTTGCAGTTTACGAGTGCGTTCTTCAACTTCAGCGGCAGCAGCGCTTTCTTCTTCGCGACGCTCGCTAACTACAACTTCTAATTTTTCCAGCATTTCCTCAAGCGTTTCCAGAGTGCATTCTCTTGCCTGCGCACGAAGAGTACGGATGTTGTTCAGAATTTTAAGTGCTTCGCTCATTGTAGTAATCTCAAACTTATATTGGGGTGGTTTGTTGAGCTAATAATAGAGCGATAAATTCAGTTGTGCAATAGCCAGGAATGTAAGGAATTCAAAATTGCGCTTTATTTAGTAACAGAATTAATTCTCCTGTCTTAAATTCCCCATGATGTTGGGCATAAAAAAGGCTTATTGGCGAGGGGGCTTCTCAGCGGTTGAGAGTAGAAATTCAAGATTCAGGTCACATTTTATGGTGTACAAATAGTATCTCTTTGCAGTGATTTCAACCTTTTGTATTAGTTTTGCTTACGTGAATTCGCTAATACATGGTGAGAGTGGGTAGATTCAATAACAATATGGGAAGGGTTTCTTTATTGCCGTATGATGATAAGTGACATTGATAAATTTCATGAGCACTATTTGTGAAAGAGAGTGTATATACGCGTCCGAGCTTGGGCTGTATGGTCGATGGTTGTATGCTCTCTCACAACCTGCTACTGAAATTCAGGCGGCACTGAGCGGGCTTGCCCGCGCATTTATACGCCTTTGGGCGCAACGCTACACCGACACTTTCGTGAAATATGATACAATCCCGCGCATATTTATTTCCCCATGTGAGGGCCTTCGGTCAATGGCACAGCTATATTTTTACTATTCTGCAATGAATGCCGGTAAGTCGACTGCATTGCTGCAATCTTCGTACAATTATCAGGAACGTGGGATGCGTGCTGTTGTATATACAGCGGAAATTGATGACCGTTTTGGTGCTGGAAAAGTAAGTTCACGTATAGGTCTGTCGTCGCCTGCAAAATTGTTTAACCAAAATTCATCATTGTACGAAGAGATTCGTGCTGAAAATGAGCAGCAAAGAATTCACTGTGTACTGGTTGATGAGTCACAGTTTCTGACTCGACAACAGGTTTATGAATTATCTGAAGTTGTCGATCGGCTGGATATTCCCGTGTTGTGCTATGGCTTACGCACAGATTTCCGTGGTGAATTATTTGGCGGCAGCGAATACCTGCTTGCGTGGTCTGATAAGCTCGTTGAATTAAAAACCATTTGTTTCTGTGGGCGTAAGGCCAGCATGGTTTTACGTCTTGATCAGTCTGGAAGGCCCTATAACGAGGGCGAGCAGGTGGTTATTGGCGGGAATGAACGCTATGTGTCGGTATGCCGTAAACACTACAAACAGGCGCAGTCTGAGGGCTCTCTGACGGCGATACAAGAACGACACAGCCACGATTAACCCTGCAGGCTTCTGAGCGCTTATAAATACAGGGTAGGCCGGGACATTCGTCAATGTTCTCTACCCTGTCAGACTCTCTTCTGACGGCTATTCTCACATCTTCCTGAATACATCTCTTACCGTGCCATTCTATTCACATGGTTAAATTGGGGATCACTCAATTTTCATAACACAAGACGAAAAAAAACGGTCCCAACTGGGACCGTTTATGGTGAAACTAAAACTTATCTGAGAAAATTAAGCGGATTTCTTCGCTTTCTTTTCTGCTTTCGGTGCAGCTACTGCTTCAGTCTTAGCGGTGGTCTGGCCTTCGCTGTACTCACGACCGTAGTATGTATCCAGCAGGATCTGTTTCAGTTCAGCAATCAGCGGGTAACGTGGGTTTGCACCAGTACACTGGTCATCAAACGCATCTTCAGACAGTTTGTCCACGTGTGCCAGGAAGTCAGCTTCCTGAACGCCAGCTTCACGGATAGACTTAGGAATACCCAGCTCAGCTTTGATTTCTTCCAGCCAGCCCAGCAGTTTCTGGATTTTCGCGGCAGTACGGTCGCCCGGTGCGCTCAGACCCAGATGGTCTGCGATTTCAGCGTAGCGACGGCGTGCCTGCGGACGGTCGTACTGGCTGAATGCAGTCTGTTTAGTCGGGTTGTCGTTCGCGTTATAACGAATAACGTTGCTGATCAGCAGGGCGTTCGCCAGACCGTGAGGAATGTGGAACTGAGAACCCAGTTTGTGCGCCATTGAGTGACATACACCCAGGAAGGCGTTAGCAAACGCGATACCGGCGATGGTTGCTGCACTGTGTACACGCTCACGTGCTACCGGGTTCTTAGAACCTTCATGGTAGGACGCCGGCAGGTTTTCTTTCAGCAGTTTCAGCGCTTGCAGAGCCTGACCGTCGGAGAACTCAGAAGCCAGTACGGAAACGTAAGCTTCCAGAGCGTGAGTGACGGCATCGAGGCCACCGAACGCACACAGGGACTTCGGCATATCCATCACCAGGTTGGCGTCAACAATCGCCATATCCGGAGTCAGCGCATAGTCTGCCAGCGGGTATTTCTGCCCAGTTGCATCGTCAGTAACAACCGCAAACGGAGTCACTTCAGAGCCGGTACCGGAAGTGGTGGTAACGGCGACCATCTTCGCTTTCACACCCATTTTCGGGAACTTGTAGATACGTTTACGGATGTCCATAAAGCGCAGCGCCAGTTCTTCGAAGTGAGTTTCCGGGTGCTCGTACATAACCCACATGATTTTCGCGGCGTCCATCGGGGAACCGCCGCCCAGCGCGATGATTACGTCTGGTTTGAAGGAGTTAGCCAGCTCAGCACCTTTGCGAACAACGGTCAGAGTTGGGTCAGCTTCAACTTCAAAGAACACTTCGGTTTCAACGCCAGCAGCTTTCAGAACGGAGGTGATCTGGTCTGCATAACCGTTGTTGAACAGGAAGCGGTCGGTCACGATGAGCGCACGTTTGTGACCATCGGTAATCACTTCATCCAGTGCAATTGGCAGAGAGCCACGACGGAAGTAGATAGATTTCGGAAGTTTGTGCCACAACATGTTTTCAGCTCGCTTAGCAACGGTTTTCTTGTTGATCAGGTGCTTAGGACCAACGTTTTCAGAGATGGAGTTACCACCCCAGGAACCACAACCCAGAGTCAGGGAAGGTGCGAGTTTGAAGTTGTACAGGTCACCGATACCACCCTGAGAAGCTGGGGTGTTAATCAGGATACGCGCGGTTTTCATCATCTGGCCGAAGTAAGCAACACGTTCTGGCTGGTTGTCCTGGTCAGTGTACAGGCAAGATGTATGACCGATACCGCCCATCGCAACCAGTTTTTCAGCTTTAATGACTGCGTCTTCGAAGTCCTTCGCACGGTACATTGCCAGCGTCGGAGACAGTTTTTCATGAGCAAACGGTTCGCTTTCATCGACAACCGTCACTTCACCGATCAGAATCTTAGTGGTTTCTGGTACGGAGAAGCCTGCCAGTTCAGCAATCTTGTATGCCGGCTGACCAACGATAGCTGCGTTCAGCGCGCCATTTTTCAGGATAACGTCCTGGACTGCTTTCAACTCTTTGCCCTGCAGCATGTAGCCGCCGTGAGTCGCAAAACGCTCACGTACTGCATCATATACAGAGTCAACCACGACGACAGACTGCTCAGAAGCACAGATTACGCCGTTATCGAAGGTTTTAGACATCAGAACAGATGCAACAGCACGTTTGATATCAGCGGTTTCGTCGATAACAACAGGGGTGTTACCTGCGCCTACGCCGATAGCCGGTTTACCGGAGCTGTATGCCGCTTTAACCATGCCTGGACCACCGGTCGCAAGGATCAGGTTGATGTCCGGGTGGTGCATCAGCGCATTAGACAGTTCAACGGAAGGTTGATCGATCCAGCCGATCAGATCTTTCGGTGCGCCAGCAGCGATTGCTGCTTGCAGAACGATATCAGCTGCTTTGTTAGTTGCATCTTTTGCACGCGGATGCGGAGAGAAGATGATGGCGTTACGGGTCTTCAGGCTGATCAGTGATTTGAAGATCGCAGTAGAAGTTGGGTTAGTGGTTGGAACGATACCACAGATGATACCAATTGGTTCCGCAATGGTAATGGTACCGAAAGTGTCGTCTTCAGACAGCACACCACAGGTTTTTTCATCTTTGTAAGCGTTGTAAATGTATTCAGAAGCAAAGTGGTTTTTGATCACTTTATCTTCGACAATACCCATGCCGGATTCGGCAACGGCCATTTTCGCGAGAGGGATTCGAGCGTCTGCGGCAGCCAGAGCGGCGGCACGGAAGATTTTGTCAACCTGTTCTTGAGTGAAACTGGCATATTCACGCTGGGCTTTTTTTACGCGCTCTACAAGTGCGTTAAGTTCAGCGACATTAGTAACAGCCATGATGCTCTCCTGATAATGTTAAACTTTTTTAGTAAATCATCTGCTCGATACGAGAGTATAGACAGACCGACGAAAATTTGTGTAACGGTTTGAAAATCAAACGGTTAATTAACGTCCACTTTACTTTGATTTACTAAAAGAGCTTATACGCTAGTGCCAGTTAACTCTAACGCGTTACCTCCAGGTGGCGTAAGCAAGATTACTCACTTCTGAGTAGTAATTGCGTGATCTGGATCAAAAATTCGCAAAGCTGACACCTTTCAGCAGGCCCTTTTAGCGTTTCTCGTCAAGTGTTAATAAATTGACGTAATGAATGCTAATAACGTTAGCATAATTAATACATATTAATAACACTGAGTATTGGTAGCGTATTTACGTAGATATACGAAGATAGAAGGTGAAGTATGCTGACAAAAGGCGTATCTTCAGCGCGGATTTTATCAATTTTTATGACTCATTTTATCCGGCTAACGCTTCGGAGCTAACCGTGATCCAAACGCTATTTGATTTTCCTGTCTATTTTAAATTTTTCATTGGGTTATTTGCGTTGGTCAACCCGGTAGGGATCATCCCTGTCTTTATCAGTATGACCAGTTATCAAACTGCTGCAGCGCGAAACAAAACCAACCTTACGGCAAACCTGTCAGTCGCTATCATTCTGTGGACTTCGCTGTTTCTTGGTGATGGTATTCTGCAACTTTTCGGTATCTCAATAGATTCGTTCAGGATTGCCGGCGGCATTCTGGTTGTGACTATCGCGATGTCAATGATTAGCGGAAAACTAGGGGAAGATAAACAAAACAAACAGGAAAAATCAGAAACCGCAATCCGTGAGAGTATCGGCGTTGTACCGTTGGCATTGCCGTTGATGGCGGGACCGGGGGCGATAAGCTCAACTATTGTTTGGGGTACGCGATATCACAGTGCGATTAACCTGTTTGGCTTTTTTGTCGCGATTGCGCTGTTTGCCCTGTGCTGCTGGGGGCTGTTTCGCATGGCGCCATGGCTGGTACGACTGTTGGGACAAACTGGCATCAACGTCATTACGCGTATTATGGGGCTACTGTTAATGGCCTTGGGTATCGAATTCATTGTTACAGGTATCAAATCCATTTTCCCAGGTTTGCTGGCCTGATATCTCTCTTCTGTACAAACGGAGTCGGTCCCGGCTCCGTTTCCTTTCATTATCAGTAAAACTTCTCACTAAAGTTGAAAATCAGCATAGTGATAATAAAAAATGCTGATGGTTATTCATTTGTTTATTCATTGATTTTATGAATGTAACACTCATCCATCTGCCAGAGAGAGCCTGATATCGCTGTTATTTAATTAACATCATACTCTGGGGCTTGCTGTAGGATTATCGAAATGTTATTAGTTATTTCAGCGTTTTTTTCAGTTGAATGTGCTAATTAATAACCAATTGTTAAATTTATGTGCATTTTGACGTGGTGTTGACACCTGACAGGGTAGTTAACACCTGTCTTGATGTAATTTATTGTTTTTCATGGGTTTATTATAGAAAACCTTCATTCGTAAGACTTTCTTTGTGAGATTTATTTCCAATAAAAGAGAATTGGTTAACAAATTTGTAAAATGTATTGGCGGTTAAGAAACGCATTTGATACTTTCCGGCCAGGTATTATGCAGAAGAATTCACGTTGATGAGAATCATTTGCAGTTAGTTTCTCTCAACAGGGTAATAGCGTGTTTCCGGCAGGGGAGGCACGTAGATAATCGACGTAAGGCAGTCATACGAACCGCCAGAATAAATAAAGTCGGTGATAGCAAGCAGTAAAACAAAAAACGACCTGACGGCAGAAAATCTCCGGTGCCGTACAGTGATCCTGACAGGATTAACAGTCTGGTTAAAAAACCAGCCATAATAATGAGGGAGTACAACACAATGACTAACATCACTAAAAAAAGTTTAGTAGCTGCGGGGATCTTAACTGCGCTAGTCGCTGGAAATGTTGCCACGGCGGCAGTAGTGCCAGCGGGTGTGCAGCTTGCTGAAAAGCAGACTCTGGTGCGTAATAACGGTTCGGAAGTGCAGTCACTCGATCCCCACAAAATCGAAGGTGTACCTGAATCCAACATTAACCGTGACCTATTTGAAGGTTTATTAATCAGTGATGTCGATGGCAAACCATCGCCTGGCGTGGCTGAAAAATGGGAAAATAAAGATTTTAAAGTCTGGACATTCCATCTGCGTAAAGATGCTAAGTGGTCTGACGGCACGCCTGTTACCGCGCAAGATTTCGTGTATAGCTGGCAACGTTTGGCTAATCCAAATACTGCATCACCGTACGCCAGTTATTTGCAGTACGGTCATATCGTCAATATTGATGATATTATCGCCGGTAAAAAACCGATCACCGATCTCGGTGTAAAAGCTCTCGACGATCATACTTTTGAAGTCACCCTCAGCGAACCTGTTCCTTATTTCTACAAACTGCTTGTGCACTCTTCCGTTTCACCGGTTCCTAGAGCTGCTGTTGAAAAATTCGGCGAGAAGTGGACCCAGCCCGCTAACATCATTACTAACGGTGCGTATAAACTGAAAGACTGGGTTGTGAACGAGCGCATTGTGCTTGAGCGTAATACCAACTATTGGGACAACGCCAAAACGGTTATTAACCAGGTAACTTACCTGCCTATTTCTTCTGAAGTGACTGACGTTAACCGCTATCGCAGCGGTGAAATCGACATGACCTATAACAACATGCCGATTGAGTTATTCCAGAAACTGAAAAAAGAGATCCCGAACGAAGTCCACGTTGACCCGTATCTGTGCACCTATTATTACGAAATCAATAACCAGAAAGCACCGTTCAACGATGTTCGTGTTCGTACCGCCCTGAAGCTGGCGTTGGATCGTGACATTATCGTCAATAAAGTGAAAAACCAGGGTGACCTGCCGGCGTATAGCTTTACTCCTCCATACACCGATGGCGCGAAACTGGTTGAGCCAGAGTGGTTCAAGTGGTCTCAGGAAAAGCGTAATGAAGAAGCGAAGAAACTGCTGGCTGAGGCCGGATATACCGCTGAGAAACCGCTGACCTTTGACCTGCTGTATAACACTTCAGATCTGCATAAGAAGCTGGCTATTGCCGCGGCATCTATCTGGAAGAAAAATCTGGGTGCTAATGTGAAGCTGGAAAACCAGGAGTGGAAAACGTTCCTCGATACGCGCCATCAGGGCAACTATGATGTTTCACGTGCGGGCTGGTGTGCGGACTATAACGAACCGACGTCCTTCCTGAATATGGTGCTGTCCGACAGCTCCAATAATACCGTCCACTATAAGAGCCCGGCATTTGATAAGCTGATTGCGGATACGCTGAAAGTGACTGATGAAGCGCAGCGCAGCGAACTGTATTCGAAAGCGGAACAGCAGCTGGATAAAGATTCTGCGATTGTACCGGTTTATTACTATGTCAATGCCCGCCTGGTGAAACCATGGGTTGGCGGATACTCCGGTAAAGACCCGATGGATAATATCCACGTTAAAGACTTGTATATTATCAAGCATTAATGGCAAGACGTGGGGCAATCATTTTTGCCCCACAGTGTCTTTTTTCTTCGAACTATTAATACCGCTTTACCTGAACGTCGGGGTTAAAGAGGCATAAAGGCACACGCCAGAAGGTACGGGCAATGTTAAAATTCATATTACGTCGCTGTCTGGAAGCGATTCCGACGCTGTTTATTCTTATTACGATTTCATTCTTTATGATGCGCCTTGCGCCCGGAAGCCCATTCACCGGGGAACGCGCGTTACCGCCAGAGGTGCTGGCGAATATTGAAGCGAAATATCATCTTAACGATCCTATCTCGACGCAGTATTTCAGCTATCTGAAACAGCTGGCGCATGGCGATTTTGGACCATCCTTTAAATATAAAGACTACACGGTTAACGACCTCGTTGCTTCGAGTTTTCCGGTTTCTGCGAAGCTGGGTGCGGCAGCCTTTATTCTGGCGGTACTCGTCGGCGTTAGCGCCGGGGTGATAGCCGCGCTGAAGCAAAATACACGTTGGGATTACACGGTGATGGGGGTGGCAATGACTGGGGTAGTTATCCCCAGTTTCGTGGTCGCTCCCTTATTGGTCATGATATTTGCCATAACCTTGAAATGGCTGCCCGGCGGGGGCTGGAACGGTGGGGCGTTGAAATTTATGATCCTGCCAATGGTGGCCTTGTCACTGGCCTACATCGCCAGTATCGCTCGTATTACTCGTGGTTCGATGATTGAAGTGCTGCACTCTAACTTTATTCGTACCGCGCGCGCCAAAGGGCTGCCGATGCGGCGGATTATTTTCCGCCATGCGTTAAAACCTGCGCTGTTGCCAGTGCTGTCCTATATGGGACCGGCATTTGTCGGCATTATCACTGGTTCGATGGTTATTGAAACCATCTATGGTTTGCCTGGCATTGGTCAGTTGTTCGTCAACGGCGCGTTAAACCGCGACTATTCGCTGGTTCTGAGTCTGACCATACTGGTGGGTACGCTGACCATCGTGTTTAACGCGATTGTCGATGTGCTGTATGCCGTTATCGACCCGAAAATTCGTTACTGATACTGGAGCTCGCTATGATGTTAAGTAAGAAAAACAGCGAAGCGCTGGAGAATTTCAGTGAAAAGCTGGAGGTCGAAGGCCGCAGCCTGTGGCAGGACGCGCGTCGACGCTTTATGCATAACCGAGCTGCGGTAGCAAGCCTGGTGGTGCTGGTAATTATTGCGCTGTTCGTGACGCTCGCGCCGATGCTGTCGCAGTTTACCTACTTCGATACTGACTGGGGCATGATGTCCAGCGCGCCGGATACGGAATCAGGCCACTATTTCGGTACTGACTCGTCGGGACGCGACCTGTTGGTGCGCGTGGCGATTGGCGGGCGCATCTCGCTAATGGTCGGCATTGCGGCGGCGTTGGTCGCGGTGGTTGTCGGTACGCTGTACGGTTCTCTGTCGGGCTACCTCGGCGGAAAAATCGACTCGGTGATGATGCGTCTGCTGGAAATTCTCAACTCCTTCCCGTTCATGTTCTTCGTGATCCTGCTGGTCACCTTCTTTGGTCAAAATATCCTGCTGATTTTTGTCGCTATCGGGATGGTCTCCTGGCTGGATATGGCGCGTATCGTGCGTGGACAAACGCTGAGCCTCAAGCGCAAAGAGTTTATTGAAGCGGCGCAAGTGGGTGGGGTGTCTACCGTGCGTATCGTTATCCGCCATATTGTGCCGAACGTGCTGGGTGTGGTGGTGGTATACGCTTCATTGCTGGTGCCGAGCATGATCCTGTTTGAGTCCTTCCTGAGCTTTTTGGGATTAGGTACGCAGGAGCCGTTAAGTAGCTGGGGCGCTCTGCTTAGTGATGGTGCCAACTCAATGGAAGTCTCACCATGGCTGCTGCTGTTTCCGGCAGGTTTCCTGGTGGTCACTTTGTTCTGTTTTAACTTTATTGGCGATGGCTTGCGTGATGCCCTCGACCCGAAAGACCGTTAAGGAGTGCAGCCATGAGCGTAATTGAAACCTCAACCGCGCCGCTCGCGCAACAACAGGCTAACGCACTGCTGAACGTAAAAGATTTGCGTGTGACGTTCGCTACCCCCGACGGCGATGTAACTGCGGTCAACGATTTAAACTTTTCTCTGCGAGCTGGAGAAACGCTGGGTATTGTCGGAGAATCCGGCTCAGGTAAATCGCAAACGGCCTTTGCCCTGATGGGCCTGCTGGCGGCTAATGGTCGTATCGGGGGCTCCGCTACGTTCAACGGACGTGAAATTCTGAACTTACCGGAACGTGAACTGAACAAACTGCGCGCCGAGCAGATCTCGATGATTTTCCAGGACCCGATGACGTCTCTCAATCCGTACATGCGGGTCGGGGAGCAGTTGATGGAAGTTCTGATGCTGCATAAAGGCATGAGCAAAGCGGAAGCTTTTGAAGAGTCGGTCAGAATGCTGGATGCGGTGAAAATGCCGGAAGCGCGTAAGCGCATGAAAATGTATCCGCATGAATTCTCCGGTGGTATGCGTCAGCGCGTAATGATCGCTATGGCGTTGCTGTGTAGGCCCAAATTACTGATAGCCGATGAACCGACCACTGCGCTCGATGTGACTGTACAGGCGCAAATCATGACGTTGCTGAATGAACTGAAAAGCGAATTCAACACCGCGATTATCATGATCACCCACGATCTGGGGGTTGTTGCCGGTATTTGCGATAAAGTTCTGGTGATGTACGCCGGTCGTACGATGGAATACGGCAGTGCGCGGGATGTCTTTTATAAGCCCGTTCATCCGTATTCGATTGGTTTGCTGAATGCCGTACCTCGTCTGGATGCAGAAGGGGAAGAGATGCTCACGATCCCGGGCAACCCACCGAACCTGCTGCGTCTGCCAAAAGGCTGTCCATTCCAGCCGCGTTGCCCGCATGCGATGGAAATCTGTAGCAGTGCTCCGCCACTGGGGGAATTTAGTCCAGGCCGTTTGCGCGCCTGCTTTAAGCCGGTGGAGGAACTGGTATGAATGCGGTAACCGAACAACGTAAAGTGCTCCTTGAGATTGCTGACCTTAAAGTCCATTTCGATATTAAAGATGGCAAACAGTGGTTCTGGCAACCATCTAAAACCCTTAAGGCAGTTGATGGCGTAACCCTGCGACTGTATGAGGGCGAAACCCTGGGCGTGGTCGGTGAATCAGGCTGCGGGAAATCGACCTTTGCCCGTGCGATTATCGGCCTGGTGAAGGCCACCGATGGAAAGGTTGCCTGGCTGGGTAAAGATTTACTCGGCATGAAACCCGATGAGTGGCGGGAAGTACGCAGTGATATCCAGATGATTTTCCAGGATCCGCTGGCATCGTTAAACCCACGCATGACCATTGGTGAAATCATTGCCGAACCGCTGCGTACTTATCATCCGAATCTTCCTGGTCAGGAAGTCCGCGATCGTGTGAAAGCGATGATGATGAAGGTAGGATTACTGCCCAACCTGATTAACCGCTACCCACATGAGTTTTCAGGTGGCCAGTGTCAGCGTATTGGTATTGCCCGCGCGCTGATCCTCGAACCGAAGTTGATTATCTGCGATGAACCCGTTTCGGCGCTGGACGTGTCAATCCAGGCCCAGGTGGTTAACCTGCTACAACAACTTCAGCGAGAAATGGGATTATCGTTAATCTTCATTGCCCACGACCTCGCGGTGGTTAAACATATCTCCGACCGTGTGCTGGTTATGTATCTCGGACATGCGGTGGAATTAGGGACCTATGACGAGGTGTACCATAACCCGCTGCATCCTTATACCAAAGCGCTGATGTCTGCGGTGCCGATCCCCGATCCGGATCAGGAAAGGAACAAGGTTATCCAGTTGCTGGAAGGCGAGTTACCGTCCCCGATTAACCCTCCTTCCGGTTGCGTGTTCCGTACGCGCTGCCCGATTGCAGGGCCGGAATGCGCAAAAACGCGCCCGGTTCTCGAAGGAAGTTTCCGACACGCAGTTTCCTGCCTGAAAGTAGACCCGCTATAATTCCGAGGGCTGACAAAAGTCAGCCCTTTTTTTGGTGAGGTATCTGTGCCAGGTTTAGTCTCTTCTGTCCGCCGCGCGCTCTTTCGCAAATTATTCGATTTAAACACCCGTTCAGGGCGTCGCTTTGAAGGTATGTGCGCGCTATTCGCCTTGCTCAGCGTTATTGTTATCTTCATTGAGTCCGGAGTAGGGACGCAATACCATTTAACCTTTGAGGAATGGCGCGTTTTTGTCTGGCTGGAGATCTTTATTACTCTGGTCTTTACTCTCGAATATCTTCTGCGCTTATGCTGTTGGGCCAATCCCGCCAAATATGTGTTTAGTTTCTGGGGGATAGTTGACCTTGCCACCATTCTGCCGCTGTATGTGATGTGGCTATGGCCGGAAATCAGTCTGAGTTATGTTTTCGCCTGGCGGGCGATGCGTGTCCTGCGCGTCCTGCGTATTCTCAAGCTGTTGCGCTTTATGCCTTCTCTACGGGTGTTCTGGAATGCGTTAAAAAGTGCCCGACATCAGCTGATGTTGTTCTATTCCTTTATCGCCATTCTGATGGTGGTTTTTGGTGCGATGATGTATCTGATTGAAGGGCCAAAATATGGATTTACTACGCTGAATGCGTCGGTGTATTGGGCGATTGTTACTGTAACCACCGTCGGCTATGGCGATATCACACCGCACACCCCGTTGGGGCGCATGGTGGCGTCCGTGCTTATCCTGATTGGCTACTCGGTGATTGCGATACCGACGGGATTGATTACCACGCACATGAGCAGTGCGTTCCAGCATCGCGGGCACCAACGAAAATGTCCCCAGTGTCAGCAGGCGCAGCACGAACATAGCGCGCAGTTTTGTAACCGTTGCGGAAGCAAACTACCGGGCTAAAAATAAAAAAAGCTGCGAGAGCAGCTTTTTTGTTTGATTATTCGCGCCAGAGAATATGGCAGAGCTTATGATCTTTTTCGCGACATAATAAAACGCGCGCAAAAATATCGTTAATCTCGCCGTCTTCTGTATCTGCCAGACCAATCACCACTTCGGCAAAGAAATCAGGGTTCAGGTCAAAATCAACATGCTCCTGCCAGTCTTCTGCCGGATCGAATAACTCGGCACCGCCGCGTTCTTCAAACTGCAAATTGAACAGAATGATATCTGCCGGATCGAGGTTATCCGCAGCCAGTTCGAGAAAAATGTCGTAAGCCTGCTCAAGCGTTTCGTCTTCGGTCAGGCGATTGTTCAAATCCATATCCATAATGACTACCTGTTTACTGTCTGATGGGCACGTTTTACAGCAACGGACTAAAGAAGTAAAACAGTCGCTCTGCTATCCGCTGCCAGAGTGGTCGTTTTACCCACAAACGGGCATCAAGCAGGCGGGAACGCGAAATATAATCATCCTGCACGGCGGCGAGGTCGCCGCCGAATCCGGCATCGTCAATGACCAGCGTGATTTCAAAATTGAGCCACAGACTGCGCATATCCAGGTTAACGGTACCGACCAGGCTCAGCTCGCCATCGACCAGTACGCTCTTGGTGTGCAGCAGGCCGCCTTCGAACTGATAAATTTTAACGCCAGCTGCCAGCAACTCAGTGAAAAAGGCCCGGCTTGCCCAGCCAACCAGCAGGGAATCATTCTTACGTGGAAGAATGATACTGACGTCGACCCCGCGCTGTGCTGCCGTACAAATTGCATGCAGCAAATCGTCGCTGGGAACAAAGTAGGGCGTGGTCATAATTAAATATTCGCGCGCTGAATAAGCTGCGGTTAATAGCGCCTGATGAATCAAGTCTTCTGGGAAACCAGGACCCGAGGCAATTGTGTGAATGGTGTGCCCGCTGGCCTGCTCAAACGGCATGATATTGACGTCCGGTGGCGGGGGCAAAATGCGCTTTCCGGTCTCAATTTCCCAGTCGCAAGAATAGACGATGCCCATAGCGGTGGCTACCGGGCCTTCCATTCTTGCCATTAAATCAACCCATTGCCCAACGCCTGCATCTTGTTTGAAGAAGCGCGGATCGACCATGTTCATGCTGCCGGTATACGCAATGTAGTTGTCGATCATGATCATTTTGCGGTGCTGACGCAGGTCCATACGGCGTAAAAATACACGCATCAGGTTCACCTTCAGCGCTTCTACAACCTCGATACCTGCGTTACGCATCATCGCCGCCCAAGGGCTGCGGAAGAACGCCACACTGCCGGCGGAGTCCAGCATCAGGCGACAGTGAATGCCACGCCTTGCGGCAGCCATTAACGACTCGGCTACCTGATCGGCCATACCACCCGGCTGCCAGATGTAGAACACCATCTCTATGTTGTGGCGCGCCAGTTGAATATCACGGATCAGCGCCTGCATCACGTCATCTGAACTGGTGAGCAGCTGCAGCTGATTTCCCTTAACGCCGGCGATTCCTTGACGACGCTCGCACAGTTTAAATAAGGAGGAGGCGACGCTGCTGTTTTCCTGCGCAAAAATATGCTTACAGGCTTTAAGATCGTTCAGCCACTTGGCCGTTGACGGCCACATTGCCCGGGCGCGTTCGGCGCGGCGTTTACCCAGGTGGAGCTCACCGAAGGACAGATAAGCAATGATCCCTACCAATGGCAGAATATAGATGATCAAAAGCCAGGCCATTGCGGAGGGCACTGCGCGTCGTTTCATTAGAATGCGTAATGTTACGCCAGCAATGAGTACCCAGTAACCCAGAATGACCAGCCAACTCACCACGGTGTAGAAGGTTGTCATAAATTTAAAAATCCTTTTGAAAGCGTATTGTTAAGAGTTTACGCATCAGGATTAATCTGGCAAATAAAAACACGGGAAAACCGCTGGTCTGCATTCGGTGTGGCGTTATAATGGCCACTCAGTGACTGAAAGAGTAGTAAACATGAAGCGTAGTAGAACGGAAGTGGGACGCTGGCGGATGCTGCGTCAGGCTAGCCGCCGTAAAGCACGTTGGCTTGAAGGACAATCGCGTCGTAATATGCGTATCCACACTATCAGAAAGTGCATTCTCAACCATCAACGCAACTCGTTGCTGTTTGCGATCCACAGCATCTGATCCCAAAAGGGCACCGCTGGCGGTGCCCAATGTCTGTTTTTGTTCTGTTTTTAAAATACTTTTTTGTAAGGTTTTACTGAAACCTGCGCATAAACGCCCGCTGCAACATACGGATCGGCTTCCGCCCACGCCTGTGCCGCCTCCAAAGATTCAAATTCGGCAATCACCGTCGAGCCGGTAAAACCCGCCGCACCGGGATCGTTACTATCGACCGCTGGCATGGGGCCCGCCGTGAGCAAACGACCTTCGTCATGAAGGAGTTGCAGGCGAGCCAGATGAGCAGGGCGCACGGAAAGACGTTTTTCGAGAGAGTCTGCGATATCTTGGGCGTAAATAACATACAGCACGGGTAGAACTCCTTGAACGGTAAAAGTCGTTAATAACGTTATTGGAAAGGCCTAACAACTGCAACGGAAAGATAACTGATATGTTAAGGCCATACTCTGAAAGTGGTTTTTTATCATAAAATCGCGTTCTAAATGTCAGTTACCGCCACGGGCTTATTGAATATGATTGCTATTTGCATTTAAAATCAGGGCCTGGTTTTTTTACTGAAACGATTATGACTTCAATGACCCTTGATTTACCTCGTCGCTTTCCCTGGCCAACATTACTGTCTGTAGGCATTCATGGTGCCGTAGTGGCTGGTTTGCTGTATACCTCGGTACATCAGGTTATTGAACTGCCTGCGCCAGCGCAGCCGATCTCTGTCACGATGGTCGCGCCTGCCGATCTCGAACCACCTCAGGCCGTTCAGCCGCCGCCGGAACCCGTTGTCGAGCCTGAACCGGAACCAGAGCCGATTCCAGAGCCACCAAAAGAGGCGCCCGTGGTGATTGAAAAACCGAAGCCTAAGCCTAAACCGAAGCCAAAACCGGTGAAAAAGGTGGAAGAGCAGCCGAAACGCGATGTTAAACCAGCAGAACCGCGCCCGGCCTCCCCGCTGGAAAATACGGCACCTACGCGCACAATGACCAATACCGCGCCGGCAACTACCAGCAAACCGGTGGTCAGTGCGCCATCGGGTCCACGTGCTTTAAGCCGTAATCAGCCTCAGTATCCGGCGCGAGCTCAGGCGCTGCGCATTGAAGGGCGGGTAAAGGTCAAATTTAACGTAACGCCGGATGGTCGGGTTGAAAATGTGGAGATCCTGTCTGCGCAGCCTGCCAATATGTTTGAGCGTGAAGTGAAAAACGCGATGCGTAGATGGCGTTATGAAGCAGGTAAACCCGGTTCCGGACTTGTGGTGAATATTGTTTTCAAATTAAACGGTACAACGCAGATCGAGTAAGCATCAGGCCGTCCGGCAATGATCAAGAGTGATGATTGCCGGATAGCATTACTGGCGTGTGCTATCAGGCCAACGTGGGGATTGGACGCGGTTTCCCGTCTTTATCAACGGCAACGTAGATAAACAGAGCTTCGGTGGCCTTATAACGCTGGCCAATAGGTTCAGAAGCGACTTTCTTCACCCAAACTTCAATATTGATGCTGATTGAGGTTGTCCCGCGTTTCACACAGCGAGCATAGCAACACACTACATCACCTACGGCGACCGGGCGCAAAAAGCTCATTCCTTCAACCCGCACCGTTACCACACGACCATGTGCGATCTCTTTGGCCTGAATCGCGCCACCTATATCCATTTGTGACATCAGCCAGCCGCCAAAAATATCACCGTTCGCGTTGGTATCGGCAGGCATGGCCAGAGTGCGTAAAACCAGTTCACCCTGGGGAGTGTTATTCGTTGTTATCATTGTAGAACCGACTATAGAGAAAGATTACAGGCGCGATGCTACTAGAATTTGTGCGTCGAGAACAGAGGGGATACGGCATGCAGAGCAGATGTAAGTCAGGTTGTCAGCTCTATGGAACGCGAGGGGATAAAAATTCGCCAGATCCGCAGATCTGGCGAGCATGTATTACGATTTATCTTCTTGCGGCAGATGACGGTAAATATAGACCCCACTCAGCAGCGTAAAGAATAAAGTCAGGGCGGTCAGGCCGAACACTTTGAAGTTGACCCAAATGTTCTGCGGTAGCCAAAATGCAATATAGATATTCGCCAGACCACACAGGATGAAAAAGACTGCCCAGGCTAAATTTAGTTTCGACCACACTGGCTGCGGCAGGGTCAGTTCTTTACCTAACATGCGCTGGATCAGCGGCTTTTTCATCACCCATTGGCTTACCAGCAATGCACCAGCAAACAGCCCGTAAATCACCGTTACTTTCCACTTAATGAATTCATCGTTGTGGAAAAAAATAGTCAGGCCACCAAATACGGCCACCAGGACAAAGGTGATTAACGCCATCTTCTCGACCTTGCGATAGCGAACCCAGCTGTAAATCAACACTACAGCCGTTGCGACAATCAGCGCCGAGGTCGCCGCATAGATGTCGTAAAGCTTATAAAAAGCAAAAAAGACAACCAGTGGTAAAAAATCAAGAAACTGCTTCATTCTTCGATTCCGTCATCAAAAGCACCGGGTACAAGCCCGGAATGCGTTCAGGGTTTATTGGCGAATCAGCATGTACAGGCGGAACAAATAGATCAGCAACACCGCGGAGATCATATTGCTCAGCGTATTCGCCAATACCGCGCCTACATTCGGCGTAAGTACTGCAAAACTTGGCGCAAAAAGCAACAGCAGCGTTTTTGCCAGCAACCAACCGATCACTGCCGGCGCAACCAGTCGCATATTCGACCACGCCAGACGCATACTGTTGCGCATCGCGGCAAAGACACCCATTTTGTCCTGTACCAACATCACAGGTGCGAGTGCCAGCAGGATGGCCAGCAGAATACCGGGAACAACAACCAGCATAATACCGATTTGCACCAGCAGAGTAGTCAAAAAAATCAGAATAAACAGCTTTGGCAACACTGGCGCACTGGCGCCGATGGCACGTAATGCGCTGACCCGATGACCTGCTGAAATCAGCTGAATCATCAGGATGACCCCACCGGCAAGGATGGCATTACCAATCAGACCAGAAAACGTAGACGCCGCGGAAGCGCGTAGCAAAATTTGCTGTTGCTCCGGGGTCATGTTTTGCACCAGATCGAACAACCCCACGCTGCTGGTTAACTGATCGCCTTCACTGAGTTGCGCAATTTGTGCGTCAGTGGGGGAAAAGGCATGCCCTAACACCACTGTGATAAACGCGCACAACAACGATACCAGCAAGATGGTAATGAATTGATTACGGAAAAAGTTTCCCGTGTCACGGTAAACGGATTTCGCCGTGATAGACATGCACTCTCCTTGAGTTTTGCAGGTGTTCATTTGCGGGCAATTGTACCCTGGATAACTCTACAGTGGCAGCATCGCGCGATGTATGGAAAAGCATATCTTTGTAAAGCTGCGGTAATTTTTGGCTATGACTTCAGCGTCGTGCATGAACGCTGTTTGTTATCTGCGCATCGCGTGCAGATAACCATCACCCATCAGCAATGAGCTGGAGGTACTTGCACATTGAAAATATATCAAAATTGATCTGAATTAATTTAACCAGGATTTTGAATGCAAGTTCTAACTTAATCTGGATCAATAAATGTTAAATTATCAAAGTCAATGTGATCCATGTTAGATCATTTATTACTCCAAAGTAGGTATATTCATTCCGCTTTTATAACCATAACGATGGAGCGGACATGAAAAAATTAACAGTTGCAGCATTGGCTTTAACAACTCTTCTCTCTGGTAACGCATTTGCGCATGAAGCTGGAGAGTTCTTTATTCGTGCAGGTTCTGCCACCGTCAGACCGACGGAAGGTGCAGGTGGTACGCTGGGCAGCTTAGGTGGCTTTGATGTCAGCAATAACACGCAGTTGGGTCTGACATTTACCTACATGGCAACCGACAATATCGGTGTTGAATTACTGGCGGCTACACCGTTCCGCCATAAAATTGGTACTGCAGCAACAGGTGATATTGCCACCGTACATCATTTGCCGCCGACGTTAATGGCACAGTGGTACTTCGGTGACTCCAGCAGTAAACTGCGTCCGTACGTAGGTGTTGGTGTGAACTACACGACCTTCTTCGATGAAGGCTTTAACGATAACGGTAAAGAAACAGGATTATCGGACCTGAGTCTGAAAGATTCCTGGGGTGCAGCAGGGCAAGTCGGTATGGACTATCTGATTAACCGCGACTGGCTGATTAACATGTCGGTCTGGTACATGGATATCGATACTACTGCGAAGTACAAATCTAATGGTGCTGTTCTGCCGCAAGCCCGTTATAGCGACAGTGTACGCCTCGATCCGTGGGTGTTTATGTTCTCTGCGGGTTATCGTTTTTAAGTTCTTCTGCAAAACTCCTCTGCAAAACTGGTCATCAAATGACCAGTTTTTTTCCATTCTTTTCCACGCATATTGTTGTTTTGACCAGCCGTAGTCAACTGAGTCACGTGTGCTTCTGAACGCATCAGTCAGAGATGCTGGTTGTACCGTTCCACCCATTTAGCATTTCCCTTTGTTGGAGTGGTGGAGTAAATATAGGCTAAGTATCTTGTCCCGGTACTAAACGAACACACTATCAAATAAGGCGCTGTGCAAGATGACTTGTAGCGCTCTCTTTAAGCAGTACCGCGGTAACTATAATAGCCTGTGTGTTTATCTGGAATATCGCTTTTGTTTCTATTCTCTTATGCATTATTGCTGCGGCTCATTTATTACGTACAAAAAAGAACCTGCAGATAATAAGGGGATAACTTATCCAAAATGTTACCTATTGATAAAATTAAAGTAACATATCGTAAAATTTGGATATTTTATTTTTCATGGACTAATGTTTATACATCATGATATAATGTGATGGCAGATTATTTACCATTCAATAATGTAAATGAATTTTCGAGGAGATCATTCCAGTGGGACGTAAGTGGGCAAATATTGTTGCTAAAAAAACAGCTAAAGACGGTGCAACGTCTAATGTATATGCAAAATTCGGTGTAGAAATTTATGCTGCTGCTAAACAAGGCGAACCAGACCCAGAATTAAATACATCTTTAAAATTCGTTATTGAACGTGCGAAACAAGCGCAGGTTCCAAAACACGTTATTGATAAAGCCATTGATAAAGCCAAAGGCGGCAGCGATGAAACGTTCGTGCAAGGGCGTTATGAAGGCTTTGGTCCCAGTGGCTCACTGATTATCGCTGAAACATTGACTTCAAACGTTAACCGTACGATTGCTAATGTCCGCTCAATTTTTAATAAAAAAGGCGGGAATATCGGAGCGGCGGGTTCTGTCAGCTATATGTTTGACAATACCGGAGTAATTGTATTTGAAGGGACAGACCCTGACCATATTTTTGAAATTCTGCTTAATGCTGAAGTAGATGTTCGTGATGTAACCGAGGAAGAAGGAAACATCGTTATTTATACTGAATCTACAGATCTTCACAAAGGCATTGCAGCTCTAAAAGCAGCAGGAATTACTGAGTTTTCAACCACAGAATTAGAGATGATTGCTCAATCAGAAATTGAACTTTCACCAGAAGATTTAGAAGTCTTTGCAGGGCTTGTTGATGCTCTTGAAGATGACGATGATGTTCAAAAAGTATATCATAACGTTGCAAATCTCTAATGATAGATTAAAGAAATCTGTCATTATGGCAGATTTTTTTAACTCATAAAGTTGTTATGAGTGCACTATTTATTACAGACTCGGATATTTTCCATCATCATCAACTAAAAATATCTGAGATAGGTACCAGGTATCATTCTCTTTGGACAATTGATATTCATAAATAGGTGAATAATACTGCCTCGATAATCTGGTCGTCACGGTCGCTACTTTTTCAGTAATCTGAACCGATATGATGTTCTCTTGCTCAGGATCATGACTAGACTCAGAACCAAAAGCTATAGGCTCGCCCTGAAAACCAGGTTTTGTATATTTATTCAAAAGCTCATTCCAACCCTTCTGGGCCAGGAGCATAACTTCTTGCTTTCCGTAGTTCTGATTTCTCTGAAATGACTGATCATTCCAATATTTATAATCCCTCTGGAAAGCGGTGATTACCTGTTCCGGAGTATTTGCCAGTATGTCCCCAGCGCTTAAAAATCCAACGCTTAACATAACTAATTTAATCAACAGATGTTTCAACAAGTTCACCCATATTTGGCATGTTTTACTTCAGTGTCTCGCAAGGGACTTTTTGAAGTCAACTTCATTAATGGTTGCACAACCAAGACGACCGAACTGTATAGATTCCGGGCATACCTGCCCGTGGTTAGCAACCAGGAAAAATTCCCCTCGTTCTTCATTTAAAAAATTCTGGGGAAAACATCCTGCCTTTCTCCCCTTTGATGTAGTGCTACTCTTTAAACAAACCAACTTTGAGGGGATTGCTGATGATGTTGACCCGCCATCTGCTACAGCAAAAAATCACACTTCTGGAACCGTTCTACGAGGATCAAACGGCAGCGTTTGCCGTGAGTGTTGCACGTGAGTTATTGCTTTACATGGATAAAACTGAGGCGCTGGAGAAACTTATTGCGACTCCGGTTACACTACCTTATTGCAGCGCAAGTCCGGTTTGTGAGATTGAGGCGGGCTATGCCGCAGGCGTAAACGACTGCCGCGAGGCCATCCGGCGGGCAGGGTATCCTATCGAAGGTGATGATTAGTTTGCGCCTATGTTAACAAATATGTGCTTTTATTGTATAAATCTGTAACCTACGCGCGCTGCTGCGGGCTACATCAACTTACCTGCTTCGGAGTGGCAAACATTCTCTATCAACGTACAACGCTGTTATGCAACAACATAAACGGGTAACCGATTTGGCAATACTGTTAACTATCAGGGTGGACTCGTGAAGATTGTGCAGGATAAGCTCAGAAACAGGCAGGCTCTGCTGGTATCCGGGCTCATTACGTTGATTTTTACCTCGTTGTTTCTGTTTATCATTTATGAACAGCGTATGGCGGCCGCCAGTGAAGGCGTTAGCCGCCTGCAAGCTCACATGTTGGACATTTTTAACGATAATGAACTGATTGCCGATGCGATTGGCGAGCGTTATTACCACATCAAAACCGGCGAACAGTGTGGTGTTATGGCGCAGTTTGTTCCGCGAAACAAAGATGAATGGGGAATTAACGCCGACCCAAAGCGGGTTCATTCTGCAACGGGGACGATTATTGCTCAGCAACCCAGCCATAATGCGCTGTGTATGTATACTGCGGCGGAGTTCATTCGCGGAATGGTTAATGAGCTAAATCCAGGCAGCTTCGATGCGCACCGTTACATTATCGCCAGCAATTCAGATTATTTTTATTGGTTTATGGCTTCTGACTCGCGCAATTTCAGTTTTTCTGACTCCGAAATGGCGATGGATATAACGCATTTTTTCTATCCGCCCACCGATTTCTATACCCGGTTGTTGCAAAAAAACGTCAAAAATAAAGCTCTCAGTTCAACAAACTTCTATACCGATAAAATTACCGGTGAAAAAGCCTACAGCGTAGTGAGCTATATCTACGATCTGTCGGGTAAGGAGATATCAGACCAAATCGTTGCCTATCTGGTCTATGATCATTCGAAGCCTGAGCTGCAGGAAGCGTTAGCCGAGGCGTTTGATAATCAAATCCTTCCCGGATTGAACGTGGAGTTAGTGAATCTGACCAACAAAGAGAGCCTCTGCTTATCCGGCAAATGTGCGGGGCAATCCAGCTATTTGGTGCGCAATTTTTCGGAGAAATATGCGCTGCACTATTCGCTTTCATTAGGCCGTTTTATGGCGCGCGATACACATGCCGGGATTGTTATCCTGCTGGCGCCGTTCTTTTTCATCATCATTAGCTTCTCGTTAAAGTCATGGCTAAACGAAAGCGACCTCAAGGTTTATATCGATACTCTGACCGGCTGTTTTAACCGCCGAATACTCGACATTATCAAGCGTCGGGATTTATCACACTGTTCGGTGGTGCTACTGGACTGCAATAAATTTAAGGCCGTCAATGATACCTGGGGCCACGCGGCAGGCGATCGCGCGTTGCAAATTATCGCCAACAGGATGCTGTCAAACACTCGCACCAGCCACGATATTGTAATTCGTACCGGCGGGGATGAATTTATGATCCTGCTGTTTCGATCGCAGGCAACTGACGCCATAGCAATCGCGCAACGTATTAGCGGGCAGGTGACCAGTCATGTGTTTGTGGTGGATGGGCATACCGTGCCATTGTCAGTATCGTGGGGAATTGCAGAGGTGAACGGTGAACTGGATGTAGCCATTCAGAATGCGGATAGCGCTATGTATAGAATGAAGCACACGGAAGAAGGGTGAAACCGCCAGACGTCTCTGGCGGTTGATTTAACTTACTGGTGGGTGGCGGCTTTCATCGTGCTGACAAACGCTTTCAGCTCAGCCAGCATCTGTTCCGGTGCCGCAACATTTTTCTCAATGATTTTCACAATTGCCGAGCCGGAAATTGCACCGGCAGCACCGGCTTCAATAGCTCCGGCTACCTGTTCAGGCGCAGAGATACCGAAGCCCTGTAAAGAAGGCGGTGCATCATATTGTTTCAGCTTTTCAACCAAATGATGCAGCGGTAATGCCGCACGATTTTCGGCACCGGTCACACCTGCACGTGAAAGCAGATAAGTGTAGCCGCGACCGTAAGAGGCAATCTGGCGTAGCAGTTCTTCATCAGCGTTCGGCGGGCAGATGAAAATCGGTGCGATGTTGTGACGCAGTGCAGCAGTTCTGAATGGCGCAGACTCCTCAACAGGGACATCGGCTACCAACACAGAATCCACACCCACTTTTTCGCACTGGGCGTAAAACTCGTCAATGCCCTTGCTGAAGACCAGGTTGGCATACATCAGCAACCCAATGGGAATCGTCGGATGTTTCTGGCGAATCAGCGCCAGCATCTCAAAGCATTGCGATGGTGTGACGCCGGCGGCAAACGCACGCAGGGTGGCTTCCTGAATGGTTGGGCCATCGGCCAGCGGATCGGAGAACGGAATGCCGAGTTCAAGCGCGTCGGCACCAGCTTCAATCAGCGTATCAATGATTTTCAGTGACTGCTCAACAGACGGATCGCCCAGGGTTACGAAGGGGACAAAAGCACCTTCTTTGCGGTCCTTCAGCTGTGCAAACAGGTTTTCGTAACGTTCCATCAGATTTCCCCTCGCGCTTTCAGAATATCGTGTACGGTGAAAATGTCTTTGTCGCCGCGACCGGAGAGATTAACCACCAGTAGCTGCTCTTTTTCCGGATTTTCACGCATCATTTTCAACGCGTGTGCCAGGGCATGGGAGGACTCCAGTGCCGGAATAATCCCCTCGTGCAGACACAGCGTTTTGAAGGCTTCCAGTGCTTCATCATCGGTTATTGAAACATAATCGGCGCGACCAATGCTGTTCAGGTACGCATGCTGTGGCCCGACCGATGGGAAGTCGAGCCCGGCGGAAATAGAGTAAGACTCTTCAATCTGTCCTTCTTCGGTCTGCATCATCGGGGACTTCATGCCGAAGTAAATCCCGACACGACCATGTTTCAACGGCGCGCCGTGTTCTCCAGACTCAATCCCGTGACCGCCTGGCTCTACGCCAATCAAACCGACGCTGGTTTCATTAATAAAATCGGCGAACATACCGATGGCGTTAGAACCGCCACCCACGCAGGCGATAACGGCGTCCGGCAGACGACCTTCTTTTTCCAGAATCTGCGCCTTGGTTTCTTCACCGATCATCCGCTGGAACTCACGCACAATAGTCGGGAAGGGGTGCGGACCTGCCGCTGTACCGAGCATATAGTGCGCGGTATCGTAGCTGCCAGACCAGTCGCGCAGCGCTTCGTTACAGGCATCTTTCAGCGTTGCGGAACCGCTGTGAACGGGGATAACTTCTGCACCCATCAAACGCATACGGAAAACGTTCGGCGACTGACGTTCAACATCTTTCGCGCCCATGTAAATACGGCATTTCAACCCCAGCAGTGCGCTGGCGAGAGCAGATGCAACACCGTGCTGCCCCGCGCCTGTTTCGGCGATAATTTCCGTTTTACCCATGCGCTTCGCCAGCAACGCCTGGCCCAGCACCTGGTTGGTTTTGTGCGCGCCGCCGTGCAGTAAATCTTCACGCTTGAGATACAGCGTCGTGTTGGTGCCTTGAGTAATGTTCTGGCACTTGGTCAGTGCGGTTGGGCGACCCGCATAGTTTTTCAGCAGGTCTGTAAACTGCGCCTGAAATTCAGGATCTTTTTGCGCGCTGACAAAAGCTTCTTCCAGCTGGCGCAGGGCAGGCATCAGAATCTGTGGCACATACATACCGCCAAATTCACCAAAATACGGATTGAGTAATGTTGTCATGTCCTTTTCCTTAATATGCGCGCAGCGTCTGAAAGACCGAAGCCAGAAGACGTGCATCTTTGATGCCCGGCTGTGACTCTACGCCAGAATTGAAATCGAGACCGGCACAGCCGGTTTTTGCCGCGTCAACGCAGTTATCTGCGCCAAGTCCGCCAGCCAGTAATACGTTATCCAGCGATTGTCCGCCTAAAAGTGACCAGTCGAAGCGTTGCCCGCTGCCGCCCTGACCGTTGTCGAATACGTATTTATCGACATGCTGATAATCCCGGGCTGGCAACTTATCGCTGACGCTGAGCGCCTTCCAGATTTGTACCTGTGCGGGTAGCGCATTGCGTAGCGCGTCTACGTAGGCTTGATCTTCGCTACCATGCAGTTGCACGGCCGTGAGTCCCAGAGCAGCCGCTGTTTCACGTACGTCGATAATATCTGTGTTGCGAAACACCCCGACGTATTGCAGCGGCGCGCCGGTCATGACCTCTCGCGCTTGCTCAACGCTAACCGCGCGTGGCGATGTGGGTACAAAAATCAGTCCGCCATAAATCGCGCCGGATTTATACGCCGCGTTGGCATCCTGAGCCCGGGTTAAACCGCAGACTTTATTCTCGCCGAGCAGTACGCGACGCACGGCAGCGTGCAGATCATCATGCGACATCAGCGCGGAACCAATCAGAAAACCGTTGGCGAAGTGGCTGAGCTCGCGCACCTGACCATAGGTATTGATCCCGGACTCGCTGATGACGGTCACACCGTGGCCCAGGCGCGGCGCAAGCTGGCGGGTGCGATTCAAATCAATCGACAAGTCGCGTAAATCGCGGTTGTTGATACCAACGACTTTGGCGCCCAGTGCGATAGCGCGCTCCAGCTCTTCTTCGTTGCTGATTTCGGTCAGTACGCCCATTTTCAGGCTGTGGGCGACGGCGGCGAGTTGACGATATTGTTCATCATCGAGGACCGACAGCATCAACAAACAGGCGTCCGCCTGGTAGAAACGCGCCAGGTAAATCTGGTAAGGATCGATAATAAAGTCCTTACACAGAACAGGTTGCGGCGCGATGCGGCTGACGATAGGCAGGAAATCAAAACTGCCCTGGAAATATTTCTCATCGGTCAGTACGGAAATCGCGGAAGCATAATGTTTATAAACGCCCGCAATCTGTGCCGGATCGAAGTCATCACGGATCACGCCTTTTGACGGAGATGCTTTTTTACATTCCAGAATAAAGGCGGTGCGCGCACCTTGCAGCGCATCGTAGAAATCACGAGAGCTGGGTTGAACATCATTTTGAAAGCTGGCCAGCGGTTGTTGCTGTTTGCGGGCTTCTACCCAAATCGCCTTGTCTGCGACAATTTTCGCTAAAACGGTTTGCATCATTTACCCTCTTGCTGCCAGTGCAGTGACACGGTCATAGGCCGCACCGCTGCGCAGTACATTAATCACGGTTTGCGCATTGGCTTTTAAATCTTCTTCACCGTGCAAGCGCATTAACATGGCGACATTCGCGGCAACAGCGGCTTCATGAGCGGCTTCACCTTTACCTTGTAACAAGCGACTAAGAATGTCACGGTTTTCTTCCGGTGTGCCGCCAGCCAGCTGTTCCTGGTGGTAAGGCGTCAGGCCAAAGTCTTCTGCCGTCAGTTGATAACTCTTGATTTCCCCATCGTGCAGCTCTGCCACAATGGTCGGTGCATGCAGCGAAACTTCGTCCATGCCACCACTGTGCACTACGGCTGCCCGCTGATATCCGAGCACACGCAGCGTTTCGGCAATCGGCAGCACCAGCTCCGGGCTGTAAACGCCGATCAGCGCCAGCGGCGGATGTGCCGGGTTAATCAACGGGCCGAGCACGTTAAACAGCGTGCGGGTTTTCAACTGCTGGCGTACCGGCATGGCATGGCGAAAACCGGTGTGGTATTTCGGCGCAAACAGAAAACACACGCCGAGATCGTCAAGCGCCTGACGGGATTTGTCGGCGTTCATATCCAGATTGATGCCAAATGCCGCTAACAGATCCGAAGAGCCTGACTTGCTGGAGACGCTGCGGTTGCCGTGTTTGGCAACTTTCAGTCCGCAAGCCGCAGCAACAAAGGCGCTGGCGGTAGAAATATTGATGCTGTTGCTGCCGTCGCCGCCGGTACCGACAATATCGGCGAACAGATAATCAGGGCGCGGGAATGGGGCTGCGTTTTCCAGCAGCGCGGTTGCCGCACCGGCAATTTCATTCGGGTGTTCGCCACGAATTTTCATGCTCACCAGCGCCGCAGCCAGTTGTTCCGGCTTCAGTTCACCGCGGACCACGGCGGAGAACAGCTGGTGGCTTTCCTGCTGAGACAGCGTCTGCGCCTGGTACAGTTTCTCCAGAATTGGTTGCAGCGTATTGGTTTGTTCAAGCTTCTGTTGCGCCCAGGCCAGCGTTTGTTCCAACAGACGCGCGCCCTGGGTGGTCAGAATGGACTCCGGATGGAACTGGAAGCCGCAGACGCGATCGGTATCGTGACGCACCGCCATCACCATGCCGTTAAAGTGGGCGTTAATGGTTAATCCTGCCGGAACGTTGCTGCCAACCAGCGAATGATAGCGTGCCACCGGCAGCGGATTCGCCAGACCAGCAAACATTGCCTGACCGTCGTGTTCAATGCTGGACGCTTTGCCGTGCAGGATTTCTCCAGCCTGGCCCACATATCCACCATAGGCCTCAACAATGGCCTGATGTCCCAGACAAATGCCGATGATTGGCAGCTTGCCGCGCAGACGGGTTAACAGCTCCGGCATGCAACCTGCTTCGCTTGGCGCACCTGGGCCTGGAGAGAGCATCAGCACAGGATTTTTCATCGTTGCTAAGCGGTCAATCAACGTCTGGGCCGGAATATGGTTGCGGTAAATCACCACGTTGTGACCATTAGTACGCAGCTGATCCGCCAGGTTATAGGTAAAAGAGTCGATATTATCGAGCAGCAGAATGTCAGCCATTAGAAGGTCTCCTGTGCGTGGTGCGCGGTGGCGATAGCACGCAGAACCGCGCGCGCTTTATTACGGGTTTCATCGGCTTCAGACTGCGGTACAGAATCCAGAACAATCCCGGCACCGGCTTGTACGGTGGCAATACCGTCTTCCACGAGGGCGGAACGAATGACAATACAGGTATCCAGATCGCCATGAGCCGTGAAGTAACCTACCGCGCCGCCGTAGCTGCCACGGCGACGACCTTCTGCCTCGGCGATAAGCTGCATAGCGCGAACTTTTGGCGCTCCGCTTAACGTGCCCATATTCATACAGGCGCGGTAAGCGTGCAGCACATCCAGATCGCTACGCAGCTCGCCTACCACACGCGAAACCAGGTGCATTACGAAGGAGTAACGATCGACTTTGGTGAGGTCAGCAACATAGCGGCTGCCAGGCGTACAGATGCGCGCCAGGTCGTTACGCGCAAGGTCAACCAGCATCAGGTGCTCAGAAAGCTCTTTATGGTCGGTACGCATCTCCAGCTCGATACGGCTGTCAAGGTCGCGGTCAAGCGAACCGTCCGCACGACGACCACGCGGGCGAGTGCCGGCAATCGGGTAGATCTCAATCTGGCGGCTGGTGGCATCGTATTTCAGCGAGCTTTCCGGGGAGGCGCCAAACAGCGTGAAATCGTTGTCCTGCATGAAAAACATGTATGGGCTGGGGTTACTTTTCTTCAGCACATAGTAGGCTGCCAGCGGTGACGGGCAGGGCAGCGAGAAACGTCGGGACGGAACTACCTGGAAAATTTCGCCCGCGCGAATCGCTTTTTGCATGCCACGTACTACGGCGCCGAACTCTTCATCGCTCTGATTGCACTCGCAGCGCATCTGCGGGACTTCAGTGACCGGCAACGGCGGCGCAGGCTCGGTAAGCTGCTGGCTCAGCTGCGCCAGACGGGCGTTAAGTCGCTGTTTTTCCGCATCATTGGGGGTAAAAACACTGGCCTGAATTCGGGTGCTTTTTTTCTGGTGGTCGATAACCATCAGCGTTTCTGCCAGATAGAAGCAGTAGTCAGGACAACGGTTGCCCGCTTCAAGCTGAGGTAAATCTTCAAAACCGGCAACCAGGTCGTAGGAAAACAGACCGCCGAAGAACATCGCTTCACGTTCTTGAACAGGAACATTCACCAGCCCCTGCAGTATGCGAAAAGCATCAAATACGGAAAGAGAACATAAACGGGCGTCTTCATCCAACAGCGGGCTGACGGCAGGGAATCGCAGATGACGACCATTCGTCTGTTTTTCATTCTCAACGCCAGCGGGCAGGGCAGCATCCAGCAAGGGCAGCAGCGATGCGCCGTTTGCGGATAACGTCTGAATAGTGACAGTGTCACCGAGAGCGGTAATGCGCAATGCGCTGTCGACTAGCAGCAAGCTCTTCAGATCGTCTTTGCTGTCGATATCTGCAGATTCCAGCAGCAGCGTTGCCGGACGTGCGCCACATACCTGATGAAACAGCGACGTCGGATTCTCACGGTAGGCGGCATCGCAGGCAAGCAGTTCGAGTATCGGTTTTTGTGTTTGCATCGTTATTCTCATTAATTTTGTTCAAAAAAAAGCCCGCTCATTAGGCGGGCCGGGTATCTGGTTGCAAATTGCAGACGTAAGACACTGCCCGAAATCAGGAAGTGCGCCACCAACCGTGCAGAAAAAATGTTGCTTTCATTGCAGATACCTTCTTCATGTGAACTTGCGTACTAGTTAACTAGTTCGGTGGAATAAAGTCAACACCTGATTTCAGTATATTTGCCGAAACCGCTATGATGGGCGTGTTACGACATTTATTGAAACGGGAGCCGCCTTGAGCGACACGAATTACGCAGTGATTTATGACCTGCATAGTCATACTACAGCCTCCGATGGGCGATTAACCCCAGAAGCCTTAGTACACCGTGCGGTAGAGATGCGAGTCGGTACACTGGCGATCACCGATCATGACACCACGGCGGGCATTGCGGCGGCAAGAGAAGAAATTTCACGTTCGGGATTAGCGTTAAATTTGATCCCTGGTGTCGAGATATCAACTGTCTGGGAAAACCATGAGATCCATATAGTGGGTCTGAACATTGATATCGCCCATCCCATGATGTGCGATTTTCTGGCGCAACAAACGGAACGTCGTCAGCAGCGTGCGCGCCTGATTGCCAAACGACTCGACAAAGCGCATATCCCCGGCGCGTGGGAAGGGGCGTTGCGCCTGGCTGATGGCGGGGCGGTTACGCGGGGCCATTTTGCGCGTTTCCTGGTGGAATGTGGCAAAGCCACAACCATGGCGGATGTCTTTAAAAAATATCTTGCCCGTGGGAAAACCGGTTACGTTCCGCCACAGTGGTGTACAATAGAACAAGCTATTGATGTCATTCATCATTCTGGCGGTAAGGCTGTTCTGGCTCATCCTGGGCGGTACGATCTTAGCGCTAAGTGGCTGAAAAGACTGGTTGCACATTTTGCTGAACATCGCGGCGACGCGATGGAAGTAGCGCAGTGTCAGCAGTCTCCCAATGAACGCACCCATCTGGCGACGCTTGCGCGTCAGCATCAATTGTGGGCATCGCAAGGGTCTGATTTTCATCTACCCTGCCCATGGATTGAGTTGGGTCGTAAACTTTGGTTGCCCGCAGGCGTAGAAGGCGTCTGGCAACTTTGGGAGCAGCCCGAGATCACAGAGAGGAAAGTATGAGCCAGTTTTTTTATATTCATCCCGAAAACCCGCAGCAGCGGCTGATCAATCAGGCCGTTGAAATCGTGCGTAAAGGTGGGGTGATCGTCTATCCAACCGATTCCGGCTATGCGTTGGGCTGCAAAATTGAAGATAAAGGCGCAATGGAGCGCATTTGCCGCATCCGTCACCTGCCGGACGGGCACAACTTTACGCTGATGTGCCGTGACCTGTCTGAACTGTCGACCTATTCGTTTGTCGACAACGTGGCCTTCCGTTTAATTAAAAACAACACGCCGGGCAACTACACCTTCATCCTGAAGGGGACGAAAGAGGTTCCGCGCCGCTTGTTGCAAGAAAAACGTAAGACCATCGGCCTGCGTGTACCCTCAAACCCGATAGCACTGGCGCTGCTTGAAGCGCTGGGCGAGCCGATGCTCTCCACGTCACTGATGCTGCCGGGTAGCGAATTTACCGAGTCAGATCCGGAAGAAATTAAAGACCGCCTGGAGAAACAGGTGGATTTAATTATCCACGGCGGATATCTCGGCCAACAGCCGACCACGGTCATTGATTTAACCGACGATTCTCCGGTGGTGTTGCGTGAAGGCGTCGGTGACGTTAAACCTTTCTTATAAGGGCGTGAACCGCTATACTACGCGGCCTTAAAATGGCGCTGACTGGCGCCGTTGATTCTCCTGTTCGACGCCTGTGAAGGCGCACAAGGTGAATATTAAACCATTTAAAATCAACTACTTAATTTCATTTAGTTAATGGCTGTTACCAGATTGTGTGACAGCCAATAGCCACACCTCGACTCTCATGGTGTATGTACACTTTTCCCTTCAATATTACGCTTATGCCGAATGGTTCTGCACGTTGACTTATCATCAACGCCCTGAATGGTTTCTTATACCTAAAGCAGATAGTTGCATATACTATGCTCGATAGTTAACCTGAGATAAATCTTGGGATGCAAGAGTTATGATGATGTCTGCAAAATCCAAACGAACATACAAGTATGGGGATCAACCTATAAGAATAACTACTGTACAAGTTGTCGCAGAACAGTTCGGAGGTGCTGCAACGGCTAATCAAGTGGATGATTATCTTAGAGGGATATTCCCGCATTATAAAGACGATACTCGCCTTAACCTTATTGTTAACACGGTTAACTGCAATCGGAGCTACTGGAGTTTCAACAAAACAGCCAGACGAACGGATAATGTAACCCATCGTCATCACCAGTATGACCGCTTATTCAAGCGAGGGAACATTTTTGAAATCTATGAACCCTCAGTTCATGGTATTTGGGAGTTATACCAGGATCAACAAGGCAAATGGTGTTACCGCAAGGTAAAATCTGAGTTTGAAAAGGCTGTTGATGCTGCGTCAGAACTGCTCCCGTCAGAACGCAAAGAGATTTTAGAAGCTGAGAGTAAAACTCCTGAGCTAATCGAAGTTACAACGCGAGTTTATAAGCGAAGCCCCTATGTAGTTGCTGAAGTTCTTTTAAGAGCTAATGGTAAGTGCCAAAGCTGTCAGCGTGATGCACCTTTCCTGAAAGAAGATGGTACTCCATTTCTTGAGGTTCACCACATTGAGTGGCTTTCTAAAGGGGGAGAGGACTCCGTGGAAAATGCTATAGCATTATGTCCAAACTGCCATAGGCAAGCTCATCATGGTGTTTTGGAATTAGTGGCGGTTAACAAGCAAGATTGAACACAACTTCTCGCACAGGATGTCCATGAAAAAACTCGAATGGGGTAAATACGCGCTGATCTATCTTGCGGGGTTTCTGACCAGTTTCAGTGGAGTTTTAGATAGTTTAGTGAAAATTCCTTCCTCCTATAAAGAATTAAAGAATACGTACATCTACGATAGCGAATTTTTAACAGGTCAATGGTCAACAAATGCTGAATTGTAGTGGTTTACTGAATTTGGCCACCTGAACAGAGGTGATATGCTCACCTCAGAACATTACAGGTGCCTCAATGAAAAAAAGAAATTTCAGCGCAGAGTTTAAACGTGAATCCGCTCAACTGGTCC